>Ga0335071_10001006_pt1 | contig 30465 bp, 22 predicted proteins | sample Lox_Sample_15_FD_206724 | JGI IMG/M metagenome (GOLD analysis project Ga0335071, IMG submission 206724) | Soil microbial communities from Loxahatchee National Wildlife Refuge, Florida, United States - Lox_Sample_1.5 | ecosystem: Environmental > Terrestrial > Soil > Wetlands | place: USA...
GAACGCGAAACTCGCGCTCGAGGATTCGAAAACGGGGATCTCGACGCCGCTGCTGACGATCGGACGCGCCGCGACCGTGTTCTGGTCGCCGGACGGCGGGGCGCTCGCGGTGACCGACCGCAAGAGCGCATCCTCCTCGACCGTGCTTCTCGCCACGCCGGGCCAGCCCGGCCTCACCGACCTCGCGGCCGTCCTCGCGCGCACGCTCGGGCCGCTGCCCGAGCAGACCGGCAACCGCAACGTGCACCTCGAGGTCGTGCGCTGGCTCGACGCGCGGAAGCTCCGCGTGCGGCTCCGCGGGTTCGGCGAACGCGACCCGGGTGGCTTCGACGAGCTCTTCGACTACGAGCTCTCGGGCCGCTTCCGCCGCGCCGCCTTCTAGCTCCGTCCCCGCCGCGGGCGGGTTCGTCCCGGGCCGCGCGCGCGGCGCCCGCCGCCGGGCATACCGTGGCGGCATGCGCGCCTCCCGCCGCGTCCTCCGCGGTTTCCTGCTCGCTCTGGTTGCCGGGTCCGCGCGCGGCGAAGGATTGCCCCACAAGGCTTACGAGGTCGTGGGCCTGGCCGACGGCGTCTGGGCGTTCCTCTGGAAGGACCCCAGCGCGGACCTGATCGAGAGCAACGCGCTCTTCGTCGTCAACGACCGCGACGTGCTCGTCGTCGACACCGGGATGGTGCCGTCGACCGCGCGGGTGATGGCCGCGGAGCTCAAGAAGCTGACCGACCGGCCCGTGCGGTACGTCGTCAACACGCACTGGCACGACGACCACCACGGAGGCAACGACGTCTACCGCGAGCTCTGGCCGGGTGTCGAGTTCGTCGCCCACCGCGACACGCGCGCCGACGTGCTGTCGCAGACCTACGGGTCGCGGCCGAAGGACCTCGCGCGGCTCGACGCGCAGGCCGAAAAGTACGAGCGCTGGGCGAAGACGGGCGTCGACGACGAGGGCAAGACGCTCGAGCCGCCGCGCCGGCAGCGCGCCGACGAGATCGCGGCGCTCTCGCGGGCGCTCGCGCCGGAGCTCCGGGCGATTCGCGAGGCGCCGCCCGACCTGACCTTCGACGACCGCCTCGTCCTCCACCGCGGCGACCGGACGATCGAGGTCCTCTGGCTCGGGCGGGGCAACACCCGGGGCGACGTCGTGGTTTTTCTCCCGAGGGAGCGGATCGCGGCGACGGGCGATCTCTTCGTGCAGCCGATTCCTTTCGGGATCGGGTCCTACTACGAGGACTGGGCCGCGACGCTCGGCCGGCTCGACGCCCTCGAGGCGGACGTGCTCGTGCCGGGCCACGGCAAGGTCCAGTGCGACCGCACCTACCTCCGCCAGGTCCAGGCGCTCCTCACCGCGCTCGTCGCCGAGGTGAAGGCCGCCGTGTCCGCGGGCGCCACGCTGGAAGAGACCCGGGAGCGGGTCACGCTCGACGGCTGGAAGGCGCGCTTCGCGGGGACCGATCCGGGCCTCCAGCGCGCCTTCGACGCGTTCTTCGTCCAGCCGGCCGTCGAGCGGGCCTGGCACCAGGCGCGCGGCGACGCGGACGCTCCGGTCGACCGGGGGGCCTAGACGCTCGCGGGGTTCGCCCCGCGCAGCCTGTATGCTTGGCCCGCCGCGCGGCGCAGGGAGCGCCCGCCCGGCCCTGGAGGTTCCACCATGAACAGGCCGTTGCGTCTTCCGATCGCGCTGGTCGTCTTCGCGGCGCTCTTCGCGGCCGCCGCTCCCGGCGGCGCCGACGGCGCCCCCGCGGTCGGCTCGCCGGCCCCCGCCTTCACGTTGACCAGCAACGAGGGAAAGCCCACGAGTCTCGCGGATTTCAAGGGCAAGTGGGTCGTCCTCTATTTCTATCCGAAGGACTTCACCAGCGGCTGCACGGTCGAGGCGCACAACTTCCAGCGCGACCTCGCCCAGTACGAGAAGATCAACGCCGTCATCCTCGGCGTCAGCGTCGACTCGGCCGGCTCGCACAAGGACTTCTGCGCGAAGGAGGGCCTGGCGTTCAAATTGCTCTCCGACCCGGACGCGAAGGTCTCCACCGAGTACGGCTCGGTGATGACGTACCAGGGCTCGAAGCTCTCGGCGCGGAACACGTTCCTGATCGACCCGCAGGGGAAGATCGCGAAGGTCTTCATCGGCGTCAAGCCGTCGGCTCACAGCGAAGAGGTCCTCGCCGCGCTGGCGAGCCTGCAGAAGGCCTGACCGCGCCGGGACGACGCCGCTTCGACGGGGCGCGCCGCCGATGAAGGCGGTCGTGCTCGCGGCCGGTCTCGGAACGCGGCTGCGGCGCGGGGACGCGCGGGCGCGCCTCGGGGCGGCGCAGTCCGCCGCCGCCGACCGGGGACTGAAGGCGCTCGTGCCGGTCGCGGGGCGTCCCTTCCTCGACTACGGACTGTCGCGCCTGGCCGACGCCGGCGTGCGCGACGTCTGCCTGGTGGTCGGGCCTTCGTCGGCGGCCGTCCGCGACCACTACGCGGCGGCGCCGCCCGAGCGCGTGCGCCTGGCCTTCGCCGAGCAGCGGGAGCCCCGCGGCACCGCGGACGCGCTCCTCTCGGCCGAGGCGTACGCCGGCGGCGAGAGTTTCCTGGCGCTCAACTCGGACAACCTGTATCCGGTGGCGGCGTTGACCGCGCTCGAGCGCCTCGGCGAGCCCGGGCTGCCGGTCTTCGAGCGCGGCGCGCTCCTCGCGTCGAGCAACTTCTCGGCCGAGCGTGTGGCGCGGTTTGCGACGCTTTCGGTGGGACCGGACGGTTACCTCGAGCGCGTCGTCGAAAAGCCCGGGCCGGACGAGCCGGCGCCGGCCGGCGAAGTCCTGCTCAGCATGAACCTCTGGCGCTTCTCGCCGGCGATCTTCGAGGCCTGCCGGCGCGTGCCGCTGTCGGCGCGCGGCGAGTCCGAGCTGCCGCAGGCGGTCGCCTTCGGCATCGCCGCCCTCGGGCTCCGGTTCCGGACGTTCCGCTGCGACGAGGGCGTGCTCGACCTCTCCGCACGCGAGGACGTCCCGGCGCTCGACGCGCGCCTCGCCGGCGTGGAGCCGCGCCCGTGAGCCTCGTCGACGAACGTCTGGCCGCGGCCGGGCTCCTTCCAGGCGAGGCGCGCCGCAAGCGCGAGCTTTTCGCGGGCGTCGACGAGGCCCTGCGCGGGCTGACGGGGCGGCCGGCCGAACCGGCGGCCCGGTGGTTCGTGCCCGGCCGGATCGAGGTGCTCGGCAAGCACACCGACTACGCGGGCGGCCGGAGCCTGCTGTGCGCGGTCGGCCGCGGGTTCTGCGTCGCCGCCGCGCCGCGGGAGGACCCCGTTCTCCGGATCGCCGACGCCGGCCGGAATCTCTCGGTCGAGGTGCCGCTCGACGCCTCGCTCGAACCCTCGGGTTCCGGCTGGACCGTCTACGCGCGCACGGTGGCCGCGCGCGCGGCTCGCAACTTTCCGGGCCTCTCGGGCGCCGACGTCGCCTTCGCGAGCGACCTGCCGCGCGCTTCCGGGCTCTCGAGCTCGAGCGCGCTCGTCGTGGCGCTCTTCACGGCGCTGGCGGAAGTCAACGACCTCGCCGCGCGCGCCGAGTGGGCCGCGAGCATTCGCAGCCGCGAGGACCTCGGCGGCTACCTCGGCGGCCTCGAGAACGGGCGGAGCTTCGGCGCCCTCGACGGGGACCGCGGCGTCGGAACGTTCGGCGGCAGCGAGGATCAGACGGCGATCCTGTGCTGCCGGTCCGGCGAGATCGCTCAGTACGCGTTCTGCCCGGTGCGCCACGAGCGCTCGCTCCCGCTCGAGAACGACTGGAGCTTCGTGGTCGCGTCGAGCGGCGTCGCCTCGGACAAGACGGGCAATGCGAAGGATCGCTACAACCGGCTCTCGCTCGCGGCCGCGGCGATCGTCGGGCTGTGGAATCGCTCGACGGGACAGAACGACGCCACGCTCTTCGACGCGATCGCCAACGGCCCGGACGTGCCCGACCGCCTGCGCGGCCTCATCCGCGCCGTTCCGGTCGAGGGCTTCGCCGCCGATTTCCTCGAGGGCCGCCTCGACCAGTTCCTGGAAGAGGCGCTGCAGCTGATCCCGCGGGCGGGCGATCTCCTGGCGGCGGGCGAGGCGGGCCTGCTCGGGGAACCGGTCGACCGCTCGCAGGAGCTCGCGGAGAAACTGCTCGGCAACCAGGTCCCGGAGACCGTCGCGCTCGCCCGGTCCGCCCGCTCCCTCGGCGCCGCCGCGGCTTCGGCTTTCGGCGGCGGGTTCGGCGGCAGCGTGTGGGCGCTGGTCCGTTCCGCCGAGGCCGAGGCGTTCCGGCGCCGCTGGGCGGAGGGCTACGCGGAATCGTTCCCGGCGGCGGCGCCGGAGTCGCGCTTCTTCGTCACGCGTCCGGGACCGTCGGTCGTCCGCCTCTAGGCGAGCGTCACGGGGCGGGGCGGAGCGCTTCCGAAAGCGGCGCGCCGGCCTTCGGGGAGAAGGCCCGCCAGTCCTTGCCGAAGAGCGCGGCGACGGTCGCGGCGATCTGGCTCTGCGTGACCCGCGCGGCGTTCTTCCGCTCGCCGAGCGCGGGCGTGTCCGGGCCGAGGACGGCGATCCACATGTTCTCCGCACCCTCGACGTTCCAGTCGTGCTGCTTCCAGTTCTCGGGCCCGTCGCCGCGGCCGTGGTCGGTCGTGATGAGGAACGTCGTCTTGTCGCGGTACTGGGGGATCGCCTGGAGCGTCGTCCAGAGCTCCTTCACGAAGCCGTCGACGTGGTGGGCGCTCTCCAGGACGAGGTCGTAGCGCCCGTTGTGAGCCCACTCGTCGGTCTCGCCGTAGCCGACGAAGAGGAGCCGCGGCTTCTCGGCGGTCACGGTGTCGAGCAGCGTCTGCTGGAGGAGAGCGTCCCACGGCATGTCGGAGAACTCGTGGGTCACCGTCCGGTAGAGGGTGTTGAGCAGCGCCTGCGTGGGCGTGGCTTTGCCCGGGAACGGCGTGTCCCAGCCGGTCTTCATCGGGAGGTGGCTGCGCTCGCGGTTGAAGATGCGCGGAAACACGTCCCACCCCCCGACGACGAGGACCTTGCCGTGGAGCTCGGGCGCGTCGTTCAACCACTCGAAGACGGAGACGTTCGGGTTCGGGCCGTACTCGTTCTTGTCGATGCGCGGGTCGCCGGCGCCCGTGATGATCTCGTTGTAGCCGGGATACGAGAACTTGTAGCCGTTGGTCACCTGCGAGGAGCTCCCCGCGTCCGCGTTGCCGTAGAGCTGGCCGTTCTTCGCGACGACCGTCCAGAGGAAGGGCAGCAGGGCCTCGCGCCGCTCGGTCACGGTCGGCCGCCAGTAGGCCGCCTTGGTCGCCGGGACGTCCTCGACCCCGCCGGGCTTGTCGCTGACGAGCGCCGTCTCGGCGCCGCGGAAGACCTCCTGCCACCGCAGCCCGTCGGTCACGATGACGACGACGTTCTCGGTCCTGTAGGGACCCGGCGGGACCGCGATCGCGGCGGCGGCGGCAAAAGCAAGGGCGAGGGCGGCGGCGAGCCTCGAAGCGCGGCGAACGGTCATGCTTGCCTCACGAAGTCTTCCGAGAGGACGCGATCGTACGCGTCGAGCGCGCGGTCGGCGTCCGCCTCGGCGAAAACCAGGGGCGGCTTCATCTTGATGACGTTGTGGTCGGGCCCGTCGGTCGAAAGGAGGATCCCGTGATCCTTCATGCGCTCGACGACGTAGGCCGCTTCGGCGGCGGCGGGCGTCCGGCGCGACCGATCCCTCACGAGCTCGATGCCGAGGAAGAGCCCGAGGCCGCGGACGTCGCCGACGATGGGGTGGCGTTCGGCCAGGAGCTCGAGGCCGCGGCGGAGCCTGCCGCCCACGCGCAGCGCCCGCTCCTGAAGGCCCTCGTCGCGGATCACGTCGAGGACGGCCAGGCCGATCTCGCAGGAGACCGGATTGCCGCCGAACGTGTTGAAGTACTCCATGCCGTTGGCGAACGCGGCGGCGATCGCGGGCGTCGTGACGACCGCGCCGAGCGGGTGGCCGTTGCCGATGGGCTTGCCCATCGTGACGACGTCGGGGACGACGCCCTGCGTCTGGAAGCCCCAGAAGCGCCCGCCGACCCGGCCAAAACCGACCTGCACCTCGTCGGCGACGCACACGGCGCCGGCCGCCCGGGCGTGGGCGTAGGCCGCGGCGAGGTAGCCCGGCGGCAGCTCGATCTGGCCGCCGCAGGAGAGCAGGCTCTCGCAAAGGAACGCGGCGGGCTTCCGGCCGGACGCCGCGAGGCGCCGCGCCGCTTCGCCGACGAACGCCGCGAACTTCGCGCCGCGCTCCGGGTCGTCGCGGCGGTGAAGGCCGCGGTAGTCGTCAGGCATCGGAACGGTCGCGACCCACGGCGGCGCCCCGGCCCCGCCGGGCCCCGCGTGTTTGTAAGGGCTGACGTCGACGAGCGCGCGGGTGTTGCCGTGATACGCGCCGCCGACGACGATCACGCCCTCGCCGCCGGTGGCCGCCTTCGCGAGGCGGAGCGCGAGCTCGTTCGCCTCGGAGCCGGAGCAGACGAAGAAGCAGACCGAGAGCGGCGGCGGCAGCGTGGCCGCCAGGCGCTCGGCGTACTTCAGGATCGACGGGTGGAGATAGCGCGTGTTCGTGTTCAAGACGGCCATCTGCCGCGATCCCGCGCGCACGACGCGCGGATGCCCGTGGCCGACGTGCGCCACGTTGTTGACCATGTCGAGAAACGCGCGGCCGGTCTGGTCGTACAGGTGGGTGCGCCAGCCCCGCACGATCTCCAGCGGCTCGCCGTAGGACAGGGACAGCGACGGGCCGAGCCGGTTCCGGCGCGCTTCCTTCAGGCTCGCGAGGTCGTCCGCCGGAGCGCGGAATCGCTCGGGGCCGCCGAGCACGAGGTTGGGATCGGGGCACAGCGACAGCCACGTCGCGCGCTGGCCCGCCGCGGCCACGCCCGGAAAGTCGCCGCTCATGTTCAGCAGGTCCGCGATCAACTGAAAGTGGGTGTGGGGCGCCCAGTCGCCGTTTTCCGGAGGCGCCCCGATTTCGCCGATCGTGTCGCCGCGCGCGACGGCGGCGCCGGCCGCGAGCTTCGCGATCGACGCCCGCGAGAGGTGCCCGTACAGGGTGTAGAAGACCGGCCCGTCCGGCGGCGCGTGTTCGAGGATCACCGTCGGCCCGTAGTCGAAGGGCGCGGCGTTGTCCTGGACGCTGAAGAAGCGGCCGGGCAGCGGCGCGAGGACCGGGGTCCCGGGCTTCATGAACAGATCGAACGCGAGGTGCACCGTGCGGCGCTCGGGGTGCTCCTCGTTCGGCCCCGCGAACGCGTCGCCGAAGTAGAGCAGCCGGGCCTCGTCGTACCGGCCGATGCCGAGCGCGGCGCCGCGCGCCTCGAGCGCGCCGAAGAGCTTCGCCGTCATGGAACGCGTGTCGGTCGCGGCGTCGGGCGACGCGAAGACGGGGCTGCCGACCGAGAGGTCGAACACGACGGCCTTCTCGGGATCGGCCGCGACGACCGGGCCGATCTCCGCGCGGTGCGCGCGCAGCCAGGCCTCGATCGCCGGCGTCTTCGGGCACGGCGCGAGGCCGCACGCCGCGCGGAGGCGATAGTGGGCCAGGCGGGGCGGGAGCGCGCGCATCCGCTCGAGCGCCTCCCAGGCCGGCGCCTCGCTGACGAGCAGGTACGGGTTGTCGGGCTCGGTCTTCCGCCGGGCGGCCGAGAGGGCCACGCTCGTGCATAGCCGCATCGCGACGAGGCTCCAGAGGACCTCGAGCTCCGCGTCGCCGAGCGGCCGTGCGGCGTGGTAACCGGCGGCGACGCGGCCGGCGGCCGCGACGGGATCGGCGGCGCCGAAGACGGCATAGGCGATCGCGACCGCGAGCTCGTCCACGGTCCAGCTCTCGACCATGTCGCCGAAGTCGAGGAGGCCGGCGATCGTCCGCGCGCCGGCCCTCGGCGGGCCGACCAGGACGTTGTGGTCGTTGGCGTCGTTGTGGAGGACGCCGCGGGGAAGCCCGGGCAGGAGCGACGCGGCCGTGCGCGCATGCTCGGCGCGGAAGTGCTCGAGCAGGGCGCGGCGGGCGGGCTCGTCGATCGCCGCGGCATGGCGCGCGATGACCGCGTCCGCGCGCTCGGGGTTCCAGAGGAGATCGCGATCCCTCGCCGCCGGGTGCGCGAAGCCCTCGAGCGCGCGGTCGAGCCGCCCGAGGAATCGGCCGAGGGCCTCGAGCGTGCCGGGGGCGCGCGGCCGCGTCTCGGCGAGCGGCGTGCCCGGCAGAAACGTCACCAGCCGCACGAACCGTCCGCCGGACGAGGCGGTCGCCCGGCCGTCGGCGGCGGGGACGACGCGGGGCACCGGAAGCTCGGGGTCGCGCGCCGCGATCCAGGAGAGCGCCCGGTTCTGGAGGTCGAGGTTCTCTTCGCGTTCGGCGGCGCCCGAGATCTTCAGGACGAAGGCGCCGCGCTCGGTCGCGAGCTCGAAGTTCTGGTCGCGCTCGCTCGGAAGCTCGCGCGCGGCGGCCGCGAGGCCCCAGAGCCGTCGGGCGACGGCGGCGGCGTCGTCGGCGGACAGTCGAGTCACGGACGCGGCCCGGCCGGGGTCATGAGGCGGAAGAGTAGCCTGATATCCTCGGCGCCGCCATGCCGAACGCCGCGCTCGCGAGCGTCCTCGACGTCGAGACGATCCGCGGCTTCTTTCCGGCGCTCGCGCGCGTGCACGAGGGCCGGCCGGTCGCGTACTTCGACGGTCCCGGCGGCACGCAGGTCCCGCGCGCCGTCGCCGAGGCGATGACGAACTACCTCCTCCACCACAACGCGAACACGCACTGGCGTTATCCCTCCTCGATCGAGACCGACGCCGCCCTCGCGGCGGCCCGCGAGGCGCTCGCGGACTTTCTCAACGGCCAGCCGTCCGAGGTCGCCTTCGGCCAGAACATGACGACGCTGACCTACCACGTCTCCCGCGCGCTCGGCCGGGCCTGGGGGCCGGGCGACGAGGTGGTCGTGACGGAGCTCGACCACCACGCCAACGTCGATCCCTGGAAGGCGCTCGCGGCCGAGCGGGGCGTGACCATTCGGACCGTGCGGATGCGGCCGGAAAGCGGCGACCTCGACGGCGAAGACCTCGAGCGGGCGATCTCGAAGCGGACGAAGCTGGTCGCCATCGGCGGGGCCTCGAACGCGCTCGGCACGGTCAACGACGTCGCCCGGGCGATCGCGCTCGCGCGGGCGGCCGGCGCGCTCTCCTTCGTCGACGCCGTTCACTGGGCGCCGCACGCGCTGCCGGACGTGGCTGCGCTCGGGGGCGATTTCTTCGCCTGCTCGCCCTACAAGTTCTACGGTCCCCACCTCGGGGTCCTCTGGACGCGGCGCGGCCTGCTCGAGGCGCTCGACGTGCCGAAGCTCGAACCGGCGCCGGACTGGGCGCCCGAGCGCCTGGAAACCGGGACGCTCTCGCACGAAGGCATCGTCGGCGCCGCCGCGGCCGTGGACTTCCTGGCCTCGCTCGCGCCCGGAATCGGCGGCCGGCGCGCGGCGCTCGAGGCGGCGTACGGCGCGATCCATGCCCGCGGCGCGGCCCTGTTCGCGAGGCTCTGGGACGGCCTCGGCCGGATTTCGGGCGTCACGCGGTATGGGCTCCCGGCCGACGCGCGCCGGACGCCGACGGTCTCGTTCGTGGTCCGCGGCCGCCGCGCCGACGCCGTGGCGGAGACGCTCGCGCGCCGCGCGGTGTTTGCCTCGAGCGGCGACTTCTACGCGTGGACGGTCGTCCAGCGGCTCGGACACGGCGAGGACGGGCTCGTCCGCGCGGGCTGCGCGCTTTACACCACCGACGCCGAAGTCGAGCGCCTGCTCGAGGCCGTCGCCGAGTCGGCGGCGGGCGCCTAGCCGTCTAGTCGATCCGCTCGAGCTGCACGATGCCGCCGAGGCGGCGGAGCTCCTCGCGCTTCTCCGGCGACGCGAAGCGGCCGAGGAGCTTCCAGAGCCAGGCGCCGCGCGGCGCGCGGCCGATCCGCAGCCCTTCCTCGAAGGTGGACCGGAACTCCCGCTCCCGCCAGCCGTAACTCTCGAAGAAGCGGGCCCCCGAAGCCGGCGCGAACCGGAGCGGTGCCCGCGCGGCGTCGAGCGTGGAGCCCCAGCGCTTGTTGAGCATCGTCAGCAGCCGCGGCGTGACGAGGTCCGTCAGCCAGCCGCGGAAACTCGGGACCGCGTGCAGGTCCGTCGCGAGGGCCGCGACGTCGTCGTCCGCGAGGTAGATCAGGAGGCCCTCGGAGAGGACGAGCGCGCGGCGCGATCGGGCCCCGAGGCGCGCGAAGAGGGCGCGTCGCTCCGCCGCGCGTGTCAGGTCCGCCGCCTCGGCCTCGTACGCGCAAACGGTCCTTTCGCCCGCGAGCGCCTCGACCTTGTAGCGGAGCATGCCGGGCAGATCCACGTCCACCCAGCGCACGGCCTCCGGGAGCGGCATCCGCCAGGGACGGGCGTCGAGCCCCGCGGCCAGGTTGACGATCGTGTCCACGCCGTCCTTCTCGATCGCCCGGAGGACGAGCTCGTCGAAAACGGTCGTGCGCACGACCATCGGCCACAGGCCCGACCGGAAGCCCGGCATCGTCTTCGCGATCGCCTCGCCCCGCTCGCCGGCCAGCCGCCGGGCATAGGGGTCGCGGAAGCGGGCGTCCCGCCGCTCGGTTTCGAGGGCGCGGTAGAGCGCCACCCACCGGGCGGTGTCGCTGACGTTTTCGATGGCGGCCTTCGCCATTTCGCGGCCCGAGTCTACTCAAACGAGTCGACGGATAATCAGCCGGTGAAAGCCGTTCGCGTGGACGCTTCGGGCGGCGTCGCGGTGGTCGAAGTCGAGGAGCCGGCGATCGGCCCGGGGGAGGCGCTGCTGCGGACGCGGGTGGCCGGGATCTGCGGCTCGGACCTGCTCGGCTGGTACGTCCGCGGGAAGGCCGGCAGCATCCTCGGCCACGAGTTGTCGGGCGAAATCGTCGCGGTGGGGAAGGACGTCACCGCGTTCGCGCCCGGCGATCGGGTCGTGCCCCATCACCACGCGCCCTGCTTCGCCTGCCCCGAGTGCGCCGCCGGCCAGTACGTGCACTGTCCGGCGTGGCGCGCCTCGAGGCTCGATCCGGGCGGGATGGCCGAGCGCGTCCGGATCCCGGCGGAGAACCTGTCGCGCGACACGCTCCCGGTTCCCGACGGCGTCTCGCACGAGGCGGCGAGCTTCACCGAGCCGCTCGCCACGGTCGTCAAGGCGTTCCGGCGCGGCCGGTTCGCCGCGGGCCGCTCGTTCTTCGGCGTCGGGCTCGGCACGACCGGGCAGCTCGCGGGGCGCCTCGCGCGCGCCTCGGGCGCGTCTTTCGTCGGCGGCGCGGATCGCGTCGCCTCCCGTCTCGCGCTCGCGCTCTCGAGCGGCGCCGACGGGGTCGCCGACGTGGGCCGCGAGTCGCTCGCCGACGGGGCGCGGCGGCTCGGGGGCCCCCGCGGCTTCGACTTCGTCCTCGTCTGTCCCGGCAAACCCGACGTCCTCGCCGAGGCCGCGGGAATCGTGGCGCCCGGCGGGACGCTCCTCGTCTTCACGATGGCCGCGCCGGGGGAGTCGTGGGCGGTGGACCTGAACCGCCTGTACTTCCGCGAGATCGCGGTGATTCCGTCGTACTCCTGCGGTCCGGACGACACGCGCGAGGCGCTCTCGGCGATCGCGAGCGGCCGCGTCGCGGTCGACGATCTCGTCTCGCACCGCTTCCCGATCGAGGCGGCGCCCGAGGCGTTCGCCCGCGCGCGGGAGCCGGAAGGCTCCATGAAGGTCGTGCTCGCGTTTTGAAGTCCCGGCTCGACGTCCTGCTCGTCGCCCGGGGGCTCGCGCCGACGCGCGAGAAGGCGCAGGCCCTGATCCTCGCCGGGCGCGTGGCGGTCAACGGGCAGCCCGCGACGAAGGCGGGCGCGGGGGTGGCGGACGACGCGGCGATCGCCGTGGCCGAGCCGCCGCACCCCTACGTGTCGCGGGGCGGCGTGAAGCTCGCCGCGGCGCTCGATCGTTTCGCGCTCGACCCGGCGCGACGGGTCTGTCTCGACGTCGGCGCCTCGACGGGCGGCTTCACCGACTGCCTGCTCCAGCGCGGCGCGGCCCGCGTCTACGCCGTGGACGTCGGGCGCGGCCAGCTCGACGCGAAGCTGCGCGCCGACCCGCGCGTCGTCGTGCGCGAGAAGGTCAACGCGCGCTCGCTCTCGGAGGCCGACGTGCCCGAGACGGTCGCCCTCGCCGTCGTCGACGTGTCGTTCATCTCGTTGAAGCTCGTCCTGCCGGCGGTCGCCAGGCGGGTCGAGCGGGGCGGCGCGCTCGTCGTCCTCGTCAAACCTCAGTTCGAGGCCGGGCGGGGCGAGGTGCCGCGGGGCGGCGTGGTCCGCTCGGAGGCCACGCGCCGGCGCGTCGTCGAGGAAGTCGAGCGCGCCGGCCGCGAGCTCGGCCTCGAGGTCCTCGGCGTGATCCCGTCGCCCATCCGGGGGGCGCGGGGCAACGAGGAGTTTCTGCTCGGATTTCGTGTAAATTGAGCCGGATGAAGGGGTCGCGGGCGTCGTCGTCGAAGTTTCGGCGCGTCGGCATCGTGGCGAAAATGGGGTCGGCGTCGGCGGCGGACCTCGCGGCCTCGCTCGAGAAAGCCCTGCGCCGCCGGGGCCGCCGCGTGGTCCTCGACGCCGAGACGGCGGCGCAGCTCGGGCGCTCGGATGGGGAACCGCGGGCCCGGATCGCCCGGGAGACCGACCTCGTCTTCGTCCTCGGCGGCGACGGGACCCTGCTCTCCGTCGCGCGCAGCGCGCCCTCGGGCACCCCGCTGCTCGGCGTCAACCTCGGGACGCTCGGCTTCCTGTCGGGCCTCGCGCGCCGGGAGCTGATGCGGCGGCTCGGCGAGGTCCTCTCGGGCCGGTTTCGCGAGGACCGCCGCCGCCGGATGGACGTCACGATCGGGCGGGGTCCGCACCACGGCACGTACCGGGTGTTGAACGACGCGGTGCTCAACCGCGAGGCGCTCGCGCGCATCTCGACGTTCACCGTCGCGCTCGACGGGAGGCCGGTCGCCGAGTTCCGCGCCGACGGCGTGATCATCTCGACGCCGACCGGCTCGACCGCCTACAACCTCTCGGCGGGCGGGCCGATCCTCCATCCGGCGCTTCCCGCCGTCGTCATCACCCCGATCTGCCCGCACTCGCTCGGTCAGCGGCCGCTCGTCGTGTCGGACACGACGCAGATCCGCCTGCGCGTGCTCGGACCCGAACGCCGGGACGGCGGCGTCTACCTGACCCTCGACGGCCAGGAAGGGTTTCCGGTGCTCCCCGGCAGCCCGATGGAGATCAAGTCGAGCAACTCTCCGGTCACGCTCCTGCGCCCGGCGGAGCTGGATCATTTCGACCAGCTCGCCGGAAAGTTGTCCTGGGGCATCTGATCCTCCCGGTCCATGGCGGGTGACGAGACGCGCGACCGCCCTCCCGAAGAGGCGCCTCACGAAGCGCAGCGGCTCTCGACCGCCCGCCTCTTCCTGATCGTCGTCGTCTTCCTCGGCCTGGCGGCCTACGCCATCTGGAATTCGGACCGCTTCCAGTCGCTCATCCAGGGCGTGTCGGAGCAGCGCCTTTCGGAGATCCTCCAGCGGCCGGTCAGTTTCCGCCGCGTCGACTTCCAGGTGTTCCCGCCTTCGGTGCACCTGGCGGACGTTCGCGTGGGCAACGACCCCCGCGCGGCCGACCAGCCGCTCCTCGAGGCGGAGGAGCTCACGATCGGCGGCGGCGTCTCGGTGACCGGCGGCGAGCTCCGCTTCGGCCGCGTGCGCGCCGTGCGGCCGCGCTTCGCGCTCGTCCAGTTTCCCGACGGCTCGTGGAACCTGCCGCCCGGATTGTCGCGGCCGTCCGGAAAGGGCGGCCTCTCGGTCCGGATCGGGGAGCTCGTGGTTTTGAACGGCGTCTTCGACTTCGAGGGAAAGCGCACGGGCATCGACGGCCGGCTGGAGGGTTTCGCGGCGGAGCTCGCGGCCCTTCCGGGCAACCAGTACCGCGGGACCTTCGCGTGCCGCCGTGCGACCGTGCGCCTTCCGGGCGACGAACCGTTCGAGTTCGGGGTCGACCTCGCGTTTCGCCTGGGGTCGAGCGCGGGGCTCCAGATCGACTCCGTGCGCGTCGACGGCGACTTCGGCGAGCTGCGGGCCGCGGGCTCGATCGAGAACCTGAAGGATCCGGGGCTGCTGCTTCGCGTGTCGGCCGACCTGCACGTCGCCGAGGTCGAGCGCCTGTTCCATTCGGGCCTCGGGTTCGCCGGCGACGCGGCGCTGGAAGCGCAGCTCTCGATTCCGTCCGCCGGGGGCTTCCGGATCACCGGCCACCTCTCGGTTCCTCAACTCGACGCGAAGGGTTTTCCGATCGAAGGGCTCGCCGCGAGCGTGCTGGCGAGGCCGGACGCCCTGATCGCCCGCATCGAGAAGGGCCGGTACGCGGGGGGCGATCTGTCGGGGGTCTATCGGATCGAGAACCTCGCGGGAGGCGGCAGGCCGCAGCCGATGACGCTCGCCCTCGACGGCAAGGGCATCTCGGTCGAGCGCTTCTTCGCCGACATCCATCTGCCGGGGACCGGGCTCTCGGGCTCGGCCACGCTCGCGACGACCCTTCGGTGGTCGGAGGGCGGCATCGACCGCGCCAACGGCGCCGCGCGCCTGGCGATCGACCCGGGACCGGCGGCCTCGCTGGTCCGCGGGCGGTTCGGCGTGCCCGTCGGCGGCGGCGGCGCGCTGACCGTCGTGGACGGACGCATCGGCTTCGAAGGGGCCGAGTTCCGGTTTCCCGTCTCCACCCTCGAGGTGACGGGAGGGCTGCGGATCGGCGAGTGGCTGCCGGACTTCGACTTTCACCTGCGGGCGCGCGATCTCGCCGAGGTCGACCGCCTCTTCCAGAACTTCCAGGCCGCCTCGGGCAGCACGCCCTCGCCGCTCGGCTTCGGCGGCAGCGGCGAGATCGAGGGGCACATCGCGAAATCCTGGGGAGATCCTGACGTCTCGGCCCGCTTCTCGGCGGAGAACGCCCGCTACGGCGGCGTCCTTTTCGGCAGCGTCCGGGGCGCGACCGACATGCACGACGGCGCGTTCGTGTTTCACCCGCTGCGCGTCTACGAGGGAAGCGCGACGATCTCGCTCGAGGGGACGGCGCGCTTTCGGAAAGACCCGGCGCGCCCGACGCTCGACTTCGTGCTGACGGCCAAGTCGTACCCCGTGACGCGCCTGATGCAGTACCTCGACCTCGACTATCCGATCGAGGGCAACCTCACGGGCAGCTTCCCGATCGCGGGCACTCCGCCCGAGGACGTGACGGGCAGCGGCACGGCGGCGCTCGAGGACGCGGTTCTGTGGGGTCAGAAGGTGCCGCGCATGACGGGGCGGATGGCGCTTTCGCCGGGGAACTTCGAGATCGACGACCTGCGCGCCGAAATCGGCGGCGGCATGGTGGGCGGCCGGATCGCGATCGCGTACCGGCAGAAGAGCTTCGAGGCGAAGGCGGCGGGAGACGGCGTGGCGCTCGAGGCGATCGCCGGTCTCGAGGGTTTCACGCGCGACGTCAACGGCCGCGTGTCGTTCGAACTCTCCGGCTCCGGCACGTTCAGCCGCCCGGATCTGGCCGCGTCGGCCCGGCTGTCGGACGCGACGTTCTACGGGCACGCGATCCCGGAGGCGCTCTCGCCCCGTCTCTCCGTGCGCGTCACCCATGGCGTCGTGGACGCGTCGGCGTCCGTGCCCGATCACTGGAGCCTGACCGCGCGCGGCGACGCGGGCGCCACTCCCGTGGTCCTCGACGTGGGCGTGGACGCGCGCGACCTGCCGTCGCTCCTGCTCCTCACGCCGGCGGCGCTGCCGGCCGCCGACGGCGGCGCGATCGCCGCGCACGGCCGGCTGACGCTCCCGGCGGCCGGGGGGGAGGGCCCGAAGGGCCGCTTCACCGTGACGGAGGCGCGCCTCGACGCCCCGGATCGGCGGGGCGTGGTCGCGAGCGCCGGCGACTTCACGGTCTCGGCCGACGCGGGACGGGTCGTCGTGGACGGGCTGCGCGTGGTCGGCGAAGGCGTCGACCTCAAGGTCTCGGGAGCCGTCGGCCTCGCGGCGGACAAGCGGACGCTCGAGGGCCGCGTCACCGGATCGGCCGACGCCTCGGTCCTCGCGCTCGTGGCGCCGGATCTCGGGCTGGCGGGGCGCTTTCTCGTCGACTTCGGGGTTTCGGGCGACGCGGCCGCGCCCTCGTGGAGCGGCGGAATCCGCCTGGAGAACGGCCGGTACCGGGCCGCCGGCTACTCGTTCGAGGACATCGAGGGGTCCCTGCGCCTGGTCGGCAGCACGGGGGAGCTGGAGGGCCTGCGCGCGAAGGTCGCCGACGGCGAGGCGCTTCTCTCGGGGAGCTTCCGGTTCGAGGGCACCACGCTCAAGGACTTCCGCCTCGTCGCGCAGGGCCGCCGGCTCTCCGTGCGGGCCGTGCCGGCGCTCCGCCTGACCGTCGACGCCGACCTCGTCGCGACCGGCAACGAGGCGGGCAACCAGCTCCGCGGCGAGGTCACGCTGCTGCGCGGCACGTATTCCAAGGACGTCGAGGTGACGCTCTCGGACCTGCTCGAGCGCGCGCGGCCGACGGGCGCGCTCGCGGCGCGGGAGCCGTGGAAGGAGCGGACGACGCTCGACGTGCGCATCGTCTCGGCGGCGGCACTCGAGGTCCGCAACAACCTCGCGCGCCTGTCCGGGACGGTGGACCTGCGCGCGCGCGGCACGCTGGCCGATCCCGCGCTGCTCGGCCAGGTGATCCTGGACGAGGGGGGGCGCGTCGTCTTCAGCGACATCCGCTACGAGATCGAGGCGGGCACGCTGACGTTCTCGAACGCGGCCCGCATCGCGCCGTTCGTCGACATCCGCGCGCGGGCGGAGGTCAAGGGCTACAACCTCGTGGTCCTCCTGGCCGGGACGTGGCCCCGCATCTCGGCCAACTTCACGTCCGACCCGCCGCTCGCCAACGACGCGATCCTGGGGCTGCTGCTCTCGGGTTCGCCCCCGGACACGCGCAATCCGACCGACACGGCCAACCAGCTCGTCTCGGCCGCGGGCGGCGCGGTCGCCGGTGCCGTGACCAGCGGTGTGCGAGAACAGACGCGCCGGCTTTTCAAGCTCGACCGCTTCCAGATCGACCCGGTGTTCACCGGCAGCCAGATCACGACGGTGCGCTCGACGATCGGGAAGCAGATCACGCAGGACCTTTCCGTGACGTCCTCGATCGCGCTCGACTCGAGCAAGGAGCCGATCGTGCGCGTCGAGTGGCAGGCCACCAACGACATCCTCGTGCAGCTGATCCGCGACGAGAACGGCATCCTCTCGATCAGCGTGCGCCGGCGTCAGCGCCTGTGAGGCGCGCGCGGTGGGCAGGGCTCGCGCTCGGCGTCCTCGGCGCCGCGGCGGCGGCCGCTCAGGCTCAGGCTCCGGCGCCGAGGCCGGGGCTTTTCGGCCGCCCGGTCGAGTCGGTCGCCTTCGTCTGCGACGGTCCGGCCGACGCGCGCGAAATCGGAAACCTCGTCGCCTTCCGCGTCGGCCGCCCCCTTTCCGAGGACGACACCGCGTCGACGATCCAGAACCTGTTCGCCACGCTCGATTTCGCGAACGTCGCCGTCGCGGCCGAGCCGGCGCCCGGGGGCGGCGTGGCCGTGGTGGTCTATCTGTGGCGCTCGTACCGCGTCGGGAGCATCGCCTTCGAGGGGCGCGCCCGCCTCTCGCGCGAGGACCTGCGGCGGGCCGTGCCGCTCCAGGAGCGCGGCCCGTTCAACGCGTCGGCGCTGGCCGAAGGGGCGAGCGCTCTCGAGCGCAAGCTCGCGAGCGAGGGTTACATCCACGCCGCGGTGAGCCCCGAAGTCGACTTCGACGCCGCGACGTTCACGGCTCAGGTCGTGTACCGGATCGACGCGGGGGTTCGCGCCGGCCTCGGCCCGCCGTTCTTCGACGGCGACACGGCCCCTTTCACCGCCGAAACGCTGACGCAGAAGCTCCGGTGGAAGCCGGGAAAGCCGTGGCGGGAGACGCCCGCGCGCAACGCCGCGGATCGTCTCCGCAAGTTCCTCCTCGAGCAGGGGCATTTCCGCGCCCAGGTCGAGCTCATCGCGTCGGAGCCGACCGAGGACGGCGCGGCGGTGCGGCCGGTCTATCGCGTCGCCGTCGGCCCGGCCTTCGAGATCGCCGCGGTGGGGATCAAGGAAAAGACCGTCCGGAGCGAGCTGTTGACGCTCCTCGACGCGCAGACGTTCGACGAGGACCTCCTCGAAGAGTGGGTCGACGCGACGCGCGAGGGTCTGCAGCGCCGCGGCCGCTACCGGGCTTTCGTCGAGGCGAAGATGGAGGGCAAGGACCCGGTGACGGTGCGCGTGAGCGTCGTCGAGGGGGACAAGTTCGCGGTCGGCCGGATCGCCTTTTCCGGCAACGCGTCGGTTTCGGACGACGCGCTCCGGGACCTGATCGTCACGCGCGAGAAGGGGCTCCCGCTGATCCAGAACGGCTACCTCCTCGACGGCGAGCTCGCCAAGGACGCCGACGCGATCCTCGGCTACTACCAGACGCATGGGTGGATCGACGCGAAGCTCGACAAGCCGGCGGTCACGGCCGAGACCGGCCGGCCGGACCGCCTCGATGTCGCCTTCACCGTCGTCGAGGGCCCCCGCGTCTTCGTCGCGAGCCGCAAGGTCGAAGGCGCGGAGCACCTGACGGAGGCCGAGATCGACGCCGCGGTTTCGATCCGCGTCGGCGAGCCGTTCAACCCGAGCGCCGTCCGCCAGGACGCCGCGTCCCTGACGACGCGCTACTGGAACACGGGCTGGCGGGAGGCCGCGGTGCGCGACCACTGGACGCTCTCCGCGGATCGGACGAAGGTCGAGGTGCTCTTCACCGTGGACGAGGGGATGCGGAGCTTCTTCGGCAAGACGATCGTCCGCGGCAACGCGGTGACCGAGATGAGCCGGATCACGCGCCAGATCGCCTGGAAGGAGGGCGAGCCCTACTCCGAGGAAAAGATCGCCGACACGCAGCGCAACCTCGCGCGCACGGGCGTCTTCCGGTCGATCGAGGTCCGTCCCCAGCCGGCCGACCCGGACGACCAGGAGCACACGATCGACGTCGACCTGACCGAAGCGCGCCGCCTCTCTCTCCTCTACGGCGTCGGCTACCAGTACGCGCCCGGCGCGACGGACCCCAACGACCCGTTCGCCACGGCGGGGGTGACTTACCGGAACCTGTTCGGCCGCATGCAGTCGGCGTCGATCGAGGTGCAGTACGCGCCGGTCTCCGGCCGCGGCTACGTGGTCGCGAACTTCCTCGAGCCGTACCTGTTCGACAGCGACTTTCCGCTGACGATCGCCGCCTTCGCGAGCCGCGAGCCGATCCAGGACGTGGACGTCGACCGGCTCGGCACCTTCATCGAGTCCGTGCGGCTCTTCGGCCACCTGCGCGTCGGGCTGCGGTACTCGTACCAGTACATCGCGCCGACCAATCCTCAGGATCTCTCGACGATCGTGCTCGAGAAGTACCCCCTGTCGGCGTTTCCGATCCGCCAGTCGGCCGTCGTCCCGAACCTCTTCTACGACCGGCGCGACGACGTGCTCGACCCGCACCAGGGGTACTACCTGTCGGTCGCCGGCGGGTACGCGTTCCCGTTCCTGACGGCCGACGCGCAGTACGGCAAGGTGTCGGGTCAGGCGGCGCACTTCTGGAGTCTCTTCGGCGGGGTGCTCGGCGCCTCGTTCCGCGCCGGCGCGATCTATCCCTACGGGCCGGTCGACACCGTTCCGATCGCCGAGAAGTTCTTCGCCGGGGGTTCGTCCACCGGGCGCGGCTTCGACACGAACCTGGAGGGCATCCCGGGCCTCACCGTCGACTACAACACGCAGGCGACGCTGGTGCCCAACGGCGGCACCAACGGCAGCTGCGCCACCACGTACCCGAACGCGCCCGACGCGGATCGCTACAACTGCAGCCCCGGGCCGCGCATCATCGGCGGCAACGGCTTCATGGCCTGGAGCCTCGAGTACCGCTTTCCGATCGCCGGCAACCTCGGCGTCTCGGTCTTCTACGACCTCGCGCAGGTCTGGGCCAGCGCCGGCGACATCAACTTTCACCTGGACACGTCCGACCGCGCGGGGCTCGTGCCCAACGCGAAGACGGGCCTGCGGCAGTCGATCGGTCTCGGCATCCACTACATGACGCCGATCGGGCCGCTGCGCCTCGAGGTGGGCCGTCCCATTCCCGAGCAGACCGTCGACTTCGCCGTCACGCGGACGCAGGACACGGACGGCAACGTGTGCAAGAGCTCGGATCAGCCGGGCTGTCAGCCGCTCGCGATCGGTTCGGTCAAGCAGACGGGCCGGATCTTCCTGTCGATTGGATATCCGTTCTAGGCAGGAAGCGAGCGTAGAATCCCGGCATGCCGCTCTTCGAGTACCGGTGCCGCGACTGCGGGAAGCGCTTCGAGGAGTTCGTCCTCGGCGACGCGAAGCCCCGCTGTCCCGGCTGTCAGGGCCGCAGGCTCGAGAAGCTGCTCTCGGTCTTCGCCGTCTCGGCCGGATCCGGCGGATCGTCGGGCTCGAGCGAGCCGTCCGGCGGCTGCGGGTCCTGCGGCGACCCCCGCGGTCCGGGCTCCTGCTCGATCAATTGACCGGGACGGCTCAGGGTCCGACGTCGTACGCGCAGAGCCGCGTCGCGCACTTTTCGTTCGAGAGCGTCTTCCCGCTCCACGCCGCGACGCGCGCGGCGACGTCCTCGCGCTCCCGGTAGCGCAGGACGAGCATCTTGTCGCCGGCGTGGAGGTCTTCCGGCCCCGCCGCCACGGCGACCGGCCGGTCCGTGTAGTACTCGAAGAGAGGCCCCTGGAACCACTGGTTGAGGGGCACGTCGGTCAGGGGAACGTAGACGAACCGCTCGAACCGGTCGTCCCGGAGCGACGCGAGAAACGCGACGTCCTCGGGCGTGCCCATCTGGTCGCGGAGGATCCCGGCATGGGCCGCCTGCGCCGCGCCGAGCAGCGAAGCGACGAGGAGCGTGACGGCGGCGAGCGCGGCGGCGCGCCCGCCGCTGCCGGCCGGCAGCGAGGCGACGAAGCCGGAGACGAGCGCGGACAGCGGCAGGCAGAAGAGGTATTGCCAGTAGACGTGGACGAAACTTCCCTGGCGAAACGCGGCGAGCCAGGCGACCGCGGCGGCGAGCGTCGTGAAGAAGAAGAGCGGCAGGAGGGCCGCGTCCGTGGCGGCGCCGGCGCGGCCCGCCCGAACCCACCGGACCCCGAGGAGCACGGCGAGGAGCAGCGCCACCACGAGCATCGGCGCGCCGAAGTTCTGGAGGGCATACTCGCGCTGGCGCTCCCACCACGCGCCCATCGCGACCGGCGCCGCCCGGGTGGCGAAGGCCCGGGCGAGGGTGTCGCGGGCCGCGCCGAGGCCGCGCTGCATCCAGGCCTCCCAGGCAGCCAGCGCCGCCGCTCCGGCGGCGCCGGCCGCCGCGGTGACGGCGAGCGCCTTGCCGAGCCGGGCATCCCGGCGGCGGCGCCAGAGGACGAGGAGCCCGACGGCGAGCGCGCCGGCCTCGAGCGCCGCCGTCCAGTGCGTCAGCCAGCAAGCCGCGACCGCGACGCCGTAGAGCGCGAGCCGGGCGCGGCCGCCGCGTCTGACGAACCCGGCGAGCGCGGCGAAGGTCCAGACGGCCGCGGCCATGCCGTCCGCCTCGTACTTGACGCAGGTCTGGTAGGTCGCAAAGAGGGGGAGGGCGGCGAGGACCGCGGCCCCGGAGAGCGCGGGCGCGATCTCGCCCGTCGCCTGGAGCAGGACGACGAAGAGGCCGGCGGCGATCGCGAAGGAGACGGCCGCGTAGAAGGCGCGCGAAGCCCGGGGCGCCGTGCCGGCGGCGCGCGAGAACTGCTGGAAGAGGGCTTTCACGAGGAAGGGATGGTCCGTGTAGTACGCGGGCTCGCCGCGCCGCACGCCCCAGGCCGCGTAGCGGTTCAGGGTCGCGCCGAACTGCGAGCGGAGGTCGCCGTTGCGATTGCCGCTGCGCGCCATGAAGGAGACGAAGGCATTGTCGTAGTCGTAGTGGAGGCGCGTGTCGAGGAAAGGGCGCTCGAACTTGCCGTGGCTCGTCCAGAGCTGGATCGCCAGCACGAGGGCGAGCGCCGCCGCGACGGCGGCCGCGGCCGGCGCCCCGCGGCTCGCTCCGCGGCGCTTCGGCCGCCCCGGGTCGGGCCGCTTCGTCACCGGGCGCTCAGCCGAGGGCGACGACGGGGGGCACGCCGGCGGGGCCCTCCGCGAGGCGGCGCTCCTCGAGCGCGAGCGCGGCGCGCAGGGGCTCGGGGTCGTCCTCGGAGGAAGCGGCGAGGTTGGTGAACGGCGCCTCGGCGAGCGCTTCGCGCCAGGCCAGCGCCGGCAGTCCGCCGGCCTGGAGGGCGCGGATCAGCTTGAGCGTCCGGAAGGCGTCGAACCAGGTGTGGAAGTGGCGCAGCATGGTGGGACCGTCGCCCGAGCGGGCGATGGCCTCGCGCAGCGCCGTGAAGGCGCCCATCTTCTCGAGGCTCTCGACGAGGAGCTCGGCGCGGAAAAAAGGGTTCTCGCGCGGGAGCTCCTCGAGAGCCGCCTCCAGGCGGCCGCCGGTCCGCGCGACCGCGGCCATCGCGCGGATCCAGGCCGCCAGGTGCGCGAAGGCGAGGGGATGGTAGAGCCGGAACCCCTGGAGCGCGCCGCGCTTCTCGAGCAGCTGCGAGAGCGCCTTGCCGGTACCGAAGGGGACGCGGTCCGAGACGCGGCCCTCGAGAAGAAACGGCGCGCCGGCCAGCCGCTCGATCGGGCCCACCTTGGCGAGCTTGTCGAGGACGTAGAAATCCTCGGCCGCGTTCTTCTTCGGAAAGCCGCGGACCGCGGCGTACGCGTCGGGCCGTACGGCGATGCAGCTGCCCATCGCCTCGTAGGCGTACGGCGAGCCAGCCCACGCCAGGCCGAGCACGTAGTAGCGAAGCGAGATCTCGTAGAGGCGCGCCGCGAGGGCCACGTTCGGGTCGGCGCTCAACCGGTGCTCGAAAAAGAAGATCGCCGCGGCCCGGTCGGCTTCGACCTTCTCGAGCTGGTCGAAGGCGTCGTTCGAGAGAACCGTGTCGGCGTCGGTGTTGAGGATCCAGGGCGCGGCGAGGCGGCCGCCCTGTCGGAGCCGCAGGACGAAGTCGTTGCCGATCTTGCGCGCGAGGCCCACGCCCTGGCCCTCGGGGAGAAAGCGCCCGGGCGCGGCGCGGTCGATCGCGACGACGGTCCCCTCGGGGTAGGCGAGCGCCGAGATCGGCGGGTCGGCGGCGATCTCGCGGGCCGACCGCGCGGTCTCCGCCAGCCGCGCGCTCGAGGTCCGATTGGCCTCGTGGACCGCCGGCGGCGAGTCGGCCCGCGCGTTGAAGACGACGACGATGAGCGTCTCGCCCCGCGGCCCGCGGGGCACCGACCCCAGGGTGTCGAAGAGGCTCTGCGTCTCGCCGTACGCCGGCACGACGACGGCGTGCCCGAAGGATCCCTCGAGCCGGTCCGCGTGGGCGGCCTCGGGCTCGGCGTGGCGGGCGAGGTAGCGGGCGACGGGCCTGTCGGGGCTCATGGCCCGGCAGTCTACAGGCCCGGCGGGACCGGATCAGTAGAGCGCGGCGCGCACGGGGAGCGCCCCGAGGACGCGGGCCTCGGCGTCGAGGATCTCGCCGAGGCGCGAGTCGGCGTCCGCCGCCGCGAAGTACTCGCGGGCGAGGTCGAGGTAGAGCTCGTGGTGGCGGACCTCGGAGCGCGCGAGCTCCCGGTAGAACTCGCGGAGCTCGCCCTCCGGCAGCGCGCCCGCCAGGAGCCCGAAGCGCTCGCAGCCCCGCGCCTCGACGACGGCGGCCGTCAGGAGGCGGTCGAGGAAATACGGCTCGCTCCCGTCGCGGAACCCGGCCGACAGGCGCCGCAGGTACTCGCTCTTCGCGTCGGGGCCGAGCCGCAGGCCCCGCCCGGCGATCCACCGGTTCACGGCGCGGAAATGCTGGAGTTCCTCGACCGCGAGGTCGATGCACCGGCGCACGAGCTCGGCCCGGTCGGGGTAATGCGCCACGAGGGCGAGCGCCGACGCGGAGGCCTTCCGCTCGTTGGCGGCATGGTCGAGGAGGAAGGCGTCGAGGTCGGCGAGCACGGCCGCCGTCCACTCGGGCCGCGTCGGAACGCGGAGGAGCACGAAGGGCCTAGCCGCCGCTGACGGCCGGGAGGATGGCGATCTCGGATCCGTCGGGCACGCGCGTCGCCAGGCCCGCGACGTCGCGGATGTTCGTCTCCGCCACGAAGACGTTCACGTGCGGCCGCACGTCGCCGCGCTCCGTCAGGATGCGCTCCCGAAGGCCCGGGTGGACCGCGCCGAGCGCGTCGAGGGCCTCGGCGACGGTCTGCGGCGAGCCGTCGAGCGAAACGGCGGCGCGGCCGCCGGAAAAGGCCAGCAGGGGACCGGGGATCAGGAAGCACACCGCCATCAGGCCGCCCGCCTCGCTTTCGTCGCCCTCCGGCGCGGCCGGGCGGCGCGCGCGTGGACGCGCACGTTCTCCGCGGTCGCCGCCTTGACGCAGACGATCGGCGGCAGCCCTTCGTGGAGGAGCTGCCAGCTCCGCCCCTCGTCCCGGGAGCCGTAGAGTTTTCCGCTCCGGGTACCGAAGAAGATGCCGGCGGGGTCGAACGCATCCACCGCCATGGCGTCGCGGATGACCGTTTCGAGGGCGTCCTTCTGCGGGAGTCCCCGGGTCAGCGGCTTCCACGACGCCCCGGCGTTCTGCGTGCGGTAGACGCGCAGCTTTCCGTCCGGCGTGCAGCGGAACATGTCCGAGTGGAGCGGCACGATGTACGCGGTGTCCGGGTCCTGCGGGTGGATGCCCATGCAGAAGCCGAAGTCCGACGGCACGCCGTTGGCGATGTCCTTCCAGCTGTCCCCGCCGTCATCCGAGCGGTAGAGGCCCCAATGGTTCTGGAGAAACAGGCGGCCCGGCTTCGCGCGATGCTGGACGACCTTGTGTACGCACTGCCCGAATTCCGGGTTCGGGTCGGGGAAGTATTCCGCGCGCACGCCCCGGTTGCGCGCCTGCCAGGTCTTCCCGCCGTCGTCGGAGCGGTAGACGCCGGCGGTCGAGATGGCCACGGTGATTCGTCCCGACCGCGAGGGATCGACGAGGATGGTGTGGAGACAGAGGCCGCCGCCGCCCGGCTGCCACTTCTCCCGATGCGGATGTCCCCAGAGGCCCTGGTTGAGTCTCCAGGTCGCGCCCGCGTCGTGCGACTCGAAGAGCGCCGACGGCTCGACGCCGCAGTAGAGGGTGTCCGGCTCCGAGGCGCGGCCGGGCATGATCTGCCAGATGTTTTTCAGGGCGGCGCCGGAGGCTTCGGGGAACCGCACGAGCGGCGTCTCGGGGCGCTCCCAGGTCTTTCCGAAGTCGTCGGTCCACGCGAGCTCGGCGCCCCAGTGCATGCTCGAGGGCGAAGCCCAGATCCTCTTCCGGCCGGCCCGCGCGTCGAACGCCGCGCCGTAGACCGACGAGCCGGGGAAGAACGGCCCGGCCATCGACCACCGGCGGCGGTTCGGGCGGGATCCGAGAAGAAAGAGTCCCTTCATCGTTCCGACGAGCAGAATCGCGTCGCCGTTGCGGAGGGAGAGCGGGGCGGAGGCGGGCGTCTCGAGTTTCCTGGCCGGCATGAGAGAAGTCTACGGGAAAAAACGCGATCAGTTTCCCTCGAGTGCGAGCCAGCGCTCCCAGACCTCCTCGACCTGCCGCCGCAGCGCCTCGGGCGAGCCGTCGTTGACGATGACCTCGTGCGCCCGGCGGGCCGCCTCTTCGGGCGCGATCTGGGCGGCGAGGCGCCGGCGGGCGTCCTCCTCCGTGCCGCCGCGCGCGATCCACCGCTGGATGCGCGTCTGCTCGGGCGCGACGACGAGGAGGACGCGGTCGTACTCGCCTTCGGTCCCGGTCTCGAACAGGAGGCTCGCCTCGCAGACGGCCACGCGCGCGCCCGCCCAGGCGGCCTGGCCGAAGCGCCGCTCGCGCTCCTCGCGGACGATCGGATGGATGCGGGCCTCGAGGGCGTGCCGCTTGCCGGGATCGCGGAAGACGATCTCGGCGACGCGCACCCGGTCGACCGCGCCGTTCTCGTCGAGCACCGCCGCGCCGAAGAGATCGCGGGCGGCGCGCTCCGCGGCGCCCCCGGGGCGGTACAGGTCGCGGACGAGCTCGTCGGCGTCGAAGACCGCCGCGCCGCGGTCGGCGAGCATCCGTCCGACCGTGGACTTGCCGGAGGCGAGGCCTCCCGTCAGGCCGACGCGCAGCATTCAACCATTCCCTCACCTCCGGCGGGGGGAGAAGACGGAGTGAGGGTGTTGGTCAACGTCCCGCTCCCGACACGATCTGTCCGCCCTTCATCACCCAGTCGACCTTCTTCAGGACGCCGACGTCGGCGAGCGGATCGCCCGCGACCGCGACGAGGTCCGCGTACGCGCCTTTCTCGGCGACGCCGATCCGGCCCGTCAGGCCGAGGAGCTCCGCCGCGTTGGACGTCGCGGTGCGAATCGCTTCGAGCGGGGACAGGCCGAGGCGCACCTCGTGGCCGAACTCTTCGGCCTGGTTCAACTCGGTCCACGGGAAGCCGCCGGCGTCGGTGCCGAAAACGATCCTGACGCCCGCCTTGCGGCAGTTGCCGAAGGACTTTTCGAGGATTTTCGGCATCTCGGCCCAGATCCCGCGGCCCTCGGCCGCCCGCGGCCCGGCGACGTAGAAGGAGACCGTGAGGGTCGGGCAGAGGAAGATGCCCTTCTTCGCCATCTCGGCGGCGACCTCGGGGCGGATCGAGTCGCCGTGCTCGATCGAGTCCACTCCGGCCGCGACCGCCATCTTCACGCCGGTGTCGGAGGTCGCGTGCGCGGCGACCTTCATGCCGAGGGCATGGGCCTCCGAGACGACGGCCTCGATCTCGTCTTTGGTCCAGTTGGGCGGCGAGTCGATGTAGCCGTCGCCGGTCAGATGCAGGCCCCCGGTGTTGGCGTAGATCTTGACCCAGTCGGTGCCGTAGGAGTGCTGCTCGCGGACGGCCTTGCGGCAGCCGTCGGCGCCGTCGCAGGTCATGACCCCGACCGGGAACTTCCAGTCGGGACGGAAGTGCGTGATCGGATACGTGCCCGTCGTCGAAAGCGCGGGCCCGACGACCAGGAGCCGGGGCCCGGGCACGACGCCTTCGTTGACGGCGTCGCGAATCGCCACGTCGTCGTAGCCGGCACCCTCGGTCTCGAGGTCACGCATCGTGGTGAAGCCGTGGGAGAGGCCGATCTGCATCGCGCGGACCGCCCGGACGACGCGGTGGGCCGGGTACTCCTTCAGGATCTGCTGCTCGTACTCGGCCTCGGTGGCGTCGCCCTGGAGGAGGATGTGCGTGTGCACGTCCGCGAAGCCCGGCAGAAGCGAGCGCTCGCCGAGGTCCACGACGGTGGCGCCCGGCGGAACGGCCGTGCCGACGGCTTCGATCCGTTCGCCGACGACGACCACCACGGGATGGTCGATCCAGCGCCCCGAGCGCACGTCGAGCAGGCGGGCGGCTCGAACGGCGACCGGCTTCGGCGGCGGCTCGGCGGCGGCCGCGGCGAGCGCGGTGCCCAGGGCCAGAATGGCCGTCATAACTCCTTTGTTCACCGTACCCTCCTCGCTTTTTCGGCCAAGCCTATCCCGGCCCCGGAAAAAGAAATCCGCGGGTCCCCTAAACATTCGACAGGAGCCGCCGTAGACTCCTGTAGAGAGTCGAGAGGAGTGAGCATGCCGCCATCCCGGAGCGACCTTCTGCAGGGGACCCTGGACGTCCTGGTCCTGAAAACGCTGTCGAACGGCCCGATGCACGGCTGGGGGATCTCGCAGCGGATCCAGCAGGTGTCCGAGGACGTGCTGGCGGTCAACCAGGGATCCCTGTATCCCGCCCTCCACCGTCTCGAGGAGAAGGGCTGGATCGCCGCCGAGTGGGGCAACTCCGACAACAACCGCCGCGCCCGTTTCTACAGCCTGACGCGGTCGGGCCGCCGCCAGCTCGCCGAAGAGACGGAGAGCTGGGAGCGCTTCGCGGCGGCGGTCGCCCGCGTGCTCGCGACCTAGGCTCTCGAAGGAGGAACCATGCTGCGACGCCTCGCCGGTAGCCTCAGGGCGCTGTTCGGTTCGAAGGCCAGGGAGATCGAGCTCGACGAAGAGATCCAGTTCCACCTCGCCCGCGAGACCGAGAAGAACGTGGGCCGCGGCATGAGCGCCGAAGAGGCCCGGCGCGAGGCCCTCGTCCGGTTCGGCGGCGTCGCGCAGACGAAGGAGGCGACTCGCGCCGCAGGGCGCGCGGTGCTCCTCGAGACGGTTCTCCAGGACGCCCGGTACGGATGGCGGACCCTGCGCCAGAGCCCGGGCTACGCGGCCGCGGCGGTTCTCACGCTCGCTCTCGGCATCGGCGCGAACACGGCCATCTTCTCGGTGGTCCACGGAGTGCTGCTCCAGTCGCTGCCGTACGGCGGCGGCGATCGTCTCGTGCGCGTGCGCGTGGACGCCTCCGGCGCCGGGATCCAGGACGGCCGCTTCGCGGCGCCGGAGATCGAGGACATCCGCGCGTTGAGCCACACCGTCGAGGGCATCGTCGAGTACCACTCGATGTTCTTCGTGCTCCTCGGCGGCACGGAGCCGGAGCGCGTCCAGACGGGCGTCGTCTCGGCCAACTACTTCGACACGCTCGGCGTGACGCCCGTCGTGGGGCGGACGTTCCTTCCGGGCGAGGACAAGAAAGGCGCGGAGGCGGTGCTCGTCCTCTCCTACAGCTACTGGATGCGCGCCTTCGGCGGCGATCCCGCGGTCGTCGGGCGCGTCTTCACGATGAACGACCGGCCGCACACCGTCGTCGGGGTGCTGCCGCCGATTCCCGGATATCCCGAAGACAACGACCTCTACATGCCGGTGTCGGCCTGCCCGTTCCGCTCGAACCCGATGATGGAAAACAACCGGCACGTGGGGATGATGCAGGTCTTCGGGCGATTGAAGCCGGGCATACGGTTCGAGGCCGCGCGGTCGGACCTCGCGTCGGTGGCGGCGCGCATGGAGCACGACCACCCGTCCGATTACCCGGCCTCCGCGCGTCTGACGCTTTCGCCCGTCTCGCTCCGCGAGGAGCTGACCCGCCAGGCGCGGCCGACGTTCCTGCTGCTCTTCGGCACGGTCGGGCTCGTCCTCCTGCTCGCCTGCGCCAACGTGGCCAATCTCTCGCTGGCCCGGCTCGTGCGGCGGGACCGGGAGATGGCCCTCCGGTCGGCGCTCGGCGCGGGGAAGGGCCGGCTGACGCGGCAACTGCTGACCGAGAGCCTGCTGGTGTCGTTCTCGGGAGGCCTCCTCGGCGTCGGGATCGCGATGGCCGGGCGCGGCCTCCTCGTTCATTTCGCGAGGCGGTTCACGCCGCGCGCTCCCGAGATCGCGATCGACGTGCCCGTGCTCGTCTTCTCGCTCGCCGTCTCGCTCGCCGTCGGGCTCGTCCTCGGGCTCCTGCCGGCGCTGTCCCCGAAGCGGGCGCTCTCGGCGTCTCTCCAGGACGGCCGCGACGCCGCCGGCTCGACCCCGACGCGCCTGCGGGCGCGCAACGTCCTCATCGCCGCGCAGGTCGCGATCTCCTTCGTGCTCCTCGTCGGCGCGGGATTGATGCTGCGCACGCTCTGGAAGCTGTCGCACGTCGACACCGGGTTCCGGTCCGAGCGCGTGCTGACCGCGCGCCTCTCGCTGAACTTCACGCGCTACGCCGGGCGCGAGGAGCGCCTCGATTTCCAGGATCGCCTCCTCGAGCGGCTCGCTCACGAGCCGGGCGTGCGCTCGATCGCGCTCGCCGGCACGTTCCCCCTGAACGAAGGCGGCCCCGCCAACGGCCAGTACGACGTCGAGGGGCGCCGGGCCTCCAGCCCGGACCAGAAGCCGCGCGCCGACTTCCAGCGCGTGAGCAGCGACTACTTCACGACGATCGGCGTGCCCGTGATCCGCGGGCGCGCGCTCGCGACGACCGACCGCTTCGAAGCGCCCGTCGTCGCGGTCATCAACGACCACATGGCCCGGCACGTCTGGCCGGGCGAGGACGCGCTCGGGAAGCGCATCGAGATCGAGACGGACCCCGGCAAGATGACCTCGGTCGAGATCGTCGGGGTAGTGGGCGACGTCCGCCAGTACTCGATCGCCGACGCGCCGGTGGACCAGGTCTTCCTCTCGATCCGCCAGTTCCCCGGCCTCGGGACGTGCCTGATCCGGACCGACGGCGACCCGAAGCGGCTCGAGCGGGCGCTGCGCGCCGCGGTGCACACGATCGGGCCCGAGCAGCCGGTCGACCGGATCCGGACGCTCGACGAGGTGCGCGCCGGCGCCCTCGACACGCCGCGTCTGACCGCGACGCTGCTGCTGCTCTTCGCGAGCCTGGCCCTGAC
>Ga0335071_10001007_pt1 | contig 30457 bp, 31 predicted proteins | sample Lox_Sample_15_FD_206724 | JGI IMG/M metagenome (GOLD analysis project Ga0335071, IMG submission 206724) | Soil microbial communities from Loxahatchee National Wildlife Refuge, Florida, United States - Lox_Sample_1.5 | ecosystem: Environmental > Terrestrial > Soil > Wetlands | place: USA...
TGGAGCGTCACGTGGCCAAGGACATCGATCCCGCCCGCATCAAATCGTACACGCGCCCGAAGGGCATGCCGTTCAACATCTCCAAGATCGGACACGTGGTGCTGAACTGTCGCGACCTCGAGAAATCCACGCGCTTCTACACCGAGGTGCTGGGCTTCAAGGTCTCCGACGTGTACACGCCCGACATCGCACCGGGCGGAATGGTGTTCATGCGCTGTAACGCCGACCACCATGGCGTGGCGCTGGTCGGGTCGATGGCGGGGCACTCCTCGAACATCGAGCTCAATCACCTGGCCTTCGAGGTCGGCACGCTCGACGAGGTCTTCCGGGCGCGCGAGCATCTGAAGAAGCACGAGATCCCGATCGACTTCGAAGGGCGGCGCCGCGCCGGCGCTCAGATCGCAGTCGAGTTCCACGATCCGGATGGACACCGGCTCGAAATCTTCTGGGGCCTCGACCAGGTCGGCAGCAACGGCAGCACCCGTCCGCCCGAGGAATGGCGGTGGGCGCACAGCCTCGAAGAGGCGGTGGCAACCCCCGTGCGCGGGCAGGATACGAGCCTGCAGGACCCCTCGCTGCTGCAGGAACGGACTCCGGAGGAAATGGCGCGCCATCGCGAACATTCCCTCGCCACCCAAAAGGCCAAGCTGGCGGTCCAGGAATAGCGGAAACGATTGCGGGACAGGGACTTAGCGGCGTCATCGAACCGTCGCAAATCCTTCACTCATGGGTCACGGCCGCCGGCTTTACTCGACCCATGAACAGCGTGTCGAGCCGACCCGACCCGGTGCAATGGGCCCGCAAGCTGCACGAGGCCGCCGCGGAACTCCGCGACAAGGCTAGCCGTATCCCGAACGGTCTCACGCTCGCAAGCCGGCTCGAACGCTACGCCGAGGCCATCCTGTTTCCCCACCATGACCGCGATCGCGCGGCGGATGCGGCAGCCGGGGACGACTAGAAGGCGACAGGATGCCCGCCTGCCGCGACCGGCGTCTTCAAAAAATCCTTCCCTGCGGCATAATTATATTGAATTGACCAGACGAGCCGGGGGCGTAGCCTCGGCCGGGAGGACTTATGCCTGCGTCCATCCCCACCACCGCACCGGCCACGTCCGGGCGATCGCACCTCGATGTCGTGCCGTCCGGTGCCGCCCTGGCCGCCGAGGTCCGGGGGGTCGACCTGCGCCGCATCGATGACGCCGATTTCGCCGCCATCCACCGCGCCTGGCTCGACCACCTCGTCCTGCTGTTCCGCGGCCAGGAGCTCGATGACGACGAGCTGATTGCGTTCAGCCGGCGCTTTGGGGAACTCGACTGGGCGCCGATCCAGGAGACCGGGCGGCGCTTCGTCGAGGGGTATCCGGAGATCTACGTCGTCTCGAACGTGATCGAGAACGGGGTGCCGATCGGCAGCCTCGGTGCCGGCGAAGCGGTATGGCACACCGACATGTCCTACGTGCCCGACCCACCGAAGGCGAGCATGCTCTACGCGATCGAGATTCCGCCCGCCGGGGGCAACACCGGATTCTGCAACATGTACCGCGCGTACGAAGCGCTGCCCGCCGATCTGAAGCAGCGCATCCAGGGCCTGACGATCAAGCACGACGGCACGTACAACAGCGGCGGCTATGTGCGCCAGGGCATCACGGCGACCGACGATCCGGTGACCTCGCCGGGTGCGGTCCATCCGCTCGTCTGCACGCATCCTGAAACCGGACGCCGCGCGCTTTACCTCGGACGGCGGCGCAACGCCTATATCCGCGGGTTGCCGCTCGCCGAATCCGAGGCGCTGCTCGACGAGATCTGGCGCTACGCCACGCGCGACGAGTTCACCTGGTACAATCTGTGGCGCACCGGCGACGTCGTCCTGTGGGACAACCGGGCCACGATGCACCGGCGCGATCCGTTCGATCCGTCGTCACGGCGCATCCTCCATCGCACGCAGATCAAAGGCGAGACCCGGCCGTCTGCGTGACCCTCGCGCTCCTCTCACAAGGAAACCGGCCATGCGCATGCGGTTGACGACGCCGAACGCGGTCCTGCTGCTGCTCTGCGTCATGTACCTGATCTTCTATGTCGACCGGGTGAACATCTCGACCGCGGCACCGCTGATCAAGGCCGACCTGCACCTCAGCAACACCGAGCTCGGCCTCGCCTTCTCCGCATTCGCCTATCCGTACGCAATCTTCCAGCTCATCGGCGGCTGGCTCGGCGACAAGTACGGCCCGCGGCGCATCCTGGGCGTATCGGGGATTCTCGTGTGTGCCGCCACGGCACTCACCGGCCTCGTCGGGGGCCTCATGTCGCTGTTCGTCGCGCGCCTGGCGCTGGGCTTCGGTGAAGGGGCCTCGTTCCCCACCGCAACCCGCGCGATGGCGAGCTGGACACCCGAGGGCAGCTGGGGGTTCGCGCAGGGGATCACGCATTCGTTCGCGCGGATCGGCAACGCGCTCACGCCGCCGCTGATCGCCGCTCTCGTCCTGTGGCTGTCGTGGCGGGGATCGTTCGTGGTGCTGGGCATCGCGAGCCTCGTGTGGGTCGCGGTCTGGATCTGGTATTTCCGCGACGAGCCGCGCGACCACGCGGGCGTTACCGCGACCGACCTAGCCGCCCTTTCAAATCGGGCGCGCGCCGCAGGGCGCCCGGCCGTACCGTGGCTGCGCCTGGCCCGGCGCATGGCACCCGTGACCGCCGTCGACTTCTGCTACGGTTGGACCTTGTGGCTGTTCCTGAGCTGGATCCCCTCGTTCTTCTTCAACAACTACCATCTCGACCTGACCCACTCGGCCCTGTTCTCCTCGGGCGTGTTCTTCGCGGGCGTGATCGGCGACACGGTGGGCGGCGTCGTCAGCGACCGGCTGCTGCGCCGCACGCGCAGCCTCGTGACCGCGCGCCGCAATGTGATCGTGACCGGCTTTCTCGGCGCGTTCGTATGCCTCCTGCCGGTCGTCCTGGTCCACGACCTGACGATCGCCGCGGCGGGGCTGTCGCTCGCCTTCTTCTTTGCCGAGCTGATCGTGGCGCCGATCTGGTCGGTGCCGATGGATATCGCCCCGCGCTACGCCGGCTCGGCCAGCGGCATGATGAATTTCGGCTTCGGGATCGCCGGGATCATCTCGCCGTTCGCCTTCGGCTACCTGATCGATCTGACGGGAAACTGGGCGTACCCGTTCCTGGCCTCGATCGCCTTGCTGCTGCTTGGCGCGGTGGCCGCGTTCTGGCTGCACCCGGACCGGCCGTTCCAGGAGATGGCACCCGCCGGCCCGGGCTTTGGCCGTCCGGCCGCCGCCGAATGAAGGCTGGCTAAGCGGCGGCCTTCTGCGCGAGCGCGCTCTTGATGGCTGCCAGTGCCGCGTCCGCCTTCGTCGCATCGGGCCCGCCGCCCTGAGCCATGTCGGGGCGGCCGCCGCCGCCCTTCCCGCCCAGCTCGGCCACGCCGGCGCGCACGAAGTCGACCGCATTCAGCCGCCCGGTCAGGTCCTCGGTCACGCCGACGACCACGCTCGCCTTGCCGTCCTCGATGGCGACGAGCGCCACCAGGCCCGAGCCGATCTTCTTCTTGAGATCGTCGGCCATCGATTTGAGCTCGCGCGCCGGCACGTTCTCGAGCCGGCGGCCGGCGAACTTGATGCCCGCCACTTCTTCCGCCACCGGTCCGGACGCCGCGGCCCCCGTGCCGCCCACGGCAAGCGCACGCCGCGCGTCGGCAAGCTCGCGCTCGAGCTTCCGCCGCTCCTCGAGGAGGGCGGCCAGGCGTCCCGGCAGCTCGGCGCCCGACGTCTTGAGCGTGCCCGCGGCCTCGCGCAGCAGAGCCTCCTGCTGCTCCAGATACGCGCGCGCCGCGTCGCGCGTGAGCGCCTCGATGCGCCGGACGCCGGCGGCGACCGCACTGTCCGACAAGATATGGAAGAGGCCGATATCGCCGGTGCGCCGCACGTGCGTGCCGCCGCAGAGCTCGGTCGAGAAATGAAGGTCATCCCCAGGGTCATCGGAGCTGGGCCCGCCCATACTGACGACGCGCACCTCTTCGCCGTATTTCTCGCCGAACAGGGCCAGTGCGCCCGCCTGCACCGCGGCGTCGGGCGTCATCAGGCGCGTGACCACCTCTTCGTTGCGCAGGATGCGTGCGTTCACATCGTCTTCGACCTGCTTCAGCGTCTCCGGCGGAATGGGCGTCGGCTGGCTGATGTCGAAGCGCAGCCGGTCGGGAGCGACCAGCGAGCCCTTCTGTGTCACATGCTTGCCCAACCGCCGGCGCAGCGCCTCGTGCAGCAGGTGGGTGGCCGAATGGTTGGCGCGCAAGGCCGCGCGGCGGGAACCATCGATCCTGAGTTCGACGACGTCGCCGACCTTGAGCACACCGCGGGTCACCTTCGCCTCGTGGACGAACAGGTCGCCGGCCTGCTTCTGCGCGTCGTTGACCCCGAGTTCGGTGCCGGTCGCGGTGAACATGACGCCCGTGTCGCCCATCTGCCCGCCGGATTCGGCATAGAAGGGCGTCTGGTTGACGACCACGGCGACCTCCGTGCCGGCCTTCGCCTCCTGGACCTCGGTGCCGTTCACCACGAGCGCCGTCACGCGCGCTTCGGCGACTTCGGCGTCATAGCCCAGGAACTCGGTGGCCCCCACGCGGTCGCGCACGGCAAACCAGATCTTCTCGGCCCCGACCTCGCCCGAGCCGGCCCAGGCCTTACGCGCCTCGGCGCGCTGGCGCTCCATGGCCACGTTGAAGCCGTCTACGTCGACGGCCAGCCCGCGCCCGCGCAGCACGTCCTGCGTCAGGTCGAGCGGGAAGCCGTAGGTGTCGTAGAGCTTGAACGCGATCTCGCCATCGAGCGCCTTGCCTTTTGCGAGACCGGCCGTCGCGTCGTCGAGCAGCTTGAGGCCGCGATCGAGCGTCTGCTTGAAGCGCGTCTCCTCGAGCTTCAGGGTCTCGGTGACGAGCGGTTGGGCGCGCACCAGTTCCGGATAGGCCTGGCCCATCTCGTGCACCAGCACCGGCACCAGCCGGTGCATCAGCGGGTCCTTGCAGCCGAGGATATGCGCATGCCGCATCGCACGACGCATGATCCGGCGCAGCACGTAGCCGCGGCCCTCGTTCGACGGCAGCACGCCGTCGGCGATCAGGAACGAGCAGGCACGGATATGGTCGGCGATGACCCGGTGCGAGGCCGCGTGGGGGCCGTCCGCCGCCTGGTGCGACAGCTCGGCCGAGGCCTCGATCAGCCGCCGCATCAGGTCGATGTCGTAGTTGTCGTGCTTGCCCTGCAGGATCGCGGTGATGCGCTCGAGACCCATGCCGGTGTCGATCGAGGGCCTTGGCAGCGGCACGCGCGTGTCGGGCGTCTGCTGCTCGAACTGCATGAAGACGAGGTTCCAGATCTCGATGAACCGGTCGCCGTCCGCCTCGGCGCTGCCCGGCGGGCCGCCGGGGATTCCGGGGCCGTGGTCGTAGAAGATCTCGGAGCACGGGCCGCACGGGCCGGTGTCGCCCATCGCCCAGAAATTGTCGGAAGTCGAGATGCGGATGATCCGGTCGTCCGGTAGCCCCGCGATCTTCTTCCAGTAGCCGGCCGCGTCGTCGTCCTCGCTGTAGACCGTGACGAGCAGCCGATCCTTCTTGAGCCCGTACTCCTTGGTGACCAGATTCCAGGCGAGCTCGATCGCCCGCTCCTTGAAATAGTCGCCGAACGAGAAATTGCCGAGCATCTCGAAAAACGTATGATGCCGCGCGGTGTAGCCGACGTTCTCGAGGTCGTTGTGCTTGCCGCCGGCGCGCACGCATTTCTGTGCCGTCACCGCGCGCTTGTAGGGCCGCTGCTCGACGCCGGTGAACACGTTCTTGAACTGGACCATCCCGGCATTGGTGAACATCAGGGTCGGGTCGTTGCGCGGGACGAGCGGAGACGACGCGACGACCTGATGATCGTTGCGGGCAAAATAATCCAGAAAGGCGCTGCGAATCTCGTTGGCGCTGGCCATCGTTAAATTATTTGGGGGCTTGAAAAAATTGTCGCGATCATTGATTTAGCGCCGGACCGGCCCGCTGTCCAGCCGCCCCGGTATCAAGAATCGCCGAGGATTTCACGCCTATCATGCTTCCGCCTGACCTTGCCGCCGCCGCGGACCACCTCGCCGCCGGACGCTATGCCGAGGCGCTCCGCATCTGCGAGCGCATCCTGACGGCGCGGCCGGACGATCCGGAGGCCCTGCATCTGTCCGGCCTCGCCCGCTTCCGGGAGGGCGACGAAGACGGCGCGATCGACGCGTTGACGCGTTCGCTGGAATTGCGGCCGGATTCGGCGGATGTCCTGGCCAACCTCGCCCAGATGCAGTTCGAGCGCGGGCACTACGAGGCCGCCCACGCCTGCTTCATGGCCGCCCTGGACCTGGCACCGGGCGACCACATGCTCAAGTTCCGGATCGGCGAGACCCTGTTCCGCGCCGAAAACTACGCGGGCGCCGAGGCCGCCTACCGCGACGTCCTCAAGCAGGTCCCGGATTTCGTGCCGGCGCATTACGATCTGGGTCTGGTGCTCGCAGCCCTCAACCGGCTCCCGGAGGCGATCGCCAGCTATGATGAGGCGGCGCGGCGCGATCCCGCGGAACTGGACGCCCGCTCGCGTGCCATCAACCTGCGCCAGACCCTGTGCGACTGGAGCGGGCTCGATCGGGCGCGCAGCGAGATCATTGCCCCGGCGTTGCGTCCGGGGTTCGCCTCGGCACGCCCGCCGGTGCCGCTCGAGGTGCTGCGCCTGCCAATCCCGCTGCCGCCTGCGGAGTTTCACACGATCGCGGTGAACTTCGCGCGCGCGAAGGAGCTCACAGCCCGGCCGCTCTTCCGCTTCCCTGCCCCTGGGCCTGCCGGGGCCGCGCGGCGCCTGAAGATCGGGTACGTGTCGGCTGATTTCGGCGACCACCCGGTCGGCCATATCGTGAGCGGATTGTTTCCGCACCACGACCGCGCGCAGTTCGAGACGGTCGCCTACGCCCTGTCGCCGGACGATCGCGGTGCGGAGCGCCGGCGGCTGGCGGCCGCGGTCGACCGCCTGGTGGACCTTTCGGCAGAGTCTCGCGGCGGTGCAGCACGGCGAATCCACGCCGACGGCATCGACATCCTCATCGATCTGAGCGGCCACACGAAGGGAAACGGGCTGGCGATCCTCGCCCACAGGCCAGCCCCCCTGCAGGTGACCTGGCTCGGCTTTCCGGGCACGACCGGGACCGACTTCATCGACTACCTCCTCGCCGATGCGACCGTCGCCCCGGCGGGCGAGCAGCCGTATTACAGCGAACGGCTTGTCCATCTGCCGGGACCGTATTTCGCGATTGAGCCCGAGGACCCCGGAGATGCGCCCGCGCGTGCGGCGCTCGGCTTGCCAGACCAGGGCATGGTGTTCGTGGCGTTCACTCTCGCCCACAAGATCGAGCCGCAGGTGTTCGACATCTGGATGCGACTCCTGAGCCGCACCCCGGGCGGCGTGCTGTGGCTGCGCATCGACAATGCGACGGCGCAGGACAACCTGCGCCGGGAAGCGGCGTCGCGCGGCGTGGCGCCCGAGCGCCTGATCTTCGCGCCGCGGCTGCCGCGACGCGAACACCTGGCCCGCGCACGTGCCGCCGATCTCTGTCTCGATACGTTTTTCTACAACGGCCATTCGACGGTCGCCGACACGCTGGCGCTCGGGGTACCTGTGGTCACCGCCCACGGGGACCGCTTTGCAGCGAGAGTGGGCGCCAGCCTGCTGCGCGCCGCAGGGCTCGGCGAGCTCGTCGCCTCGTCTCCCGAGGAATACGAAGCGATGGCGTTGCGGCTCGCCGCCGAGCCCGCGGTCCTCAACGCGGTGCGCAGCCGCCTCGGCGCGCAAAAGGCGAGCGCACCGCTGTTCGATGCTGCCGGGTTCGTTCGCGACCTCGAAACCGCCTACCGGACCATGTGGGACACATACGTCGCCGGCCGGCCGCCGCAGCCGTTCAAGATTCCGGCGTAGACCCGATCAAAAAACAGAGCGGGCGGCCCCGCGCGACCTGAGCTTCGCGAAGGAACCGCCCGCCTGTACGTCCGATACGCGCCGTCGGCAGCCAAGGAGTGGGGCAGCGAAGAAGCGGCGCGCGACCGGCGATCGAGTATCAGTCCTCTTCGGCTGCCGTCTCGGCCGAGGCCATCATCTGGTTGGCGACGAGGCCCGCGTTCTGACGGATGGCGGCCTCGATCGTGGCCGCGGTCTCGGGGTGCTCCTTGAGGAAGGCCCGGGCGTTTTCCTTGCCCTGGCCGATGCGCTGGCCGTCGTGTGAGAACCACGCGCCGGACTTCTCGACCACGCCCGCCTTGACGCCGAGATCGATGAGCTCGCCGGTCTTGGACACGCCCTCGCCATACATGATGTCGAATTCGACGACCTTGAACGGCGGGGCCAGCTTGTTCTTCACCACCTTGACGCGGGTCTGGTTGCCGACGACCTCTTCCTTCTCCTTGATGGCACCGATGCGGCGGATGTCGAGGCGCACCGAGGCATAGAACTTGAGCGCGTTGCCGCCGGTGGTCGTCTCAGGGTTGCCGAACATGACGCCGATCTTCATGCGGATCTGATTGATGAAGATCACCATGCAGTTTGAGCGCGAGATCGAGGCCGTGAGCTTGCGCAGCGCCTGGCTCATCAGGCGGGCGTGCAGGCCCATGTGGGAATCGCCCATCTCGCCCTCGAGCTCGGCGCGCGGCACGAGGGCCGCGACGCTGTCGACGACCAGTACGTCGAGCGCTCCGGAGCGGACCAAGGTGTCGGCGATCTCGAGCGCCTGCTCGCCCGCATCGGGCTGCGAGATCAGGAGGTCGTCGACGTTGACGCCCAGCTTGCGCGCATAGGTCGGATCGAGCGCGTGCTCGGCATCGATGAAGGCGCAGGCGCCGCCGTTCTTCTGCGCCTCGGCGATCACGTGCAGGGCCAGGGTCGTCTTGCCCGAGCTCTCCGGCCCATAGATCTCGATGATGCGGCCGCGCGGCAGGCCGCCGATGCCAAGGGCGATATCGAGCGACAAGGAGCCGGTCGACACGACATCGGCCGTCGTCGCCGCCTCGCGCTGGCCGAGCTTCATGATCGAGCCCTTGCCGAAAGCCCGTTCGATCTGGCCGAGGGCGGCCTCGAGCGCCTTGTTCTTGTCCATGGAGTCCTTTTCGACAGCGTCCTTGAGGGCGGGACGCAACGCGGTCACCGACATGTTCGACACTCCTTATTTCATAGCCCCCCGCGAGTCGCAAAGACGTGACTGACGGAGAACTGGGCCGATCCGCCGGGTCTGTGTTGCGCAACCAACCCCGCCCCGGATCGGGCTCGGTTGCGGGCGCCTGGGACCTCTCCAGTACCTGTTTTGTTCTTTTATTTTTTCCGCTCCGAAAACGGTCTGGCGGCGCAGCCAAATCCGTACCGGAGCGGCAAAAAGACTGTACCTGCTTTGTTCTCTCCCGGCAAGAGCAAAATTTAATGCTTTGGCTTCAGGCGGTTGGCGGAGGACACCCACCCGATCAAACGAAACGGACGATTTCGTCGAATCCCAGCCGCGGCAGCTTCTGCATCACGCCGGCCACGTCACCGTAACCGAGGTTGCAGAGGAAGTTGGACTTGCAGGTCGTGCCGGCAAAGAACAGTTCGTCGACCTTCGCGTTGTTGAAGCCCGACATCGGACCGGTATCCAGCCCCATCGCACGCGCCGCGATGATGAAATAAGCGCCCTGCAGCGAGCCGTTGCGGAACGCGGTCGCCTCGGCCAGGGCTGCGTTGTTGCGGTAATTGTCCGCGGCCTCGGGGCGGTGTGGAAACGTCCGCTTGAGGTGATCATAAAAATGCGTGTCGTAGGCGATGATGGCCGTGACCGGGGCCGCCTTGATCTTGGGCTGGTTGGTCGGGCCCGCCGCCTCGGCCAGCTTCGCCTTCTGCTCGGCGGACCGTACGAACACGATCCGCGCGGGCTGGCAATTCTGGCTGGTCGGCCCAAGCTGCATGATCTCCACGATCTCGCGCAGCAGCGCATCCGGGACAGGCTTGTTCTGCCAGGCATTGTGCGTACGTGCCGTGCGGAACAGGAGGTCGAACTCGACATTCCCCAGGCGGGACATCTTGGAGCGCAGTGCCGTGATCGCGGCACGCGCCTCAAGGACGGCGGGGGACGGAGCGTCGGTCATCGGGGCCTCTTTTTTACAGTCGGTTTTGCAACCCAGCGGGTGGTTGCGTAGCACCGCAGATCGTCGGTTGTCGACCCTCTTGAACGTGGACAGACGGCCGATAAAGTCTTCCATGAAGCACCATGACGACCGCCGTCCGCGACAATCGGAAGACCAGCCGCTACGAGCTCGACGTCGAGGGGCAGATCGTGTTCGCGATCTACCGGCGCGACGGATCGACCCTCTATATCCGCCATGTGGAAGCGCCGCCGAGCCTGCGCGGCACCGGGGCCGCGGGCCGGCTCATGGAAGGCATCATGGAGATCGCGCGCGCCGAGCAGCTCCATATCGTGCCGCTGTGCAGCTACGCCGCAGCCTGGATGCGCCGGCACGCATCGCGCTGACTTAGGACAGGTCGACCGCGTGGCGCTTGAGGTCGGCGAGCGAGCAATAGCGCAACGCCCCTTCGTGGGTCGCGCGCAACACGACCCGCGGCGCCTGCCCGGCCTCGAATGCCTCCTGCCAGCGCGGCGCGCACAGGCACCAGCGGTCACCCGATTTGAGCCCGGGAAACCCGAAATCCGGCATCGGCGTCGACAGGTCGTTGCCGCGGGCTTTGGAAAATTTCAGGAACTCGTCCGTCATCACGGCACACACCGTGTGGCTTCCCACGTCCTCGGGCGACGTGTCGCAGCAGCCGTTGCGGAAGAAGCCCGTCATCGGCTTGATGGAGCAGCTTTCCAGCCGGCCGCCGAGCACGTTGCGCGACGAGCCGTCCCCTCCCCCACCGCGCCAGCCGCTGTCGTCCAAAGGCATGATCCATCCCTCCCGCGAAGTCTATCCGCCGAGCGACACGCCGAGCAGCTTGCCGATGCCGAACGTGATCGCTGCGGCGACGAAGCCGATCGCGACCTGCCGGCCGGCCGAAAACGCGACGTGGCGGCCGGTGAACAGCGACGTGCCGGCGCCCACCAGCGCCAGGGCCAGGCCCGACAGGCCGAGACTGGCGAGAAGCGCCGGCCAGCCGGCGAGAGCGAAATACGGCGCCACCGGGAAGATCGCTCCCGCAGAAAACAGGCAGAACGACGTGCCGGCCGCCGCCCAGGCCGAGCCCCCGAGCTCCTCGGGATCGATGCCGAGCTCCTCGCGCACCAGCGTGTCGAGGGCGGTTCCCTTGTTCGCCATCAGGCGCTCGGCAAGGGCGCGGGCTTCCTTCTCGCCCAGGCCCTTGGCCTGGTAGATGAGGACCATCTCTTCTTTTTCCTCGTCGGGCACGTGCTCGAGCTCGTACTTCTCGGTGGCGATCTGGCTCTGATAGAGCTCGCGCGAGCTGTTCACCGACAGCCACTCGCCCAGCGCCATCGAGCAGGCGCCGGCGACGAGACCGGCCAACCCGGTCACCAGGATCGCGTTCGAGCCCGCCTCCGCCCCCGCGATCCCCATGACGAGGCTCAGATTGGACACGAGGCCGTCATTGGCGCCGAGGACGGCGGCGCGCAGCGAATTCCCGGCCATGCCGCGATGCCGGCCTTCGAGGCGCGCGATCGCACTTCCTTCCGCCCCTCCCCACCCTTCGATCGCGCGCAGGATCCTGGCATGCGAGCGCTCCATTCCCGGCAGGCCGCCGGCGACAGCCTCGGGCTGCACGTCGTACTGGGTGCTGTCGCGCGCTTCGAGCGTATTGATCGTCGGCAGGACGAATTGCGGCCCGAAGCGCCGCGCAAGCCAGCCGAGCGCCCTCGTGCGCCAGCCGCTCTTCAGGTTGCGCACGCTCGCTCCGACGCGCTGCAGCTGCCGGCGCCAGAACTCGGCGTGGGCGTCTTCCACCGCGGCAAGACGCTGATACACCTGCTTGATCTTGGGATCAGGCTCGGTGTCGGCGAGCGCCCGGTAAAGGCTGGCGCTGTCGATTTCGCCCTGCAGGTTCTCGCGATAGCGTGCCGCGTCGTCCGGGCCGGTCGGCAAGGGCTTGTCCATGGCCGCCAGATATAGGCGCGCAGCCGCGGCAGGTCCACGGGTCCCGAGCTAACGCATCACGTCCTTCACCTTGCCGGCGAGCTGGTCGAGGCTGAACGGCTTGGGCAGGAAGTGGACGCCTTCCACGGTGTCCAGCCGCTTGCGGAAGGACTCCTCGGCGTAGCCGGAAATGCAGATCACCTTGAGCTCGGGCATGCGCTCGCGCACGTGCTTGATGAGCTGCGTGCCGTCCATCTGCGGCATCACGATATCGGTGATCATCAGATCGATGGTCCCGTTGTAATTCTGCAGAACCTCGAGGGCCGCGTCCCCGGACTTCGCCTCGACCACCTTGTAGCCCTTGTTGCGCAACGCGCGCGAGCCAAACAGGCGGACCGCGTCTTCGTCTTCGACCAGCAGAACCGTTCCGACGCCGGTCAGATCGCTCTTCCGCTCATCGCCGCTGGCGGCCGTCGCCTCGACTTCGCGCGTGCCGTGGTAACGCGGCAGCATGATGGTGAACGTCGTGCCTTTGCCAAGCTCGGACTCGACGAAAACGAAGCCGCCGGTCTGCTTCACGATGCCGTAGACGGTGGACAGGCCGAGCCCGGTGCCCGAGCCGACCTCCTTGGTCGAAAAGAACGGCTCGAAGATCCGCTGCAGGTTCTCGGGCGGGATCCCGGTGCCGGTGTCCTGGACCTCGATGACGACGAAATCGCCCGGCGGGATGATTTCCGAGCCGCGCTGCTCCATCTGGGTGCGGGTTTCGTTGCGCGTGCGGATGGTCAGCTGCCCACCTTCCTGCATCGCGTCGCGCGCATTGACCGCGAGATTGATGATCACCTGCTCGAGCTGGCCCTGGTCGACGCGGACGAGGAACAGATCGCGCGAGTGGACGATGGAGAGCTCGATGCTGGCGCCGATCAGGCGGCGGAGCAAATGCGAGAGCTCGGTGAGCGCATCCGTGATGTCGAGGACCTTCGGCTGCAACGTCTGCTGGCGCGAAAACGCGAGGAGCTGTCGCACGAGGTTGGCGGCGCGGTTCGCGTTCTGCTTGATCTGCATGATGTCGGCGAACGACGCATCGCCAGGCTGGTGACGCTGCAGCAGCAGGTCGCAGAACCCGATCATCGCCGTCAGCAGGTTGTTGAAGTCGTGCGCGATGCCGCCGGCGAGCTGACCCACCGCCTGCATCTTCTGCGACTGCGCGAATTGCGTCTCGAGCTTCTTCTGGTCGGTGGTGTCGAGCATGTACACGATCAACCGCGGACCGCCCAGATCGTCTCTCTCGATCCGGTTGGCGAAGATCGAGACGACGGTCTCGCGCTCGCCGACCTTGAACCGTGCATCGAGCGGACCGGACCCCGCACCCCCGGTGGCAAGCCGCTCGAGCCGTCCCGTGAGGTCCCTGCGGTCTTCGCTGCGCAGGAGTTCCGCGAGCTGACGTGCCGCCACCGGACCGTCGATCAGGCCCGCCATGTTGCGGAAGGCCCGGTTGCCCTCGAGAACCCCGCCTTTGTCGTCGATCAGCGCGATCCCGAATGGCGCCTCCTCGAAGAAGCGCTCGAAGCTCCGCTCGGCGCGCGCCAGGGCCCGGGCATGGTCCTGCCGCAGCTGTGTCTCCTGCCTGCGCTGGACCGCCCGCTCCTGCTCGCCGGCCGCCGTGATGCGCGCGAGCTCGGCCGCCTGGCCGGCGCATTGCCGCTGGCTGCGGATCCACAGGGTCGTAGCGCCGACGGCCAGAATTGCAGGCAGGAGCGCCAATGCCACCAGAGGCCAGCCGACGTCCGCGGCCGCGAGCGCCAGGCTGGGCAGGATGGCCAAGCCGGCAACGACGGCGAGCCGCCCCCAATCCGGCGCCGCAAACGCCGAAGTGCTCTTAGCGGGCGGAGACGCGACCATGAGCGAATCTTCCATGGGCGAAATTTAGCACAGACGGCCGGCGGGCCTGCTCATCTCGGGGCGCCGCGCGGCGCAGGCCGCTGCGCCGCCGCCGGCGGCGGCAGGATCGGCTCGGCCTTGGGCGGCGGGCCCGAATGACCCTTGCGCAGGCGCATCACGTACCCGATGACCTCGGCCACCGGCTTGTAGTGCTCGGGCGGTATTTCCTGATCGAGTTCCACGTTTGCGTAGAGAGCCCGCGCCAGCGGCGGATTCTCGACGATGGGCACGTTGTGCTCGAGGGCCAGATCGCGGATGCGCTTTGCGACGAGGTCTTGGCCTTTGGCGACCAATTGCGGTGCCGTCATCGTGGCTGCGTCATATTTCAACGCCACTGCAAAGTGCGTCGGGTTCGTGATCACTACGTCCGACTTGGGCACCGCCTGCATCATCCGGCGGCGGGCGCGCTCCATGCGCAGTTGACGGAGCCGCCCCTTGATCATGGGGTCGCCTTCGGACTGCTTGTGCTCCTCGCGCACCTCTTCCTTGGTCATGCGCAGGCTGCGCATCAGCGAGAACTTTTGATAGATGAAATCGAGCGAGGCGATAAACGCCAGCATCGACAGGAACCCGGCCAGCAGCTTGAGGGCGAGCTTGTCCACCAGCGCCAGGATCTGGCTCGGCTCGAGGAAGATGTACTTTTCGAGCTGGTCGAAATCGCCCTTGAGCAACCAGTAGCAGAACCCGCCCAGGATCGCGAGCTTGAGGGCGCTCTTGGCGAATTCGATCAGCGCGCTCCAGGAAAACAGGCGCTGGAACCCGTTGCCGAACGACAGGCGGGACCATTGCGGCATCAACCGGCTGGGAGAGAACAGAAAGCCATGCTGCAGAAGGCCCGAGCCCACTCCGGCGACCATCAGGAGGGCGATCGACGGCGCAAGGCTGAGTGCGAGCTTCGTCGCAAGCCGCAGGAATATGCCCTGCAGCGCATTCTGGTCGACCGGAATCTGGTTGGTCTGCGCGATGAAGATGATGAGCGCATCCTTGAGATCGCTGCCCATCTTGGGTCCGAAGATGAAGATCACGAGCGTGATCGCAAGCAGCATGAGCCAGTGGTCGACCTCGCGCGACTTGCCGACCTGCCCCTTCTCGCGCGCTTCGCCGAGACGTTTTCCCGTTGGGTCTTCTGTTTTATCTGAATCGCTGTCAGCCATCGCGGCAGGCCCTCAGGGGGGGACGGGTCCGAGGAAAATCGACAGGGCGTCCTGGAAGCTGCCCAGGAACACGGACACCGCGGCCACCAGCGTGCCGGCGAAGATGACGAGGCCGAGCAGGATCTGGGCCGGCTGGCTGACGAAAAACACCTGCATCTGGGGCATGAGGCGGGCGAGTATCCCGAGCCCCAGGAAGAAGATGACGCCGAACACGATGAAAGGTGCGGCGATTCGCACGCCGAGCGAGAAGCTGCTGGCGACCAGGCGCGTCTCGGCGTCGGCGAAGTCGCCGATCGGAAATGGATCGCCCGGCGGGAACAGGCCGTAGGACTCGACCAGCGCCCGCAGCATCAGGTGATGCATGTCGCTCACGAAGATGATGACCAGGGCGACGGCGGCGAGGAAGGACGCGGTGAGCGCGCCCTCGGTGGCCGTCGTCGGGTTGAAGGCCACCGCGGCAGACAGGCCCGACTGCATGCTGATGAGCGTGCCCGCGGTCTGCAAGGCGTTGAAGGAGGTGCGGGCGATGATGCCGATGAAGAGCCCGATGCCGATCTCCCCGCCTTCGAGGAGCAGAAGGCCCGACACGGTCTGCGGGAGCGGCGGCAGACGGCTCAGAACCACGGGAGCGATGACGAACGTCAGCAACCCCGCCAGCACGAGGCGGAAGCGCGTCGGCACGTAGATCTCGCTGAAGCCGGGCAGCACCGCCATGGCGCTGCCGACGCGCGAAAACACCAAAAAGATGCCGAAGGCCTCCGCCGACAGCCACTGCGCGAAGGTCGCGAACACGGGACGGGCTAGCCGCCGCCGCCGTTGGCGATGCGCGACATGACCTCGTTGGTGAAACGCGTCATGACATCGATCATGAACGGCAGGGTCAGGATGACCACGGCGAAGAGGCTCAGGACCTTCGGCACGAACGACAGGGTCATCTCTTGGATCTGCGTCAGCGCCTGAATCAGGGAGATGACGATGCCCACCGCGAGACCGGTGAGCATCGGAATCGCCGCGAGCTTGATCATGACCCAGACCGCGTCGCGCGACACGTCGATGAAATCGTTGGCGTTCATGCTGCCCCGCCCAGCATGCGGAAAACCGACCCGAGCCCTTCTTCGGACTCGAACCTACATCGGCATCTGCATGATCTGTTGATAACTCTGCACGATGCGGTCGCGAACCGCAACGGCGGTCTGCAGCGTGAGTTGCGCGTTGTTGACGGCGGTGACCACCTGGGTGAGGTCGAGCTTGCCGGCGACCCCAAGCATGCTCGCGGCCTCCCCCTGCTTCAGGGCATCGACCGACTGTTTGGCCGCGTCCTGAACCATGCTCGCGAAATCCGGGGCCTTGCCGTCGCGCGCGGCCATGCCGGGCGTCGTCGCGGCGCTCTTGGCGATCGAGTTGTAGGCGGCGGTGACGCTGGCAAGGGTCAGGGGCATGATTTATGTCCGGGTCCGAGGTGAGTGCTGCGGCTTTTGCCGCTTAGCCTTTGAGGAGATTGACCGTGTTCACGGCCATCGAGCGTGTGACATCGATGACGCTCAGGTTGGCCTCGTAGCTGCGTTGAGCCTGGCGCATGTCCATCATCTCGATCAGCGGATTGACGTTCGGCATCAGGACGTAGCCGTCCTTGTCGGCGCCGGGATTTTGCGGGTCGTAGCGTTTTTCGAGCTGCGAGTTGTCGATCGTGACCTTGCCGATTTTCACTTCGTTGACGCCGGCGGTCTTGTCGAACACCTCCTTGAACGTCACGAGCTTGCGCCGGTACGGATCGCCACCCGGCGCGGTGGAGGTGGATTCGGAATTGGCGATGTTCTCCGCGATCGTCCGCAAACGGACGCTCTGGGCGTTCATGCCCGAGGCGGAGATCTGCATGATCTTGCCGAAATCCATGGCTGTCGCCCTCCCCGTTACGCGCCGCCGCCGTTGCCGAGCACGGTCCGGAACATCGCCAGCTGGTCGTGATAGAGGTTCAGCGCCATCGTGTGCCAGCCCGCCGTCTCCTGGAGGTTCATCAGCTGAGCGTCCAGGGTCACCGAGTTGCCGGAGAGCGTGGTTTCGAGCGGCTTGGGCTTGATGACGTCGTTCGGACCGACGCCGGAACTCGTCCGGGCGGAGATGTCTTTGCCGTCGGTCTGCATCATCGGCAGCGACGCCGAGGAGCCCTTCACCATCTGGTCGAAGCTCAATTTCTTGAGATCGTGCGCCTGGTAGCCGGGCGTATCCACGTTCGCGATGTTCTGCGCCAGCACCTTCTGGCGATCGGTGAGCCAGCTCAGGCGGTCCGACAACATCGCGAACAGTGGCAGATGAGCGAAGTCCATATCCGGTCCGGGTCTTTGGCTCGTCCTCCGGTCATGCGGTGCCGGAGGTGGGGGCCTGTTTTGCCTACCTCCAAAGCCTACGGTGGATTCCGTTAAATATGAGTAAAAATCGAGACAAATTGCTTGAGGTCGATAGGCCCTTGGTCCGGCGGAGATCATTGCCCGATTTAAGGGAATATTAAGCGTAATCGGTAAAATTGTAGCGGATTATCCATGTTGCCATCAGGCCGGCTCTGACGGCTATAAGGCTCCGCCGTGACACGTCCTCCGATTCGCCGCGGCGCCCAGCCGCCTGATGACCAGCCGCGCGCCGTGGCGCTGCAGTATCAGCGCCACCGCGACTCTGCACCGCGGATCGTGGCCAAAGGTGAAGGCGAGCTTGCGCTCAAGATCCTGGAGCTGGCGCGCGAGCACGGGATCGCCATCAAGGAAGACCCGGATCTGGCGCAGCTCCTGTCGGCCGTCGAGCTTGAAACTCATATCCCCGTGGAGGCATTCGTCGCGGTCGCCGAGATCCTGGCATTCATCTATCGCGCCAAGAGCGAAGGGCCGGCCGCGCGGCCCTCGGGAGCCCCCCGTTGACGTCTTTCGTGTCCACCGACTGGGGTGCCGCCGCGCGCGCGCTCGTGGCGCTCGCGGTCGTGCTGGCACTCATCACGGCGGTGACCTGGATCGCCCGGCGCTATCTGGCCACCGGGCTGATCGGCAATCTCGGCGGCAGGCGCCGTTTGTCCGTGGTCGAGTACGCGATGCTGGACGGCAAATCACGGCTGGTTCTCGTGCGGCGCGACACGACCGAGCATCTCCTGGTGCTGGGCCCCGCCGGTGCTGTGGTCGTCGAAACCGGAATTCCGGCTGCTGCGGCCGGCGAGCCGGCGCGGAGCGGTGCGGGAAAAATCGCGTCCATGGCGCCGCCGCACGACGACCCGCGCAAGAGCCTGCGCAACCTGCTGACCGGACGCCAATGACACACCCCTCTTCCCGGCGTCGCTGGCTCGTCGCCCAAATCCTGGCTTTGGGAGCCGCGATCGTGGCCGCGGTTGTGCTCTGGAAGACGCCGGCGCTCGCCCAGGCGATCAATCTCGATTTCGGGGACGGCGGCACGACCAGCGGCCGGCTGATTCAGCTCTTCGCGCTGTTGACGCTGCTCAGCCTGGCTCCCTCGATCCTGATCATGGTGACGTCGTTCGTCCGCATCGTGGTCGTGCTGTCGTTCCTGCGCAGCGCCATGGGCACGCAGTCCGCTCCGCCCAACCAGGTGATGATCAGCCTCGCCCTCTTCCTTACGTTTTTCATCATGGCGCCGGCCTTCCAGCAGGCCTATCGCGACGGGGTCCAGCCCCTCATCCAGAACCAGATCAGCGAATCCGAGGCGTTCGACCGGTCGATCAAGCCCTTCCACGCATTCATGATGCGCCAGGTCCGCGAGCAGGATTTGAGGCTGTTCTTCGACATGGCCAACCTGCCGCCAGTCGCCACCCCCGAGGATACGCCGCTGCGCATCCTGCTCCCCGCCTACATGATCAGCGAGCTGCGCCGGGCGTTCGAGATCGGCTTTCTGCTGTTCCTGCCGTTCATGGTCATCGACATGGTGATCGCCTCGGTCCTGATGTCGATGGGCATGATGATGCTGCCGCCGGCGATGATCTCCCTGCCCTTCAAGCTGATCTTTTTCGTGCTCGTCGACGGCTGGTATCTGGTCGTCGGGTCGCTGGTCCGCAGTTTCGGCACCTTCTAGCCGGCCGTACCGCCGAAGCGCTGGCGGTATTCGCTCAAGAACGTATCGAACGGAGCCGTGCTCGAAAGCCGCGCCTGGATGTCGCGCACGTCGGGCAGCGGCCCGGCTTTGTCGCTCGCGAGGACGGCAAAGATATCCTTGTACGGCCCCTTGTTCATCGCCGGGCCGAATTTGCCACGGGTCGCATCGAGCCCGGACTGGTCGCCCGCCAGAGCCTGCGCGGCCGCGTAACGAAGCACCCGCCGGGCCTGGTCGTCCGGCATCGCCGCGTCGCCGGACGGGGGATCGCCGACGAGACGCCCGAGCGATGCCGCCGCGGCGCGCCAATTGCCGGCATTCCAATCGATCTCGGCGCGCAGCCTCTCGCCCTCCGGGGTCTGATCATTGGCGATGCGCGCCAGCGCGTCCGGTACCTGGTCGAGATCGGCTAGGGCGCGAGCGGCCAGCCGGTTGCGATCCTTGACGAGGTTCTCGGGAAGGCCGGCCATGTCCGTGTCTTGCAACGCGGCCAGCGCATCCTTCGGCTTGCCGTCGAGGAGCCGCGTGAACGCAAGCCTCGCGCCGGTTTCGGCCTTGTCGGCGCCGTCCAGGCGGTTCTTGATCTGGTCCTGCAGCAGTGCCGCCGCCTGGTCGAGCAGGTCGACCTTGATGAGGCGATCGGCCAGGTTGCGGATCATCGCGTTGCCGGGCGGGCCGCTGGGTACCAGGTTGCGGAACTCGTTGAACATGCCGATCGCGGCGATGGGCGACAGCTTGTCCGCGCCGCCGCCGAGGAAGAACTTCTGGAACGCCTGCGACATCTGTTGCGTGACCGCCGTGACCTCGCGGCTGTCGGGCTTGAGCGCGATCAGGTCGCGCAACGTCCGGAGGCCCTTCTGGATATCTCCGGACTCGATCGCAAGCTCGCCGAGCTTGCGGAGCACCGCGAATTCCAGATCGTCACCGCGCCAGGTATAGCGAAGGTTCTCGACGCGGCTCGTGGCCTGCTCCGGCGTAAGCCGCTTCTCCTTCATTTCCTCATCGACCAGGGCCAAGGTCGCGAGCACACGGGCCGGCGAGGGATCGCCGTGCTCGAGCGAGGACCAGATCTCTCGCGCCTCATCGGGTTTGCCTTCGAGCAGCGCCAGCCGGCCACGCAAATAGCGCTCCTGGCCCTCTTCCGACGGATCGGGCGAATTGCCCCCGATCGCGTCGAGCCGGTCGCGCGCCGCCGGAATGTCGCCGAGATCGATCAACGCTTCGGCGATCGCGAGCCCCAGCCGGTTCGCATACGGCGCGGGATAGCTGCGGGTCATGTCGGGACCCTTCGACATCTGCTCGATCGCGGCGGTCTGGTCGCCTTGCGCCATGTCGAGTGCCACGCGCCACATCGCGATCTCCGGCGCCCGATCGAGCATCGCGTTGCGAAGGTGAGCCGCCGCCTCGTCGAGATTGCCCGCCATGAGCGACGTGGCGCCCTTCAGCGCGTGATAAAGCTCTGTATTGGCGAGCGCCGGCTGATCCTGCGCCATGTTGGCCAGAACGCCATCGGCCTCCACCGCGTACCCATTCGCGAACAGGAAGCGCGCCAGCGCCAGCCGCGGCGGATTGCGCTGACCACGTGGCACCGCGGCCGCCGCCTGCTCGAGCTCGCGCAGGCGGACCAGATAGGGTCGCCCGTCATCGCGGCGCCAATCGGCGAAACGGAAGATCTGGGGCTGGGCCGTATCCGCGGCGTCGCGCCGCTGATCCGCCGGGACCTCGTCCGGCGGCGACAACAAAGTACCGCCCGGTGAATAGATTTCCACATACGGTCCGACCGGCCGCACGATGAGGCCGTCCGACTGCGACTTGATCACCAGGCCCTGTGCACTGGCGAGAATGTCGAATTGCGGGAAATCGTGTTCGTCCTCGATGCCCGCACCCGCGACCGCGGTCGGCACGATCTTCAGGTCATCGCCGATTTCAGGATCATGGAGAGACACGACCGCCTCGCCGCCCCGCAGGGCGACGCGCACGCGGGCCTGCGCAGGATCATTCTCGTTCACGGTCGCCACGTCGGCCGGCGCGTCGGGCAGCCGTGGCCGGCGCGTCATCTCGATGACCCAATCATTGTCCTCGGCCCGCATGGCGAAATAGGTGTTCGGCGGTGGCAGGAGGCGGACCGCCGTGCCCTCGGAATCCACGGACGTGATCTGGCCGACCAAGTCGTCCGGCGGCGGGGTTTTGACCGCGGAGAGATCGAGCAGGGCGCGCTTGTTGAACAGCAGAAAGACGTAAGGCCCGCGCGTGAATGCCGCCGCCGTAACGGGATCGGACCATTTGAAGCGCAGCCCCTGCCCTTCGGAGCGCACGACGGGAACGGGCGGACCGAGGTCACGGCGCTCGGCCGCGGCAAGCTTCGTCTCCTGCCGCCGCGCTTGTGCCTCGCGAAAGGCCTGTGAGCGATCTGCGGCGCGCGCCATTCCCTGCGGCGCTGCCCCGGGCGTCGCGGGCGCGGCCGCCGCCGGGGCCGGAGGCGGCGATACGGCGGATGGAGGCGGAGCAAGACGGACCGGGGGTGCCGTGGCGAGTTGCTTGGCCTGTTCGCGCACCTGTGCCAGCGCCTCGGGCTCGCTGGGCAATGGCGTCGGGGCTTGTGACGCGGCCGTCGACGCAGCCCGCGTGCGCGATGCACCGCTGCTGGCCGAAGTGGGTGCCGCGGGCGCGGTCGATGCGGCCGGCGCGGCAGGCTCGCGTTCCGGCGGGACGCCGGCCGCGGGCGCTAACGGCAGTTTCTCCCAGGGCAACGGGGCACGGCCCGCGGTGCCCGCCGAGGCCGCAGTCTGCGCCGCAGCCGCCGAAGGCGGTGGCGGCGCCGTCTCGGTGCGCGAGAAATCCAGTACGACCTTGGCGCCGCTGCGGAAGTGTCGGAGATGCACTCCGCTGTCCAGTTGAAAGGTCAGCGTCGTCGAATTGGCAGACGTGGTAACGCTGACCCCGGGCGCGACCTTCGCGAGATCCCGTTTGATCTGAGCGGCATCAAACGTCGCCGACTGCTCGAACGTGATCGAGGCCGTGGTTCCCTGGTCGTCGACCCGGTAAGGCACTTCGGCCGGCCAATCGAACACCAAACGATCATAGGTCGGGTGGCCGCCGAAACGGACCGGCACCGACGACGGCGGCGATGCGGTCTGCCCCAGGGCAAATCCGGACATTCCGCTCGCCAGGATGCTCAACCCTACTGCGGCAATCCCGGCCTGATAGTGCCTGGTCCTCCGCACGCGCATGCCGTCTCCAAAAGCCGCGCTCGTGGCGACTCGGGCCGAAAAATTACCACATGTTCGGCAGGCGAGGAATTACGACCTGATTCGCCCACGTGCGGGATAGACTCCTAGCCCGCAACCGCGAATCATAAATTGATTAACGTTAAAATTTTATAAAACTTATTCTTTTTCGAACAGCGCGTCGATGTCCGACTGGGACACCGCGTTGTGCGGGAGCTGAGGGCCGTTCAGCAAGGATGATTCGTCGTCACCGGCGGATTTGGACCCGCGTGGTGCGGCCGGCGCGTCGCCGAATGCCTGCACGAGATCGCCAACCTTGGCCTCGATCTGCTTCAGCGTCTTGATGACTTTGGTGATGCGCTGGCCGGTGATGTCCTGAAACGAGCAGGCCTCGAAGATGCGGGTCGCCTGCTCGGTGATCTGGTCGCGCAGGGCCGGATCGGCATTGCCGACAATCGCCGTCAGCTTCTCTGCGGAATCGAGGATGGCGCCGGTCGCTTCGGCCGTTGCCGCGACGATCGCGTCAAGCTCATCCGTGGCCGTCGGCAGGTGTTTCTGGCGGATCTCGTCGGGATGCATTGCTGCGATGTCTCGCTTCGCCGTTTCGATGAACCGCGCCAAGCGCGTCAGTTCGTTGAACAGGCGGCGTTCCTGAGTTGCCCCCTTGGCCGTACGGCGTGTCGCCGTGGCCGGCCGGTGTCCCGCACCGCTCGGCATGTTCGTTCCCTCCCCCGATGGATCGAACTTAGAAGTCGCCGATGACGGCGGCGATCTTTCCCTTCAGCGTGGCCGCGTTGAACGGCTTGACGATGTAGTTGTTCACGCCGGCTTGCTTTGCCGCGACGACGTTCTCGGTCTTGCTTTCCGCGGTGACCATGATGAACGGCACGGCCTTGAGCTTGATGTCCGACCGCACTTCCTTGAGGAGCTGCAGGCCCGTCATAGGCTCCATATTCCAGTCGGAGATGACGAGACCGTAGTTCTTCTGCCGCATCTTCTCGAGCGCCGTGGCGCCGTCGGTCGCCTCGTCGATATTGGTGAAGCCCAACTGCTTCAACAGATTGCCCACGATGCGCAGCATCGTCTTGTAATCGTCGACGATGAGCACATTCATTTTCATATCAACGGCCATGATCTTCTCCTCGCCTCCCCAACCGTTCTCGATCGGGACAGTGCATCGGCTACCCACGATTTACGATATCGGGGTTAAAACGAGGTAAATCTTGAAAACTTGTCGTTCTCAAGGGCTTCGGAGAGCCCCCTGACGACGCTCAGAGACCCCTGAGCGGGGCCTTCAACCGCCCGCGTTCGGCGGCGGCACTCCCGGCACGGCGCTGCCGGGCTGGGGGCCGGGCGGCAACGGGCCTGCCGCCGCGGGAGCCGGGGCCGCCCCGGCTGGTGCTGCCGCGGGCTGGGCGGGCGTGGTGTTCTCGGCGGTCGTCACGTCGCCGGGCTTGCGCCGCTTGGCCAGCTCGTCCGTCACCATCTTGGCGCGGACCGGGTTCATCTGCGCCAGCACGGGAGCCAGCTTGCGGGTGTTCATCCGCTCCACAAGACCGAGCATCGTCGGCATGTCGAGCTGCTCGAAGATGCGCGCCGCCTCTTGCGGTTTCATCGTTTCATAGACCTTGACCAGGTTGTCGATGCGTTTGGCCTCCTGGTCGTCGTATTGGCCGATCGCCTGCTGGATGCTGGCTTGCAGCTTCTTCATCTCCTGGATCTTCGCGTCGATCCGCTCCTCCGCCGCCTTCAGGACAGCCTCGCGGCGGTCGAGCTCGGAGGAGCGCTTCTCGATCTCGGCCCGCCGGCCGGCGAGCTGCTGCAGGACCTCGATCTCGGACCCCGAGAGGTTGGTCACATCCTGCTCCTGGGTCGGAGCCGCATTGGCTGGCGCATTGCCCCCCGGAGCGGCGGCGGGTGCCGGCGCGGCGGCCGGCGTCGCGGCGGGCGCCGGCGCAGGTGCTAGCGGTGTCGGTGCGGCCGCCGGCGTATTTGCCGCCTGCTGCGCCTGCGCGGCGCCGCCGCCGACGTAGAGGGCGCCGACGCGCAAGCCGAGCACCACGACGGCGATGCCGATGGCGATCGGGAGAAAGCGGATCCGCGACGTCATGACATGGCCCCTCAGCGCAACGACGACAATGCTTTCAGCAGATCCGGCTCATTGGACGGCGCCGCAGCCTTGGCGACCGGCGGCGGGGACGGAACCGAAGCCGGTGCTGCCGCCGCAGGTACGGGCCGGGCGCGGGCGGCCTCGGCGGCGGCGCGATGCGCCGTCGACAAGCGATCGAGCATCGGCTCCGCGCGCTCGATCAGGAACGCGACCTCGTCGCGCAGCGCCTGCGCGCGGACGACCGTCTGCTGCAGCACGCGGCCCGTCGCATCGCTGGTCATTTTGAGGGCGTTCACTCCGGCCTCGGCGCGCGCCGCCGCCGTGTCGAAGCGCTCGATGAATTGCTCGAAATCGTTGCGCGCCGCGCGAAACGCGGCGAGACGGCGATTGAGGACGACCGCCGCACCGATCGCAATGACCAGCAGGACCGCGACCACGACGTCGAGAAGCGCCATCAGGCTCATGCGCCTCCGCTCCTGCCGGAGCTACGGCGCGCGGGATCGGCCCGCCGAAGCTTTAGCGCAGGCGGGCTCATCCCTGGCGCGCCTGCTTCGAGAGGAGCCGCTCCACGGCGATCGCGATGTTGTTGCCGCGGCGCCCCATGCGGCCGCGGAACATCGGCACGGGACCGCAACGAAGCTCGACCTCGGTCGTGGGCGACGCGTTCAGCATCAGGCGGGTACCGACCTTGAAGTCGAGCACGTCCTGCAACGTCATCATCTGCTCATCGAGCACGGCATCGACGTTGATGTCGGTCAACCACAGCTCGCTGGCGAGATGGCTTTCCCAGATCGAGTCACGGCCGAACTTCTCGCCCATGAACATCTGCAGCAGCAGCTCGCGGACGGGCTCGAGCGTCGCATAAGGGATCAGCAGCTCGATGCGGCCGCCGCGGTCCTCCATGTCGATGCGCAGTTTGGCGACGATCGCCGCGTTCGCCGGCCGGGCAATGGTCGCAAAACGTGGGTTGGTCTCCAGACGTTCAAAGCGGAAGTTCACCTTCGACAGCGGGTCGAAGGAGGCGCTCATGTCGCCAAGCACCACGTTGACGAGGCGCTCCACGAGGTTGCGTTCGATCGTGGTGTAGGGACGGCCCTCGATGCGCATCGCGGCCGTGCCGCGCCGGCCGCCCAGCAGCACGTCGACGATGGAGTAGATCAGGGCGCTGTCGATCGTGAGCAGGCCGAAATTGTCCCATTGCTCGGCCTTGAACACCGCCAGCATGGCCGGCAGCGGCACCGAGTTGAGGTAGTCGCCAAAGCGCGTCGAGGTGATGGCGTCGAGCGACACTTCGACGTTGTCCGAGGTGAAGTTGCGCAGCGAGGTGGTGAGCATGCGCACGAGACGGTCGAAGACCACCTCGAGCATCGGCAATCGTTCGTAGGAGACGAGCGCCGAGTTGATGATCGCCTGCAGGCCGGAGTTTTCCGTGTCCTTGCTGGCGCCGCTGTCGAAGCCGAGAAGGCTGTCGATTTCGTCCTGGTTCAGGACGCGGGCGGTGGAATCGCCGGCACCTTCACTCGCCGCCGCCCATTCGGCGGCCATTTTTTCTTCTTCGGTCTGATTTGCCATCGTCTGTGTCGCCTGTGATCCGGGTTTATTGGACCAGAACTTCTTGGAACAGCACGTCGTTCACTTTCGCCGGCTGCGCCGCCGCATTCACCCGCGCGAGCAGTTCCTCGCGCAGGCGGAAGAGCCCCGCCGAGCCGCGCAGATCGTCCGCGCGCAGCTCGCGCAGATAAGCCTGCATATTGTCGACGATCCGCGGCATGACCGCCTGAATACGCGGGACATCGGCGGCGCTGTCGAGCTCGAGACTGATAGACATCTTCAGGAAGCTCGAGCGCCGTCCCGCCGCGTTCAGGTTCACCAGGATCTCGGGCATGTTGTAGTAGACGAGCTGCTTCGCCTTCGGGGCCTCGGTGGCGACCGGAGCCTCTTCCTTTTTCTTGCCGAGGAGGAAATATGCCCCCCCTGCCAGCAGGAGGAGCACCAGCAGTCCGGGGATGATGACGAAGAAGACGAGCTTCTTGCCCGAGAGCGCGCGGCGCCGAAGCTCTTTCGGCTCGCCTTCGCCCTCGCCGCCGGCCGGCGTTTTGTCTTCTTTAGCCACTGGGTCCGTCCGATAGCTTCAATTTTCGATAGTTTGAAGCAGCGTTGGTTAATACCTCGTTTATTTGTCATCACGATGGCAGATACCGCAATGCCGGGCGGGCAAGATTCCGCCCGGCAAAGTTTTCCACGCGGGCCCCTCGTGGCAGCCATTGCCGGGGCTGTTTTCCCATAACATTTTGAAAAACAAATGTTTTGTCGCTGGCACGGCTTCTGCAGAACCGGGCTCAAGGCGGTGCGCTTGCGGGTGCGCCGTCACAAAGGACCTCAAGACCCTGCAACCCCGGACCGAGCCATGGAAAACCCAGCCTTTGTAGTCCTGTCGCAGCAGATGGCGCTGAGCAAGCAGATGGACGTCATCGCCAACAACCTGGCGAACGTCAATACGCCGGCCTATCGCTCCCAGACGCTCCTGTTCAACGAATTCCTCGGCAAGGCCACCAATCCCGGCATCACCGGCGCAGGCTCGAAGATCGCCTTCGTCGGTCTCGGCGGGACGCTGCCCGACATCCGCCCCGGTCCGGTCGAGCCGACCGGCAACCAGCTCGACTTCGCGCTGCAGGGCCGCGGCTACTTCGCAGTGAGCACACCCGACGGGACCCGCTACACGCGCGACGGCCATTTCCAGATCAACGGCCAGGGGCAGCTCGTCAACGCCCAGGGCTTTCAGGTGGTCGATCCCCAGGGCCGGCCGCTCACCGTGCCCCAAGGAGCCGCGACGATCGAAGTCACCCCCACGGGCACGCTCAGCAGCGACAAGGGCCCGATCGGCAGCCTCCAGCTCGTCAAGTTCGACAGCGACGTCGCGATGCAGCGGGTCGGGACTGACCTCTACCAGACGGACTCCCCCACGCAGCCCGTCGATCCAACCACGACGGTCAAGCAGGGCATGATCGAGGGATCGAATGTCCAGCCGGTCGTCGAGGTCAGCAGGATGATTCAGGTGCAACGGGCTTATGAGGCCGCGCAGACGATGATCACCAACGAACACGACCGCGACCTCCAGGCGATCCAAGTGCTCACCAAAACGAGCTGAACCCGGACATAGGCGAAAGAAAGAAAGGCTAAGCCATGAGATCGCTCAGCATCGCAGCCACGGGCATGTTGGCCCAGCAGCTGAACGTGGAGGTCATCTCCAACAACATCGCCAACATGAACACCACCGCCTACAAGCGGCAGCGCGCGGAATTCCAGGATCTGCTCTATCAAAGCGAGCGGCGCGTCGGCTCGCAGGCGGCTGACAACAACTCGATTGTCCCCGCCGGCGTGGAGCTTGGCCTCGGCGTGAAAACGGCGGCCGTCTACCGCATCACCGAACAGGGCAACCTGACGACCACGGGCAACCAGCTCGACCTGGCAATCCAGGGCAAGGGCTATTTCCAAGTCACTCTCCCGGATAACACGATCGCCTACACCCGCGCCGGGTCGTTCCAGCTCGATCAGAACGGCAACATCGTCACGGCCGACGGCCTCAAGATCACGGGTGCCAACGCCATCCCCTCGAACGCGACCTCGATCACGATCAACCAGAGCGGCCAAATCTTCGTGTCGCAGCAGGGCCAGACGCAGCTTGCCGCGGCGGGCCAGTTCTCGCTCGTGTCCTTCATCAACGACACCGGCCTGCAGCCGCTGGGCAACAACATGTTCATCCAGACGCAGGCCTCCGGAAACCCCACGATCGGCACGGCGGGAAACCAGGGCTTCGGCACGATCCTGCAAGGTTTCCTCGAGAGCTCGAACGTGAACACGGTGCAGGAGATCACGAACCTGATCAGCGCGCAGCGCGCCTATGAAATGAACTCCAAGGTCATCCAGGCCTCGGACGAGATGCTGCAGACCCTCAACAACACCCACTAACGGACCACCGCCGTGAGAGCGCACCTTCTGGCTTTTGTCTTCGCGACGGCTGCAACCTTCGGCACGGTCATGCCGGCGTCGGCCGCATCGCTGCGGTCGAACGTGGTCGTCGAAGGCGAGACCGTAAAGCTGGGCGATATCTTCGAAGACGCCGGCGCCAAGGCCGATTCGCCGGTGCTCTATTCCCCGGCGCCCGGCCGCCAGGTCACGTTGAATGCAACATGGCTCGGTCAGGTCGCGCGGCTGTTCCAGGTCGCCTGGCGGCCGCTCAGCCAGTACGACCACACCACGGTTCAGCGCGCGGGCCGGGTCGTCACGGCGTCCGACGTCCTGCCGGCCCTGAAGCGCGCCTTGATCGCACAGGGCATGGAGGAGCACGCCGACGTCGCCCTCCTCAATCCGCGGATCGAGATCAATCTCCCGGTCACCTCCCCGGCCACGGTCGAGATCCAGGACCTGACCTACGACAAGACCACGCGTGCATTCAACGGTCTGGCCCTCGCCGGGGGGCGCAGCCCGGGCGCCGAGCGCGTCGTGCTTCAGGGCCGTACGTTCGGCACCAGCCCGGTGCCGGTGTTGCGCCGGCCGATCAGCACCGGCCAGATCATCCGCCAGGACGACGTGGACACCGTCTATTGGCGTAACGACCAGCTCGGTCAGGACGTCGTCATGTCGGCGAGCCAGATCGTTGGCCGCACGCCGCAGACCGTTGTCCGCGCGAACGAGCCCATCCGCCAGGCCGACACCCGCGCCCCGACCCTCGTGACGCGCAACAGCCAGGTCATCATCAAGCTCGTAGCCGGTGCGATGACCTTGACGGTGCAGGGCAAGGCCCTGGACGAGGGGGCGCGCGGCGACGTCGTCCGTGTGCAGAACCTGCAGAGCAGCAAGACGATCGAAGCCACTGTCGCGGGACCCGATCTGGTCACCGTGAGCCTTGGGCCGCGCCTGGCCGCGAATTGATGCCGAATAACCCCGGAAGCAGACCCTCATGATCCGCCCCGAACATCAGCCTCTTGCCCGTCTTGTCGCCGCCCTGTTGGTCGCGACAAGCCTCAGCGGCTGCGGCAGCGTCCTCAACCGGCTCTCCGAGATCGGCGAAGCGCCGAAGGTCACGCCGGTGCAGAATCCCGCCGAGGTCCAGCCGCACGTGACCATGCCCATGCCGGCACCGGTGCCGCCGACCCAGGGTGCCAACTCCCTCTGGCGCGTCGGCGCACGGGCCTTCCTGAAGGACGGCCGCGCCGCCCAGGTCGGCGACATCGTGACCGTGATCATCGACACCAGCGGCACGCTCGAAGCGGTGAAGGATGCGGTGTCGATTTCCGACACGACGTCACGCACGCAGACGGCGAAGAACGACGCCAACACCAGCGCCCTGCTCGGCTATGAGAACGAGATCTGGAAACGGCTCCCGGGCACGCAGGGGACCATCAATCCGGCCAGCCTGCTGTCGTATGGCAGCGACGTCGCCGAAACCGGCGGCGGAACGATCGCGCGTACCGATGCGATCACGACGACGCTCGCGGCGGTCGTCACCCAGGTCCTGCCGAACGGCAATCTCGTGATCGCCGGCAGCCAGGAAATCCGGGTGAATTTCGAAACCCGCGTGCTGCAGATCGCCGGCGTCATCCGCCAGCAGGACATCCGCTCGGATAACACCATCACGCACGACAAGATCGCCGAGGCCCGCATCATCTATGGCGGCCGCGGCCAGCTCACCGATCTCAATCAACCGCGTTGGGGCAACCAGGTCCTCGACGTGATCTTCCCGTTCTAACGGCGGGATAGGAGGTTTCAACGGTTACCCAGTCCGGGTCCAACTTGGGCTCCGTCCTTCGGGACGGAGCCCACTTTTTCCCCCG
>Ga0335071_10001008_pt1 | contig 30434 bp, 27 predicted proteins | sample Lox_Sample_15_FD_206724 | JGI IMG/M metagenome (GOLD analysis project Ga0335071, IMG submission 206724) | Soil microbial communities from Loxahatchee National Wildlife Refuge, Florida, United States - Lox_Sample_1.5 | ecosystem: Environmental > Terrestrial > Soil > Wetlands | place: USA...
TTTTTGCCCAGCCAGGTATTTACGGAGGATGCCTCCTGAGAGATGCCGAGCTTCTTGGCGGTAACGGTGAACTCCAGTGGGTGGGAACATACATAGACCCGCGGCAGATTTACAACAAGACGATGCTCGCAACAAACTCGGAGGCTTATAGCCAGTGGTATAATTCATACCAGGTAATAAATGCCTGCAACAACGTGCTGAGTGCAATAAGCGTTGTCAACAGTGCCGACCAGAACCGTGTTGAAGGTGAAGCAAGATTCCTCAGGGGTCTCATGTATTTCGACCTGGTGCGTTTCTTTGGTAAACAATACAATTTCAGCGGAGCAAATGACCAGTATGGTGTTCCACTGGTGCTGACACCCACACACGGGATTGACGCAAATGCCTATGTTGGAAGAAATACTGTCGGCGAGATTTACACACAGGTTGTTTTGGACCTTACCACCGCGGTCACAATGTTGCCGGACGATAACGGTGTTTATGCGTCAAAAGGTGCTGCAAATGCACTTCTTTCCAGGGTGTACCTTCAAATGGGACAGTATGCAGATGCCAGGGATGCGGCAAATGAAGTAATCTCTTCGGGCATGTATTCCCTTAATGCCAATTATGCTGATGCATTTAACCAGGATGACAATACCACTGAAGATATATTTGTGACACAGATAACACCTCAGGACCGCTTCAGTTCGATGACGGAATTTTTCTCAATCCGTGCTTACGGTGGCAGGGATGGCGATATAATTATACTGCCCGGACACCTGAACCTCTATCCTGCAGGTGATAAGAGGAAAGATCTTTTCTTCTCCTACAGCGGAAATATGTTCTGCGGCAAATGGAACAATCTCTATGGTGGCGTTAATCTTATAAGGCTTGCGGAAATGTACCTGGTGAGGGCCGAATGCAATGTAAGGCTGGGAACCAGTACCGGTGCCACGCCAACTGATGATTACAATACCATTCATACCAGGGCAGGTCTTATTCCTCTTGCCGCGGGAACTGCAACCCTCGATACCATACTTTATGAGAGAAGACTTGAACTTGCATTTGAAGGATTTAAAATCCATGACATCAGGAGACTTCATTCCACCTTTGATGTTTACTCCTGGGATGACGACAAGCTTGTAATGCCGATCCCTGCAAGGGAACTGGATGCCAACCCGGCACTGAAAACAGAACAAAACCCGGGCTATTAGAATTACTGATTACGGGGAAGCGGCAGCCTGAAATGCTGCCGCTTTTTTTGTTCGTTATGAGTATAATATAAAAAGTTATCTTATCTTTGCACCCACAATTTTTTTAAGTAGGTTTATTAACAAAGCGTAAAAATTAATGGCAGTTAAAATCAGATTAGCTAGGAAAGGCCGCAAGAAACTGGCCTACTACCACATCGTGGTAGCAGATAGCAGGTCGCCACGGGATGGCAGATATATTGAAAGGATCGGTACTTACAACCCGATCTCTGACCCGGCCACTATTGAACTCGATTTCAATAAGGCACTGGGTTGGCTGCAGAATGGCGCACAACCTACAGATACATGCAGGGCTATCTTATCTTACAAAGGAGTTCTTCTTAAGAAACACCTCCTCGAAGGTGTTAAAAAAGGTGCTTTTGATGAAGCTGAGGCCGACAGGCGTTTTAATGACTGGATGAAACAGCAGGAAGAGAAGATCGATTCCAAGAAATCGAGTCTCGAGAAAGCTGCTGACGATTCCAAGAAGAAACGTGTTGAAGCTGAGAAGAAAATCAACGAAACACGTGCAGAAGAGCTTGCAAAGAAGAATGCCGAACAGGCAGCCAAAGCAGCAGCTGAGCATGATGCCCAGCCGGCAGCAGAGCAGACCGAAGCAGGGGCCACCGTATCTTCACAGGAAGAAGCCGCTCCTGAACAGGCATAAGCACTTATGGCAGGCGATCCGATGGCTCGCGTAAATACCATATTGCTTGGTAAAATCATTAAAATAAACGGCTTTGAAGGCGCCGTTACGGTAAGAACCGAAAGAAGCTTCGCCGGGGAAATACCCCGGAAAGGACCGGTTTTCCTTGAAATTGAAGGGAGGCCGGTCCCTTTTTTTATAGAATATTCCGAACAGATTTCTGAAAACATGTTCAGGTTTAAATTTGAAGGCTATAATACTGCAGGGAGGATGAGTGAATTCTCAGGCTGCAATATCCTGGCTGAAGCTTCCGCCGGACAGGAAAGCGGGTACAATGACGATGACCTGTCAGGATTCATTCTGGAATCTGAAGATGGCAAAGCTATCGGAAGAATTACCGGGATCATTGAAAACCCCGGGCAGCTTCTGCTTAGTGTTTCCGGAAAACCCGGGAACGATTTCCTGATACCACTTCACGAAGACCTCATAGTTAATATCGACCAGGCAAGGAAAAAAATCGTAATGATCATCCCCGAAGGGCTGATAGGCCTTAACGATTAATCAGCACAAGAATCCTTTTAAAAAAATCTGCCCCGGGAATGCAACGTTTGACCGTGCTGTACGTCTTTATGCAAAACCCTGGACAAATTTAACAGAATCGTTATGAAAAAATTTATCAGAAATTCAATGCTCTTGCTTGCTGTTACAGCCATGACAGCACAGTACACCATGGGGCAGTCAGGAAAAGAATCAAGGAATGTTTCGGACTTTAAGGAAATCAGCTTCGGGATTGCAGGTAATCTTCACGTAAAACTGGGTTCCGGTTTCAGCGTGGTTCTTGAAGGGGACAAGAGCTACCTCAGCGAAATTGAGACCTATGTCAGGGACGGCAGACTGGTAATCCGGAATGAGTCGAACTGGCATATTTTCAATAATCAGCATGCCGATGTATATGTCACTTTGCCCGAATTAAGGGCACTGGGGGTTTCAGGCTCGGGTAATGCGACCGTTGAAGATCCCCTGAAAGCGGGTTCGCTTGACCTTAACGTCAGCGGGAGCGGAAAGATCAATATCAATGATCTGGATGCTTCATCCCTTGATTGCGGGATTTCAGGTTCAGGTGATATTTACCTTAACGGCTCCGGTGAAGTTGAAAAAGGTGATTTCAGCATCTCAGGATCTGGAAATTTTAAAAGCAGCAATGTCAGGGTAGCTGACCTTGAGGTGAGAATCTCGGGTAGCGGAAACTGCAGTTGCAATGTAAAGGACAATCTGAAAGCTTCAGTTTCAGGCAGCGGTAATGTCTGGTTTTCAGGTAACCCGCGGCTTGATGTTCATACATCAGGTTCAGGCCACGTCAGATCGAGATAGATTACTTCCTTATTATTTCAATTTCGCCTTTAAGGCCGATTTTCACGACCGGCGAAGCAGCACGCTTCTGCCGGTCTCCTCTTCTGTGCCAGACAACATAAGCGGCAGCTGCCACAATCTCTCCGGGGATTTCGTCAAATACCGCAGGGGTGGGTTCACCGCTGATATTCGCGGATGTGGAGACCAGCGGCTTCCGGAGAAGCTCAATAAGCCTGATGCAGAATGGGTCTGATGTGATCCTTATTCCAACACTGCCGTCGGGTGCCGTGATGCCTTCGGCAAGATTTTTTCCCCCGGGATAAACAATGGTTACAGGTTTGTCGCTCAATGCGGTGATCATTGAAGCTGCTTCAGGTATCTCCCTTACATACCGTTCAAGCATGAACTCGCTGTTCACCAGTACAAGAAGGCTCTTGCTGTCGCTTCTCTGCTTGATCCTGAATATTTCGGAAACAGCTTCCCTGTTTGTCGCGTCGCAACCAAGGCCCCATACCGTATCGGTCGGGTAAAGAATGACCTTGCCTTCCCTGAGGCATTTCACAGCATTTTTAAGATCTTCCGCGAATTCCGCCATCATTTTATTCCTTTATTGTCTGTCTGCAGCTGCCTGAGCTTCCTGTATTTAAGGTACGACCCCCGGGCACTTATCCGGCACATGTCAAACCCCTCCCTGCCGTCGAGGAATCCTCCCCTGAGAAAATATGATCTTATGAAGCTCCATGTGCCATGAATCAGCGGGGTAAGTTTCCCGGCGGTCATTCCGGCCTTGTTGTATGATGAGGCAGCTATTGAGGAGAATCTGTCCATCTTCTCAAGATGTTCCTCTGCTGAGCTGTAAAACAAGTGAAGCAGATCACCCTTCAGCTTTCCCGTCCGGCAGCCTTTCTCAAGGATGAATTTATCGTGCGGGTTCAGACCTGCCCAGGAACCCTTTTGGGAATTAAAAAACCTCAGGTGTCTGTCGGGATACCACCCCGAGAATCTCAGCCATCTTCCGCAGTAATTATTCCTGCGGTTGACAAAGTACCCGTCCATTCCGGGATTATCCCTGATAGCTGAAATGGACTTTTTCAGCTCATCACTGAGAGCTTCATCCGCGTCAAGAGAAAGTATCCAGTTATTTGAAGCCAGGCCGGCTGCAAAGTTTTTCTGCTCGATATAGCCTTCGAAGGCATGTTTCTCAAACCTGGCATTATATTTCCTGCATATCTGTTCCGTTGAATCATCGGAAAATGAATCCAGGATAATTATCTCATCTGCAATTCCCTTCAGCGATTCAAGGCATTGTCCGATGAACTTTTCTTCGTTCCAGGTAATTATTACCGCGGATATAAGTGGCATATTAAACTGGTATCTCGTATTCTCTCAGTGCCTCATTCAGCGAGGTCTTCGTATCTGTCGATTCTTTCCTGGCACCTATAATTATTGCACAGGGTACGTTATAGTCGCCGGCGGGAAATTTTTTTGAATAGGACCCCGGAATCACAACAGACCTTGGCGGCACATAGCCTTTGTACTCCTTTTTTTCAGGACCCGAGACATCAATGATTTTAGTGCTGTTGGTTATCACAACGTTTGCACCGAGCACAGCTTCCCTGCCGATACGGGCACCCTCGACAATAATGCACCTCGAACCGATAAAACAGTTATCCTCCACGATTACCGGAGCTGCCTGAACAGGTTCAAGGACGCCACCGATCCCCACTCCCCCGCTCAGGTGCACGTTCCTGCCTATCTGCGCGCACGACCCGACGGTCGCCCAGGTATCAACCATTGTACCTTCATCGACATATGCTCCTATATTCACGTACGAGGGCATCATAATAACTCCATTTGCCAGGTACGATCCGTAACGGGCAACGGCATGGGGAACAATCCTGACCCCGAGTGACCTGAAATTGTGCTTGAGCGGAATCTTATCGTGAAATTCAAAAGGTCCCGTTTCAATGGTCTCCATCTTCCTTATAGGAAAATAAAGAATTACAGCCTTCTTGATCCACTGGTTTACAATCCAGCCGCTATCCGAAGGCTCGGCAACCCTTATCTGACCCTTGTCGAGAAGATCGATTGTCTGGATAATCTCAGCTTGTACAATCGGATCATTAAGCATGGATCTTCTTTCCCATGCTTCTTCAATCAGGTTTTTATTAATCGAATACATCTTTGTTTCTTTGTCGTAAAAATAGTAAATGTCAATTATTTATTCCCGGCAAGCTTGTAAGTTTGTGTAATTAACCTTTTCACTTCACATTTGAATCGCCATGCTTATTCCAGGTATTACCGACATTCAGAATGCTCATTCAAGAATACGGCCGTTTATTCACTGGACCCCGGTAATGACATCGGTCCAGATAAACAGGATTTTTAATACGGAAATTTTCTTTAAATGCGAGAACTTCCAGAAAGTCGGGGCATTTAAATTCCGTGGGGCCACAAATGCGGTTCTTCAGCTCTCTGAAAGTGAAAAGAAAAATGGAGTTGTGACACACTCTTCCGGTAATCATGCTGCCGCTTTAGCCCTGGCAGCATCAATGGCCGGGGTAAGATCATATATTGTGATGCCCGAGAACGCCCCTTCAGTCAAGAAGGATGCAGTCGCAGGTTACGGTGCCGAAATTACCTTCTGCCGTCCGACTCTCCAGTCGAGAGAAGAGACTGCGGCCGGAATAATTGAAAGGACAGGAGCAGTGATGATACATGCATACGATAATGTTAACGTAATCTGCGGGCAGGGTACAGCGGCACTTGAACTGCTGGGCGAAAAGCCCGATCTGGATATTATTGTGGCACCGGTGGGAGGCGGCGGACTCCTCAGCGGAACTGTTATTGCATCAAAAGGGATTAAGAAAAGCATTACGGTTTATGGGGCCGAACCTGTGAACGCTGATGATGCCTGCCGCTCGCTTTCGGAAGGTGAGATAATCCCTTCGGTAAATCCCGTGACAATTGCCGACGGCCTGCTTACTTCACTCAGCGAAAGGACATTCTATATTATCAGGAACTATTCCGACGGGATCCTTACCGTATCAGAAGAATCAATTGTCGGGGCAATGAAGCTTGTATGGGAAAGGATGAAAATTATCATTGAGCCGTCTTCTGCAACAGTCCTGGCAGCAGTTAAGGAACACCCCGACAGGTTCATCGGCAAGAAGATCGGCCTGATTATTTCCGGAGGTAATGTTGACCTTGGCAGGCTTCCTTTCAGTCGGGTCTCCTGAACCAGGCCACGATGGGATAATGATCTGAATACTTTACCCTGATAATCGAAAAATTGGTGCTCACCAGGCTGTTGCCATATAATATATAGTCTATCCTGTTTGGAGGGTAATTTCCCCTGTATGTAAATCCTGCACCATATCCCGATCTGACAAAAGCGTCGTTCAGCCCCTTCCTTATCTTCGTGTAAGAGTATGATACTGGAGTATCGTTGAAATCACCCGCTACAATTACAGGGTAAGGCGACCTGCTGATATAGTTTTTTACAACCTGTGCCTGCAGTGCCCTTTTCTTGAAGCCCTCCCTCAGGCTTCTCGACACTGTCCTTATCTCATTCAGGGTCTGCTTGTCGTCAGAATCTACAAGTTCTTCAACGAATGAACTTCCCGTTCTCATCAGCCTGAACGACTGGAGATGATTGTTGAAAATCCTGAATGTGTCTGTCGCGATAGCAAAGTCGGTATAAATTGAAAGGCTTGCAGAACCGGGGTGTATTATCTCTCCCTTTCCGACTATGGGAAACTTTGAATAGGTGGCGATGCCATAAAACTTATTCCTTCCCCTTCCGAAAAATTTCAGGTGAGAGTAGTATTTGCCGCCAAGAGCTTTTTTTATTTCCTGGTCCTTTTCATTTGCATCGCCATTAAAAAAAAGTTCCTGGAAACAAATAATATCCGGTTGTTGAGACCTGATAAGTGATAATATCTGCTTCTCTGAGTTTTCAACCCCGTTCCCCTCAAAATAGTTGAACAGCCTGATATTATAGCTAAGAACCTTAAAAGTATTTTGCTTATCCCTGTGTGGCTTGAACAGCCTGATATAGTTTGTAAAATGTGTGAACCCGATGGCAATGATGACGACAGACAGGAGTGCTTCGTACCTCAGGTTGACTGCCCATACGACGGCGATGACTATATTGATCAGGAGGATGTAGGGATAAGCCAGGCCGAAAAATGCAGGCAGCGCAAAATCTTCGGGGTTGATGCTTACCGAAAGATAAGCTACCAGCATCGCCAGGGCAAATATGATGTTGATGACGAGAAATGTCCTATGTAATATCTTTCTCAATAAGTCTCTGTATCAATTACCAAGTTACCGTTAAAATTCTGATTACTTAAATTCTGCAAATCCTATTTGAACACATGCCAAAGTTTCAATGTAAGCAGAATCAAAACCCGGGTCAGTTTTTTTTCTGGCTTTCCCTGAAGAGCATATCCTTCTCTTCCCTGGTCAGACTGTCATAACCCCCCTTGGAAATCTTGTCGAGTATCCTGTTGATTTGTTCCTGGTTCTGAACCTTTATCCTGTTGTACTCGTAATCGTCGGCCGCCTTCTTATATGTTACCTTTAGTTTTTTCCGGGGCCTGAAAAGAGTCATGATACGGTCGAGGAGCCTGTTCAGCCACTTTGTGAGATCCGTCCCCCGCCTGTACGACAGGGTGTAAATGTACCCTAGGAGGGCTCCTCCAATGTGAGCCAGCTTCCCTCCGGAATTGACCGAGAAATCAAGCACCGATGTCAGGATGAATATAACTATTGCGATATATTTGATCTTTACTCTTCCGAAGAGGAAAAGCGTGACCGTGTAGTCGGGCACATATGCAGCTGCTGCAATAACTATTGCCATCACGGAAGCACTCGCACCCAGCAGTGGAATAGAGCTCTCAACCTGGCTTGCAAAGGCAGGGAAAATATTGTAGGAAATAACATAGGTCACGGCTCCCGCCAGACCCCCAAGGATGTACACGCCTACAAGTTTTTTCTGGTCGAAGTACTCGAGGAATATCATCCCGAACCAGTAAAGCCAGAGCATGTTTACAAGGATATGCAGTATCTCCCTGTGAGTAAACATATATGTAATGAGCGTCCAGGGTTTTACAAGCAGGCTATTCAGTGATGAGGGAACGGAAAGGAAAAGGATTGCCTGGTTTGATAACGCATCGTTTACAAGCAAAAAGCCTATTATGCTTATAACGGAGATTACGAGGAAAATGGCAATGTTCAGATATATCAGCCTTATGAGACTGTTGCCTTTCCTGAATGTTGTCTTAATGTCCTGCCAGAGGCCCATCAGTAAAGTGTATTTGAAGTTTTTCTCCAGTAACGGATCAGCAGGTACCCAAAAATCATACCACCGATATGAGCTGCATGTGCAATCGAATCGCCGGGCTGTGTCACTGCAAAATATAGTTCAATGGCAGCATATCCCGCCACGAAATATTTTGCCTTTATAGGAATAGGAGGGAATATTAGCACCAGCTCCGTATTCGGAAAAAGTACACCGAAGGCGAGAAGTATCCCGAACACAGCACCCGAAGCGCCAACTGTAGGAGTATAAAGTATCGACTGAAGCTGCCCGGCAGCCGGATCGATATATGCTTTGTTTTCGAGCGTGTACCTAAGACCGTTATCAAGGACATCCTGGAGAAGGTCGGGAGTTATTGAGCTCATAACCTTATAGTACTGGATTGCAAGTACCGATTCGTGAATAATGATTGCGCCCAGGCCGGTTACAAGATAATAGATCAGGAAACGCTTTGGTCCCCAAACCTGCTCCAGAATCTGTCCGAACATATAAAAGGCAAACATATTGAAGAAGAGGTGGAGGATGTTTCCATGCATGAACATGTGAGTAATGAGCTGGTAAGGCTCAAACTTGTCTGACTTGAAAAAATAAACACCAAGGATTCTGTCAAGGTCAACCTGGAAGACGCTCCTCGCAGCGAATAATGCAAGGAGCATTATGATATTTATGTAAATGATGTTTTTTACTACCGGGGGCATCCCGAAAAATCCTCTGCTGTACCCGCTCATCTTTTTCTATTTGGAATATCTGAATAACAATTGTCGGGCCAAAATTATAAAAACATCTGTTACACGACAGATTGTCATCCGGATCATTTGAATTTTTTGTCAAGCTCCTCAAGGGCGATGATCTGTATCACAGGCTTGCCTGATGGGGAGTAATTTGGCGAGGCGCAGGCAAACAGGGTATCGAACAGCTCTTCCATTTCTGTCCTTGTCAGGGCTTTGCCATAAGGAATTGCAGAGGCTCTCGCAAGCGAAGATGCGACCCTGCCTTTCATCCCTTCGGAAGGATCGGTTTGTTTGTTCCGGAACTCCCCGAGAAAGAGCGCCAGTACCTCCTTTGGATCCGACCCTTCGGCACCGGATGGAAGACTGTTTATGGAAATTGTGTTGTTGCCAAGCTCCCTGATATCCATTCCAAGAAGCCTCAGGTCATTTTCAATCTCCTTGAGGGTAAAAATATCTGCAGGGTTCAGCTCAACCGTTTCAGGAAAAAGTGTAATCTGCGATGAGGGGTCATTGCCGGTAAGATTATTGAGGTATCTCTCGTACAAAATCCTTTCGTGGGCTCTCTTCTGGTCAATAACCATCAGCCCGGATATGACAGGGCAGACGATATACTTGCTTTTTATCTGGAAAATTTTTCTCTGCTGATCGGCGACTGCCTCCGGAATATGCTCAGCGGGTTTCCTTTCGGTATTTTCATAATACAACTTGTCCCATCCTTTATTCCTGTCTCTTTCAAACCTGTCGATAAAGCTGTCCCTGCGTGAGGGCTCATCTCCATCAAAAGGGTTATACCCGGGATTTACCTCTATACCGGGAGGTGCCGGTAACTCTTCCTTCCCGTTCAGGACAGGTATATCAACCAGGGCCTCATTCTCAAAATCGAGCGATGGTACAACATTGAAACGTCCGAGCGACTCTCTCACCGATGCCATCATTATCTGCCAGATTGCCCTTTCGTCCTCAAACTTGATCTCAGTTTTTGTAGGATGAATATTGATGTCTATTTTTTCGGGATTGACCTCGGTGAAGATAAAATATGACGGAACCGCATCGGCCGGAAGGATATTCTGGTATGCCTCCATCACAGCTTTATGGAAATAGGGATGCCGCATATACCTGCTGTTGACAAAGAAAAACTGCTCACCCATTGTCCTCCTGGCATTCTCGGGCTTGCCGATAAATCCTGTTATCCTTATAAGGCTTGTCTCGGTATCTACGGAAATCAGGTCCTGGTTTATCTGCCTGCCGAATACGTTGACGATTCTTTGCCTGAGGTTGCTCTCGGGAAGATTATAAATCTCGGTATCGTTATGGTAAAGCGAAAACCTGATAGTGTAATGGGCCAATGCCACCTTCTGAAACTCATTGATAATATGCCTGATCTCGGTATTGTCAGATTTCAGGAACTTCCTTCGGGCCGGAATATTGAAGAAGAGATTTTTAACGGCAAAATCTGATCCTGCCGGGCAGCTGCATATATCCTGCTTCTCTACTTTTGAACCGCTTATAACTATATGGGTACCGGTTTCCTCGTTTTGTCTCCTCGTTCTGAGCTCAACCATGGAAACGGCGGCAATTGAAGCAAGAGCCTCACCCCTGAATCCCTTTGTCCTTATGGCAAAAAGATCTTTGGCATCTGTGATCTTCGATGTGGCATGCCGTTCGAAAGCCAGGCGGGCATCGGTCCCAGACATGCCCATACCGTCGTCGGTAACCTGGATTGTTGTCTTCCCGGCATCCCTGATAATCACTTTTATGTTCTTCGCACCTGCATCCACCGAGTTCTCAACCAGCTCCTTTACAACGGATGCCGGTCGCTGGATAACTTCGCCGGCAGCAATCTGATTTGCCACCGAATCGGGTAATAATTTTATTATATCAGGCATTCCGGGTTATTGTTATGCAAATATATAAATAGTCATTCAGTAGTTATTCAATTGTCATTCGATAGTCATACGATTGTCTTACGGTTGTTTGTTGATCTTTAGCAAGGTTCTTACAATTGAATGACAGCGAAGCGAATGACAACTGCATGACATCCTGTTTCATCGCGACCAATGACAATCAGCTGAATCGCGAAGCACCTATGACAGCAAAAAGGTTAAAGATTGTCAGGCGGTTTTCCTGTATTTTCTGACTGCAAGGGCCGTAAAGGCGAAAGCGATTACGGTTAATGAGATCAGATCTGTACTGATGTCACTTATCGTTGACCCTTTCAGCATAACCATCCTGTTTACCCGAATAAGGTAATAAACCGGGTTTACCAGGTCGAACCTTTGCGCCCACAGTGGCATGCTCTCAAAGGGTGTGAATATTCCGCTCATCAGGATGAAAACTATCATGAAAAAGAATGCAACGAACATATACTGCTGCTGTGAGGCTGAAAAGGTCGAGACAAAAAGTGCGAGACCCAGTACCGCAACCAGGAAAATTGATGACCCGAGGAAGAGCAGGAGAATGTTCCCTTCAAAGGGGATATTGAAAACGATCTTTCCCAGTGAAAGGCCAATGCTCAGATCGATCAGCCCTATTATCAGGAATGGGACCATCTTGGCAATCATGAACTGGTATTTCTTTACCGGTGTGACGTTTATCTGTTCGATAGTTCCTATCTCCTTTTCCCTTACCATGTTCAGCCCGGCAAGGAGAAAACCGATTGCAGTCACAAGCACCACAAGGATACCCGGAAGCATATAGAAATTATAATCGAGCTTCTCATTATACCAGTACCTGTTTGTGATGTTTATCAGGGGCACTGCTGTAACAGCAGCCATCATTCCCTTATCTCTGAGCAGTGATTTATTGTAATCGGCCAGCACGCCATTCAGGTATGCCCACGACAGCTGTGCCGTTGAGGCGTTGATGGCATTCACCGACACCATCATTTTCCCAGGGTTTGACCTGCCAAGCTCCTTCCCGAATCCTGAGGGTATGTTAAGTACCATTGTGCATGCATCGCGGTAAAGCATATTGTCTCCCTCCTGTTCGGAAAAGGTCATTTTCCTTACCCTGAAAAAACTTGAGCCTTCAAGCCGTCCGATAAGGTTTCTCGATTCAGCCGACATGTCCTTGTCGATGATGCAGAGATTGATATTCTTTATCTCGAAAGTCACGGCCGGTACCAGTATCAGCATCTGTACAATGGGAACCGCGAAGATCGCCCTGGATATAAACTTGTTCCTTGCGATCTGGAGGAACTCTTTCCTGATCAGGTATAGGATTGTTCTCATCTTTCTGCACTTTGAAATTACTGTAATCTTATCTTGAACTTCCTGATGCTCACACCTATAAATAGTGCCGTCATCACCATCAGCACGGCTGTTTGCTTCCAGACATAAAGGAACCCCGTTCCCTTTATCATGATGTTCTTGATGATAATTATGAAGTACCGGGGCGGAATTATGGCACTGACAAAATCATAGATCTTTGGCATGTTCTCGATCGGATATATGAATCCCGAGAGAAGAATCGTCGGTACCATGAGTCCAATGAGTGATATGAAAATTGCCTGCTGCATGGTTTTTGAGACAGTCGAGATAAGGATGCCAAGTGAAAGGCTCATGAGAATGTAAAGCATCGATTCAAGAAGCAGCAGGACAAGGCTACCCCTTACAGGCAGATCGAATACGAGCCATGAAAGTATCAGGATGAGGATCACATTGATAAATGAGAGGAGGAAGTAGGGTGTTACCTTTCCAAGGATGATCTGGACCGGTTTAAGAGGTGAAACAAGCAGCACCTCCATCGTCCCGAACTCCTTCTCGCGGGCTATTGTAACCGATGTCATGAGTGCGCAGATCAGAATAAGTATCAGTGTTATTACACCCGGAACAAACATGAAATGGCTCTGAAGGTTAGGGTTGTAATACATTCTTACCTGTGGAACAATCTGGGGTGCCCCGGTAAGGGAGCCTTTGGCAAGATCCTGGGTGAAGGCAGTGGTTATCGCGAGGGTGTAATTGGTAACCAGCGTTGCCGTGTTCGGCTCTGAACCGTCTGTAATTATATCAAGGGTGGCTTTTCCTTCACTTAACAGCTTTCTCGAAAAATCTTTTTCAAAAACAATTACCTCCCTTACCTTTCCTTTCCTGAAAAGCCCGTCAATCTGGTTATAATTCAGGATATCAGATGTCCGGTTGAAAAAGCCCGAAGAGATTATTTTATCCTCAATCCTGCGTGTGATTTCATCGTTTGAGAAGTCGAGGAAGGCAATATTTGCATTCTTTATTTCAGTGCTGACAGCAAATCCGAATATCAGGATCTGTGCCACCGGGATACCAAAAAGTATTATCAGGGTCCTGAAATCCCTGAAGATATGCAGGAACTCCTTGTTTACAAAGCCCAGGAATCTCTTCATGATTCAGTTTTTATTGATTTCGGGTCTGGCGATCCTGATGAAAACCTCCTCAACCGTTCCCACGTTATAATTTTTTTTCAGGTTCCCGGGTGTATCCAGGGCTACGATCCTGCCCTCGTTCATTATCGAGATCCTGTCGCAGTATTCTGCCTCATCCATGTAATGTGTTGTTACAAATACTGTAATGCCCCCCGATGCTGTCTCGTAGATCATCTCCCAGAACTGCCTCCTTGTGACAGGATCAACACCGCCTGTCGGCTCATCGAGGAAAACTATCTTTGGATTGTGAAGGACAGCAACGGAGAAGGCAAGCTTTTGCCTCAGCCCCAGCGGAAGGTCGGCGATGATCCTGTTTTCATATTCAGTGAACTTCAGCTTTTCGAGCAGTTCTCCCACCCTCTGCCTTATCACACCGATCTTCATCCCGTAGATGCCCCCGTAAAGGATGATGTTCTCCTTCACCGTCAGATCCTCGTAGAGGGAAAACTTCTGGCACATGTACCCGATCTGCTTCTTTATGAGCTCCGGCCTGTGAAATGCATCGACCCCGGCAACAGTCACCTCTCCGGAGGTAGGGGAGGAGAGCCCCGACAGTATCCTGATGGCAGTGGTCTTTCCTGCGCCGTTTGCCCCGAGAAACCCGAATATTTCACCCTTGTAGACTTCAAAATTCAGGTTGTCGTTCGCAACAAAATCCCCGAATTTCTTTACCAGGTTCTTCACCGATATAACAGTTTCATTCATGACATTTCAGTTTTCAAACCGTTTCCCTTGCCGACATCAGCTGAAGGAACCTGTCTTCAATCCCTGCCTCTGTCTCTTCTATTATAAAGTCCTCCAGACGCTGATCTTTCATAAAGGTCCCGAGCGTTTCGCCGGGTTCGTCATCCACGAAGGTGACATGCATTGCATCGCCGAACGGGTAAGCCGACAGTGTTGCGGGATACTGCCTCAGTGCGGTTATAAGCCTGTGTTTTTCGCCGGCCTTTACAGAAAAGAGCCTGCCCCTGAATTCATTCTTTATTGCCTGCGGGTTATTTATCGAAAGGAGATGTCCTTCCTGAATCAGTGCAACCCTGTCGCATCTCATAGCTTCATCCATGTAAGGAGTCGATACGACAATAGTGATGTTGAAGGCTTTCAGTTTCTTCAGCATCTCCCAGAATTCCACCCTTGAAACGGCGTCCACACCGGTTGTCGGCTCATCCAGTACCAGGAGCCTGGGCTTATGGATCAGTGCACACGATAGTGCCAGTTTCTGCTTCATTCCCCCCGAAAGTTTCCCGGCAAGCCTTTTTTTGAAAGGTTCAATATGGGAGTAGATATCTGATATCAGATCATAATTCTCATTTACCGTTGTTCCGAAGACAGTTGCGTAAAAATTCAGGTTCTCCTCCACTGTCAGGTCCTGGTACAGGCTGAACCTCCCGGGCATGTAACCGATCTCATTCCTGATAATCCTGTAGTCGCTTACCGAATCAAGTCCGAAAACCTTCACCGAACCTGAATCCGGGACCAGCAGTGTTGTCATGACCCTGAAGAGGGTTGTCTTGCCGGCACCATCGGGTCCAATGAACCCGAATATCTCCGACTCTCCAATGTTGAAGGAGATATCCTCAAGGGCCCCGGTTGTACCGAAGCTTTTAGAAACTGCGGATGCCTCAACGATATTCTGCATGGCTAATCTTCCTTTTTAAAAGATCACTTCTCCGGGCATTCCTGATTTCAGGCTGCCGTCGTTTGGTACAAGTACGGTAACTTCATAGACCATTATCACCCTTTCTTCCTTTGTCTGTATGATTTTTGGGGTGAATTCAGCCTTGTCGGAGATATAGCTGATCTTTCCCCTGAATTCCCTGAATCCCTTCTTGCCGTCATCTATCCTGGCAGTGCATTCGTTTCCGATCTTTATCCTGCCCAGCTCGGCACCGCTGACATATACCTTGAGCTTAATTACTGAAAGGTCTGCAATTTTGACAAGCGGTTTGCCGGCAGCCACTGTCTCTCCCTCCTCGCAGTACTTCTCAATTACCGTTCCTTTCAAAGGGCTTTTGACACTGCTCCTTGATATCTGTTCCCCAAGGGTTGCTTCTTTTGACTCATATACCCCGATCTCAGCTGCAACGGATGCTTTCTGCGTGTTGTTCGCCATTATCTGTTTATTAAGTACATCAACCTGTCCCGTCAGGTCGTCGTACTGTTTTTTTGTTGCCGCGTCATCTTTCAGCATGTTTTCGATGCGTTTCACATCCCTGCCTATATTTGCGATCTGCTGCCGGAGGATTTCATTCTGGGCGTCGGAAGTTGCCAGCCTTGTCCTGACACTCCTTATTCCCGCTTCAATCTCACCTTTCTGAAGGTGCATTATTGCAGTGTCGATCAGCGCAATCTGTGTTCCCTTCTCAACTGGTGATCCTTCATCAACATTAAGGCTTATTATCCTTCCGCTTGTTTCGGCTGAGACTACAACCTCAGTGGCATCAAAATTTCCGAATGCATCCGACTTCCTGGCACCATTGCTGCATGCTGAAGCAGCCAGTGCGATGACCAGTATTATTGTGCCTGTTTTCATTTTGTTTCTGTATTTGTTACTTGATATCATTTCCGCTTATATTCAGGTATTCTACTTTCGCGAGTGCCAGGTTTATCTTGTGTATTTCGGAATTTATCTCCGCCTGTTGCTCTGAATTCAGCTCGTTAAGATATTCCGTTGAAGTAATCACACCGTTATTCAGTTTCGACTCGGCGGAGGCGCTTATCTTCTTTCTCAGCGCTACCTGTACCGCATCTGTCCCGATCAGTGCATTCAGACTTGCAATCTCAGATTTTTTAAGCTCCAATTGCCTTCTGAGGTTATCCTCAAGATCTTTCTTCCGTTCATCTATTATGCCCTGCTGGAGTGATATAACCTGTTTCTGGTTCTTTACATGGTTCCAGTCGAAAATATTCCACTTTATACCTCCTCCCACTACATAATAGGTCCCGAAACTGTTCTTGAAGAAGTCCTGTCCGGGGGGTTTCCCGTATCCAAAAGTAGCGAAGCCGAAAGCCCTGGGCATTCGTTTGGTCTGCTCCAGGTCGGCTGCCGCGCCCAGCTTGTCCTTCCTCAGGTCGTAGAGCTGGAGCTCGGGTCTCTTCAGTTCCAAGGCAGGGTTTTCAGAAGAGACAGGTGCGACAAGCACGGTTGAGGAATCGAACTTTTCGCCGGTAAGATCTGAAAGAACCTTTATAAATGAGCCTCTTTTGAGACTGTTTTCAAGAAGCTGCTGATCCGTCTTAATCTTCTCCGATTCAAGTATGTCTTCGTCTGCTTTGAGCAGCGTGCCGTTACTGATGGCCGATTGCATCGACATGATACGCTTTGAAAGCAGGCTCCTGAAGCTTTCGAGGATCTCCCTTTGCCTGTCAAGGAGCATGATACTGAAAAAATACAGATTCACCTGGTCGCGAAGCCTGTACATATCCGTTTCCGTTTGCTTCCTGTTCAGGTTCTGGTCTATTTTCTCAAGCTCCCTTCCTTTTTTTATTGCCCCTCCGTCGTAGATAACCTGGTTGATATCCAGGGTTATTTTATACTGGTCGTGAGGCATTGGCGATATCGCCTTTGCCAGTGCAGGCAGTGCAGCCATATTCTTTGCCAGGTCGACGACGTCTGAATTGTACAGGGCGCTTGCATTTGCATCAAGTGAGGGAAGCCACCCGCTCTTCAGGTTTTTGTCGTTCAGACCTGAAATTGACGAATAGACGTCTGCCTCTCCAGAGAGTGCCGACTTCTTCATTGCAAGGTCATAACAATCCCCCAGTGAAACAGTTTTCTGACTGTAGCTGATCCCTGAAGAGAGAGAACCGACCAGCAGTAACGGGATGAATTTCAATTTCATGATATTTTGTTTTTTTGTTTTTCTCTTGATTTGAGTGCGCCTATCACAAATTCGGCGGCAAACTCTTTTCTCTGTTCGATGTAATCCTCAAAACTGATATCCACAGTTGCTAAAATGGTTTCAATCACTCCCCTGGCCGCGAATGGAAATACACTGAGGGATGCGATAGTAGTCATCAGCTGGGGAACCGTTTCAAGAGTTATATCGTACCGGGTAAGTTCATCGTGGTGCTGTTTCTCCAGCATGGTCCAGAACTGGAGAAAGTCAACATTACGAATGAGCTTCTTAATCCTGCCTGGATTGCGGTTTATCTCATTGAGGACAAATGCAGGAAGCTTCGGATTCTCACTCATGAATTCAATATGTTTTTTGTAAAAGAACCTGATCTTGTCTTCCAGGTTCAGGTTCTCATCGAAGACGGGAGCGAATTTTTTAAAAACTATCCCCGCGACTTTCTGGAACACAGCATCAAAAAGATGATCCTTTGTCCGGTAATAATAATGTAACAGGGCTTTGTTAATTCCTGCACGGTCGGCAATGTCCTGCATCCTTGCACCATCGCTTCCTTTCTCAACAAAGACCTCTGCAGCTGCATCAAAGATCTTTTCTTCTGTTTGTTTGTCTGTATCAGTCATTTTATTAACCATTAAGTTTAACCATGAGGATTAACTATATAGTTTAACCAGATGGTCAAAGATATGGACATTTTTTTATTCAGCAAGTTTTTTTTCAATTTTTTAACTCTTACTTCACCACCATGGCATTTCATGATGTTGTGTAATATTTATAAATTTATACTCTGATGAACCTGAAAACTGAATCTGATGGCAAAAGTAGCAATGCTGGGAGCCGGCTTTATCGGCGATTTTTATACTCACTCGTTGCATGGGCTTAGGAGCCGTGACAGGGTGGAGATAATTTATTCCCGCGACGGTGGGAGAGGAAAGGCTTTCGCTGCAAGGCACTCTATCCCTAAGTGGACGACCTCTATGAAGGAAGCTGTTTCCGACCCTGATGTAGATCTTGTGGTTATCGGTTTACCGAATAACCTGCATCTTGACGCGGTAAAGCTGGCAGCGACGGCGGGTAAAGGGATATTATGCACAAAACCGCTGGGGAGAAATGCAAAAGAAGCATACGAGATGCTTGAGGCAGTCGAAAAGGCGGGTGTGTTCCATGGTTACCTCGAAGATCTGGTTTACACACCTAAAACCATGAAGGCTATAGCAGCAGTAAGGCAGGGATCGATCGGCCAGGTTACCTGGGCACGTTCGAGGGAGACGCATCCCGGCCCTCACAGCGACTGGTTCTGGACATTTGAGCAGTCAGGGGGTGGTGTGTTACTCGACATGGGATGCCATTGCATAGAAATTTCCAGGAACTACATAGGCAAGGATATAAGACCGGTAGAGGTTATAAGCGTGGCAGATACTCTTGTCAAACCGATAGAAGCCGAAGACAATGCACTGGGCTGGGTCAGGTATGAAAACGGGGCCATTGGCCAGTTCGAGGTTAGCTGGACATTCAGGGGCGGTATGGATCTGCGCGATGAGGTAGCCGGTACCGATGGCACCATATGGGTCAATAACTTCCTCAGGACCGGCTTTGAAATGTTTACTGCAGGAGGAAAGAAAGGGTATGTCGCTGAGAAAGCTGAGACTGAAAAAGGGTGGCTTTTCCCTGTTGGTGATGAGGTCGCGGAACTGGGATATAACCATATGTTTGCAGATATGTTCAGCTCATTTGATAACAGGACGTCACCTTCAGAGGATTTCTACGATGGTTATATCGTTAATGAGATCATGGATGCCTGTTACAGGTCGGCAAAATCGAAGAAATGGGAGCCTGTCAGCCTCAGGGTATGGAGGGGACTTGAAAAGGTCAAACCGATAGCAGATGTTCGTGAATTTGACGATGACCACTTGTTTGTCAAGGAGGAGATTTTGCCCGACGGTACCGTAAGGCTGATCCTGAAAGAGAAGAAGACCGGCAGGATAGTTCAGAAAATCAGGTAGTCAGATAAACAGCGAGCCTATCTGGAAGACTGTAAATGAGAGAAGCCAGGCGACTGCTGTTGTATAGATTACCACGAAAGCTGCCCATTTCCAGCTGCCCGATTCTCTCCTTATTGCGGCCACCACACCCACGCAGGGGAAGTAGGTGAGAATGAAAAGCATGAAGGAAAAAGCAATAAGCGGTGTGAATACATTTTTTCCAGTCAGGTCCTTCTGGTCGCGGATCCTTTCGACAAGGGAATTATTTCCCGTTTTGTCGTCGGCCTGGCAGATAACACCCAGGGTGCTGACAACCACCTCCTTGGCCGCAATGCCCGAGAGTACGCTTACACTCAGCCGCCAGTCGAGCCCCAACGGTTTCATAACCGGTTCAATAGTGCGGCCTATTATTCCCATGTAGGATGATCTCTGCGTTTCAATTCTCTTTTCCCTTTCAAGCTTTAAGATCATCAGCCTGTCTGAATCGGCAGATATTTTCCCCTCAGCCATTCGTGCTTTATTTTCAAAACCGGCTATCATGCCGTCAAAATCCCTGGAGTAGCCGATTTTTCTTGGGAAATTTGTAAGGATCCATACAATTATTGATGCAAGGAGAATTACACCGCCAATCTTCCTGAGATACAGGCCCGTCCTGAAAGAAATATGCTTCAGGAAATTCCTGGGGGAAGGCAACCTGTAAGGGGGCAGCTCCATCACGAACGGGATATCTTCTTTCCTGAAAAATACCCTTTTAAGAATGATGGCGGAGAATATTGCGAAAAGTGCTCCAAGCAGGTAAAGGACAAAAAGAACCGTTCCCTGCTGGCTTGAAAAGAAAGCGCTTATAAACAATATGTACACCGGCAGGCGTGCCGAGCACGACATGAACGGCGTTATCAGCATGGTGATCAGCCTGTCCCTCCTGCTTTCAATTATACGTGTTGCCATTATTGCAGGGACGTTGCACCCGAAACCCATGAAAAGAGGAATGAACGATTTCCCGTGAAGCCCTATCCTGTGCATGAGCCTGTCCATTATGAAAACTGCACGGGCCATATAGCCTGTATCTTCCATGAATGAAATGAAGAGGAAGAGAATTATCAGGTTCGGCAGGAATACCAGGACACCTCCCACGCCACCAATAATTCCGCCGCAGATAAAATTGCTGACTATGCCCGGGGGAAGGACCTGGGAGATTTTATGGGAAAGGTCGCCGATGAGTACCTCGAGCCAGTGTTTCGGATACCCTCCCAGCCTGAAGGTCGTGTAAAAGGTAAGCCACATGAAGGCGGCGAAGATCGGAATACCAAGGAATCTGTGGGTCAGATAATTGTCAATCTTGTCTGATTTTGAGGCTCCTTCCTTTTCAGAGATTTCCAGGGTCTCTTTCAGGGCTCCAGCAATGAATCCGTATTTCAGGTCAGTGATTAAATCCTCAACCGGCTCACTGAACAGTTTCCTGAGCTTTTCGATCTGGCTGTTCGCTATTGAAATTATCTCTTCATGATTGACACAGCCGTTTATGCTCTTCTGAAATCCAGGATCACCACCGAGAAGCTCAATTGCAAGATATCGTGAGGATATAATATTTGTCAGGTCCCTGTTTTCCTCTATTTTTATCTTTTCCTGGATGGCTTTGACCGCCTCTTCAAGCTCTGGACCATAATTAATATGTATATGTCTTGCCGCAGGCTCCCTGTTCTCATAGACTTCAATTACCTTGTCGAACAGGTCGTTAATCCCTCTTCCCCTCGAGCTTACAGTCGGAATGACAGGAATTCCCAGGAGCCTTCCCAGGGTCCCGTGGTCGAGCCTGTCCCCTTTCTTTTCAAGCTCGTCGTACATATTCAGGGCAATTACTGACTGGATGCCCATATCGATAAGCTGAGTCGTCAGGTAAAGGTTCCTTTCAAGATTCCCGGCATCAAGGATATTTATTACTACATCCGGCTTGTTTTCCATCAGGAAATTGCGAAGGTATATCTCTTCAGGGGAATAGCTTTTCAGCGAATAGGTGCCGGGAAGATCAACGAGGGAGAAGGTATATCCCGACTGCCTGTATTTTGCAGTTTTCAAATCAACTGTCACCCCCGGGTAATTTGCTACTTTTTCCCTGGCCCCAGAAGCCCAGTTAAACAGGGTTGTTTTGCCTGAGTTGGGATTCCCGACAAGTGCAACGACTAAATTCCTGCTCTTCTCCTGCCAGGTATTATCGGTATAATTAAATTCTTCCTGGAATCCATTATTAAAATATGAGCCCGGTTTCCCGTTCCTGTCGATCTCTATCAGTTTTGCTTCACTGCTTCGCAACGAGACATAATATTCAATAATCCGGTATTCCACCGGATCGCCAAGGGGTGCTTTTTTGATTACCGAAACTTTTTTGCCGGCTATGAAGCCCATCTCCATGAGCCTTTGCCTGAATCGTCCCCTTCCCTTTATTTTTGTAATTATCCCCTCTTCTCCTTCTTCGAGATCGTATAGTGTGATCATCCGGCGCCTTAGTCCTTATTTTCTCAAATAGATTAAAGTAATTAAATGTTCCTTTCAGGTGCCCGAAGATAGTACTTCGGCCCGACACAGTTTAAAACAATAACAACAATCTGCTGATTTTGTTAAGAAACACATGGAAGCAGGAGGAAGGTGAATGATTATAATAAGTCATTGTGGAGCGACGACTTATTTTTTCACCATTTTGATTATGAGAAATAAACCAAATAAGTTAAATTTGATAGAGTATTACAAATCAGTTATTTGATAATCAGATGGATAAAAGGTCATTTATTAAGAGCGCCGGACTGATTGGTCTCGGAGGAATGCTGAGGTTTGAAAACCTGACAAGCGTACTTGAGAAGGCTGCAGGGGTGCCGCATGCCGAACTTGCCCGTGACGAAGATTTCTGGGCTGAAATAAGAAAGGGCTATCGGCTGAAGCCCGACTTTATCAACCTCGAAAACGGTTACTATAATTTCATGCCGGAGCAGATTCTTGAAAAATATTTAGCCCATCTCCGGGAGGTTAACTTCCAGGGATCATATTATATGAGGACAGTTCAGTTTGAAAATAAAAAAGCCATGGCCGCCAGGCTTGCACAGTTACTGGGCTGCCCTCCTGAGGAAATGATTCTTACAAGGAACACCACGGAATCTCTCGATTTGATTATCGGCGGTTTCAAATGGCAGGCCGGGGATGAGGCTGTAATGGCGGAACAGGATTATGGAGCAATGCTCGATATGTTCAGGCAGGTTGCAGCACGGCACGGAGTGGTCAATAAAATTGTTTCAGTACCAAACCACCCGGCTTCCGACGAAGAGATTGTTGATCTCTATTCATCTGCCATCACAGAAAAAACCAGGCTCCTGATGGTTTGTCATATTATCAATATCACTGGACATATCCTGCCGGTCAGAAAGATCTGTGACATGGCTCATAAAAGGGGGGTCAAGGTGATGGTTGACGGCGCCCATGCCATTGGACATTTTAAATTTACAATACCCGAACTTGACTGTGATTTTTACGGAAGCAGCCTGCATAAATGGCTCAGTGTGCCATTGGGATCAGGGATGCTCTGGGTGAAAAAGGACCTTATCGGAACCATTTGGCCCCTGATTGCATCAGGCAATATGCCGACGGACGATATTGCCAGGCTGAACCATATCGGTACACATCCTGCCCATACCGACCTTACCGTGGCTGATGCCATAGATTTCTATAATATGATAGGGGCAGAAAGGAAGGAGGCCAGGCTCAGGTACCTTAAGGATTACTGGATGAACAAAGTCAGGGATCTTCCCCACGTGATAATCAATACTCCTTATGAACCCCAGAGATCATGCGGTATAGGAAATGTGGGCATAAAGGGTATGAAACCAGATGAAATGGGAAAGATTCTCTATGAAAAATATAAGATATATACGGCCCCGATCGACGGTGCAGGTGTACACGGTTGCAGGATAACTCCAAACCTGTATACAACTACAGCCGAACTGGATGTACTTGTTAAGGCATTGCACGAGATGAAACCGGCTTCTTAACCTCGCGGAGCGAAATTTCTCATTCTGAATAATTCTTAAATGCTGTACTGATGAGGATCAGGCAGCATTTTTTCTTCCCGGGATAAAAAAAGAGCAGAAAGATTTGCATCAGGTTTAATTTATATTCTATATTTGCAATATATAATATACTTTAATATATAACTTAGTATGATATCAACAGACCTGCTGAAAGGATCATTGAAGACAATAGTCCTTAAGACACTCGAAGAAAACGGACGGATGTACGGTTACCAGATCACCCGGAAGGTTGAGGAACAATCCTCAGGGAAGATCGTACTGACCTTTGGCGCTCTTTACCCTGTGCTTCACAAGCTCGAGAGTGAAGGTGTACTCCAGGTAACGAAAGAACTGCACAATAACAGGGTCAGGATCTATTATTCCCTTACTCCGAAAGGCCATTCGATGGTGAAAGACAAGCTCAGGGAATTAAATGAGTTCATCGAATCCCTGCAACTTATAGTTAAACCTAGCACTGGTCTGAGCTATGCCTGAACTGACATTCTCCCAGGTAGAGCGAATCACATTCGATATAAGCAGGGAGGAGATTTCATTTTCTCACCTGCTCGATGAGCTCATCGATCATGTCTGCTGCTCTGTTGAAGATGAAATGCAGCAAGGTCTTGAGTTTGAAGATGCCTACAGGCTGGTGAAGAAGAAAATCGGTTCGAGGAGGTTCAGGGAAATACAGGAAGAGACATTATATGCAGTAGACACTAAATACCGGATTATGAAAAACACTATGAAAATTTCAGCAATAGCCGGGACATTGCTCCTGGGCGTTGCTGCAACATTCAAGATCCAGCACTGGCCATTAGCAGGAATACTGGCTACTCTTGGAGCCTTCATCACGGCATTCGTTTTTATGCCGTCAGCATTAATTGTCCTGTGGAAAGAGACTCACAGCGGGAAGAGGCTGTTTCTCTATATTTCTGCATTTATCACAGCATTGTTGTTTATTTGCGGCACACTCTTCAAGATCCAGCACTGGCCATTTGCAGGTATGATGCTCACAGTCGCAGCAGCATGCGGGGTATTCTGCCTGGTACCTTCACTTCTTTTCAGCAAACTGAAAGATAACCAGGAGCCGAAGAAGAGGTTGCTCTATATACTGGGGGCAGTCGGGCTGATCTTTTATATTCTCGGATTGCTTTTTAAGCTTCAGCACTGGCCAGCCGCAACAATCATGATGGTTCTCGGGTTGATATTCCTTGCAATCATTGTATTTCCGTGGTACACTTTTATTACCTGGAAGGAAGAACAGGCGACAAATGCAAAGTTCATTTTCATGGTAATCGGCCTGATAGCAATTGTTGTTCCGGCAGCTCTTGTTACCCTCAGCCTGCAAAAATCATACGAAAGTCAGTTTTTCGCACATCAAAGTGAACAGCAGGCATTGTATTCTTACCTCTTCTATAAAAATCAGCAGTTTGTAAGGGATAATACCAGGCAGGAGGTACAGCAGTCACTAAACCAGGTTAGGTCAGAAACAAATGATTTGTTGAAATTTATAAATGGTATTGAATCAGGTATGATATCTGTTTCAGAAGGTAGTGTTGAAAAACCGGCTCTTCTTTCTGATCAGGTAAAACAGACTGAATCGGGACTACAGGTTCAATTCAACTCACTAAAGCAGACATTTTCAAGGGATGCCGTTGCGGTTTTCCTGTATCCAGGTACTTCAAACAGAAAGGAACTTGAAACCAGGCTAAGGGATTACTCGGCTCATCTCTCAGCACTTTGCCACCAGGGTGAGGATAAGAAGTTTGAAAAGCTGCTTGAACCGTCTGTCTGCCTTCCCGGAGATAACCGGGATAACAGGTGGACCACTTTAATGGCCGGGCTTCATTCACTGGCTTTGCTGAAAAACAGCATTCTTGTTGCTGAATCGGTGGCATTTCAGGCTGTATCTCACAAATAAGATAAAATACATAAGATATGAAACAGAAGATATATATCCTGGGATTGATCACTTCAGCATTAATTATTCTGGGCACTCTTTTTAAGATTAATCACTGGCCACTTGCCGGAATAATGATTGCTGTCGGGATGGTGACTATGGTCTTTGTTTTCCTTCCTGTTGCTCTGGTAAATCATTATAAAAATGACGGTAACAGGCAGAACCTCTTTCTTTACCTGGTGATCTGGCTTACATCGGCGGTAATATTTATTGGCATGCTCTTTAAAATCCAGCACTGGCCCGGTGCCGGTTATGCCCTGTTACTCGCGCTGCCTTTTCCATATGTAATCTTTATACCGGTCTTCCTTGCTGTAACCTCAAAGATCAAAAACTTCAATATCTACAATACAGTCTTTGTCCTGTTACTTCTTGCTGTAATTTCTGTATTCTCGATGCTCCTGGCTCTTGATGTGTCTAAAGACAGGATATATGACAGCCTTGATCTTGGAGCTAAGTACATAAAAGTCTCTAAAGTACTTGATCAGAATCCTGTTTCCACGGTTAATCCTGATCTCACAAAAGACATAGATGAAGTGGTTGGCGTCATTGAGGATTATGAGACAAGAATACTGAAAAGAGACGGCACAACAAAAGAAGAGTGGAATACCGATACAAAGGTGTTGAATTACCCTCTTTCCATTGATGTCACGCTCAAAGGGATTTATCCTGGTAAATTTACACAGGTAGAAACCACACTCGAGGTTAAACTCAGGAAGCTGATAAATGACTTTGCCGCTGACCCGGGCTATAAAGACCTGGCACTTGCAGCCCCGAAGATTCTCGATTTTTCTGAGACAGCTATCCCGGGGGAATGGACTGAAGGGATATTCCTTTTACAAGGTCAGGCATGGACATTGGTGTATTTTGAAGGTCTCAAGGCAAACCTGAAATTGTTGAGAGCAACCTTATGAAAAATCAGAACGGTTAGAATCATTAATAAAATTAACGGGGCATATCATAAGCCCCGTTTTTATTTCCGGAACTATACCTGGAAACAGGTTAATTTTGCCTCTCTTATTATTCGGTGACCTTTATTCGACATTGATTATCAGCATATTTTATCCCTAAATACTGCCTTTCTGTCGGTAAATCAGGTAGCCTGGTCTATAACTTTTTCACGAGCCATTACCTGTATAATATATTTGGTGCAAACGAGACAATTATGAACAGAAGGGAAAAAATATTAATGACAGTTCTTATCAGCCTGTTGAGTGTACCGCTCTTTCCCCAGGCAGATACAGTCTGGACACTTGATAAATGTATCGATTACGCTCTTAAGCAGAACATTACCGTAAGAAAGAGTGAACTTGCAACTGAAAGGTCTGCTGTCAGCTATGATGAAGCAAAAGCCTCCAGGCTGCCATCAGCAAACGGGTCAATCGGGCAGTCGTTCGGCTGGAGAAAAGGATCATCCGGGTCTGATTTTTCAGGATCGAATGGCACAAATTATTCTGCAAATGCATCCATAACACTTTTTAACGGGTTCAGGGTTGCAACACAGATTCAGCAGGCTAATCTTAATATCTCTGGCAGCGAATATGCGCTGGCAACTACAAAAGAATCGATAAGCCTGAATGTTCTCAATGCATTCCTGCAGGTGCTTTATGCAGAAGAACAGGTAAATAACAGCAAGAAACAGATAGAGTCAATCCAGGAACAGCTGAGACTGGCAGGGGAGAGACTCACATTAAAAGCCATTACAGCGGTAGATTATTCACAGGTCAGGTCACAGCTTGCATCTGAAAAGCTGACTCTTGCCAATTCAGAGAGTCAGCTTTCAATTGCAAAAATCACGCTGATGCAGATTATGGAAATACCCGCCGGGAATCCTTTTACAATATCACATCCCGGGCTGAAGGATCTGCTAAATGTGCAGAGGACACCGGATGTAAAAAAGGTATATGAGACAGCGCTTTCACTTAAGCCACAGATTAAGGAAGCTTCAATAAACAAGCAGGTTGCCGCACTTGATGAAAAAATTGCAAAAGCATCATATTATCCGAGCCTGAGCGCAAGCGCAGGAATCTCAACAGGCTATTCGAGCACCTATACCTCGGGCTACGGCTCACAACTTAATGATGGATTGTATCCTACTGCCGGGCTTTCGCTGCAGGTGCCGATCTACCAGAAAAACCAGGTGAAGAACAATATCAAGGCTGCCAAAATCGGATACCGCGATGCGGAGCTGAGCGAGATCGATACAAAAAACCAGCTCAGGAAAAATATCGAACAGGCGTGCCAGGATGTTATTTCAGCGCAGGTAAAATATACAGCAAGCATTGAAAACTATAATGCAACACTCGAATCATCACAGCTTTCTGAAGAGAAGTTCAACCAGGGGTTCATTAATTCTGTCGATTACCTGGTAGCCAAAACCAACCTTATTGTTGCGGAAAGCCAACTGTTGCAGTCGAAATACAACCTGATATTCAGCATCAAGATTCTTGATTTTTACGAAGGAGTACCCCTTACACTATAAAATATTAATACCAGATAAACGATGAAAAAGAAAATTTTCATACCAGTCGGAGTAGTGGCAATAGCAGCAATTCTTCTGCTCGCTCTCAAGCCATTCTCTAAAAAGGATGAATCTGTCTCCTTTGAGACTGTCAAGGTCCAGAAAGGCAGCCTTTCAAACACTGTAACTGCAACTGGTACCATACAGGCTATAAAGTCAATTACTGTCGGTACCCAGGTTTCAGGAATAATCCAGCATATTTATGTTGATTTCAACAACAGGGTAAGGCAGGGCCAGGTACTGGCCAAGCTTGATACTGTTCCGCTTAAATCGCAGCTCGATCAGAGCCAGTCGGCTCTCGATATGGCACAGGCCCAGTTGAATTACCAGGAAGCAAACTTCAGGAGGCTTAAAGTCCTGTTCGACAAGAACCTGGTTTCTCAGGCCGATTACGACCAGGCTGTTTACAACTACCAGAATGCAAAAGCCAACCTGAGCAATGCAAAATCAGGGCTCACAAGGGCAAAGGTAAACCTCGATTATGCAACAATAATATCACCAATCGACGGTGTGGTATTGAACCGTGCCGTTGAGGAGGGACAAACCGTTGCTGCCAGCTTCAGTACACCGACACTCTTCACGATCGTGAATGATGTTACACAGATGCAGGTTCAGACCAGCGTTGATGAAGCTGATATCGGTAAGGTAAAGGAAGGACAGCGTGTTGAATTCACGGTTGACGCGTACCCGGATATGAAATTCAACGGAGAAGTATCACAGGTAAGACTTCAGCCAGTAACAACGAACAACGTGGTAACGTACGTGGTAATCATGAAAGCACCAAATCCCGACGGTAAGCTAATGCCTGGCATGACTGCAAGTACAACTATATATGTTGATGAAAAACAGGACGCACTGTACCTGCCGGGTAAGGCAGTAAGATTCAAACCGTCAACTGAGTACATGCAGAAGATGTTCCAGAAGATGATGGCTGAAAGAAGCAAGAACGGGAGCCAGGTGCCATCGGGCATGCCTTCAGGAATGCCATCCGGATCAGGAATGCCGGCAGGAGGCCAGATGCCATCCGGAGCACAGATGCCAGGTATGCCTTCATTAACGGGCAACAGCAGTTCCAAGACAAAAACAGTATGGGTAAAGGACGACAAGATGGGATTAAGACCTGCATTTATTACCGTGGGGATCGATAACGGGACAAACCTCGAGGTAGTCAGCGGCCTTAAGGAAAATGATGAAGTGATCGTTGCCATGAACACAGGTAAGAAGAAAGCCTCAGCATCAACCAACAGCGGCCCGAGAGGTCCCTTTCCATTCTGAACTTAAGAATGACAATACAAAGAGCTGAGTCATGAAAAACACTATAATTGAAATAACAGGGCTTAAGAAGGACTACCATGTCGGTGAGATGACTGTTCATGCACTCCGGGGGGTTGATATGAAGATTGAGGCGGGAGAATTTGTTGCAATCATGGGAGTAAGCGGCTCGGGTAAGTCAACCATGCTGAACATCCTGGGATGCCTCGACAAGCCCACGGGAGGGTTATACAGCCTCGACGGTGCCGATGTGAAATCGCTGAACGGCGACGAACTGGCAAGGCTGAGGAATAAAAAGCTTGGGTTCGTATTCCAGGCATATAACCTGCTTCCCAGGACAACAGCGCTTGAAAATGTGGAACTTCCCCTCTATTACAACAGCAGGATCAGGTCGAAAGAGAGAAAGGAAAGAGCAGTTAATGCCCTTGAGGCCGTGGGACTGGCCGATAGGATGCATCACATGCCAAACCAGCTCTCAGGAGGACAGCAGCAAAGGGTGGCAATAGCAAGATCCATAGTAAATGATCCGGTGATGATACTTGCCGACGAACCCACAGGGAACCTTGATACAAGAACCTCGGTCGAAATTATGGAACTTTTCCAGGACCTTAATGGAAGAGGGAGAACAATCGTATATGTAACTCATGAACCTGACATTGCTAAATATGCCACCAGAAATATCCTCTTCCGCGATGGAAAAATTCAGAAGGAAATTGAGGTAAATGAACGGCTCTTTGCGACAGAAGTCTTAAAGACTTTACCGGTTGAGATCGATTTGGAAGAATAAAAAAGCATAATATGAATTACGTAAATTTATTCAGGATAGCCGTCAGGGCTCTGCTTCGAAACAAGCTCAGGGCGATTCTCACAATGCTCGGCATCATTATAGGTGTCGGCTCTGTTATAGCGATGCTTGCAATCGGTGAGGGATCAAAGCAGAAGATCAGGAAACAGATGTCAGGCATGGGCTCGAACCTGGTTATGGTTATGCCAAATTTCCAGAGGAGGGGAGGAGTCAGCCTTGGCGCTTCAAGCTCCGAAGTACTGAAGTACACCGACGTGGAAAAACTCAGGGCTGAAGCGGAGAACCTCACAGCCGTTTCACCCGAGGTAAGGGCCAG
>Ga0335071_10001009_pt1 | contig 30387 bp, 24 predicted proteins | sample Lox_Sample_15_FD_206724 | JGI IMG/M metagenome (GOLD analysis project Ga0335071, IMG submission 206724) | Soil microbial communities from Loxahatchee National Wildlife Refuge, Florida, United States - Lox_Sample_1.5 | ecosystem: Environmental > Terrestrial > Soil > Wetlands | place: USA...
TCGGTTGCGGGCTCGCCCAGTGCGGCGCCTGCGCCGTTTTAGTGGATGGCAAGGAGGCGCGCTCCTGCGTCACTCCCGTCGCAAGTGTCGTCGGACAGGAAATCACCACGCTCGAAGGCCTGCCCGCACGTTGGGCCAAGCAGAAAGGCCTCTCGGCGGAACTGGCGAAGGACACGCTGCATCCGGTGCAGCAGGCGTGGATCGAAGAGCAGACTCCGCAGTGCGGTTTCTGCCAGAACGGGATGATGATCAAGGCTACGGAACTGCTCGAAAGCAATCCGCATCCAACGATTCCGCAAATCAAAGATGCGTTCACCAATTCCGGCCCCTCGCCGAACCTGTGCCGCTGCGGTACGTATCAGGCGATCCTGGAAGCCGTGCAGCATGCCGCCACGCTGATGGCGAAGGGAGGGAAGTGATGGCAAGCGCGAAAAATGCATCGCTCGAAGTCTTTGGACCAACGCTCTCCCGCCGTCAATTCGTGAAAGCGGGTGGGGCACTCCTGGTGGGATTCAGCCTCGTCGGACCAGAATTATTGAAGGCCGACACCGCCAAGCCGTCTGTGCTGAAGAACTCGCTCGATCCCACTCTGCTGAATTCGTGGATTGAAGTTCATCCCGACAACACGATTCTGATTCGCACCGGGAAGAATGATTTCGGGCAAGGCACAACTTTTACTGCGTATCGGCAGATCGTCGCCGACGAACTGAGCGTGCCGTTCGAAGCCATCACCACGGTTGTCCAAGGCAGTACCGACGCCACACCTGACGGCAGCGGGGCATTCGATTTCCTGGGCGGAGGGATGCCGAATATTCGCAAGGCCGCTGCCTATACCTATCAGGCTCTGCTCGGTCTTGCGTCGGAAAAACTCGGCGTGCCGAAAGACAAGCTGTCGGTCCAGGACGGCGTGGTTTCAGGAGGCGGCAAGAATGTCTCCTACGGCGACCTCGTCAAGAACCAGCAATTAAAGCTCACGATTCCGGTCAAAGGCGAACTGACCAGCATCATGGGTCTGACCATTGACGGCAACCCGCCCCTGAAGCCGGTGAGCGAGTACAAGGTCATCGGCAAGTCGTATAAGAATTCCGTCATTGCCTCCAAGGTCGCCGCGAAGGAAACCTGGGCAACCGACGTACGGCTCCCCGGCATGCTGCATGCGCGAGTGGTGCATCCCAAGACACTTGGATCGATTCTTGTATCCGCTGGGCAAGTAGACAAGACTAAGTTTCCGAATTCGCAAGTGATCGTGAAGGGAAACCTTGTCGGCGTTATCGCTCCAACGGAGTGGGAAGCGATACAAGCCGCCGAGCAAGTTGCCAGCGCGACCAAATGGAGCGATTGGAAGGGCCTGCCGGGCAGCGAAAAGCTGTATCAACATCTGCGGGAAGAGGCGGACTGGACAAGCGCGGCGGTCGCAAACGGCGAAAAGAATAAGGGCGATGCCGGTCCCGCGCTCGGGTCGGCCAAGAAAAAGCATGCCGCCACGTATCAAGTTTCTTACATGAAGCACGCGCCAATCGGCCCGACCATGGCCGTCGCAGACGTGAAGGCGGACGGCACGGTTCACATTCACACGCACAATCAAAATCCTCAGGAACTTCGCGGCGAAATCGCCATGATGCTGGGAACTACAGCCGATCACGTGATCGTGCATGCGTATCCCGGACCGGGCCACTACGGAAGGTCAAACGGCGGAAACGCGGGCGCAGAAGATGAGGCGGTGCTGTTGTCGAAGGCGCTGGGAAAACCGGTCCGTGTGCAATGGATGCGGGCCGACGACATGCAGTGGTCGACACAGGGATCGGCAGGCTACACCGAGATTCAGATCGCGCTCGATGAGAAGGGCAAAATTTCGGCATATCAGGCCGACCACTATATGCCCGCGATGCAGGACGACCGTTTGATCGGAGCGGTGCTCGCGGGGCTGCCGACCCAGGCTGCTCCTAATCCGAAAGGTGACTTCATTTCTTCGACTGCCAACGGTATTCAAGATCCGTGGGTGTACCTGTCGGTGCCGAATGTGACGGAGCGGGGCCATGGCACGTATCAGGTTGGCCAGAAAGCTTCTCCGATTGCGGTCGGCCTTCGCGACCACAGCATGCGCACGCCGGGCCAGTTCCAGCAACATTTTCCGCGCGAATTGGCGATCAGCGAAGCGGCAGCCCTGGCAGGTGCTGATGCGATTCAGTTCCGCCTCGACCACGCCACCGACGAACGTGCCATCAGCGTGTTGAAGGCGGTACGAGAGGCGTCTGCTTGGGACACTCGTCCTTCGCCACGTCCTGGTGCAGCATCGACTGGCTCAACGCCCATCAAAGGCCGCGGTGTTGCGCTCATGTTCCGCAACGGCAGCTACTGGGCCTGTGTCTGCCATATCTCTGTCACGCCGAGCACGGGCAAGATCGTAGTGGAAAAGTCTACGATTGCCGTCGATCCCGGTATTGTCGTCAATCCCGCGCAGTTGAAGCGCAACGTGGAAGGCGGCGCGGTGATGGGCATCAGCCACGCGCTGTTCGAGGAAGTGATTTTCGATCAGAGCGGAATCACGCAGGATGATTGGAACTCGTATCCCATTCCCAGCATGTCCGACATTCCTGAGATCAAAGTCGTGCTGATCAATAATCCCAAGGTCGGCGCGTACGGGGGAGGATCGGAGGCGGCGAATGCGCTCGCCGCACCGGCGATTGCGGCAGCATTTCACGACGCTACTGGGAAGGTCATGCGCAAGATTCCGTTGAAGCCCGCTTACGTGAAGGCGCTGTTAGAGACGTAGCTGGACCGGTCATTTGAGGAGTCCATAGACTTCTACCTCACTGCGAGTGCCAAAGTAAACGCGGCCGTTGACGACCATGGGAATTACAAATCGTGTGGCCATGGCGGCCCGATCCCGCTGGCTGTTTTGCTCGGAGGTGTACAGCGGTGCGCCGAGGTTAGCGGCGTCAAAGGCGTAAAGAACCGCCGGCTTGTTGTCTGGACCGTTCCACGTCTTCGTCGAGATGGCCCACACGATTCCATTCTTCGCGCCGTCGGCCGAGACCGATCGCGTCGCGCCCGGGACTTGGGCAGATGCCCACACCGCGCCCGTTGCAATGGCTAGAACAACCGTGAGACTCCGCCGCATCGGAGCACCTCGTTATTGTTTTTCCGTCGCTCTCTCCGGCGGCTTCTCGAACAGCTTGGCATCAAGCGTCGGATTCAGTTCGATCTTCTTGTATTCCACGGTGCTCGCGTCCTGCCCGTTCTGCTTGTTCTTGTGCAGGTAAGGAAAGCTGAAGCCATCAGCGGTGCGCCAATCGCTCAGTTCGGTCTCGCCGTCGAACGGTCCCGATTGTCCCTGCCCTTTATATTTCTCGCGCAAAATATGCCCGGTCTTCGGATCCACATACCAGCGCAGCCATGGAATCGCCCCTCCAATGTCGACGATCGCGGCATCGACATCACCGATCTTCTCTGTGCCCGCCGCAGTGAAGGTAACCGCCGGATCGTTTGCGTGCTGCACGACGTATACCGGATCATGATGCAACTGGGCCATCATCTCTGATTTTTGCCCGGGAGGCATGCTCCGGCTGCCCATGCTGGCCATGTTCATAAATCCCGCGTCGGGCGTGGCAACGATAGTCAGCAGCCCTTGCGGCGTTTGCACCTCCACGTGCATCTTGTCAGGAAACGCAATGCTGATGTCTACGCTTCCCGGCGCCTCGCCCGGATCGCTCTCTGCAATGTTCACGTGCATGGTTTTGACGGATTTTACTTTGTCCATGCCACCCATCGCCTCCGCAACCTTCGCCACAAGAGCCTTGCCTTCAGGATTTGACGCCGAAGACTTGGATTCTTCCTTCTCGGCCGGTGGAGGAGGAATCGTAATGTCAACTTCCTTCACCGCGCCAAGGGAAGACAAAGGTTTGTCGAATTCCTTCGTGTTGCCCACCACCAGGACCGCGAGCTGGTCCTTGTGCATGTACTTTGTGGCAACGCGGTTGACGTCAGCCGCCGTCACCTTCTTGATTTCCGCCTGGTACTTGTCGAGCCAGTCGGGTGGATATCCGTAGTACTCATAGGTCATGCGCTCACTCAGGATTTTGTCGGGTGAGTCGAGGCGGAAGATGAAGGCGTTCAGGATGGCATCTTTAGCGCGTTGAATCTCTTCGTCGGTGATGGGCTGCTTGGCGAGATTGTCGATGTCTTCCACCGCCGCCTGGATGGATTCGACCGTACTCTGGCTCTTGGTGCCAATCGAAATCTCCAGAATGCCGGGATGCCCGAAGTTGGTGCCGATCCCTCCGCCCACTCCGTAGGCAAGGCCGCGCTTGGTGCGGATGTCATTGAACAGGCGCGACGAGAACCCACCGCCGAACGCTTCATTGAACACGCTGATGGCGTAATAGTCCGGATTGTCGCGCGTGGTGCCCAAGGCCACCATGCGAATATTGCTCTGGTTCACATCATCTTTCGGAATGAGATAGTAGCCCGGTTTCGCGGGAGCGTACTTGATGTCGTTCTTAGGTGCCGCCGGACCTTTGGGCCACGAGTCAAATGCCGCGCGAAGTCGCGATTCCATCGCAGCCGAATCGAAATCCCCGCTAATCCCCAGGATGATGTTGTTCGGCTGAACATACTTCTTGTGCCAGTCGAGCAAATCCTGGCGAGTCACGGCGGCTACGGTTGCATATTCCGCATCGCGCGCGTAAGGATTGTCCTTGCCATAGGCGAGTTTTGTGGCCTCGCGCGAAGCGATGCCTCCGACTTCGTCGTTGCGCCTTGAGATGCCGTCGTATTCTTCCTTTTGTGCGATGTCGATCTTGTCGGCGCGGAATTCCGGATTGCGCAGCACGTCGACAAAGACCTTGAATACCTCGTCCAGATCGCCCTTCAGGCAGGAGAAACTCGCGGTCGTAGAATCGCCGCTGCCACCGGTCTCAACCTTCGCGGCGCGCACTTCCAGGAAGTCGTCAAGCTGGTCGCCCGTCTGCGACTTCGTTCCACCAGTGCGCCAGACCTCGCTGTAGATATCGACCAAGCCGGTCTTATTCGCAGGCTCATTTACAGAGCCGCCGCGGATGCGTGCCGTTCCATCGATCAGCGGCAGTTCATGGTCTTCTTGCAGGAAGATCACCATGCCGTTCTTGAGTTCGATGCGCTTCGGTTGCTGCGGCTTGAAAGCGGGCAATGGTGGAATCTGCACCTGCTGCCACGAAGCGGCCTGAGCATGGGCACTCGGCGTGAAGGTTTGAGTCGCAACCAGGGGTAGCAGAAGTACGATGAGGAGAAGCCGTTTCATCGCGCACCTCCTTCGCTGCCGGAGTCACCCTGCCCTGGCTGGGCTCCGGGCGAACCGCCGCCAGCACTTTCAATGACGCCAACAGTTCGATTTGTGTCGACAAAGATAGCGTTGGCAACGCGGCGAATATCGGCCTTGGTCACCTGGTCAATTCGATCGACGGTGCGAAACAGTTCGCGCCAGTCGCCGTAACGGGTCTGGTAGGTCGCGAGTTGGATCGCGAGGCCCTGATTGTCAGCCAGACCGCGTATGAGATTCGCCTTGGTGCGGGTCTTGATCATCTTCAGTTCGTCATCCGAAATGTCTTCCTTCTTCAGCCGTTCGATCTCGACGTGAATGGCGTCGCCCATCTCCTGCGGCGTATGGCCGGGCAGTGGCACGGCATAGAACGCAAACAGGTGCGGATACTTGGTGCCCGGGAGCCCGCTAAATCCTGCCGAGTATGACGCGATCTTTTTATCGCGAACCAGCGCGCGATAGAGCCGCGACGTCCGACCTTCCGACAAAAGATCGGTGATGGCATCGAATACCGCATCATCTTTGTCGCGATAATCCGGGCGATGATAGCCCTCGAGATATAAAGGCTGGGTTTTTTCTTTCAGCATGACGCGCCGCTCGGAGTTCTGCGGCGGTTCTGTCGTCGTCTCTTCATCCGGCTTGGGGCGGGCGGGAAGGCGTCCAAAATATTTCTCCAGGATCGCCATCGCCTGCTCCGCCTTAATATCGCCCGCCACGGCGACGACCATATTCGACGGCACGTAATAAGCGTCAAAGAAGCGTTGCGCGTCGCTGGCAGAGAAATGATTCAAGTCTGAGATCCAGCCGATGGTCGGCCGATGATAAGGATGCGCCTCGAAGGCCTCGGCATTGAACTGCTCGAGCAATCGGCCGATCGGATTGCTGTCGGTGCGCAGCCGCCGTTCTTCGATCACGACGTTGCGCTCCTTATAAAATTCGCGCATCACCGGATGCAGGAAGCGCTCGGACTCCAGATACGCCCACAATTCCAGCCGGTTCTCGGGCAGGGAATAGTGATATCCGGTCTCGTCGTAGTTGGTGAAAGCGTTCATGTCCTCGCCGCCGTTCTGCTCGATGATCTTGCCGAACTCGTTGGACTTGACGTACTTGTCGGCCGCAGCAATGGCGTCCTTCCATGCCTGCTCCAATTGCTTCAGCTTGGCTTCATCGCGATTGACGGACTTGTCGCGTTCCGCGATGTAGGCAGCGTAGGCGACTTCCACTTTCTCCAACGCCGGTTTTTCGGCAGCGTAGTCGGTTGTGCCGATCTTGTCGGTCCCCTTGAATGCCATGTGCTCGAACATGTGCGCCAGCCCGGTTGCGCGCATGGGATCTTGCGCGGACCCGGCATCGACCATGGTGAAGAAGGAGAACACCGGCGCTTCTGGCCGTTCGCAGACGAGCAAGGTGAGGCCGTTGTCGAGTTTCTTGACGGTGATGCGCTTCTCGAAGGAAGCGACATCCTGCGCCACGGCAAATACCGAGAGTAGCAAGACAGCGATCGATGTGGTTCGGACTTTCATCGGGCCTCCACTGCGAAACAAGCCGGGAGTAGACATAGTTTGGACGGACGAGCAGGGCAGAAGTTTGAAAGTACGTGGCGGGCGGGGGAGTTGTCAAACGGGGAGGGGGACGAAATCACTCGATCAGCCTGTCATCCGCCGGCGATCGCGCCCAACACGATAAACGGCTCTTTGCCCGACACGACTTCCGGGGGCAGTGGAGCATCGGGCGGTTCGTGAGTCAGGTCCTGCTCGCAGGCGAAAAAGCGCAGGAATGCTCGGCGCTTGAGCGTGCCGTGATCGCGGATTGCTCCGCACAGCATCGGGTAATTTGCCTCGACGGCATCGAGAACGGAGCGCTGCGTGACTGGCGGCAGTACGTCGACTTCGATATCGCCGCGCACGCCTGCCAGAGTTCGTAAATGGGGAGGAAGAGTAACGCGGATCATGCTCCTGCTCGCTCGGCCGGCAAATCCGGACGCTTATTTCAAGTAAGTTTCCTGAGTGTACAGCGCTTTCCAGTCTTTCCCTTCGAGTACCCAAACTTCACCGAAGGCGCTATTGGTACTGACCACTTCCTTGCCGGATTTGCCTTCGTAGTGCGCGTTGTAGGTCACCAGCGCTGCTTTGGGCCCAAGCGGTTTCACAGTGAAGTCTTTCAACGTGTAGGTGCTGATTTCAAAGTCGTCGACCGACGCAACGTCCGCCTTCTTGTCGCCCGGCGCGCTGTTGCCTTCCTCCATCTCATGAAAGTCATCAGATAGCATGGCTGCCAGTGCGGGCTTGTTTTTGCTTTTGAATGCATCCCAAACCTTGCGGACATTCGCTTCGAGGGCAGCGGCTTCGGGGGCGGACTTGGCCGACTGCTGTTTCTCCTGTGCTTCCATGCTGAGACACAAAGCAGCCACACAGGCGAACAACAATGCGATCTTCTTCATTTAGCTCTCCGGGAACAGGCTAGTCTACGCCAGCGTCTGCACTTCTACAGAAAGGACTGCCGGAAGATCGCGCACGATCGGATTCCACGAGTCTCCAGCATCCGCCGAGCAATATACCTGGCCGCCCGTCGTACCGAAATAGATGCCGCATTTGTCCAAGGTGTCGACGGCCATGGCATCGCGCAGCACGTTCACGTAACAATCCTTCTGCGGCAGTCCCCTGGTCAAAGGCTCCCACTCGTTGCCGCCAGTCTTGCTGCGGAAGACGCGCAACTTGCCTTCATGCACATAATGTTCGCCGTCACTCTTGATGGGAATGACATAAACCGTTTCCGGTTCGTGCGAATGCACGTCGATCACGAATCCGAAGTCCGTCGGCAGGTTGCCGCTGACTTCTGTCCATTGATCGCCCGCGTCGTTGGAGCGCATGACGTCCCAGTGTTTCTGCATAAACAGCACGCCGGGCCGCTTCGGATTCATCGCGATGTGATGCACGCAGTGGCCCACTTCTGCTGTGGGGTTTGGAATGTATTTCGAATACAGCCCTTTGTTAATGGGCTTCCAATTCTTGCCGCCATCGTCAGTGCGAAACGCTCCGGCCGCCGAAATCGCGATGTATATTCGATTCGGATCACTGGGGTCAAGAATGATCGTATGCAGGCACATTCCTCCGGCACCCGGCTGCCAGTGCGGCCCCGTGCCGTGGCCGCGCAGGCCTGAGAGTTCCTTCCAACTCGTTCCGCCGTCGGTTGACTTGAACAACGCCGCATCTTCGATTCCCGCGTAAACCGTGTCGGGCTCCGTCAGGGACGGCTCCAGATGCCACACGCGCTTGAACTCCCATGGATGCTGCGTGCCGTCGTAAAACTGATGCGTGGTCAGCGGTTTGCCCGTCTCCGATGACGTGTCATACGCGAACTTGTTGCTCTCCCCGCGCGGCGTTTCTCCCGGCTTCGGCTGTTCTCCCGCCGGCGTGCCCGGCTGATGCCAGGTCTTCCCGCCGTCATCGGAGCGCTGAATGATCTGCCCGAACCATCCGCTGGTCTGCGATGCATAAATCCGGTTCGGGTCCACGGGCGATCCCTTCAAGTGATACATTTCCCATCCGGCAAAGTGCGGGCCGCTGACGTCCCAGTTGTCACGTTTTCCGTCGGACGTAAGAGTAAAAGCACCCTTCTTTGTCCCCACAAGAACTCGAACCTTGCTCATGATCTACTCCTCCTGCGCAGATGTTTTCGGTTGGATTTACCCGTGCCCCATGCGGCTTGGCACCACAATATCGCCGTCGGTTGGCCATTTGCAAGCGACAACCCATGTGAGTGTTCTGGCGACGAAATAAGACTGTCAACTGACGGCAGAAGGGAACTTGTTGCACAATGGCACGGGGAGTTCTTCCATTGACCGACTCAGGCGTCGAGATTCAAGGCAGACATCTCAAGCTGTCGAATCTGGAGAAGGTGCTGTATCCGGCCGCTGGATTCACGAAAAAAGACGTCATCGACTACTACGTCCGCATCGCTCCAGCGATTCTTCCTCATCTCGAGGGACGTGCCCTCACCCGCAAGCGGTACCCCGACGGCGTCGATGGCGAGCCCTTCTTCGAGAAGAATGCTCCGATGCATCGTCCCGACTGGGTGAAAACTGCCGCCGTCTGGAGCCGCGGAAATAATCGCAATGTCCACTATGTCTTGGCCGACGACCTGGCGACTCTCGTCTGGCTGGCGAATCTGGCTGCCTTGGAGTTGCACCCCTCACTCGCCCTGGCCAAGGATGTGACTTGCCCCACCGAGATGGTCTTTGATCTTGATCCCGGGCCCCCCGCGAATATCGTGCAATGTTGCCAAGTCGCCTTTTGGCTGCGCGAAATTTTCGAGCACTTCGGGCTGAAGAGCTTTCCTAAGACATCGGGTTCGAAGGGATTGCAGATTTACGTCCCCCTGAATACGCCAACGAACTTCGATCAGACGAAAATGTTTGCTCACGCGCTGGCGCAGATTCTCGAACAAGAACATCCCAAGGATGTTGTGTCTGACATGAAGAAAGCTGTGCGCACGGGGAAGGTGCTTGTTGACTGGAGCCAGAACGACGAGCACAAGACCACCGTGGCTGTGTATTCGCTACGAGCGCGCGAACGCCCCACCGTTTCCACGCCCGTGAGTTGGGATGAAGTCGACCGCTGCCTGAAAAAGAAGGACGGGGGGCTGCTCGTGTTCGAGTCGTCCAAAGTGGTCGCGCGGTTCGAGAAAATGGGCGATTTATTCGAGCCGGTCTTGGAGTTGAAGCAGCAATTGCCCGATGTTAAGAAAATGGTTGCCGCGGCGGCGCAGGCTGAGCCGGTGGAACTCGCCGCCCAGGCTGAGGATCCCGCGCCGCGCCCCGCCAAGAAGGCCAGCAAGAAGCGGAGGGTATAATTTTCGGCACAGCGCTTCCCGCTGCAACTTTCGCATGGCGCAACTCTTTGCAGGAACTTCCGGATGGGCGTACCCGACATGGAAGCCCGATTTCTATCCGGAGAAACTCGCCCAGAAAAAATTCCTCGGATACTACACGACCAAGCTGAACACGGTGGAAGTCAACTTTACGTTTCGGCAGTTGGTCAAGGAAACGACCGTGCAGAACTGGTTGCAGGACTCGCCCGCACACTTTCGCTTCGGCATCAAGGCACACCAGGTCATCACGCACATCAAGCGACTGAAGGGAACGGAAGATTTCGTCCCGCGATTTCTGGCCACGATTGAGCCGTTAGCTGCCGCTGGGAAGTTGGGGCCGGTGCTGTTTCAGTTGCCACCCAATCTGAAAATGGATGCGACCCTGCTGGAAGATTTTCTGGCCGGCTTACCTAAAAAGGTGCCCGCCGCATTCGAGTTCCGCCATGCCTCCTGGTTCGCTGACGCAACTTGGGATCTGCTGAAATCGTCCAATGCCGCGCTGTGTGTCGCGGAAACTGAAACCATGACGACGCCCGATGTCCCAACCTCGTCGATCGTTTACTATCGCTTTCGCAAACCGACGTACACGGGTGACGAGCGCCGATCAATGATCGACCGGATCAAGGAGCATCTGGCCGCTGGCCGCGACGTCTACGCCTACTTCAAGCATGAAGAAACGCCCGAAGGCGCATTATATGCCGTGGACATGCTCAAGGAAATTGCTGGGCCCGAGGCGCAGTAATGTCTTTGGGATCATGAGAATTCCCCACGTGAAACTTGAATGCATCCGCTTGAGCACTTCTGGCAGCGACGGCGGTCGCGCATACTAATCGCTACAGCTATGCCTTCCGACGTAAACGCCCGCGTACTGTCTGACTTTCTCGATTATCTCCGCATCGAGAAGGGACTGGCGGCACTCTCCATCAGCGCCTACACGACCGACATCGGGCAATTTGCGGAATTCCTCGACAAGCGCAAGAGGATGTTGATGTCGGCCCGCCGCAATGACGTCCGCGAATTCCTGCAGCAGCTTTTTTCGCATCAGGTCGACGGTCGCAGCGTGGGACGCAAACTGTCTGCCCTTCGCCATCTCTACCGCTATCTGTTGCTGGATAAGCGAATCGATCACGACCCCACATTGAATATCGAATCGCCGCGGCAGTGGAAGGTTCTGCCCAAAGCGCTGGCCCGCGACGAGATGGAAAAAACGCTGGCCGCTCCCGGCGCGAATGTCACAACTCAGACGGAAGAATCCAGAATTCTTGGGATTCGAGATCGAGCCATGCTCGAAGTGTTTTACGCCGGAGCCTTGCGCGTCTCGGAGATGACGGGCGCCAAACTGGAAGACTTGAAACTGGAAGCCGGTTATATGCTGGTCCGAGGAAAAGGCGATAAGGAACGAGTTGTGCCGCTGGGGAAATCGGCGCAGGCGGCGTTGCGAGAATATTTGTCCGAGTCACGCCCCGCTCTTGCCAAGGGCGTAACGAAAAGTTCACCGTTGCTTTTCATCGCCCGTGGCGCGCATGGCCTAACCCGTCAACGAATCTGGCAAATGGTGCGTGCTGCATCGTCGGCTTCGGGACGCAAGGCTTCGCCTCACATGTTGCGCCACTCTTGCGCCACGCACATGGTCGAGAACGGCGCCGACCTGCGCACAGTCCAAACGATTCTGGGCCACGCTGACATTTCCACTACGCAGGTGTACACACACCTGGCGCTCGACCGACTGAGAAGCGTGTATCGCAATCATCACCCCAGGGCGAAGCAACGATGACGAAGCCAGGCACCATCGTCGGCAGGGCCGTAGCGGATTTTCTCCGCCATTTGCGCGAGAAAAATTCTTCTCCGCACACGATCAAGGCTTATACGGGCGATCTCGCCAACTTCTCAGCCTACGCCGGTTCTCGTGGGTGGAAACAACTCGACCATATCGCCATCCGTGGATTTCTCTCGCGGTTGTACGAGAAAGGCCTGAGCAAGACATCCGTCGCCCGCTCGCTCGCGGCCGTGCGATCTCTGTACCGCTGGCTGGCGCAGGAAGGTGTCGTCGAACAAAATCCCGCGAAGCTGGTCGCCACGCCGAAACTGCCCAAGAAACTGCCGCGGGTTCCGACCATCGAAGAGATGAATTCCGTCCTCGACGGAGCGATGCCCGAAACGGCGGCGTTTCCAGAGCGCGACCGTCTGATGCTCGAACTTCTCTACGGATGCGGAATCCGCAATTCGGAGTTAACCGGAATCAACCTTGATGATGTCCGCGTCAGCGCCGAAGCCATCTTGATTCGCGGGAAGGGGAAGAAGGAGCGCTACGTTCCATTCGGGGATACGGCAAAAGCTGCTCTGGTTGGTTATCTTCCCGCACGACAGGCCGTCCTCACCGAGCGCAAAAACTCACCGGCCCTGCTCATCAACCGACGCGGCGGAAGGCTCACCACGCGCAGCGTCGGCCGCATCATCAAGCAAATTGCGGTCGCCAAGGGACTCTCTCCCGACGTGCATCCGCACACTCTGCGTCATGCCTTTGGCACGCATATGTTGGAAGAGGGTGCCGATTTGCGCGCCATCCAGGAATTACTCGGCCACGAGCGCCTTGCCACCACCCAGCGCTATACCCAACTTTCCATGAAACACGTTCTGCAGGTCTACGATCAGACCCATCCGCGCGCCAAGTAGAGTCCCTGTTGGAAATTCCGTCGCCCAATTACCCACGCTAAAGTCTCGATGTTACTTAGGTAATTTTGGGACGCCGCGGTCTCGGTTTGAAAATGATGAGACGGGAAAGCTTGGGACTTGAAGGCCTGACTCCTTCCAGTCCGGTACCTCTTACCCCCGGGAGGCACTGTGCGCAAGATCAATCCAGAGCTGTGGCTGTTGTTGTTTCTAGTAGTCATTGCTGCGATGCTGAACTTTCTGGTCTCCTCGCAGCGGATGGCGCTGGTTTTTTATTTCCTGCCGGTTCTGTATTCGGCCTATCATTTCGGGCGCCGCCACGCGACTCTCACCGCGTTCGCCAGCATTACTCTGGTAGTGCTGCTGGTCTACACCAATCCGGGGATGTTCAACCGTCATCTCGATCTGCCTTTTGATGCCCGTTATTTCGACCTCGCCGTTTGGGGCGGAGTTCTGATGGTCGCCGGCTATGCGACGGGGACCCTCTACGAGCGCAATCAGAAGACGCTTCGCGAAATGCAGGACGGCTACGACGGCATGATGGTGATACTGCAGAATTTCCTGGCGAATCAGAAATACAGCGAGGCCCATGCCTACCGCATCGCCCTGTGCGCCACGAAAATTGGAGAAGCCGCTGGACTCGATGTGGCCAGCGTCGAAGATATCCGCACCGCCGCATTGCTGTTCAATCTGAAAGAACTGGGCATTGCAGACGAAGTGTTGTGCAAGGCTGCCCAGGTGTCGGAGCACGACCTGCAGCATGCGGGACAACGCCACAAGTCTAGTGCGAAGCCTTCCGTTTCGGGCCGCTCGCTCCAGCGCGCTATTCCGATCTTCCTATCCGAACGCCAGCTTCGCCAGACCGGAAGCAAAGTAGAAAATGCCTCGCTCGAAATTCAAATCCTCTTGCTGGCCGAAGAGTATGAGGCGCTCATCAGCGGGCAGCGAAACACTAAGATGTCGCCATCCCAGGCCGGCCAAGAGGTTATCAAGCGCGCCAGTGGACGCTACGATTCTCTGGTTGTGAATGCGTTCGCTAAAGAGTTTGGCGGACAGGCCACCGGCGCGGGAGCGTAACTAACCTTTCTTTTCCCGCAGCTCTTCCCACATCGCGACGATCCGTGCCTTCACCGCGGCAGTATGTTGCTCGTAGGTTTCCTCAGACGCTGCACATTCGGGTGGGGGCAGAATCGGGTCCCCGAAGACCATCTTCAATGGGGCAAATCGCTGGAAACTTTTGTTTCGAGGCCACGCATCGTGGAAGCCTTCGATGGCGACCGGAACAATCGGCACCTGCAGATGAATGGAAAGAATTGCCGCGCCCTTCTTGAAGATTCGCGGTGTCCCGTCGATGGATCGTTCTCCTTCGGGATAAAGCATCAGTGCCAAGCCTTGCCGAAGTCCGAAAGCTCCAGCGCGCATGGCCGGAATCAGGTTTGCGTCCGGGTCAAGCACAATGACTTTGATCGACCGTGCGAGCTTGCGCATGAATCCTTCGCCGAAGATTTCGCTCGTTCCCACCGCGAAGGTGCGGAAGAACACCTCTGACGGTAGTACACCCGCGAGGATCAACGGATCCAAGTAGCTCTGGTGATTCGATGAGATGATGCAAGCGCCCGTGAGCGGTACATTCTCGATACCCTCCACGTGGAGATCGAATCTGTCGAGCGCGAAAACCTGCGCGAGCCGCGAAACCATGAACCAAAACGCGTCCGTAATCCGATTAGGATGCGCCAGCGCTAACACATCCGGGTCCGTGGGTTCCTCGGCAAGAATCGCCTTCCATCCGGCAAAAGGCGCGCGTGGCGACGATTCTCCTCGCGCGGAACTTTCCAGGACCGAGTCCAGCAGATCCTTCACCGTGTAGACGTTCGTCAGTTCGGATTCCTCGACGTTGCCGCCCAGTTCTTCTTCCAGCCGACTCAGTAATTCCACACGCTGCATGGAGTCGAGTCCAAGATCGAGTTCCAGGTTGTGGGTGGGGCGCAGATTTCCGTGAACGCTCCGCGCTGCCTCGCTTATGATCTTCAATCCACGTTGGACTTCAGGCCGATCAAGCCATGAAGCTTCCTCCGCACTGAGAGGCTTCTCTGCCGGAAGATCGGCGTTGTCTTCCGGTGTTTGCCCCTGCCTGCTCTTCACGCGTTTCTCGACTTCAAAGCGCTTGATTTTGCGCGTCGTCGTTCGCGGCAAATCGTCCTGCCAAATCTCGTAGCTGTTGATGCGCTTGGTCGAGGCGATCTTCTGCGATAGTCCTTCAATGTCGAAGCGGATGACTTCCTTCGCATTCACAATCTTCCGCTGCCGCAGCACATCGAAATTCGGAACGATGACAGCATGCAAGCGATCGCCGCCTTCGCTGGCCTTACCTTCCAGCCCCATCACCGCGAGCTCTTTGATGAACGGGGATTTCAAGTAGTGCGCTTCGATCTCCTCGGGATAAATATTCTTCCCGTTGCTCAGCACGATGACTTCTTTCTTGCGCCCGGTCAGGAATAAGTGCCCCTGCGCGTCGAAGTAACCGAGATCTCCGGTGTAGAACCATCCGTCGCGCAACACGTCGGCCGTTGCATCGGGACGATTCCAGTATCCTTTCATCACCACTCCGCCGCGAATTGCAACCTCTCCGGTCGAAGGACCACCATCTTCTTGCGGTTGCGCGTCCACGATCTTCGCCTCCACTCCCTTCATCGCCTTGCCGACTGATCCGATTTCGTTGTCATTTGGGGAATTCACAAAGATGGCCGCAGTCGTCTCCGTGAGCCCATACGCCTGCAATACATCAATCCCGAGATCGTAAAAGGCTCGTGCAATCTCCGGATCGAACCGCGACCCGCCGGTCACCAGATATCGCATCCTCGGTCCCAGCGTGTCATGCAGTTTCCGGAAGAAGATTCGCCCGGCGTTCAGCCCGATTTTGCGCAGCGCCCGGTTGGAAGCTACCATGCCGGAAAAAATTCTCCGCGTCAGCGCGCCTCGCTTGGCGACTTCCTGCATCAGCTTTTCGTGAATCAGGTAGAAGAACTGCGGCACCACGGCGAAGGCGGTAATGTTCCGGTCTTTCAGGGCACGCATCAATTCCGTAGTGTTCAGCGATTCCAGATAGACAACGCGCGAGCCGTGGACCAACGGCAGCAGCAGGTTGGCCATCTGCGCCAGCACGTGAAACAAAGGTAGAACCCCGAGCAGTGTATCGTCTGGCCCGAGGTCGACCCAATTGAAGACCGCCTCTACCTCAGCCAGGAAGTTGGCGTGCGTCAGCATCACGCCTTTGGGATCGGCCGTCGTCCCTGAGGTGTAGATCAACGAGCAAAGATCATCATCCTTCGCGGGAGCGGGCCGAAAAGTCCCCGGCCCCGCCTCGAAAATCGCGGGGAGATTTCCCAACCATTTTTCTTGCGGGGAAGAGCCGGTCATGCAATCCGGATCGGTCAGGATCAGGCCAATGTTCAAAGCTTCCGCCGCGGGCTTTGCCACGGGTACGTGCTTCGCGTCGAGAAAGACAGCAGACGCCCCCGCATCCTTCAGGAGCTTGGTGACCTGATCGTCATGCAGGGCGGTATCGAGCGGGACGGCGGCGCACCCGGAAGCAATGATTCCTAAGTACGCGGCAACCCAACGCGGGTGGTTATCGGCTAGGATGGCGATCCGTGCGCCGCGTTCAAAGCGGTTTTCGGAGATCCATCGCCCGACGGACTCGGACCAGCGGCGCAGCTCGGAGTAGGTGCAACTTTCCTGCTTGTCATGCCGCTGCAATTCCAGCGCGACGTTGTTAGGCCAGCGCTCGGCGCATTCAACAAACCGGTCATAGAACGTGGGCATGGTTCGAGGGGAATATACACGAAAAGCGTGGTCACACGCTGTGTTGCGGCACAGGCCGGAACCGGGGTTACGGCTTCTTCGATGACTGTTGCTGCTTTTCCGCCTCGTCGATGGCCTTGCGGAACTCTTCCACAGCCGCTATTTTCGGCGGGCGCAGAGAGTCCTTCGCCGTGTACCGCCAGATGGAAGGCGCATCCAACGGATATTCCACTCCGCCGCGATACACCGCAAACGAATCGTCGGCCGAGCCCACTTCTTTGCTGATGTGCGGACCGCTCTGAGGAGCCGATCCCGGCTGCGAAAGTGGCGGAGGCTGCCCGACCTGGCCGCCGATTCGGATGCTGCCATCCCCCGGTTGCGCCACGCCCCCTCGCTGATCGATTGGCCCACCGCTAATAGTCGGACGCATTCCAGACCCTTTGCGAACCGCAATGACCAGGTCCGCCTGCTGGCCTTCGAGCACGGGATGTAGTCGTCCCCAGTCCATCAGCGCTTTCTCGACATTGTCCCGTGCGGTCGCGTTTGCCGTGGGATTGTCGATGGGTTCTCCCGCTTCAGGCTCAATCACAACCACTACAGTACGAGCGTTGAGAACGTAGTCGGGAAGCGACTGCTTTTTCTTGTCTTTCGCGCAAAGTGGAACTGTCAAGACAGCAAGCAATGCAAGAATTAGGCAGGAACGTGTGCTCATAGGCCCTCCTCGGAGCGAGGCCGGCAGACGCCGCCCATTATACTTAGGATGCAAATTGCTTGTTTCGCAATGGCTTGCGCCTGCATCGAATGTGCTAGGCTTAAAAGATAGTCTTGGGCGTACTGCCCCTTTCGAGGATTCTCCGCTTTGATTAACCAGCTTCTAGGCAAGGTTTTTGGGACGAAGAACGAGCGCGTCGTCAAGTCGCTGATGCCGAACGTGCAGGCCATCAACGCTCTTGAGCCGCAGATGCAGAAGTGTACGGACGCGGAGCTGCGCGCCAAGACCGACGAATTCCGCCAGCGCATTCAGGAGCGTCTGAGCCGCGTTGGCGGCAACAACGGAAACCAGACGCCGGGCGATGGCTCTTTGGCCGAGGCTGAGGGAGTCGACGACTTCGACCGCGCCAAGCGCGCCGATCAGGAGCAGTATGACGCCCTGCAGGAAGTTCTGGAAGAAATCCTTCCCGAAGCCTTTGCGGTAGTCCGCGAGGCTGGCCGGCGCGTGCTCAACATGCGGCACTTCGACGTGCAGTTGATCGGAGGAATGGTTCAGCACAGCGGCCGGATTTCTGAAATGAAGACCGGTGAAGGCAAGACGCTGGTCGCGACTCTTCCGGTTTATCTCAATGCCCTCAGCGGACGCGGCGTCCACGTGGTAACGGTCAACGACTATCTCGCAAAACGCGACTCCGAATGGATGGGCAAGCTCTATCGCTTCCTCGGATTATCCGTTGGTGTCATCGTGCACGACCTTGATGACGAGCAGCGCCGCGCCGCCTACGCTGCCGACGTCACCTACGGCACCAACAACGAATTCGGTTTCGACTACCTACGCGACAACATGAAGTTCGATATCAAGGACTGCGTGCAGCGCGGGCACAACTTCGCCATCGTTGACGAAGTCGACTCCATCCTGATCGACGAAGCCCGCACGCCACTGATCATTTCCGGCGCCAGCGAGGAGTCGACCGACAAGTATTACAAGGTCAATCGCATCATCCCGAAGCTCGAGAAGGGCGAAGAGATCGAAGGGCCTCCAGGGGAGCCGCCGACGTATACCGGCGATTTCTGCATCGATGAGAAGCACCGCAACATCACGGTGACTGACGAGGGCTGGGAAAAAGTGGAAGGCCTGCTCGGCATCGGCAACATTGCCGATCCGGAAAATTGGGGCTGGAAGCACCACGTTGAAACGGCGATCAAGGCGCATGCGCTTTACCGTCGCGATGTCGAGTACGTGATCAAAGACGGCGAGGTCATCATCGTCGACGAGTTCACCGGACGCATGATGCCAGGACGGCGCTGGTCGGATGGCTTGCACCAGGCAGTGGAAGCCAAGGAAGGTGTCAAAATCGAGCGCGAGAACCAGACGCTCGCCACCATCACTTTCCAGAATTACTTCCGCATGTTCAAGAAACTGGCCGGCATGACCGGTACGGCCGAAACGGAAGCGGAGGAATTCGAAAAGATCTACAAGCTTGAGGTCGTCGTCATTCCGACCAACAAGCCGATGCTCCGTGTCGAAAATGCGGACGTTGTTTACCGCACGGAAAAGGAAAAATATTTCGCAGCCGCGGACGAGATCCAGCAACTTGCTGCGAAAGGGCAGCCGGTCCTGGTCGGTACTACGTCGGTCGAAAAATCGGAGCGGCTGTCAGACCTGCTCAAGAAGAAGGGCATCAAGCATGTCGTGCTGAACGCCAAGTTCCACGAGCGCGAAGCCGAAATCGTCGCGCAGGCGGGACGCAAGGGCGCAGTGACCATCGCGACCAACATGGCCGGTCGCGGTACAGACATCTTGCTCGGTGGCAACGCTGAATTCATGGCCAAGCAGGAGATGGTCAAGAAGGGAATTGCCCAGCAGCTGCGCGTGGCGCAGGGAAAAATCGAAGGCCCGCAAGAAGACGGCGAGACATCTGTTTTCTATTACAACGGAAACGAATATGTCGTCCCGACCGACAAGTGGGCCGAGGCTCTCAATCGATACAAAGCGAATACCGACGTCGAACATGACGAAGTGATCGCTGTCGGCGGATTACACATTCTCGGCACCGAACGGCACGAGTCGCGCCGCATCGACAACCAGCTTCGCGGACGCGCCGGACGACAAGGCGATCCTGGCTCCTCCCGTTTCTATCTCGCACTCGAAGACGACCTGATGCGCATCTTCGCGAAAGAGTGGGTCTCCACGCTTCTGCAGAAGCTTGGCATGGAAGAGGGCGTGCCCATCGAGTCGAAGCTCATTACGCGTCGCATTGAGACCGCGCAGAAAGCGGTCGAAGGCCAGCACTTTGAGTCCCGGAAACACCTGCTCGAATACGACGACGTGATGAACAAGCAGCGCGAGGCCGTCTATGGCCTGCGGCGCCGTCTGCTCGAAGGCATGGATCAGAAGGACCTGATCCTTGAAGATTACGTGTCGGCGATTCTTGCCGAGTTAATGGATCAGTATTGTCCGCCCAAGGCGCACGCCAACGACTGGAACATCAAAGCGCTCAAGGACGCCGTATTCACGCGTTTCGGCGTCGACTTCCTTGCCGAAGGTGTGAAGCCCGAGTCGCTCAATCGTCAGGAACTTGGCGACGCCATCTTTGACAAGTTGAAACAGCGTTACGATGCCAAAGAGAAGTTGATCGGGCCCGACGCCATGCGCCATCACGAGCGCATGATCATGCTCAGCGTGATCGACCAGCAATGGAAAGACCACCTGCTCAGCATGGACCACCTGAAAGAAGGCATCGGCCTGCGCGGCTACGGCCAGCACGATCCGCTGGTTGAGTACAAGAAGGAATCGTTCGAGATGTTCGAAGCGATGATGCAACGCTTCCAGGAAGACACGGTCCGCTATCTGTATCTCATGCAGATTCTGGAGCGCCCTGTCGAGCAGGCTCCGCCCCCCAGCGCGCCCGCAGCACCCGATCAACCTGCGTCCCCGGCGGAGCACGGTGGCGACGGCAATGGCCGGCGTCCTCGGATGGTCTCCACGTCCGCTGATGAACTGGAAGAGGCCTTCATGCGCCGCAAGCGCCGCGAGTTGGAGCAAGCTCGCATGGCCGGAGGCGGAGAGGCGCAACAAGTCCAGCAAGTCGTCCGGGGTCAGGAAAAGGTCGGCCGCAATGATCCCTGTCCCTGCGGCTCGGGCAAGAAGTTCAAAAAGTGCCACGGGGCATAGCGAAATTTAGAAGAGGCTGTCCCATGCTTATCTCGCCGTAGTTGGGCGAGATAGGGTGGGGCTTTTGACCGTAGTACGGGTATGTCCGGAGCCTAGCGAGCCTTTTTTCGTATGGCGTTAAACGTCATGTCTTCGGCCTTGCTCTTGTTTTGCTGTTTCCACTCCGCAAACAATGTCGCGTAGTTCTTTGTGATGTAGTCTTTCTCTTTCACTCCTAACTTTTTCGCGGTCGAATCGATCCACGTCGCAGGACCCTCAATCTCGCAGAAATTGCCAATCGGAGTCTCATCGATAACCACGTGCCCCTTGCCATCACTCCACTCGGCGCGAAACTTCTCGTATCGAAACGACGGTGAGTATCCCAAAGCGCGGAAAATCGCATCCATCGCCTCACCGTCGGCCACGACTGTCTCCAATTCTTCCCGGCTGCTATGGCGGTCCCGCACCGTTCCGCTCTTGTGCGTGATCGTCCACTTCGTCCCATATTTTCGGATACGCAGCAGCTGTTTGTTCGCGCGCAATACGCCGCCCGGTAGGTCATAGAGCGTGTTCACTTCATGCGTTCGCTTCGTCTTCAGCCGAAATCCCGCCTCCCGCAATTTGCGCGCAAGAGCCCGAACGTCTTCAACCCGAAACTTGATTTCCACTTCCTGAGGCATGCCAGCAGTGTATTACGGCAGGGAAGCGGATGCGGCGGGCATTCCGGCAATGCGCGATCTCTTTGCGACGAGGTCCCAATCAACGGGCTCAACCGGCCCGACAACCAATCCCCAGGCCACCGCACCCATCCACGCCATCGCTGCCGTGACAAAAAATGCAGAAGCGAAACTGCCAGTGCGGTCCACCAGAAATCCGGTCAGGATCGGAGCAATCCATCCCGCGAAGTTGCCGATGAAGTTCTGAAAGCCGGCCCACCGCCCCGCCGCCAGCGGTCCGGCGAGAGTTTGCGTCACTGCCCATGAATTGCTACAGGAGACGCCCAAGGCAATCCCCGTGAACGCCAGCAAGGTGATAAAGGCCCAACCATCGCTCATGACGATCAAGGCCAGCATGAGCCCGACCATTGCGCTGCCACCCACCAGGCCCGTCTTTCGCACCAGCGTCGGAGTCGCTCCCGCCTTGATCCACTGATCGGCCAGCTTGCCCCAGACCGCAGCCCCAACCGCGGACATCAGGAACAGAAAGAATCCGTAGCGGCCAATCTCGCCCAGCGACATCCCTCGCCCGCGCTTCAAATACGAAGGCAGCCACGTCACCAGAAAGTACAAAAAATAGTTGATCGAAAATTGCCCAAAGCATGTTCCCCAAGCCGACCGCTGCCGCAAAATCGATTTCATCCCGATGACGGACGAAGCATGCGACACCGCAACTGGCCTGCGCACCGGCATCCAGACTATCCACAGCGGAAGCCATAGCAGGGCCCCTAAACCCAGGGCGAGGAAGAATGGCCGCCATCCAAACGCTCCCACCACGCTTCCGCCCACTAAAATCCCGAGTGCCGGGCCCAGCGAAGTTCCCACCATCAGCATGGCGTTGGCAAACCCGCGTCTCCGCTCGGTGAAGTACGTGGAGAGTATTTTGGAGAATGAGGGGAACGCTACCGATTCTCCAATGCCGAGGATCATGCGCACGATGAGCAACGCTGCAAAGCCGTGCAGCACGCCAGTGACGGCGGTCGCAATCGACCAAAGAAAAAAGCCGATGGCAAATACCCACTTCACATCGAAGCGATCGACCAGCCAGCCCGCCGGGACTTGCAGCAACGCATAGACCCAGAAGAAGGCCGAGAGCAGCGCTCCCAGCTGCGTATTCGAAAGCCGCAGCTCATCCTGCAGCAATGGTGCGGCAATCGACAGGTTGCTGCGGTCGATGTAGTTGATCAGTACGGATAGCGCCAATAAAAACACGACGCGGTTCATCGCAGCGTCAGAGGGACGGGCCTGCGATGCACCACGATCGGTCGGTTGCGCGGACGCCCCAAGCCCGGCAGGATCCCTCATAGGCAAAGCCGGCTAATTGTACGCTATGATTTCAGAACTACAAGCCTGCAGGAATCCCGTGAGAACTCTATTCGAGAGTGCTGGGGCCGCGAGCCTTAGAGACCTGCCACCATCGGTCCCAGGCACTGCTTGGTGTTCATGCGGATTGTCGATGTAACGGGAGTCGTCCAGGATTCCTTTCGGCTCTATCGCTCATGCGGGTCTGTGCCTAAGAGAAATCGTGCTTCAAGAATTAGGGATGTGGAAACTATTTGACCTGGAGGCACAACCGTTGTTTCCGGGTTTTGTAACAAAACTGGCAGAGCATATGAGTTATACGAACTTAGGGGACCGCCGTCAGCCTTAGTTATGTTCCGACTAAAAATAGACTTAGAACAAACCAAGGAGGGTGTGTTACAAAATCCAGACTAGGATAATTCTCATGGTGCGAACTCCTGACAATGGCTAGCATGTCACAGCTTTAACGGCCCCTTTCTTCCCCCGGCCACGGCCAAATAGAAAGGAGCATGATGCGACTACCAAGATCGCTCGTAACCTTGCTGATTCTCTCTTCGCTGTCATTTGCACAGATGACACACGAAGAGCAGCTCGTGCGCAACGCCTACGCCAAACTCTCGTACGCCGTCGATCTCAACAACGCCGTCCAAGCTCAAAGCGCCAATCCCAAAATTACCGCCGACGAAGTCAAGCGTCAGGTGGAGTCAAAAAGTCTGCGCTTCCAACTGGCCGATTTCAAGGTGGGGAACCTTGCCGAGGTAGCCAAGACGCCCTACGCGAATCTCGCCGGGGAAATGCCCGCCGCGGATTCCGAGATTATCCAAACATCACTGAGCACGATCCGTCATACCCAGAAGGATCAGGCGGATGAGGTCATACTGACTGCCGTGGCGCGCTGGTCGCAGATGCCATCGGTTGCCCCGGACAACTCCACCGTCGAGCAGCAGATGAGCGAAATCGAGAAGGGTTTCCGTCTGGCCTCGCGCTTGACCCGCTTCGCTGCCTTTAGCGTGACCGTCACCTTTGACGGACGCAGTCTGACCTACCCGGCGCTCTTCCTGTTCTCGGCCAGTGGAGAGATCGTAACCGAAGATATGGTGGTGGCGTTGGGCAGCGGCCCGCTCAAATATTTCGCATCTCACCCGATGTTCCCGACCGCGACCACCCGTTTCCCCAAGGGCGCGCTGCGCGACTTGCTGGAATCGACTCAACGCACCGACGCGGCCTGTACTCCGGGAGACGCGTGCTGCGACCTGGCGGCATTGCGCTGCGGGATCACCGCCGCTGACCTGCAGGGGAGGGCGCAATGAGAACAGCCATTCACAGCCTACTCATTCTCCTGACGCTGTCCGGTGGGATGGCGGCTCAATCTCAATCTTGTTCCGACTACAGCAGTCTCGCTGTCATGACTGAGCCGACCGTTGTCGGAACCGCATACCATAGCACCGGCAATCACCAACTCAACGCCCTCACCGCCAATGCGACCTGTACATACACTTCTGTGGGGGAGCAGTATTGTCACGTGGTAGCCGTGGTGAACCCAACCGGGTTGGCAGTCGATACGGGAAATCTCACCACCGCCGGATACTGGCACGACATGGGAGCGGCCCCGCAGACCGCCACAGATGGCCCGGACACGACCGCCACGGCCACAGGCATTGAGGCAGGAGTTGCGGTCCAATGTAGTAACCTCACGATTTGCGACACCACCATCATCACCAACCCGACCATCGTGTATCCCTCCGGCGCTATCTGGATCGCCGGTGCCTCTTTCCCACTCAGTTGTGCAGCCAAAGTTGATCCCACCTACAACAATGGCGGCGGCGGCTGCAAAGACGGCGTGACCTGTCACTGCTGTACCTGCGTGAAAGGCGGCGGCTGCGACAGCCCCATCATCGTCGACGTCAGGGGCACCGGCTTCCGGCTCAGTTCGGCGCAGGCCGGCGTCGTGTTCGATATCCGGGGCGATGGCAAACCGGAACGAGTCGCCTGGCCGCTGGCGGGCTCGGGCAACGCGTTTCTCGCCCTGGACCGCAATGGCAATGGCATCATCGACGGCGGGAAGGAACTGTTCGGGAACTACACCGCGCAACCCAAATGCGCCAACCCCAATGGCTTTCTGGCGCTCGACGTTTTCGACGACAACCATGACGGCGTGATCGATGAGCACGACGCCATCTTCACCAAGCTGCGCTTGTGGATCGATGAGAACAGGGACGGCATCTCGCAACCGGAGGAGTTACATCCCCTGAAGGAATTGGGGGTGTACTCCCTGTCGCTGCGCTACACGGAATCGCCGCAAACGGATATCTACGGGAACGAATTCAAGTTGAAAGCCCGCGTGAATCCGGAAGGCGAACCCAATGGCGACCGCATCGATCGGTGGACCTACGATGTCTGGCTGGTCACCGAAACCGACGTGAAACATGGTAGGGTCAAGACTGGCACCGACAGGTTGATCCTGGCTCGGGAATAGTTGTGAACGTCCCTCGTAGCTCTCAGTTAGGCTGTCTCGAACCCATGGCAAGCAGTCCCGACCACAATTGGTCGGGACTGCTTTTGTGTTTTAATCTATGCCGATGAAGAATCTCTTCGAGAAGGAAACCGTCGACGAAGTCCTCTCGCGCATCGACAGCCTGCAACCATCCAACCAGCGCCAATGGGGCAAGATGGATGTTGCCCAGATGATGGCTCACTGCTCCGGCGCCCTTGATATGGCGACCGGCAGGAGCAAGCTGAAACGGGTCTTCATCGGAAGGCTCATCGGACCTCTGGTCAAGCCGGTGTTTACCAACGAAAAGCCATTCTCCCAAGGCAATCCCACTGCTAAGGAATTGGTGATCTCTGAAGCGCGCGACTTCTCGCATGAACGCGAGTTGCTTAAGGCCAAGGTGCGTGAGTTTCACGACGGAGGCGAAGCCAAGTGCACGCAGCACCCGCATCCGTTCTTTGGAAACCTAACGCCGTATGAATGGAGCCGCGGGATGTATAAGCACCTGGATCACCACCTGCGGCAGTTCGGCGCTTAACCGCTAAGAGAACGAGGGTAGTTTGACCAGATCGTCTTTCGGCACCGATTCGAGGTGCCCGCCGGCCTTGCGCCAAGCAGTGAGCCCGCCGACGATCACAAACGTGTTGAATCCTTTTTCCCGCAGTAGATGCGCCACCCGGGCGCTAGTCGCTTCGCGTGCTCAAGTACAGTACAGGTAGAGGTCCCTGTCCTTCGGGAGATTCTTGATCTCCTCCTCGAGATTATTCGGTTCAATGCGGATCGACCCCAGAATTCTCTCAGCTCCTCTGTCATAGTAACCATGGCTGCGGACGTCCACAATTTGTATCTGATCTCCCGCGGCTACCCGGGCTGCCAGATCCTGCACATGCACGCGGGGCACAACGTCGTATTTGCGATACTTCACCGCTTGCGTGATCCGGAAGATGGCATACACCACGATGATCAGGATCAGCACTACTTCCATCACACGGCCCGCCGCATGAAAGCTCTTCAGCAACGCCGCCAGGAAATCGCGGGACAAAAATCCCACGCAGAGATAGGTGACGGTGTAGAGGAGAATTCCCGCTAAATCCAGCCGTAGAAACTGGCTGAATCGCATATTCATGCTGCCGGCCAGCGGCGCGGCCATGGTGTTGATTCCGGGGATGAACTTGGCGATCAGCAGGGTCACCTTCCCCCGCTTGTAGAACGACTCGGCCGAACGCAGGATGCAGGTCTCCGGATTCATCGACAGCCGGCAGAGAAATGCCAATAGGTTCCAACCCGCAACCTTTCCCAGCCAGAACTGGGCGATATCCCCAATCAGCAACGCCAGCATTGCCGCGACCAGAAGCCCCGTCCCGGATAGCGTGTGCGACGCCACTGCCGCGCCGCCCGCCACCAGCGCCACCGCCGCCGGGCAGGGAAGCCCGAGCGCCTCGGCGAGCAATACCGCAAAGGTCAGGGCATACCCGTGGCGCGCCATCATGGTGAGCAGAGCATTCATGGTTGTCGGGAAAACGAAACTGAAAACCCTTGGATTCAGTCTACCCCGGAAAGGGTTCAGGATAACAAAGCCGGACGCGCTCCGATGGATTCGCGTCCGGCTTCGTTGCACGGGGAGTGCATCTTCTCAGGAGGACTTCCCCGTTCAGGGTGAGCGAAATGGCGGCTTACACTCGAAGTCTTTTCCGACCCTGGGCGGGCCGGCGCGTCGAAAAACCAGGGCGCCTTTCGTCTAAGCTTCGACTGAAGCCGCCATCCCTAGTCGATGTTCGATCCGGGCGGACAGGACCCCCGGCGACCCGCCTTTCCTCGGGTGCTAAGGGGAGAGGAGTGAGGACGCTATCACCCGCGCCTCATCGCATGCCAGTGCGTCTCGTTAGCCTTCCGCTCCCGCGGACACTCCCATCAACTGGCCGCATTTTCAATCGAACCGGGAAGGATTTCTGTAGCAGCCATCACCGCCCAAAGTGATGCCGATCAAACCAGTTACAAAGTGGATAATGTGTTCGCCGTCACCTGAAAAATGTTGTGAAGTGCAACAGGAAGGGAAGGAACGCACTACTTTTCGCGAGCCACTACGAACTCGGGCGCCCACAGTAATGCGCGCTTGATCTCGGAATCCGGGAACGTGCAGATTGCTTTGCCGGCAGATTCGGCATATTGAGTCGCCCTCTGCGTTGCGGCCTCCAGAGATCCATACCGCTGCAGGATATCCAGAATCTGCCCATGCGTTACCCCGTTGAACGCCCGATCGCGAAGGATGGTCTCAATCTTTGCGCGCTCTTCCGGCGTGCAGCGCTCGAGTGCGTGGATGACCGCCATCGTGACTTTGCCTTCGCGCAAGTCACTGGCTACCGGCTTGCCCAGCACGTCTTCACTGGCTGTCAGATCTAGAACATCGTCGACGATCTGGAACGCCATCCCCAGATCGTGGCCATATTTGCCGAGCGCTGCTTCCTGTTCTAGAGTAGCCCCGGCGAGAATTGCTCCCAGCCGCATGCACACCGAGAACAGGCAAGCCGTCTTGCGGAAGATAAGGTCGAAGTGCTCGTCCAGAGAGATGAGCTTGCCCAGCTTTTCCATCTGCAGCAGTTCGCCCTCGACCATCTGCTGCGTCAGTTCGATGAGCGTGTCGAGAATGCGGAAATTCCGCTCCTGCACCGCAAGCTTGAACGCCTGCATATAGAGCCAGTCGCCTGCCAGCACGCACTTCGAATTGCCCCACTGCGTATTCGCCGCCGGACGCCCGCGCCGTGTCTTGGCCTCGTCGATGATGTCGTCGTGGACCAGCGTTGCGGTGTGAATGATCTCAACGACAGCCCCCAGCCGAACCGCGCCGCGCCCCTCGTATCCAAGCAATTTCGCCGACAGTAGCAGCAAAGCAGGCCGAATCCGCTTTCCACCGCCCGCCCGCAGATATTCCCCAATCTCGGTAATCGCCTGGACGTTGGCGACGGTATCGCGCCCGAACTCCGCCTCCAGCGCGATCAGGTCGTCCCGCAGCAGGTCGAATACTTCTTTTCCGTTAATAGCAGTAGGCGCGCTCAACTCTGTGGTTCCCTGTGCTCTCTGTGGTAAGAAGTGTCCTTCTAGTTCGTTCGATAGTTCGTAAACTGCATATCGATCCCGAAATCCTTGCTCTTCAGCAGCGCAATGATCTCCTGCAGCGTATCCCGGTCTTTGCCGGATATCCGCACCAGATCCCCCTGGATCGACGCTTGCGCCTTTTTCTTCGAATCTTTGATCAACTTCACAATATCCCGGGCTTTCTCGATCGGAATCCCCTGCTGCATCGTAACCTTGCGCTTTGCCGTGCCCCCCGCCGCCGCTTCCACCGGGCCATACGTCAGCCCCTTCAGCGACACGCCACGCTTCACCAGCTTCGCCTGCAGCACATCATTGACGGCCTTGAGCTTGTATTCGTCGGCCGAGTGCAGCACAATTGCGTCTTTTTCCAGCTCGATATTCGACTTCGAATCCTTCAGATCGAAGCGCGTGTGAATCTCCTTCAGCGCCTGCTGGATGGCGTTCGAGACCTCCTGCAAGTCGATCTTGCTCACCACGTCGAAGCTGTTATCGGGCATATATTTCTAATCTTTCTGAAACAATGGAATCTTTACCTGAGAGTAACAGAACCGCTCTTTTAGCGGAGAGGAACTTTGCTTTCAGAGATTTCAGCCAATTTGAAAAAATTGTAAAAATTGCGCGCCGTTCGCTCCCCCACCTCTTCCATCGAGAGTGCTCGAAGTTCCCCGATCTTCCGTGCCGTTTCTTTTACGAAAGCAGGCTCATTTCGTTTGCCTCGGTGCGGGATGGGAGCCAGGTATGGGCAATCCGTCTCAATGAACATGCGGTCGAGCGGAACTTCCAGCGCCGCATCGCGAATCTGCTGCGCCTTGGGAAACGTCACATTTCCGGCAAACGAGATCATGAACCCCATATCGAGCGCCCGCTTCGCCTGCGGCCAGTTCCCGGTAAAGCAGTGCAGGATGCCCCCAATCCCCTTCGGCGCCCAGTGCTCCTGCATCAAGCCGAGACAGTCATCCCACGCGTTCTCACTGTTGTCCGACGGCCGGCAGTGAATCACGAGCGGCAATTTCGCGGCCGCAGCGAGTTCCATCTGACGAATGAAAGCTATTTTCTGAGTGTCCCGCGGCGAGTGATCATAAAAGTAGTCGAGCCCGATTTCTCCCCACGCAATCACCTTGGGATGCCGCGCCAACCGCTCTAACTCACCCAGCGCATGGTCCGACGCCAGGCTGGCCTCATGCGGGTGAATCCCCACCGTCGCATACATGAACGGATACTTCTCCGCTAACTGAATCCCTGCATCCAGATTCGGCGGTCCATCCCCGTTCCCGATGGCGACCATGGTCTGCACACCGGCTTCGCGAGCGCGAGCAATCACGGCCTCGCGGTCCGAGTCGAACTGCTTGCCGTCGAGATGTGCGTGCGAATCGACGTACATAGTCACTAGTCGTTTTTCTGCGGCGATGGCGATTCGTCGTTTTCATCGGAAGTTCTTGCCGGCGACCAGCGACGAACGACCAATGACGTTTTCTATTTCAACCGCGCTCCCACCGGCACATCCTCAAGGAAGCTCGCCAGCACCGGCTTTCCACCCTCGAGCGATGCTGCGACGATCATTCCGTTCGACTCCAGCCCGCGCATCTTCCGCGGAGCCAGATTCGCGACAATAACGACCTTCCGCCCCACTAGTGTTTCTGGCGCGTAGGCCTCCGCAATCCCGGCCAGCACCTGCCGGACCTCGCTCCCGAGATCCACTTCCAACCGCAGCAGCTTGTCCGACTTCGGCACGCGCTCGGCGACTTTCACCAATCCCACGCGTAGGTCTACCTTCGCGAAATCGTCAATCGTAATCTTGCCGTCGCTGGCCGCAGTCGCTGCCTGAGGAATTGTGACGGCCGGCTGGTTAGGCGTCGTCGTTGGCGCCGCTGTCGGAAGCTTCTCCTCCGCCACTGGACTTCTCTGCTGATCTTCCATCTGCTGCATCCTTTCAATCGCGCTCTTGTCCGCCCGCGGAAACACCGGACGTATCTCGCCCAGCTTCGTCCCCAAATGCAACTGCCCCCAACCCAGCTCTGACAGCGCCACCTTCTTGATGTCCCCGAGCCCCATCTGCGTCCAGATCTTCGCCGTCGCGTCGGGAATCACGGGGTGGGCCAAGGCCGTGGCAATGCGCAAAGCCTCAGCCGACGTGTACAGCACAGTCGCCAACCGCGCCCGGCTCTCGTCGTCCTGCTTCTCGCCCAAAGACCAAGGTTCGTTCTCCACGATGTATTTATCCACCGCTGCCACCAATCCCCACGCAGATTCCAATGCTCGCGAGAACTGGAACTGATCGAACTGA
>Ga0335071_10001010_pt1 | contig 30381 bp, 27 predicted proteins | sample Lox_Sample_15_FD_206724 | JGI IMG/M metagenome (GOLD analysis project Ga0335071, IMG submission 206724) | Soil microbial communities from Loxahatchee National Wildlife Refuge, Florida, United States - Lox_Sample_1.5 | ecosystem: Environmental > Terrestrial > Soil > Wetlands | place: USA...
ACTCCAGGAGCCGGTCGACCGCCTCGAGGACCCGGTCGAGGTCGGGCAGATAGTGCTCCTCCAGCCGCGACGGCGGGTACGGCGCGTGGAAGCCGCCGACCCGCAGCACCGGTGCCTCCAGGGAGAAGAAGCACCGCTCCTGGACCCGCGCGGCGATCTCCGCCCCGAGGCCGAGCCAGACCGGGGCCTCGTGCACGACGACCAGCCGCCCGGTCCGCTCCACCGAGGCGCACACCGTGTCCAGGTCCACGGGCGACAGCGAGCGCAGGTCGACCACCTCGAGGGAGTGACCCTCCGCCGCCGCCGCGGACGCGGCCTCGAGGCAGGTCCGCACCATCGGGCCGTAGCACACGACGGTGGCGTCGGCGCCCGCCCGTACGACGCGGGCGGTGAACAGGTCCTCCGCCGGCGCCGCGGACTCGTCGACCTCACCCTTGTCCCAGTAGCGCCGCTTGGGCTCGAAGAAGATCACCGGGTCGTCGCAGGCGACCGCCTGCCTGATCATCCAGTAGGCGTCCGCCGCGTTGGACGGGGAGACCACGCGTAGCCCGGCGGTGTGGGCGAAGTAGGCCTCGGGGCTCTCGCTGTGGTGCTCGACCGCGCCGATGCCGCCACCGAAGGGGATGCGCACCGTGACCGGGAGCGGGACCTGGCCCGCCGAGCGCGCGTGCATCTTGGCGAGCTGGGACACGATCTGGTCGTAGGCCGGGTAGACGAACCCGTCGAACTGGATCTCCACCACGGGGCGGTAGCCGCGCATGGCCAGGCCGATCGCCGTGCCCAGGATCCCGCTCTCCGCGAGCGGGGTGTCCAGCACCCGCGCCTCGCCGAAGTCCTTCTGCAGGGAGTCGGTGACCCGGAAGACCCCGCCCAGCTTGCCGACGTCCTCACCCATCAGCAGCACCCGGTCGTCGGACTCCAGGGCGCGGCGCAGGCCGAGGTTGAGGGCGCGGGCCAGGGTCAGCGTCGATACGCCGCCGTCGTCGGCCATCAGACCGCTCCCTCCGGCAGGAAGCCCTCCAGGTACGCCGCGTAGGCGGCCCTCTCCTCCGTGACGAGCGGGTGCGGCCCGGCGTACACGTGGGTGAACATCGCCTCCGGCGGCGGCTCCGGCATCGACCGGCAGCCCTCGCGCAGGCGTACCGCCAGCGCCTCGGCCTCCGCGTCCAGGGCTTCGAAGAACGACTGGTCGACGAGTTGTCGCCGCCACAGATAGGACCGCAGCCGCTCCAGGGGGTCCTTGAGCTTCCACACCTCGAGGTCGCTCGCGAGGCGGTAGCGGGTCGGGTCGTCCGAGGTGGTGTGCGCGCCCATCCGGTAGGTGAACGCCTCGATCAGGGAGGGTCCCTGCCCCTCGCGAGCCGCGGCCAGGTGCGCGCGGGTCACCGCGAGGACGGCGAGGACGTCGTTGCCGTCGACCCGCACGCCGGGGAAGCCGAAGCCCGAGGCGCGGCGGTACAGCGGGATGCGGCTCTGCCGCTCGATCGGCTCCGATATCGCCCACTGGTTGTTCTGGCAGAAGAACACGACCGGTGCGTTGAACGAGCCCGCGAACACGAACGCCTCGTTGACGTCACCCTGGCTGGAGGCTCCGTCGCCGAAGTAGGCGATGACGGCGCTCGATCGCTCACCGCCGGATCGTGACGCCTCCATCTGGACGCCCATGGCGTAGCCGACCGCGTGCAGGCACTGGTTGCCAATGACGATCGTGTAGAGCGCGAAGTTGTGCTCGTGCGGGTCCCATCCGCCGTTGCTCACCCCCCGGAACAGGCCGAGCAGGCTCATCGGGTCGACGCCGCGCGTGATCGCAACGCCGTGCTCGCGGTAGGTCGGGAAGGCGAAGTCGTCGGCGAGCAGGGCGCGCCCGCTGCCCACCTGCGCCGCCTCCTGACCCAGACAGCTGGCCCAGAGCCCGAGCTCGCCCTGGCGCTGGAGCGCGGTGGCCTCGACGTCGACCCGCCGCGTGAGCAGCAGGTCGCGGTAGAGCCCGCGCAGGTGCTCGTCGGTGACGTCGGCGATCCAGGGGTCGTACGTCTCGTCGGGGACGCGCTCTCCCTCAGGGGTGAGCAGCTGGATGAACTCCGAGGTCACGCCGCCCTCCTCCCACCGCCGAGCCGGCTGGGTGGCCAGCCGCTCCTCATCCTGACACCCCGGTGCACCCCTGGGGGAGCCGCCTCGCGAGCGACTCGCGGGTCCGCGCGGCGCAGTCTCGCCGGCGCCGGCACCGAGCTAGCGGGTACGGGCGAACGCGGCCACCGCGGCGAGGAAGCGGTCCGAGGCGGCCGGCTCGGCCACCGTGACCCGCACCCCCTCGCCGTCGAAGGGCCGGACGACGACGCCGGCCGCGGCGCAGGCCGCGGCCACCTCCGCCGTGTGCTCTCCGGTCCGCAGCCAGACGAAGTTCGCCTCGGACCTGGCCACCTGCCACCCCTGCGCCCGCAGCGCGCCGAGCACCCGCGCGCGCTCGGCCACGAGGACCTCGACGCGCTCGAGCAGCTCGGCCTCGGCCGCCAGCGAGGCCACGGCGGCATCCTCGGCGAGAGAGGACACCCCGAAGGGCACGGCGGTCTTGCGCAGCGCCTCGGCGACCTCGGAGTGCGCGACCGCGAACCCGACCCGAAGTCCCGCGAGGCCGTACGCCTTGGAGAAGGTCCGCAGCACCGCGACGTTCGGATGCTCGGCCTGGACCCGCAGGCCGTCCGGCGCGTCGGGGTCGCGGACGAACTCGCGATAGGCCTCGTCGAGCACGACGAGCACGTCCCGGGGGACGGCCTCGAGGAACTCGTCGAGCTCCTCACGGCGCACGCTCGTCGACGTCGGGTTGTTCGGCGTGCAGACGATGACGAGGCGGGTCCGCTCCGTCACCGCCGCGGCCATCGCCGGCAGGTCGTGGGTCTCGTCGGGTCGCAGCGGCACCCGCACCTGGGTGGCGCCGACGATCTGCGCGATGATCGGGTACGCCTCGAAGGAGCGCCAGGCGAACACCACCTCCTCGCCCGCGTCCAGCACCGACTGCATGGCCTGCTGGAGGATCCCGACCGACCCGGTCCCGACGGCGAAGCAGTCGGCGGGGCGCTCGAAGCGCGCGGACAGCGCGTGCAGCAGCGCGGACGACGCCGGGTCGGGGTAGCGGTTGACGCCTCCGGCGGCATCCTCGAGCACCTTGCGGACCGAGGCGAGCGGCGGGAACGGGTTCTCGTTGGAGGAGATCTTGTACGAGCCCGGGGGCGCCGGTTGGCCGGCCTTGTAGGCCGGGAGCCCGGCCATCGCCCGCCGCAGACGTACTCCCGAGCCCACGGGCGCAAGCGTAGGTCCATCCGGGTGCCGCCCCATGCCCGGCGGCTCAAGCGCTGGGGCCACCTCGCCGATGCCATCAGCGAGCGGGGGCCCAACCCGGGGCGCCGACGCTTGTTTCCAGGCACGGGGGTTGAGGTAGACATGGACGACCTGCTGTCGGAGTTCGAGCAGCCCAAGGAGCGCTCGCAGGAGTCGAAGGACCGCCGCCGGCGGCTGCTTGCGACCGCGGGGATCGTCGGGCTGTCGATCGTGGCTCTGGGCAGCCTGTCCACCGGTGCGCTGTTCACCGACCAGGCCCAGATCGACAGCGACACCGTGGTGACCGGCAGCGTGGACATCAACACCAACCCGACCACCTCGCTGGACTTCGGCGCGACGAACATGGCGCCCGGCGACTCCGCGTACGCGAAGCTGATCGTGCAGAACGACGGCTCGCTGCAGCTGCGCTACAGCAGCACCGGCAAGGCCACCAACGCCCTCGGCGGCCAGCTGGACGTCTCGGTCTACCTGCTGCCCTCGTCCGCGTCGACCTGCGACGCCGCGAGCGTGGCGACCGCCACCCAGCTGTTCGCGCCAGCGCCGCTGGGCACGTCCTTCGTCTCCATGTTCGGCGACTCAGCCGTCGGCCAGCAGCCCGGCGACCAGGTCCTCGCGGCCGGGGCGAAGGACGGGCTGTGCTACGTGGCCACGCTACCGCTCAGCACCGACAACACCTTCCAGAGCACCAGCACCACGCTGACGCTCCACTTCGACGCCGAACAGACCGCCAACAACCCGTGACCACCAGGACCGTGGCCGCGGACGCCGACTCGCTGGCCGACCCGGTGACCCCGGGCTCGGTCGACGCGGCGACGGCGACCGCGGCCCCGCCGGAGCGGATCTCGCTCCCCGCGGTCGGGCTCCTGGTGAGTCGGGCCGCCGGTCGGGTCTTGGTCGGGGCGCGGCGCCTCCTGGCCCCGCTCGCCGGGGACCGGGCGCGGCGGGTCGCGTTCCGGCTGGTGATCGGCGCGTTCGTCGCGGCCATCCTGGTCAGCTACAGCGTCCCGCTCTGGTACCACCTCAAGGGCGAGCAGCTGCTCGTCGTGACCAGCGGGTCGATGCAACCCACGGTCCGCGAGGGCGACGCCGTGGTCGTGCACCCGATCAGCCCGACCGAGCTGCGTCGGGGCATGGTGGTCACCTTCTGGACCGCGGCTCAGTCCCCGCGCCGCCTGGAGACCCACCGCATCGTCGACCTCAAGACCCTGCCGGTGACCACCAGCGACGGCCACCTCGTGTACGACGCCAACGGTCAGGTCGAGACCCGCCAGGTGATCCAGACCAAGGGCGACGGGAACGCCTTCCCGGACCCCAACATGACCCCGGTCACCAACGTTCGGGGCGTCGTGGTGGCGGTCAAGACCGGCTGGGGACGACAGCTGCTCTGGGCGCACTCCGGAACCGGTCGCCTGCTGCTGTTCGGGCCGCCGCTGCTCATGCTGCTCGGCGCGGAGCTGCTGTCGTGGCGGCGCGTGCCCCGACGTGACCGCGACCCGCAGAAGGGCGCTCGCGATGCGGCCCCGCGGGCTCTCTGAGCAGGCCCCGCGGCTGCTCTTGGCGGCAGGCCTGCTCGGCGCGGCCCTCGCCTGGGCCGGGCCGTCGGCGACGGGAGCGACCCTCACCGACTCCACCGAGATCTCCAGCACCCCGATCCAGACGGGGACGTGGAGCACCAACCCCTACCCGGCCACGGTGGCGACCACCACACCCGCCCCGGTCGACGTGCTGCGCCTGTCGGAGGAGGCCCCGGTCACTTTCGTGACCGACGACGGTTCGCGGGGGGTGTCGGCGGTCGCGTCGGGCAGCCCGCTCGGGTGGGGCGCCACCGGGCTGCTGATCGGCGACACCAACACGGCACTGGCCTTCGACGGCGACCCCTCCGGTCAGCCCTTCGTGCGGGTCGGCGGGCCGGCCGCGCCGGCGCCCGACGCCCTCACGGTGGCCGCGTGGATCTCGGTCAGCGACGCGGGACGGATCCTCGGCTTCGGCGACGCCTCGAGCGGGCCCTCGACCGATGAGGACCGCGTGCTCTACGTCGACGACGCCGGCTACCTGCGGGCCGCGGTCCGCGACACCGGCGGAGCCGTCAGCGCCGTCCGGTCCGACGCGCCCGTCGTCGGCGCGACCCACCACGTCGCGTTCTCCCTCGGCCCGGCCGGACTGCTCCTCTACGTCGACGGCGTACGTCAGTCCGGGTCCGACCCGGCCACGACGAGCGCCGAGGCCTACGACGGGTGGTGGCGCATCGGCTGGGACGCGCTGCCCACGGACGACCCCGGCCTCGGCACGGCCGACGAGCTGGTCAAGGGCACCGTCGACGAGGTCGCCATCTGGGATGCCCAGCTGAGCGACGCCCAGGTCGCCGACCTCGCGGCCGCGAACCACACGTGAGCCGCGCGGTCAGCTGGCGAGGCGCCGAAGGAACAGCGCCTCGGCCAGCGCGGTCCGCTCGATCTCCCCGGGATCGACGCTCTCGTTGGGCGCGTGGATGAGGCTCCTCGGCTCCTCGACCCCGATGAGCAGGATCTCCGCGTCCGGGTAGGTGGAGCGCAGCGTGTTGCACAGCGGGATCGAGCCACCCTGCCCCGCCGTCACCGGCTCGCGGCCGAAGGCCGCATGCATGGCCTCCCGCATGGCGGCGTACGCCGGTCCGTCGGTCACCGCGAGGAAGCCGGTGCCGCTGCCCTCGAGCTCGACCTCGACCCGCACCCCCCACGGGGCGACGGCCAGCAGGTGCTCGGTCAGGGCCGCGCCGGCGCGGGCCGGGTCGGTGCTGGGCGGGATGCGCAGGTTGAGCCGCGCGGCTGCCCTGGGCTGGATGGCGTTCGGCGACCCGACGGCGGGTGGGCAGTCGATGCCGGTGACGGTGAGCGCCGGCCGGGCCCACACCGCGTCCGGGACGCTGCCACCCCCGATGAGGCGGACCCCGTCGAGGACGCCGGCATCCTCGCGGAAGCGCTCGGCGGGGTAGTCGACGCCGTCCCAGGTCGCGTCGGCCAGGTCGTCGAGGCCGCGGATCGTCGTACGTCCCTCGGCGTCTCGCATGCTGGCCAGCATGGCGATGAGCGCGGCGAGGGCGTCGGGCGCGGCGCCGCCGTAGGACCCTGAGTGCTGGGGGCCGGTCAAGGACGCCACGCGCACGATCGCGGTGACCATCCCCCTCAGCGAGGTGGTCAGCGTGGGCAGGCCGAGCTCCGCGTTGCCGCCGTCGGCGATGACGATGGCGTCCGCGGAGAGGACCTCCGGGTGGGCCTCGACCCAGCGCTCCAGACCGCCGAGCCCCTGCTCCTCCGAGCCCTCCATGACCACCTTGAGACCCACCGGGTAGGTCCCGTCGGTGCCACGAAGCGCGCGGAGCGCGGTGAGGTGCATGACGAGGTTGCCCTTGCAGTCGGCCGTCCCCCGCCCGTACCAGCGACCCTCGCGTTCGACCAGCTCGAACGGCGGGCTGCGCCAGGCGGCATCGTCCAGCGGCGGCTGGACGTCGTAGTGGCTGTAGAGCAGGACCGTCGGTGCGCCCGCGGGGCCGGCGAGGCTGCCGACCACGGCATCGCTCCCGTCGGGGGTGCGCTCGAGTCGGACATCGGCGACGCCGAGGTCGAGGAAGGCCTCCATAACCCACCGGGCGGCCCGCGCGCAGTGGGCGAGGTCGAACTGGCGGGCGTCGTAGACCGACGGGATCGCCACGAGCGCGGCCAGGTCCTGACGGGCTCGAGGCATCAGGTCCGCCACCGCCCGCTGCAGGTCCTCGACGTCGGTCACGGCACGGCAGGCTACGTCCCCCTCGGACACCCCCGACATCCAGGCCTCCCCGCTGTTCTCCGAAGGGCGAGGATGTCGGGGGAGCGGGAGGTGGGATGGGGCAGGAGGCGCTGGGCGTCGCGGCGGTCACGCTGCGGCTGCGCGCCGCGGGGTGCGTGTTCGCCGAGGAGGAGGCCGAGCTGCTCGTCGCGGCGGGCACGGACCCGGCCCGGCTCGAGACGCTCGTCGAGCGTCGTGAGCTGGGCGCTCCGCTGGAGCACGTCCTGGGGTGGGGCCTGTTCGCGGGGCGCCGAGTCCTCGTCGAACCGGGCGTCTTCGTCCCGCGACGACGCACCGAGCTGCTGGCGCGTACGGCCGCGTCGGCGGCGGCGGCCGTCGTCGGGCACCGGCCGGTGGTGGTCGACCTGTGCTGCGGGTCCGGGGCCATCGGTGCGGTGGTGGCCGACAGCGTGGGAGATCTCGAGCTGCACGCCGTGGACGCCGACCCGCTGGCGGTCGGGTGCGCCCGGCGCAACCTGCCCGACGACGCTGTCGTCGCAGTGGGGGACCTCTACGCGGGGCTGCCGGGAGACCTGGCCGGGCGGGTCGACGTGCTCGCCGCGAACGCGCCGTACGTCCCCACCGGCGAGCTCGACCTCATGCCGGCGGAGGCACGACTGCACGAGCCCGGCCTGGCCCTCGACGGCGGGCCTGACGGCCTGGACGTGCACCGCCGCATCGCCCTCGATGCCCCACGTTGGCTGGCGCCGGCCGGGCGGCTGCTCATCGAGGTCGGCGAGGACCAGCTGACCGCGACCCGGCGGATCCTGGGGGAGGCGGGGCTGCGCGTCCGCGTCCTCCGCAGCGCCGCGCTCGACGCACGCGTCGTCGTCGGCGCACTCACCCGACGCCCCAGACTGCGGGTCGTGGCCACCTGATATGCCGAGGGGCGCAGGCGCACCGCGGCCGAGAGGTTTCCGGCAAGGGGGCGGCTCGGCCGACCACCGGCTCCAGCGCTACATCTGGGCCATGTCGACGAAGCGGCTGTAGTGACCCTGGAAGGCGACGGTGACGGTCGCGGTCGGCCCGTTGCGGTGCTTGGCCACGATGAAGTCCGCCTCACCGGCGCGGGGGCTCTCCCGCTCGTACATGTCCTCGCGGTGGAGCAGCACGACGATGTCCGCGTCCTGTTCTATCGAGCCGGACTCGCGCAGGTCGGCGAGCTGGGGTTTCTTGTCGGTGCGCTGCTCGGGACCCCGGTTGAGCTGGCTCACCGCGATCACCGGGACGTCGAGCTCCTTGGCGAGCAGCTTGAGCGAGCGGGAGAACTCCGAGACCTCCTGCTGGCGCGACTCGACCTTGCGGCCGCTCGTCATCAGCTGCAGGTAGTCGATGACCACCAGGCGCAGGTCGTGACGCTGCTTGAGCCGGCGGCACTTCGCGCGGATCTCCATCATCGACAGGTTGGGGGAGTCGTCGATGAACATCGGAGCCTCCGACACCGACGTCATCGTGCGCGCGAGGGAGTTCCAGTCCTGGTCGGAGAGCGTGCCGGAACGCATCTTGTGCAACGCCACCCTGGCCTCGGCGGACAGCAGGCGCATGGTGATCTCGTGGCGGCTCATCTCGAGGGAGAACACCGCCGAAGTCAGGCCTCCTCGGATCGACGCGGACCGGCAGATGTCCAGCGCCATCGTCGACTTGCCGGCACCGGGACGGGCCGCCACGACGATCATCTGACCGCCATGCAGCCCGTTGGTCAGCGCGTCCAGGTCGGAGAAACCGGTGGGCACACCCACCATCGCCCCGCCGTGCGAGCCGATCGCCTCGATCTCGTCGAGGGTGCCCTGCAGGATCTCGCTCAGCGGCGCGTAGTCCTCCGACGTGCGCCGCTCGGTGACGGCGTACACCTCCGCCTGGGCCCGGTCGACGATGTCGTCGGCCTCGGCGTCGGCGTTGTAGCCCATCTGCACGATCCGGGTGCCCGCCTCGACCAGCCGGCGGAGGATGGCCCGCTCGCGGACGATCTTGGCGTAGAAGCCCGCGTTGGCGGCCGTGGGCACCGAGGCGATGAGGGTGTGCAGGTAGGCCGGCCCGCCGATGCGCTGGAGCTCACCGGAGACGAGCAGCGCATTGGCGACGGTGACCGGATCGGCCGGCTCCCCGCGGCCGTACAGGTCGGTGATCGCCTCGTAGACCGTCTGGTGGGCCGGCTTGTAGAAGTCGGCGCCACGGATGACCTCCACGACGTCGGCGATGGCGTCCTTGGACAGCAGCATCCCGCCGAGGACGCACTGCTCGGCGAGGAGATCCTGCGGCGGCTGCCGCTCGAACCCCGGCTCGTAGCCCCCGCCGGGGTGGATCTCGGTGACCGTCACTGCTGGCCGAGCCTCCCGCAGTCCGGCAGCGAGCGCGATGCGCCGCCGCCTCCCCGAAGCCGCGCCGGGTGGCGCGACCGCACGAACGTCCGTACGACTCCGCAGTGAACACCCGTCCCCCGACAGGCTCGTCCACGGGTGTTCCCTGGAGCCGACGGCGGACGCTACGGGGGCGGCGGGACCAGTCTCAAGCCCCGGCTCGACGGGGCTGTGGACGCCTGTGGACCGGGGGCCCGCGACCTGTGTCCAACCGCCCGTCCGGCTTGGGGACAGCCGTCCCCATGTTGTGGACAACCCTGGGGAACGCCGATGACGGCTGGGTCGATCATGCCTCTGACCTGCGTGGATGCCCTCCACCGCGTGTGGAGGAAAATCTTTCGGCCCGCCGTGTCCCCTCGTGTCCACGGAGTGGAACAGGGCGGCGCGGTCCGCGGGGCGCAGCCGAGGACCCTGTGGAAGCAGCCCGGACCAGTCGGCCGCCGCGGCGATCGCAACAGACGCCGCGCAACGCGCCGGCCCTCGCCGCGCACCCCTCCCGGTGGCGGCGAGGGATGGTGGCGGGCTAGGCCGCGGTGACGTCCACGGCGACGCTGGCCACCACCTCCGGGTGGATGCGAACCGTGACGGAGTGCACACCGAGAGTCTTGATCGGGTCGACGATCTGGATGCTGCGGCGGTCCAGGTCGGGGCCCCCCGCCGACCTCACCGCGGCGGCGACGTCGGCGACGGTGACCGAGCCGAACAGCCGCCCCGAGTCGCCGGCCCGGGCGGCCAGGGTCACCGACAGCGACTCCAGCTGGGACTTGATCTCCTGGGCGTGCCCGAGGTCGCGGACCTCGCGCACCTCGCGGGCCCGCTTGATGGTCGCGATCTGGGTCTCGGCGCCCTTGGTCCAGCGGATCGCCTGGCCGCGGGGGACGAGGTAGTTGCGGCCGTAGCCGTCCTTGACCTCGACGATGTCGCCGGGCGCCCCGAGGCCGCTGACCTCCTGGGTGAGGATGAGCTTCATCGTCAGCCTCCTCAGCGCGCCGTCGAGGTGTAGGGCAGGAGGGCCATCTCGCGGGCGTTCTTGACCGCCTTGGCGATCTCCCGCTGCTGCTGGACGCTCACCCCGGTCACCCGCCGGGCACGGATCTTCCCGCGGTCGGAGATGAACTTGCGCAGCAGCGCGGTGTCCTTGTAGTCGATGTAGTCGATCTTCGCGGTGGTGAGCGGGTTGCTCTTCTTCTTCGGCTTGCGGATGGGCGGCTTGGCCATCGTGGTCTCTCTCGTTCGTCTCATGAGGGGAAGGTCATCGGGGGAGGTCGGGTCAGAACGGCGGCTCGTCGTAGGACCCGCCTGAGCCGCCCCACGAGCCGGAGGTGCTGGCCGCCGGCGAGCCGGCGGACGCCCACGGGTCCTCGGCGGGGGCACTGCCCTCCCCGCCGCCGAAGCCGCCGCTGCCGCGGCTGACCTTCGTGATCTTGGCGGTGGCGTAGCGCAGAGCCGGCCCGACGTCGTCGACGTCGACCTCGTAGACCGTGCGCTTCTCGCCCTCCTTGGTCTCGTACGAGCGCTGCTTGAGCCGCCCGTTCACGATGACCCGGGTCCCGCGCGTGAGGGACTCGGCGACGTTCTCGGCGTACTGCCGCCACACGCTGCAGCGCAGGAAAGTGGTGTCCCCGTCCTTCCACTCGTTGGTCTGCGGGTCGCGCACGCGGGTGCTCGAGGCGACCGTGAACGACGCGACCGCCTGACCGCTCGGGGTGAAGCGCAGCTCGGGGTCGTTGGTGAGATTGCCGATCACGGTGACCGGGATGTCGCCCTGGGCCATGGGGGCTCCTGTGGGTCCGGGGGAAGGCGGGTGGGTGGGCTCAGCGGGCGTCGGGGCGCAGGACCTTGGTCCGCAGCACCGACTCGTTGAGGTTGAGCTGACGGTCCAGCTCCTTGACCACGGCGGGGTCGGCGGTGAGGTCGACCACGGCGTAGATGCCTTCGGACTTCTTCGCGATCTCGTAGGCCAAGCGGCGCCGGCCCCAGATGTCGACGTTCTCGACGGTCCCGCCGCCTTGGCGGACCACGTTGAGGAAGGCGTCGAGCGACGGGGCGACCGTCCGCTCCTCGAGCTCGGGGTCGAGGATGACCATCAGTTCATAGCGACGCATGCGTGAACCCCACCTCCTCTGGACTGAGCGGCCACGGTCGGTCCGTGGCAGGAGGGCTCGCGACGCTGGGTGGTCTCGAGAGGCCGCCACCGTGTCGCGGTACGTCGCTGCCGCCCGCGAACGGGCGGCAACCGCGGACCAGGGTAGCCGAGACGGGCGGGCCCGTTGAAATCGTCCACAGTCAGGCGCACGCTTCGATCATGAACGAGTCCGCCCCAGACGCCGGGGCCAGCTCTGCGCCCGCGGCGCCGTACACGCACACCCCCGCCCTGCTCGGGCACTCCCGGGCCGAGACCCCCGCCCTGCACCATCGGGTGCACCAGGTCCTGACCCTGGTGACCTTCGTCGTCGGCTGCGTCGCCTTCGGGCTCGGCGTGGTCGTCTCGGCGCACGCCGCCGCCACCGTTCTCGGGATCGTCGGCGTCGCCCTCGGGCTGTACTGCCAGCTGACCTCGGAGTCGACCGGCCAGCGGTGGTTCGACGTCATCGGGATGGGCGCCGCCGCCGTCGGGATGGGCCTCGGCTTCGGCCACGGCGGCTTCAGCTGACCCTCCTTCTCCGAATGAACGCGGCATTGCTCCAATAGGTACGACTGAACGCCGCGTTCATTCGGATCAAGGCGGGTCATAGGGTCGGCCTTGTGCGGATCGCGACCTGGAACGTCAACTCGGTGACGGTCCGGATGGGCAAGATGCGCGAGTGGCTGCCGGCGGCGGCGCCCGACGTCGTGTGCCTGCAGGAGCTCAAGGCGACGCCGGAGCAGTTCCCGACGGCCGACTTCACCGCACTCGGGTACGAGTGCGCCGTCAACGCCGACGGCCGCTGGAACGGCGTGGCCATCCTGTCCCGGCTGGGCCTCTCCGAGGTGGTGAGCGGGCTGTCCGGCGAGCCGACGTACGAGGGGGCCACCGAGCGGCGGGCGATCGGCGCGACCTGCGGCGGCGTGCGGGTGTGGAGCGTGTACGTCCCCAACGGCCGCGAGCCGGGGCATCCGCACTACGCCTACAAGCTCGAGTGGCTGGACGCGCTGCGCGCCACGGTGGCGGCCGAGCTGACCGCGACGCGGCCGTACGCCGTCCTCGGCGACTTCAACGTCGCCCCCAACGACTCCGACGTGTGGGACGTCACCGCCTTCGAGGGCCTCACGCATGTCACGCCACAGGAGCGGGCCGCACTCGCCGAGCTGCGCGCCCTCGGCCTCGACGACGTCGTCCCGCGGGCGATGAAGTACGACACCCCGTTCACCTACTGGGACTACCGGGCGGGCAACTTCCACAAGAACCTCGGGATGCGCATCGACCTCGTCTACGCCAACCCCGCCTTCGTCTCCGCGGTCACCGACGCCTATGTCGACCGGGAGGCGCGCAAGGGCAGCCTCAAGGAGGGCAAGGGCCCGAGCGATCACGCCCCCGTCGTCGTCGACCTCGACCTCTGAGCGGCAGCGCGGCACGTCGTCCGACGACACAGGCGTCTGACGCACGCACCGTCTTCCAGCGCCAGAACCGCCGGCCGTCCCGCCCGTAGGGTTGTCCCATGCCGCTGGAGGTACGGCCGCTGGAGGTACGGCCGCTGGACCGCGACGCCCATCTCGGGTTCGTCACCGAGCGCTCGGCCTCGTTCCTGCAGTGCCCCTCCTGGGCGGGGGTGAAAGCCGAGTGGGGCAACCTCAGCCTCGGCTGGTACGACGGCGACCGGCTCGTCGGCGCCGCCCTGGTGCTGCTCCGCCGCACGCCGGGCGTCGAGCGCTACCTGGCCTACCTGCCCGAGGGGCCCGTGCTCGACTGGTCCGCTTACGAGCCGGCCGACGTCCTGGCGCCACTGACCGCGATGCTCAAGCGCCGCAAGGTGTTCGCGGTGAAGATCGGCCCGCAGGTCCCGGTCCGGCGCTGGTCGGCCGCGACGTTGAAGGAGGCGATCGCGGCGGGTGCTGGCGGCCGGCTCGGCGACGTCCCTTCCGACAGCACCGACAAGGACGGCGTCGGGCTCGTCGAGGCCCTGACCCACCTCGGTTGGCGGCAGCTCTCCGGCGCCGGCGCCGGCTTCGGAGACGTCCAGCCCCGGTACGTCTTCCAGCTTCCGCTGGCCGGCCGGAGCGAGGCCGACGTGCTGGCCGGGTTCAACCAGCTGTGGCGGCGCAACATCAAGAAGGCCGAGAAGGCAGGGGTCGTCGTCGAGCGCGCTGGCCCCGACGACCTCGCCGAGTTCCACGCCCTGTACCTCACCACGGCCAAGCGCGACGGCTTCACCCCCCGCGGCCTGGCGTACTTCCAACGCATGTGGCGGGCCATGACCGCCGAGGACCCCGACCGGATCCGGCTCTACCTCGCCCGCCTCGACGGGGAGGCGCTGGCCGCGACGACCGCCGTTCGCGTCGGCGACCACGTCTGGTACTCCTACGGAGCCAGCGCCGACCACCGGCGCGAGGTACGCCCGAGCAACGCCGTGCAGTGGCGGATGATGCGCGACGCGCTTGCCGAGGGTGCTGCCGTGTACGACCTGCGCGGCATCAGCGACACCCTCGACCCCGAGGACCATCTGTTCGGGCTGATCCAGTTCAAGCTGGGCACGGGGGGCGAGGCCGTCGAGTACGTCGGTGAGTGGGACTTCCCGCTCAGCCCGCTCCTCTACAAGGCGTTCACCGCCTATCTCGCGCGGAGGTGACCGGATGGCCTTCACGCTGCACGTCGACGCCGAGCGCTGGCGCGCGCACCTGACCGAGGTCCTGGAGCAGACGCCCGGACTGGTGCCGGTGGCCAAGGGCAACGGGTACGGCTTCGGTGTCAGCCTCCTCGGCGCTGAGACCGCCCGCCTGGGACTGCCCGCGCTCGCGGTGGGCACCCGCTTCGAGGTCTCGGCCGCGCGCGAGGCCTACGACGGGGACGTCCTCGTCCTCACCCCGTGGGACCACCGGGTGGACCCGCCCCCGGAGGCCGACGACCCGACGATCCGCACCGTCTCCTCCATCGAGGCGCTGACCGCGCTCGCCGCGCTCGGCATGCCGACCCGGGTGGTGGTGGAGGTGGAGACGTCCATGCACCGGCACGGCGTACCGCACGACCACCTGCTCGAGGTCGGACCGCTGCTGACCGGGCTTCGCGTCGAGGGCTTCGCGATCCATCTGCCGCTCGCCGAGCCGCGGCTGGGCCGCCTGGCGGAGACGGAGTCGCTGATCGCCCGGCTCTGGGGCGCCGCGCTGCACGTGGATCGGCTGTGGGTCTCCCACCTCTCACCGCACGAGCTGGAGCGGGTGCGAGCGGAGCACCCAGCCATCGAGGTACGTCCGCGGGTGGGCACCTCGCTCTGGCTCGGCGAGCGGGAGGCGCTGCGGGCCACCGGGACGGTGCTCGACGTCCACGACCTCAAGCGCGGTGCGCGCTACGGCTACCGGCAGCGCAAGATGCCGGGGGCCCACCGCCTGCTCGTGGTCAGCGGCGGGACGGCCCACGGGGTCGGACTCGAGGCGCCCAAAGCGGTGCACGGCGTCATCGGCCGCGGCAAGGCGGCGGCCAAGGGCGGGCTCGAGGCGACCGGCCGCACCCTCTCGCCGTTCCATGCGGGCGGGAAGCAGCGTTGGTTCGCCGAGCCCCCGCACATGCAGGTCTCGTTGTTGCTGGTGCCCGACGACCTCGAGGTCGCCATCGGCGACGAGCTGGACTGCGACGTGCGCTACACGACGACGACCTTCGACGAGGTGACGCTCGAGGCCGCCCCGCGCACCGCCGAGGAGACGTCCACCGCCTCCTGACCCGGGCGATCCAGGGCGTGGGCGCCCCCGTCGGGCGCGCCGTCGAGGACCCCACCGGCCGGGTCGTCCGACCCGTCCAGGCGCACCGGGTCGCACTCGGGCCGGTAGATGTCGCGGACGATCAACGCGCACACCCACAGCTCGCCGCCCATGCGAAGCAGCGTCGCCAGGGTGTGCGGCCAGTTCGGGATCGCCAGGTCCGGACGTTGGATCCCCTCGAGATGCCACCAGATGGCCACGAAGTAGGCCGCCTCGAGGCTGGTCCAGATCACGAAGTCCCGCCAGCGCGGCCGCGCCAGCGGGAAGAGGAAGACCAGCCAGAGGACGTACTGCGGTGAGTAGACCTTGTTGACCAGCAGGAACGCCGCGACCGTCAGGAACGCCAGCTGGGGCAGCCGGGGGCGGCGCGGCGCGCTGAACGCGACGTAGGCGATGCCGGCGAACAGCGCGACCAGGCACAGGGCGACCACGGCGTTGAGGGTCCCGGCCGGCAGCGGACGGTGCATGTCGTCGAGCGCGAGCCAGAGCGAGCCCCACGACTCGGGGCGGTGCGCGTTGAACGTGTAGAAGTACGCCCACCCGTGGAAGGCCTTGAGCATGACCGGCAGGTTGACCGCGAGCCAGGTCAGCACGCCCGCGCCCAGAACCTGCCCGAACTCGCGCATCCTGCGGGCCCGGATGCACAGCAGCAGGAGGGGAAACAGGAGGAACGCCGGGTACAGCTTGGCCGCGGTACCGAGCCCGATGAGCGCCCCCGCGGCGATCGGGCTTCGCCTCGACCAGGCCCAGAGGGCGCCGGCGCCCAGGGCGACGGCGAGCAGGTCCCAGTTGATGTAGGCGGTGAGGACGATCCCCGGCGCGATGAGCAGCGCGTCGTACGGCCGCCTGCGATGCGTCGCCGCGACGAACCACGCGCCCACGATCGCGCATGCGGCGAGCATGAAGGCGTTGATGTCGAAGAAGCGCTGGAGCCGTTGGTAGGCAACCGTGCTTTCGTTGCCCGGCACGATCATCCGGTCCGCGACCGCGGCCACCTGCATGAACAGCCCGGTGAGCACGGGGTACTCGAGCCGCTCTGACGGAACGGGGTTCACGTACGGCGTCGCGCCCCGGTCGAAGCCCCGGCCGGCGTAGAGGGGCGCGATGTCGGTGTAGCAGAGCTTCGGGTACATGTCCTTGGTGAAGGCGTTCGCACGGCAGGGCGCCTTCTGCACGAAGGCCAGGCAGCAGGCGATCGTCACGACGGCGAGCACCACGCGCAGCGGCGTCCACCAGCGCCGTCGCCAGCCGGCGTGGTCTCCGATCGGCCCGCCGATCAGCCCGGCCGCGGCGCCCACGACGGAGTCGTCCCGGCTCGGGATGACGTACGGGTACTCCTCGTCGACCGAGGTCGGTGCCGGCGGCGGGGCTCCGGCGGCGTCGGTGGGCACCGAGGTCACCCCGGGATCATGTCAGCCGGCCGTCGCGGCACGCGACGACGGGCCGATCGCCTCCGCCCGCCCACCCGCGGCCGGCGGCCCGCCCGGCGCCGCCGCCGAGGGTTGGTTCGTCGGGGTGGGGGTCGGTGTGGGTGTGGGCGTCGGGGTGGGGGTCGGCGTGGGTGTGGGCGTGGGCGTCGGGGTGGGGGTCGGCGTGACGGTCGGCGTGGGCGTCGGGGTCGGGCTCGTCGCCGTGGGAGTGGTCGACGGGCTGGGGGAGACGCTGGTGCTCGTCGAGGGCCCGGCGGTGATCGACGGTGCGGGGGTCGGGAACGTCTCGACCGGGGTGCCGGCGAGGGAGCCGGCCATCGCCGCGGTCCAGATGCGCGCGGGGAACGAGCCGCCGGTGACCGTGGACATCCCGCCCACACCGTCGAGGGAGGTCAGGTTCCCCTGCTTGTCCGGACGGAACAGGTCCACCGCCATCGCCGCCTGGGGGACGTACCCGGCGAACCAGGCGGACTTGCCGGCGTTGGTCGTGCCGGTCTTGCCGGCCGCGGGCCGGCCCAGGGCCTTCGCCGCGAAGCCGGTCCCATCCGTGACGACCTTCTGCAGGGCGTAGTCGACGCCGGCCACGACGTCGGGGGTGAACGCGCGGACGCTGACGACCTTGGCCCGATAGAGCACGCCGCCGCCGAGGGTCTTCACCGCCGCGACGACGTGCGGCGCGCGGTAGATCCCGTCCGCGGCGAAGGTGGCATAGGCGCTCGCCATGTCCAGGGCGGTCGGGGACGCGGTGCCGAGCGCGACGGTGGGGCCGCTGTCGATGGGCACCGAGTCGGGGATCCCGGCGCGGCGGGCCGCGTCGACGACCTTGTCCGTCCCGACCTGCAGCGACAGGGGGACGTAGACGGTGTTGACGGAGTCCTCGGTCGCAGTGAGGAGCGAGATCCGCCCGAAGCTCTCGCCGCCGTAGTTGCGGACCACGTACGGCCCGCTGGGTCCCTGGACGGTCTGGGGCGAGTGCCCGTTCCACATCGAGCTCAGGCTGACGCCGTTCTCCAGCGCGGCGGCGAGCGCGAACGGCTTGAACGTCGAACCCGCCTGCGGCGCGGACTGGGTCGCGTCGTCGTACTGCTGGGTGAGGTAGTTGCGCCCGCCGTAGAGCGCGAGCACCCCTCCGGTGGCCGGGTCCACCTGGGCGAGGCCCACCCGTACGTCGGTCTCGGTCGGACGTAGGTCGTGGACCGCCTTCTCCGCGGCCGCCTGGTCCTTGGCGTCGAAGGTGGTCACGATGTGCAGGCCGCCGCTGTCGATGCGGTCCTCGCCGTAGCCGAGCGCGAGCAGCTCCTTGCGGACCTCGGCCACGAGGTAGCCGCTCGGCCCGGCGAGGCTGATCGCGGTACGCCGCTTCGCGATGGTCGGGAAGGTCGCCGCCTGCCGCTGCGCCGGTGTCAGCCAGCCCTGCTTGGCCATCCCGTCGAGGACGTAGTCCCAGCGGGCCCGCAGCCCCGCCAGGTTCGTCTCGGGGGCGTACCCGCCGGGGCTGCGGATGAGCGAGGCCAGCACCGCCCCCTGCTCCACTGTGAGGTTGCGCGCCGAGACCCCGAAGTAGGCGCGGGCGGCGGCCTGGATGCCGTACGCGCCGCGCCCGTAGTAGATGGTGTTGAGGTAGTCCTCGAAGATCTGGTCCTTGCTGAGCGTGCGCTCGATCTTCACCGCGAGGATCGCCTCGCGGAACTTGCGGGAGACGGTGCGCTGCTGGGTGAGGTAGTAGTTCTTCACCAGCTGCTGGGTGATCGTCGACCCGCCTTGCAGGCTGCGGCCCCGGGCGTCGTTGAGCACGGCCCGCGCGATCCCGGTCGGCGAGAAGACGCCCTCGTGATAGAAGCGCCGGTCCTCTGCGGCGAGGACCGCCTCACGTGTGGTCAGCGGGATGTCGGACAGGGCGACCGACGTGCGGTCGGTGGTCCCCACTCGGGCGAGGACGGTCCTCCCATCGCTGTAGTACAGGACGCTCTGCTGGGCAAGGGCCTCCTGGTTCGGCTGCGGTACGTCGGTGCGCTCGTAGGCCCACACGGTGACGCCGATGACCACCAGCGCGAGGAACAGCCCGAGACCCAGCAGCTGGCGCCACGAGGGCAAGTAGCGCCGTACGCCGGTCTTCCCGGCTCGCGGGTAGTCGGGGTGGGGGAGCTTCACGGCACCGCTCTCGGGAGGGGACAGGGCGGGGTACGGGCGGCGCCGGCCGGTCAGTCGGCGGAACGCCGCCGACGCTCCGGCGTACGAGGTACCCCGTCACCGAGGACGAACGACACGACGAGGTGGTTCCATCCGCAGCCGGTGCATACCTCGACGACGTAGACGCTGAACTCCCCGTGCTCGCGGGCCATCGCCTCGAGCTCGGCGCGCGCCTTGAGCCGGCCGGAGTACTGCCCCAGCTGGTCGCCGAAGGTGTAGCTGAGCTCCACCAGCATCTCACGGCGGCACACCGGGCAGGTGCGCTCGGTCGTCTCCCCGTGGTGCTTGGCGGCGCGCAGCAGGTAGGGGTCGGGGTCGCACACGTCGGTCGGGGTGGTCAGTCCGCGGAACAGGGACGCGAGCGTGGCGCGGCGCTTCAGCGTGTAGTCCACACGGGCCCGTTCCGACCACATGGTCTCGAGGGTACGGGGCTCGCGCCGGCCGCCGCCCTGCGCGTCGGCTTGCCAGGGACCAGGGTGATGCGTATCGTCTCAATGTATCGAACCGATACATCGGGAGCATCGGCCCCGTTGCCTCGCGTTCACCGTACCGTCCCCGGAGAGCTGCCTGTGAGCAAGCGGACCGACGTGTTGGAGATGGCCGTGCTCGGCCTGCTCCACGAGTCGCCGATGCACGGCTACGAGCTGCGCAAGCGGCTCAACGCGCTCCTGGGCAGCATGCGGGCCTTCTCGTACGGCTCGCTGTATCCCTGCCTGAAGAGCCTGCTGCACCAGGGGCTGATCACCGAGGAGTCGACCCAGTCCACCGGTCGGCGCTCGAAGATCGTCTACCGCCTCACGGCGGACGGCAAGGAGCACTTCCAGGAGCTGCTGGACCAGTCCGGTCCGGCGTCCTGGGAGGACGACAACTTCGGCGTGCACTTCGCGTTCTTCGCCCAGACCGGCGCGGACACGCGGCTGCGCATCCTCGAGGGCCGGCGCAGCCGGCTCGAGGAACGACTCGACAACGTCCGTACGTCGCTGACGCGCACGCGGGAGCGACTGGACAGCTACACCCTCGAGCTCCAGCGGCACGGCCTGGAGAGCGTGGAGCGCGAGGTGCGGTGGCTCAACGAGCTCATCGCGGATGAACGAGACCGGGCCCACCCCGGCAACACCGCTTCTGACACCTTCACCCCCAAGGAGTAAGCCGGATGGGCGAGATTCGCGTGGCCATCGTGGGCGTGGGCAACTGCGCCTCCTCGCTGGTTCAGGGCATCGAGTACTACCGCGACGCCGACCCGTCGCACTTCGTCCCCGGGCTGATGCACGTCGAGCTCGGCGGCTACCACGTCCGCGACGTGACGTTCGTGGCCGCCTTCGACGTCGACGCGAAGAAGGTCGGCCAGGACCTCTCCGACGCGATCAACGCCTCGGAGAACAACACCATCAAGATCGCCGACGTCCCCCCGACCGGGGTGACGGTGCTGCGCGGTCACACCCTCGACGGGTTGGGCAAGTACTACCGCGAGACCATCACCGAGTCCGACGACGAGCCCGTCGACGTGGTGGCCGCCCTGCGCGACGCGCGGGCCGACGTCGTGATCTGCTACCTGCCCGTCGGCTCCGAGCACGCCGCGAAGTTCTACGCCCAGTGCGCCATCGACGCCGGCTGCGGCTTCGTCAACGCGCTGCCGGTGTTCATCGCGGGCACCAAGGAGTGGGCGGACAAGTTCACTGCCGCCGGCCTGCCGATCGTGGGCGACGACATCAAGTCCCAGGTGGGCGCGACCATCACCCACCGCGTCCTCGCCAAGCTGTTCGAGGACCGCGGCGTCATCGTCGACCGGACCTACCAGCTCAACGTCGGCGGGAACATGGACTTCATGAACATGCTCGAGCGCGAGCGCCTGGAGTCCAAGAAGATCTCGAAGACGCAGTCGGTCACCTCGCAGCTCAACCACGAGCTCGGCGCCCGCAACGTGCACATCGGGCCGTCCGACTACGTGGCCTGGCTCGATGACCGCAAGTGGGCCTTCGTCCGCCTCGAGGGCCGTGCCTTCGGAGACGTACCGCTCAACCTCGAGTACAAGCTCGAGGTCTGGGACTCGCCGAACTCCGCGGGCGTCATCATCGACGCGCTGCGCTGCGCGAAGATCGCCATGGACCGCGGGATCGGCGGCCCGCTGCTCGGCCCGAGCTCGTACTTCATGAAGAGCCCGCCCGTGCAGTACCGCGACGACGAGGCGCGGCAGGCCGTGGAGGACTTCATCGCTGGGGAGTGAGCTCGCGACTGAGCGAGGAGCTCGCGAGGCGAAGCCGAGCAAGCACCGCAGCGAAGGCGCCATAAGCACACGCGACTGAGCGAGGAGCTCGCGAGGCGAAGCCGAGCAAGCACCGCAGCGAAGGAGCCATCGGCGAGGAGCTCGCGAGGCGAAGCCGAGCAAACCAGCGAGCGAGCGGTTTCAGGTTGCTCACAGGTCGGGCGGCTAGCGTCGCTGTTCGTGACGCAGACGTTCGCGCGACGTACGTCCTACGCGCTGCTCGCCCTGGCCGCTGTGCTCGCACCGGTCGCCGTGACAGCGCTGTGGGCCCAGCAGCACCTGCTCAGTGAGAAGGGCTACCTCGCCACGGTCGCCCCCCTGGCGGCGGACCCCTCGGTGCAGTCGGCGGTGAGCCAGGCGGCCACCGACCAGATCGTCTCCGCCCTGCCCGTGGACTCCATCGCCTCCTCACTGCCGAGCGTGCTGCAGGGTGTCGGGGCGCTGGCCGAGAAAGCCGAGCGGACCCTCGTGAGCGCCGCGGTCTCCGACGTGGTGCACAGCCCGTCGTTCCCGTCCCTGTGGGTGCAGGCGAATGCGACCGCGCACGAGCAGTTCGGAGCCGCCATGGCAGCCGGCGGGTCCGGGGGCGACCTGCGTCTCACGATCGGCCTGGACCCCATCGTGCAAGCCGTTCGCGCCGACCTGGTCCGCCGCGGCGTGCCCGGCGTGGGCGACGTCCCGCTCTACGTCCCCGGTCACGTCGTGATGGTGACCGTGCCCGGCGCCCAGGTGCGGTCGGCGCACGTCGCATGGGCGCTCGTGCGAGGGGCCCAGTGGCTGGCGATGGCGGTGGTGCTGCTGGCAGCTGCCGCCGTCCTTGTCGCGCCACGTCGTCGGTGGATGCTGCTGCTCGAGGCGGTCGCCCTCCTCGCAGGTGTCGGCGGACTGGCCCTGCTCACGGTGGCGGCGCACGCCTTCTACGTCGCCCACTCCCCCGTGGGCGCGCACGTCTTCGGCGACGCCCTCGCCGCATCGCTCGGCTCGTGGGTTCGTGCCTGGGGCCTAGCGGCGACGGCGGTGCTCGCCGTGGCGATCGCGGCCGTCCTCGGGTCCTCGCACGAGTGGCGGGCGCGCAACGCCCACCCGGCCGGCTGAGCGTTCCGGGCAGGGCAGCCGGCCGCGGGAGGCATGATGGGCCGCCGTGGCTTCGAGCGCGGACGGCGGCGTCCGCCTCCCGCGCGAGAGCGTCGTACGTCTGCTGCGCTCGGTGCCGTTCCGCCTGCTGCTGCTCGTCCGCCTGACCGGCCAGTTCGGTGACGGGCTCCTGCAGGCGGGCCTGGCCTCCTTCGTGCTGCTCAGCCCGGAGCGTCAGGCGTCACCGGGTCGGGTGGCCGCGGCGCTGACGCTGCTCCTGCTGCCCTACAGCCTCGTCGGGCCCTTCGCCGGGGCGTTCATCGACCACTGGCGGCGGCGACAGGTGCTGCTCGTCGCTGACCTGACCCGGGCGGTGCTGGCCGTCGCTCTCGCGGCTCTCGTGGCGAGGAGCTCGGTCGGCGTCGCCTTCGGCGTCCTGGCGCTCAGCGTCATCGGGGTCAACCGCTTCGTGCTGGCCGCACTCCCCGCCGCGCAGCCGCACGTCGTCGACCCGCCCGACCTGGTGACCTCGAACGCCCTGGCACCGACGCTGGGATCCGGTGCCACCCTGGTCGGGGTCCTCGCCGGCATCGGGCTGCGCTCGGCCCTCGGGGGCAGCGACCCCGCCGCCGGCTGGATCGTGGTGGCCGGCGCCATCGCCTACACGCTCGCCGCGGCCCTGTGCCTGCCGATCGCCACCGCCTCCCTGGGGCCTGACCCCGACGCCCCCCGCCCGGACGTGTCCCCGGTCGGCACGGCGTACGCCCTCCTCGACGCGGCGCGCCACGTGGTCGCGCAGCGCAGCGTCGTGCTGGCGCTGACCGCGCTGACGCTGGTCCGCGCGGTCTTCGGAGCGTGGACGGTCCTCGCGATCGTGCGCGAGCGCACCGTGCTGCACCCGCCGACGGACACCACGGGTGCCCTCGCCGAGCTCGGTGCGGCAACCGCGATCGGCGGGGTCGGGGCGGCGCTCGGGGCGATCCTCACCCCCGGGGCCGCGCGTCGCTTCGGCGTACGGCGCTGGGTGATCGCCCTGGTGCTCGCCTGCCTGCTCGGCTGCGCGACCATCGTGCCGGTGGTCAGCAGCCCCGCGATCCTGGGGATGGCCCTGGTCCTCGGCTTCGTCTACCAGGGCGTGAAGATCTGCTCCGACACCGTGCTGCAGCGCCGGATCGGCGACGCCTGGCGAGGGCGGGCGTTCTCGATCACCGACCTGCTCGCCAACGTGTCGTTCGTGCTGGCGGCCATCGTCACCGTGCCCTTCGCCTGAGTGAACTTCACCGAAAGCAGCGCCCGGCGAAGGCCGGGGCGACGTAGCGTCGCGCCATGCTCGCCCCCCAGCGGCGGTCCGTCCCGGCCGCGGGGGAGCGCGCGCCGGCTCAGCCCCGCGCGCTCGCGGCGATCCTGGTCCTGGCGGTGGTGGCGGCCACGACGGTCGGCGTCCAGGTCCAGCGCCACCAGCACGTGTCCGCCTACCTCCACGGGGCCGGCGTCGCGATCGGCCCGGACGGCGCGGTGGAGCTGCTCCCGGTCGGCACGCCCGCGAGTGCGCTGTTGCCCGGATCGCGGGTGCTCGCGAAGCAGGGCGCCGAGATGCTGGCGTTCGCGACGGCCCAGCGTGCCTGGGTCGCCGCCGGGACCGTCCCGGGCGAGGGGACCCGGTGGGAGTCGATGGCCCGGGACGCGCTGCTCGACCTGCACACCCTGACCCTGCCCAGCGGGGCCACTCCCGCCGGCTGGGCACGCAAGTGGCGCTACGTCTGGCCGCGGGACGCCGCCTTCGTGGCGGCGGCCTATGCCGCGACCGGCCACCTCGGCGACGCCCGGGCGGAGCTCGCCTACCTGCAGCGTGTCCAAGGACCGAGTGGGGTCTTCGAGGCGCGGTACGTCCTGGACGGGTCGGGCCCGCCCGACGGACGGTGGGCGCAGAGCGACTCGACGGGCTGGGTGCTGTGGGCGACCGGCCGGCTCGCCCGGGCGGTCCCGGCCCTGCCGGAACGCGTCGCGGTCGTCGGGGGGCTGCGCAGCCTGGTCGAACGCTCGACGGCGACCCTGCTCGAGCTCACCGATGCCGGGCGGGCGCTGCCGCCCCCCAGCCCGGACTACCGGGAGCTTCCCGAGGACGCCACGACGCTGGGGATCTCCGGCCCCTTCCTCGCCGGCCTGCAGGCGGCTCCGGGGCTGTTGCGGCTGCTCGGTGACACCGCCGAGGCAAGGGCGGCCGCGCGGGCGGCGGCCCGCTTCACCGCGCGGGTGACCTCGACCTACGGTCCGACGTACCCCCGCATCGCGGGGACGCACGTGGGCGATGTCTCCGTCACCTTCGTCCTGCCGCCGTTCACCGGCGAAGCGCTGCCCGGTGCGGCCCTGGCGGCCACCCAGACCGCCGGTCGGCTGGTCCGTCCCGCCGGCGGCCTCGGCCCAGGCACGGATTGGCGCGACCACACGATCTCCTGGACCGCGGAGACCGCCCTGTTCGCGCTGGCCGATGCCACGAACGGCGATCCGCAGCAGGCGGCCCACTGGATGGACTGGCTCGACACGCACCGCACAGCGGTCGGCTCGCTGCCCGAGAAGGTCGACGGAAGCGGCCGGCCGGCCGGCTCCGCCCCGCTCGCCTGGACCGACGCCCTCGTCCTGCTCACCCTGGCGCGCCTCACGCGCACCCCTGGCGCCGGTCAGCCCCTGGCCGCCCACCACTGACGCAGCGCCTCGGTCGCGGCCTGCTCGCCGAGCGGACCGTGCTCGAGCCGCAGGTCGAGCAGGTGCGCCATCGCCTGGCCGACCTCGCGCCCCGGCGGGATGCCCAGGATGGCCATGACCTGCCGGCCGTCGAGGTCTGGACGGATCCTGGCCAGCTCCTCGCTCGCCTCGAGCTCGGCGATGCGCCGCTCGAGGTCGTCGTAGGCCTGCTCCAGCGCCTTGGCGCGCCGCCGGTTGCGGGTCGTGCAGTCGGCGCGAGTCAGCCGGTGCAGCCGCGACAGCAGCGGCCCGGCGTCGCGCACGTAACGGCGCACGGCCGAGTCGGTCCATTCGCCCGCGCCGTACCCGTGGAACCTCAGGTGCAGCTCGACCAGGCGGCTGACGTCGTCGGTCACCTCGGAGGAGAAGCGCAGGGCCTGCATACGCTTCGCGCACATCCGTGCCCCCACGGTCTCGTGGTGGTGGAAGGAGACGCCGCCACCCGGCTCGAGGCGGCGGGTACGCGGCTTGCCGATGTCGTGCATGAGCGCGGCGAAGCGCAGCACGAAGTCCGGCCCCGGCACCTCGCCGCCCGGCGGGTCCTCCAGGTCGATGGCCCGCTCGAGGACGGTCAGCGTGTGCTCGTAGACGTCCTTGTGCCGGTGGTGCTCGTCGATCTCGAGGCGCAGCAGCGGCAGCTCCGGCAGGACGTGCTCGGCCAGTCCGGTGTCCACGAGCAGCGTGAGGCCGCGACGGGGGTCGTCGGCGAGGACCAGCCGGACCAGCTCCTCACGGACCCGCTCCGCGGAGACGATCTCGATCCGCTCCGCCATCGCGGTCATCGCGGTGACCACCTCGGGAGCGACGCTGACGCCGAGCTGCGCGGCGAAGCGGGCCGCGCGCATCATCCGCAGCGGGTCGTCCGAGAACGACTCCTCGGGGGCCGACGGCGTGCGAAGCACCCCACGCGCCAGGTCGGCGAGCCCGCCGTAGGGGTCGACGAAGGAGGTCCCCGGGAGGGAGACCGCCATCGCGTTGATGGTGAAGTCACGACGCAACAGGTCTCCCACGAGGCTGTCGCCGTAGCTGACGTCCGGCTTTCGTGACGTCCGGTCGTAGGTCTCGGAGCGGTACGTCGTGACCTCGATGACGTACTCGCCCTTGCGAGCCCCCACGGTCCCGAAGGCGATGCCGACGTCCCAGACGTGGTCGGCCCAACCGCGAAGCAGCCGCTGCACCTGCTCCGGGCGGGCGTCGGTCGCGAAGTCGAGGTCGTTGCCGAGGCGGCCCAGCAGCGCGTCGCGGACCGAGCCACCCACCAGCGCCAGCTCGTGACCCGCCGCGTGGAAACGCCGGCCCAGGTCGTCGGCGACGGGCGCCACCCGCAGCAGCTCGAGGACGGCCCGGTGCTGGGCCTCGGTCAGCAGCTGCTGGAGCTCCCCGGAGGGGGGCGTCGGCTGATCCTCGGAGACGGCGGACACGGGGAGCAGGGTAGCCACGGCGGCTGACCCGGGCCGCCTCGCGCCTTGTCTACTCTGGCCGGGTGGCAGACCAGCGACGCGATCGCCAGCGCCGGCGGCGCACGGTCGAGGAGACCTCCGCGGGGGGGCTCGTCGTCGACCAGCCCAGCCTCGGGGGTCGCGGCGCCCTGATCGCGCGGCGGGACCGGCGCGGCCGGCTGGTCTGGTCACTGCCCAAGGGGCACGTCGAGCCCGGGGAGACCCGCGAGGAGGCGGCGATCCGCGAGGTCGAGGAGGAGACGGGCATCCGGGGCCGGGTCCTCGCCCCGCTGGGGACGATCGACTTCTGGTTCGTCGCCGAGGACCGCCGGGTGCACAAGACGGTCCACCACTTCCTGCTCGAGCGCGATGCCGGTGAGCTCTCCGACGCCGACATCGAGGTGGTCGAGGTCGCCTGGGTCCCGCTCGAGGAGGCAGCGGGCCGGCTCGCCTACGCGGACGAGCGTGAGCTGGTGGACCGGGCGCTGCGCCTGCTCGCGGACACCGCGTGAAGACGCGCCAGGAACACCACGTGAAGACGCGCCAGGAACACCGCGCGAGAACGCGCCAGGAACACCGCTCGGGTACGGCGGCGGACGCGCCGTGATCGGTGGGACGCGGGTAGCCGTCGTGGCGCTGCTCGGGGCGCTGGTCGCCGCGGCAGGGCCGGCCGTGCCGGCTCGAGCGACGGTCGGCGCGCTGTCCGCGGGATCGGTGCGGGTCTCGGTGTCCGTCGTCAGCCCGCCCTCGCCCGGTCCGGGGGACACCTTCGTGGTGGCCGGACGGGTGATCAACGGCGGCGGCGAGCCCATCCAGGCGGTTGGTGTGCGCCTGCTCGTCGACCCGCAGGCGTTGACCAGCCGCGACGACCTGGCGCAAGCGGCTGCGGTGGACACGACGAGCGACCCCGCCCTCGCGGACTCCGGCGGCGACGTCGTGAGCTCCTCGATCATCACTGGACTGAGCGAGAGCCTCGCGCCGAACGCGTCGGTCCCCTTCCAGATCACGATCCCCGCGGACGACCTCGCGCTGAAGGGCTTCGGGGTCCACGTCCTGACCGTCGAGGCGAGGGCCGCCGAGCCCACCGGGCAGCGCACCACCGTCGCGAGCCTGCGGACCTTCATCGTCTGGCGCGGCAGCGCGAGCCTGCCCACCCTGCGCACCACCTGGCTGGTGCCGCTCCAGGACCAGCCGCTGCGCGGCGTCGACGGGCGCTATGACCCGAAGGCCGCGGGCGCCCTCGCCGACTCCCTCGACTCCGGCGGCCGGCTGAGCACCATGCTGGAGGCCGGTGAGGGGGAGCCCGTCAGCTGGGCGGTCGACCCGGACCTGCTGGAGGAGGCCCAGCAACTGTCCGTGGGCGCCCCCCTCGTGGGCGGCGGAACGGCCAGCCCGGACGACGGCGCCGCCAACTGGCTGCGCGAGCTGTCCTCAGCACAGGAGGTCCTGGCCCTGCCCTACGCCGACCCGGACCTGACCGCTCAGCGACGCGGCGGACTGTCCTTCGACCTCGCCGCCCAGGTCGCGACCGGAACGGCGAGTGCCGCCCGGGTGCTGAACCGCACGGTGCCCGCGGCCCCCGCCTGGCCGGTCGACGGGGTCACCACGTCGGGCACGATCGACGGGGCCGCCGCGAGCGGGCTGACCCAGGTGGTGCTGTCGTCCGGGGCCGTGCGCGCCCCGGACGCCCAGAACTACACCCCCGACGCCCTAGGGCCGCTGGCCGGCTCGAGCCTGCAGTCGGTCACGGCCGACGCGACGCTGTCCTCCTTCGCCGCCGCCGACCCGCGGCTGCTCGGGAACGCCACGCTGGCCCGTCTCCGGCTGCTGGCCGAGACGGCCATGATCGCGGCCGAGCGGCCGAGCCAGCCCCGGTCAGTGGTGATCGCGCTGCCTCGGGACTGGGCGCCCTCCCCCGGCTGGGCCAGGGTGGTGTTCAGCCTCGCCAAGTTCGCGCCCTGGCTGCAGCCCACCACCCTGTCCGCGCTGACCGCCGACCCGGGGGACGCGCCGCTGCGCCGGCTGGCGCCCTATCCGGACGCTGCGGCCGCCGCCGAGGTCCCGTCGGCGCAGTTCCGCATCGTCCGGACCACTTCCGGCCGGCTGGACCGCTTCCAGGAGATCCTCACCCAGCCCGCGCAGGTGGTCCCGGCGTACTCCGCCGCGTTGATGCGCGCCCAGTCCGCGGCCTGGCAGCAGGACCCCACCGCCGGGACGGCGTACGCCGCCGGGGTCGCCGCGTCGCTGCAGGAGCAGATGGCCAAGGTGCGGATCCTCCCGCGCGGTGAGGTCACCCTGTCCAGCCGGACGGGCAAGGTCCCGCTCGCCGTCCGCAACGAGCTGGACCAGGACGTCCGCCTCCAGGTGCGGCTCACGGCGACGCCGGCGTTCCGGCTGCGCACCGGGCCGCAGGAGGTGTCGACGGTTCCGGCCGGGCGCGCCATCTCCGTGGAGGTACCCGCTTCGACCTCGGCGGACGGGCGGATCCCGGTCACCGCCCGGCTGGTCACGCCGTCGGGTACGCCCTTCGGGCAGCCGGTCTCCTTCGAGGTGCGGGCGACCGGCTACGGGGCGGTGGCGCAGCTGGCCGCCGGGGCGCTGGTGGTGCTGCTCGCGATCGCGCTCGTCGTCCGCGTCGTGCGCCGGATCCGCCGGGGCGCCGGGGCGGCCGCCGCGGCGCGCGACGTCATCGAGGAGGCGCGGCACGGGTGAGCGCGACCGACGCGCCGGACGACCCCGACTCCGCGGGCCTGCTCGCCTCGACCCGGGCGATGGCCGGGGGGACGGTGCTCTCGCGGGTCACGGGGATGCTGCGCGAGCCGGTGGTCGGCGCGGCGCTGGGCACCGGCCTGCTGGGCGACGCCTACGGGGTCGCGAACGTGGTCCCGAACATCCTCTACATCCTGCTCGTGGGCGGAGTGCTCAACGCGGTGTTCGTCCCGCAGCTCGTCCGGCACATGACCGACGACCCGGATGGCGGCGACGGGTACGCGGACCGGCTGATCACGGCGGTCGGACTGGTCCTCGTCGCGGTGACGGTGCTCGCCGTGGCCGCAGCGCCCCTGATCGTCCAGATCTACACCAAGAACCCGACGCCGGACCAGCTGCACGTCGCGACCGTGCTGGCCCGCTACTGCCTGGTGCAGATCTTCTTCTACGGCGTGTTCACGATGTACCAGCAGCTGCTGAACAGCCGGGGCTCCTTCGTCGTGGCCATGTACGCGCCCATCCTCAACAACGTCGTCGTCATCGCCGTCTTCGTGTGGTTCATGGCCACCGCCGGGACCGGCCTGACCGTCGACACGATCACACAGCAGCAGCTTCGCCTGCTCGGCATCGGGACGACCGCCGGCGTGGTGGCCCAGGCCCTCGTGCTCCTTCCCGCCGCGGCCCGCGTCGGCTACCGGCTGCGTCCGCGACGCGACCTTCGCGGCCACGGTCTCGGCCACGCCTGGGTCCTCGCCCGGTGGACCATCGCCTTCGTCCTGGTCAACCAGCTGACGTACGTGCTGGTCACCCGGCTCGCGACCGGCGCCAACGAGAGCGGGGGGGCGCACGGAACCGGCGTGGGCTTCTCGGTCTACACCAAGGCCAACCTGCTCTTCATCCTGCCGCACTCGATCGTCACCGTGTCGATCGTCACCGCGCTGCTGCCACGCATGTCCCGCGCAGCGCACGACGGCCTGCTGCCCGGGGTCGGACGCGACATCGGGTCCGGCGTCCGCACGTCGTGCGCCCTCGTGCTGCCGGCCGCGGTCGGATTCCTCGCCCTGGGGCCCTACATCTCCACGCTGCTGTACCGGTGGGGCAGCACCGACGCCTACGAGGCGCACGCCATCGGTGTCACCCTGCAGGCCCTC
>Ga0335071_10001012_pt1 | contig 30356 bp, 27 predicted proteins | sample Lox_Sample_15_FD_206724 | JGI IMG/M metagenome (GOLD analysis project Ga0335071, IMG submission 206724) | Soil microbial communities from Loxahatchee National Wildlife Refuge, Florida, United States - Lox_Sample_1.5 | ecosystem: Environmental > Terrestrial > Soil > Wetlands | place: USA...
TCAACCGCTGGATCATTCCGGAAGAAAGAGCCCGGACCTGGCGGTCGAGCGCGCTTTGCAGTTCGAACCGTTCAGCCAACTCCGGGATACGGCTGCGCAATTGCGAATCGGCTAAATGGTTAAGACACCCAAAAAAGCGCAGATTTTCGCGGCCGGTCAATCGCGCATAAAAACCAAGGTCGGAACCGGCATGGTAGCCAAGCTGGCTCCGCACAGCCCCTGGGTCGCGCACAGCATCATGGCCTGCAATCACCGCCGATCCACTGGTGGGAAGAAGCAGCGTTGCCAGAATCCGGAGGAGCGTCGTTTTCCCGGCACCGTTCGTGCCGAGCAGCGCCACGGACTCGCCTTGTTTCACTTCCAGGCTGACGTTACGGAGCGCCGGCGATGTGGAAGCCGCGAAGGGTTGCAGGAAAGCGCGCCAGCCAGTGCGCGCCGGAGGGAAAGACTTGAACAGGGAATCGATTCTGATGGCGTTGTCGGGCACTCTCGAGTTTATAACGTGTCTGTTGCGAGAAAACAATGCGAACGGACCGGCCAGCGTCTTGGATAGCGGGATGGGCAATTCCCCGGTAAGATAGACGCGGCGCATTTCCGCAGGGTGTGCGCTGCCCAGCTCCTGAGAGAATTCTGAGGGTTACCCAAATGCTTTTGTTTTCGGACCGTGTTGTGGTCCCTGTTCACGTGCTGATCCGGCACCTCGATGGGGAGTCAGTGCTGCTGAATCTGGAGACGGAGAAGTATTTCGGACTCGATGCTACGGGCACGCGCATGTGGGAGGTAGCTACGCAATCCGAAAGCATCGAAATGGCCTACACCACCCTTCTGCAGGAATTCGAAGTCGAGCCCGATACTCTTCGCGAGAATCTCGGCGAATTGATCGCGCGCCTGATCGAAAATGGGCTCCTCAAGCAATCGTCATCCGATGTGGGAAGCCTTCCAGCGGTTTAGAGCACTCGATTCGGAAGCCCAGAGAATCTTTGGGCGTGCCGTACTTCTTCTGCCATGGGTGATGCTTTCCCTGCGCATCCGCGGTTTCAAGAAGACTCAGGCGAACCTCCAGGAAAAGCTGCCGCGCGTCACTCAAGAGCGTGGGACTGGCGCCAGCAGAGCCATTCAAACGGTCTGCCGCATGGTGAGGGCCGCCGGTCGCCACGGATTGGCGGATCCGAACTGCCTGGAAGAATCGCTGGTGCTTTGGTATTTTCTGCAGCAGGAGAGCGTGCCCGCCGCGCTGCGCATCGGTGTCCGCAAATCCCAGGGCGAATTCCAGGCGCACGCTTGGGTCGAGTATCAGGGCACGGCCTTGAATCAAGGCGATGAGTGGACCCACCCGCACTACGCTGCATTCGAATCGGAGTTCTCCCAGCTTCCGGGAGAATATCCGTGAGCGGCTATTTTGGCATGGCGCGCCTCGATGGCAAGCCGGTTGACCGCAAGCTCCTCGAACACGTTGCGCAACGGTTGGCTTTCCGCGGTCCCGATGGCATAAGCATCTGGAATAACGCGGTCTGTGGCGGCTGCTTCACCTGCATGGACACGCATTCCGCTCCGCAATCGCGGCAGCAGCCTGTGATTTTCGGCGAAAGATATTTCCTCTGGGGCGATGTGCGGCTTGACGGGCAAGCGGATCTACGAGCGCAGCTCGGCGACGCAAACTTGGTTTTCCCAACCAGCGAGACAAGCGAAGAACTGCTCTTGCGCGCATGGAATCGTTGGGGCGAAGAAGCGCTTGCACGCGTGATCGGCGACTTCTCGTTTGCCCTCTGGGATGCGCAAGCCGAGAGCCTCGTCTGCGCGCGCGATTTCGTGGGTCCGCGCCCGTTCTACTACTCTGAGGCCGGCAATGCGCTGTACTTCGGTAATACGCTGAATGTTTTTCACCATGTTCCGGACGTCTCGCGGGAGTTGGACGAGCAGTTCATCGGCGACTTCCTCATGGAAGGCTACAGCCTCGATTCCGCGCGCACTGCCTTCCGCGACATCCGCCGGCTGCCGGCTGGGCATCTGCTGAAGTTCTGGAAGGACGGCGTCGCAGTGCGGCGGTTCCGCAAATTGCCCGTCGAGGATGCGCTCGAGTTTTCTGACGAACGCTCTTACATCGAGGCGTATCTCGAGCGTTTGCGTGAGTCCATAAGTGATCGCCTGCCGCGGCACACTGTCTCGCTCTATCTCAGTGGCGGATTGGATTCGAGCTCTGTTTGCGCCGTTGTTTCGGAAGTCGCCAGCGCGCGCGGGCAAAAGGAAAAGCTCAAGGCATTCACTCTCGGTTGGGAGCCCATTATCCCGGATCCAGAGCCGGCCCTTGCCGCGCTCACCGCTCGACAACTGGGAATCGCCCATCAGACTCTCAGCGAGCCAGAAGTCACCTTGTTTGAAAACGCGAACTCGCCGGAATGGCAGTCCCCCGAACCAGATCAGGAGTACTTCTTTGCGCGCGCGAAGAGGCAGAGTCAGGTGATCGCGGCGCATTCGAACGTCGTCCTTAGCGGCGACGGTGGAGACGACGTCCTGTCCGGACAAAGCTGGCCCTACCTCGTGCACCTCTGGCATCAGCACGACTGGAAGAAAATTGCGGGCGACTTTGGTGGTTACTTGTGGAGAAACCAGCGTGTTCCCCCTCTGCGCGCAGGCCTGCGAGGAAAGCTGCGGAGTTTCCTGAGACCCACCGATGAATATGCAGGGTATCCCCGATGGCTCAACGCCGATTTCGAGGCCAGACTCCATCTCAGGGAACGGTGGCGGGAGCGAGCCCACAACGCCGCCGGTGGCGAGCATCCGTTGCACCCGCAAGCCTACCGAGCACTTCACGGCGGGTACTGGTCGAGCGTGCTGGAGACGGAAGATGCTGGCTGGAATGGCGTGCTCCTTGAGCATCGAGCGCCATTATTAGACCTGAGAATGCTCCGATTTATGCTTCGCTTGCCTCCTGTGCCTTGGTGTATGGACAAAGAGTTAGTTCGTCGCGCGATGGCTCATAGGCTACCGGATGCGGTGGTTCACCGTCCCAAGACGCCGCTCGGCCACGATCCCCTGGCTCGGTGCACGCTACCCTCCGGTTGGCCTGGCGCTCTGCCTCGCGAACTCGGTAAACGAATAGAAACATTTGTAAATTGGGACGAATGGTGCGAGACTTTATCCGAACGTGAGGATCCTCTAAGCTGGCTCAGTCTCCGCCCTATCAGTTTGTCTCTGTGGCTGAATGCCGTTGAAAATCGGATGGGGATTAAGTAGAGTTGTCTCTTCGAGGGGCGTGGATGAAGCAGCCGTCGGCACAACCAGCGCAGAAAAAACCCTATCAACCTCCAAGGCTGCTCATTTATGGCAATTTGACGCAGATGACCCAATCGAGCAGCAATAGAGGAGCTTTGGACGGTGGCGGTAAACTTGGAAGCCGCCGCTCCGGAAAACATTGAGCTTCTGCTATCGCGCATACGGCTTCGAAATTCATTCCACGTCAGACATTCCAGGCCTTGAACCTGCTGTCCCCTGTCCCGGAGATCTTCTCCTTGAAGTCGAGAGCGGTGCGGAACCGTTTTGGGTGAAGCAAGCGACGTCGCGCACACACAGGATTCTCTCCCACCTTCCAGCTGGCGAGCGCACCGCGGATCCTTCCTTTATTCTGACCGAATATGGCGACGCCGATTGCTTCGTGCTTTCGTATTCCGACGGCGCTCAGTTTGTCGTGAATGGTTCTGCGGACCACGTGTGGGGGACGGTCGCGCCGCCTCTGACGAAGGAAGATCTCGCAACGTATTTCCTTGGCCCGGTCATGGGATTCTTGCTGCGGCGAAGGCAGATCACCTGTCTTCACGCCAGCGGCGTCGAACTCCACGGCAGCGCCGTGTTGCTCTGTGGCGACGCGGGTTATGGAAAGTCCACAACGGCCGCTGCGTTGGCTTTGCGCGGCGCGCCCGGCTTGAGCGAAGACATTGTACCTTTGGAGTTAACCAAAGGGCGGTTCTGGGCGCTTCCCGGCTATCCTCGGGTCTGTTTGTGGCCCGATGCGGCCGTCAGCCTGACCGGCGATCCGAACGCGTTGCCCCGGCTCACTCCTGTATGGGAGAAGCGCTATCTGGCGCTCGACGGCGTCCGCGCTCGTTTTGCGCCATCGAAACTGCCACTCGGCCTGATTTACCTCATCGCCCCGCGAACGGCTGCCGCAAATACACCGCATATTGAGACCTTGGCTCCAAAAGATGCTCTTATGGAACTCGTCAAGAATACCTACATGAACTGGCTGCTCAATCGCGAGCAGCGCGCCGAAGAGTTCAATGTCCTCGGGAGTCTAGTCCAGCAGGTTCCGGTGCGTCGCCTTGTTCCCCACAGCGATCCTGCGCAAATTCCTCAACTCTGCGAACTGATCGAATCCGACGCGCGGGGCCAATTGGTAACAGCTTAGCTCGCCGGCTGTTTGCCGCTTCCAGCCGCGGTGTACACTTGGGAAAATGAAGCAAGGAATCGTTCGGAACGAGCAATCCCCATCGACCGTACCATTCTTGAGTCGTGAGTGGCCTTTGCTATGTGCTTGTGTTTCTCCTTCGTTCAACCCGCAGACTCTGCAGGAGGCGCTGGCGCCACCAGTAGACTGGGATGTCCTCCTGGAACTGGCGGAAGAACATTCCGTCCAGGGAATCCTTGCGAAACGTCTTCAGGCGTTCGAATTCGCCGGAGTTCCTTCCGCGGCGCGCGAAAAGCTCCAGACCCGCATGCGCGCCCAGCATATCTACACGCTCAGCATGACGGCCGAGCTCTTCCGACTTCTCGACGATTTCGCTGCTGCCGGTATAGAGATTCTTGTCGTTAAGGGACCAGTCACCTCTGTCGTCGCTTATGGCGATCTGGGCATGCGCGGATTTGGCGATGTGGACCTGCTTCTTCGCCAGAGAGATATCGCCTCCGCCAGCCGCCTCATGCACGCTTTGGGTTTCGCAGCGAGTGTTCCCGAAAGCGCCATCGAAGCGGGGAAAGTGCCCGGTGAATATGTGTTTCGCCGTACCGGCACGAACCGCATGGTCGAAATCCACACAGAACAAACGTTTCGGTATTACCCCAGCGGCATGCCCGTCGCGGAACTCTTCCGTCGCAAACGATTCGTCTCACTGGAGGGCAGGGAAGTCCCGGCGCTCTGCCTCTCCGATGAAATTGTCTTCTATTGCGTTCATGGCGCGAAGGATTTCTGGGAGCGCCTGATGTGGGTTTCTGACGTCGCAGCCTTGGCCGAAAACCATCCTGAAGTCGATTGGCAAGCAACGCAAGATCACGCCGTAAGTTGCGGTGCTGGGCGCATGCTCAACGTTGGCTTGCTGCTGGCCCACCGAGTTCTGCGAGCGTCACTGCCGCCTGCCCTCGCCGCTACAATCGAGCGCGACCCGGTCAGCCACCGTCTCTGCGCCGAAATCGAAACTTGGCTCCCTTTCGGTGCGGGTGCTCCCCCTTCCATCCGCGACCGCGCTTTGTACCGCATGCGCATCGCCGGCGGCGGGATCGCCGGAATCTCCTATCTCCTTCGGCTTTCGCTCTCCCCGACCGAAGAGGATTGGGAGAACGGCGTACAACGGAATCGTTCCTGGCTCTGGGACGCGCTCCGCCGCCCCTTCCGTCTCATTCGCAAGTACGGCCCGCAGAACTAGCTGCCATTGAGGGCAAAAGAAAGCCCGGCTCCCTGGCCCAGAGAGCCGGACCTGACCCTTGTCAATTGCAGCCAATCAGATATTGGTGCGAACGGAGCTGTGGCGCTCCTGTGGTTCAGCTGGCTTCGGCAGCTCAATGGATAGTGTGAGAGGAGCCTTGTTTCTGAGGAGGCCCAGCTGGATCGATTTTTGGGACTTTTTCTCCACCAGCTTTTCACGCAGCTCGCCGATCGACCTCACCCGTTCCCCATCGATCGTCGTAATCACGTCGCCAACTTTCAGACCGGCTTTCGCAGCGGGCGTGTCGTCGAAGATGCCTCGCACCAGAACACCCTCGCCTTCCGGTGCGCCAAAGTACTTGCCAAAATCGCCCTGAAGATCTTCCGCGTCGATACCCAGTCGCGTGCGGCTCGGAGCCCACGGCGCCAGATCCATCAGGCCGTTCAGTTGCGGCATATCCGGCATGCTAAACGCAAGTGTGCCCGGCGCAATCGCCGTTTGCGTGTGCCGCGCCTCGGATTTCCCCACGGTCACATTTATGGTCTGGGAATGGCCGTCGCGCCACACTGTCAGCTGCGCCGACCGGCCCGAAGGAATCTCGCGAATCATCCGTCGGAATTGCTCTGTCCCTTCCACGCGCTGGCCGTTGATTTCGGTCACCGCGTCGTTTTCCTTTAATCCAGCCTTGGCTGCCGGACTCTCTGGAACAACCTTTCCCAGCACAACGCCGCGTTCGGCGGGGAGCTTCAGTTCTTTCACCTTTGCCGCGGTTACTTCAGACACGCCAACGCCCAGCCAGCCACTCCCTCCGCCTACAAATACCTGCACGTTTTCGTCGCCATCTTCCTGCACCCAAGCGAAGTTGTCGGGTGTCTGAGAGACGGCAGGTTCCTCGTCTGACACGATAATCCGCCTGCTTTTCTGGACCGTTTGTGGTGACGCCGCCTGCGATGTGTGTGCCGATGAGCCTGGTAGCGCCGCCAACGTGACAAGCAGTGCGCTGGACCCAAGGATCATTACAACCTTTTTCGAGTTCATGATTAGCCCGTCTCCTTGTCCCTTTAGACGCAACAAAGATCAAACCGTCGACCGCAGCGCCACAACTCGTATCGCTCCGTTCACCGTGCCTAGGTGGATCGGCGCCCCACCCTTTCCCAATTGCCCGTGCAGTGTGCGCGGCTGTTCCGCCGCCTTCATCACCATGGGCAACTCGCTCGAGAAATTGCCGTTCATGCATCGCGCTTCCAGTTCGGCTGGCAAATCCGCCGGAATCGCCAGCAGAACCGATCCGTTCGTCGTATCTGCCGAAGCGCCACGGGAGTCGGCAAAATGTTTCAGTTCCAGATAGACATTGCCATTCGTCGTATGCGCATGAACATTTCCGCTGCCCTCATACACCTCGATATTCCCATTGACGGTGTGCAAGTCTCCGATCGAATCGGAACTCATCACCCGCAGCGTGCCATTTACGTTGCTGATCCGGTTGAGTTGCGCGCGCCGTGGCACGTGGATCACATAATCCACCGCCACTTCCACTCCCTCATCCTGGGGATAGCGCGTCGAAACGGAAACTGCGTCCGGCCTCGACTCGATTTCGATGGCCACCTGATCCAACGCCGATTCCATCTCTGGCGTGGTCTTGGTCGCGCGCACCTCCACCTCCTCGCGGTCCCAACCTTCGATCCGCACTGTCCCGTTCACGTTGTTCAGTTCAAACGAGCCGTCGGCTCGCAACGGCAGGGTTTTGGTGAACTCGCGTGACGTGGCAAATCCTTGCCCCGCGCCAAACCCCAGAGCAAGTGTCAGAGCCATGATCGAGCTGCGGATAAGGGAGCGAATCGTCATACTTTCCTCCTCGATGGAAATCCCGGGGACCCAAGTCGATTTACTCGAACCGCGCGACCCTATTTCGGAATCTGAAAATCAAATGTCAGGGTCGAAACTACTTCCACATTTTTCCCGTTGATCTGTTCCGGATTCGCACGCCATTTCCGCACGGCGCTCACGGCAGAATCCACAAGCGACGGTTCGCCGGACATCACTTTATCCACCGTCACCGAACCATCCGTCTTGATTCTCACTTCCAGCACCACCATCCCCTGAACACCCGCATTCCGTGCCAGTTGTGGATACTGCGGTAGCGGCGCCACCGTCAGCCGCTTCTTGAAGTCTTTGGAATCCTCGCGGACGCTCCCCATGATGATCACTCGCAGCCGAGTCTTGGCCACGTCGAACCAATCGCTACTCGCGTCGGACGGCGAAAGCGATGGCGGCTGGCTTGCTCCGGGCGCTCCTGTGGAGGAAGAAAGAGAAACGGGGGTGAACCCGCTGTCCCCAAATTTCTCCGCAAGCCGCTGCCTCTGTTCATCGAATAGCGATTGCCTCAGCGACGCCTGCGAATCCAGAAACTGCAACTGAATCCTGCCGCCCACCGTGTGCAACTTCAGCGGGGCACCGCCACCGTTCAACGCTGCCATCGCGTGCACCAGCCCGTCGGGGCGCACCTGCACATTAAGCGGCAAAGACGGGTCCGCCTCGATTCGGCCCGCGTCTCCGGAATCGATCGTCGCGTCAATCGTCATCGCAATGTTGCGCGGCAGAAACACCATGATGTCGCCGGTGCGCGACGCCAGTTGTGACGGGCCCGGCAGCCGGACGTTCGGTTCTCGGTCGCTCGCGTCAGGATTGATCCATGCCGTGATCTTCCCTTCGCCCGTCTCCGCATGGATTGCGTTCGCCACCCGGGTCAGGCAGATGCTTCCACCGCTGGTCACGACTTCCATCGGACCGGACACGTACATCACGCGGATTCCTCCGCCGCCCGTTTGCGCGTGCACGGATCCACGCACAGCGCCGAAATCGATCTGACCGCCCGCGGTATGTACTCGCACGTACGATCCCGCTTCGCCCACCGCGATGTTTCCTCCGGCCGTCTGCAGGTTGGCTGTTCCCCTGATACGCGCCGCGCGAATATTACCGCCGCCAGTCACCAGTTTTGCGTTTCCGTCGATGTTCCCCGCCAGGATGTGTCCCCCACCCGTATACGCGTCCACGTCGCCACCGACATCCTTCAGGGTGATATGGCCCCCCGCTTCGGACACGATTCTGGCCACCAAACGGTCGCTATGCGGACCTGGTGGGTTTGGCGGCATGATCCGTCCCGTAGAGATGTCGCCACCCTCGCTCTTCAGCGTGACGCGTCCCGCAATATCGCCCGTTGTGATTTCTCCCGCTCCGGTGGAGATATCCAGGTTGAAAGTGGCAGGCACGCTGATCACGAACTGTACCCAGAACTGCGCGTTTTTCATTCCTCGGCGGTAGATACTCGGGATTTGCTGCGCCGTCGGCACCGCCCCGGAAATCTGCACCGTATCCAGGGTTTCCCGTGTGACCAGCGAATACGCGTCTAATACGTGCTGGACAAACGGCCCGCCGGCATCGGTCTCAATGTGCACCGTGTACCGCACCGCGGGCGGGGCATTCGGCGGGAGCGTTTCGATTCGTATGTTCCCCAGATCCGCGTTTACGCGCAGGGTCATCCCATTGCTCACGCGCAATTCCCCTGTTCGGTTTACGGAAGTGTGCGGAGGGACGGCGGCGGTGCCCGCCCACGCCGGCGAGGCCAGCAGCATGACGCCGGCCAACGATACAATCGCGATCGGCGAAAGCCAGCCCGGACGACTCCCCGAATTGTGGGAAATACCCCGCATGAGAGAAGACCGAATTCCGCCCGAAGCTCGCGCGCTCACTGTTCGTCGCGTATATTGATCTCGCGCAATGCCGCCGCACTCCGCATCCGTACGTACTGGCTCGGATCCTTGTGCTGCAACTCCTCCAGCGCGCGGATGACATACAGCATGGAATCGCTGGCCGGCGCGCCGGCATTGGCCGGCACTAGGTCACCCTGCGGAATCTCCGGCACCGGCATACCTGACGCAACGATTACGCCCCTCGGCCCGGTTTCAATCGAACGTACCAGGAGATTCACCGCCTCCACGCGCACACCGGGATTCGAATCGTGTTGCAATGCTTGCAGCAACGTTTCCCGTACTTCCGCATTTGCTGTCGTTTCCCGCAAAGCCTCCAGCGCCTTCAGTCGCACCGCGGGATTCTGATCCTTCCGCGCCGCCGACAACAATGCCGCACGAACCTGGGTGTCTTCCGCGAGCGCCTTTAGCGCCTCCAGGCAGTCGAGCCGCACGCCCGAATCGAAGCGGTCCCCATTCCGCACCACGTAAGTCAGCACACTGCGCACATCCGAATCGTCGACGGTGCCGCTCAGCTCTACCGGTTGTTCCGCGCTCAGTTGCACGCGCACGGTTTTCGATCCCGCATTATTCGAAGGCGGAAGGAAGTTCACGCCCGCGACAGCCATCTTAGAAAGCTGATCCTCGGTCAAATGAGGTCCGCTCGGGCGAACATTCACCACGTCAAGTGCGTTGGCGTTGTCCCGTCCCGTGAACCACTGGGTAGACTCCACGCCAGCCACCAGCCCGAAGAGCACAAGCGTCGCCGCGCTCCACGCCGGGTGCAGTGCCATCCAGCGGCGCAGCCAGCCCACACCATGCGCTTCCTTCGGCGGATGCGCCATGTCGTCGATCCGCTCTTCCAATTCGCTGCGGCATTGCCCTAGCAGGATTCCTGACGGGTCAAGCTGTTCCGCCGCGGGGGGAAGGGAATGGAGGACATTCTGGAATTCGACTTCAGCGGCCAGTTCCGCCTTGCAGCGTTCGCACAAGGCCAGGTGCTGGTCGATCGCGGCGCGTTCCTGTTCGCTCACTTCGCCGCACACGTAAAACATCAGCAACTCTGATACTTCTTTGCACAGGTAGGGAGTCTCGGTGCTCATCGCAACACTCCCAGTTCGCTTCGCAGCTTTCGTGTCGCGCGAAACAGTGAATTCTTGACCGTTTCCTCGCTCGTCCCTAGTGCATCGCCGATCGCGCGCAGCTTCAATCCCTGGTAGTGCTTCATTTCGAAAACGATGCGTTCCCGGGGCGAAAGCCGTTCCATCGCTGCCGCCAGCTTTGCCTTGATCTCCTGCCCGATCAGGTGGCGTTCCGGGTCCAGCGTGGCGCGGTGTTCCCGCTGGCGTTCGAAGAAGTCGGTTGCGACGCCGTCTTCCTGATGCGTGGCGCGCAGCTCCGGCGCCTGATCTTCTGGGCGCGCCTGCCGCCGCCGCAGGTGATCGAGGCACACGTTCGTCACGATGCGGTACAGCCATGTATAGAAACTGCATTCGAAACGAAACCGGTGCAGGTTGCGGTAGACCTTCAGGAAGGCTTCCTGGTAAACGTCGCGAGCGTCTTCGGTGCGCTTCATCAGGTTCAGAGCCAGCCGCAACACGTCCCGGTCATAGCGCCGCACCAACTCCTCAAACGCCACGCGGCTGCCCGCTCGCGCTTGCTCTACAAGCACACGTTCGTCGAGTGCGGCTGTGCCTGTCACAGCAGCCATCGCCGAATCCGAATTGCTGGAAGGACCGGATTCATTCGCAAGAGCCAGAGCCCACGGGGGTAAGGACATATTCGCTTTCTCTTTGCCGAATTGCGAATAAATGCTCTTTTTTCGCTCGATGTTAGCGATTCGGCGCTGCTCAGCAGGGAAACGCACCCCGCCGCTCCTCTTTTAGACGTCCATCGGCCCTACCGGTGAGCACTTTCAAGCTCACCAACCCCTCTCCCCGCCTCGTTCGTTTGGATGCGCCGCACGAGCCTAGGGTCGTCCTGGTGCGGTTGCGTCGGTAACGCTGTTTGTCCGTAACCGCCACTGAATCAATGGCAAAGCCAGCAGTACCACGGTAGCTGCCAGAACGAAATATCCTTGTGTCTTGTAGTAGCCGCTGGCTTGGCCCAGGAGGGGGACTGCCCCCCCCAGCAGTGCAGCACACGCGATGATCAGAAACAGTCCCATCAAGTTGAGCCGCACCACCCGGATGATACCTGCTACGACGAACGCCGCCAGCACAATGTTCTGCAGAAAATGCTTAAGGAAATCCGCTGACGAGCCCCAGGTCGCGATAAACCCGAGCGCCAAGGCGAACAGCAGCAGCAGCCGCACCGCTCGCAGCCGTACCTCTTCTGCCACGAAAGCTCCGGCCAGTGCGATCGCGCCGGTGATGAAGAGCGAGACAAACACCGCGCCGGCGATCACCGAGATCGCCGGGAATAACGCGTCGAAGTCCGTTCCAATACTCGCCGATAACATCCGCTCCGTGGTGGGCCACCAGTGACCCACCGCGGCAACCAGCCGCTCCACCCCTACCAGCGCTGCGGTTCCGCCCACTCCCAACCAGAACGCATCCCGATAATAGTCGCCGGGCATTCCGGTCACGGTTGGCAACGCATCTTTTCCGAACCCGCGTGCCGCAAAATACCACAGCAGCCCGCAGAGCAGGACCAATCCGCCAGCCAAGAACGCGCACGCGATCGTTTGTCCTACGACCATTCCTGCCACATAGATTTTCCACGGCGTTGCTGTCGGATAGGAGTCAAACGTTCTGGCGATAGACGTACCACACAACGAATGCACCAGGTACGCCACCAGCACTACCAGTCCCCACACCATGAGCTTGCGCCAGGGCACGCGGAACTCCGTATCCCCGCGCGACGTCCGGAAATATGTTGCGAGGATTCCCAGCGCGAACACCACATATAGGATGCTCTTGCCGAAACCGAAAAGTGTGCGCAGCAACGACCGCTGTCCAATTTTGATCGCGAACTCTTCGGGAATTTTGATATACGCGCGATAGTTGGCCGGTTCGCCGCCGAGTACCCACAACTCCATGCGCTTGTACGCGTGGTCCGCGCTGTTTTCGGCCTGCTTCTGCGGGCCCGGTGCGTCGAGCGGCGCATTCTGTTGCCACGTCAACATGTGGTCGGTGCGATTCGGCTGCTTCTTCGCTTCATTCGACACGAGTTTCCACTCGCTAAGGTCGATTTGCTTCTCCTCGCGCAGAAACTTTTCGCCGATGGCAAGTGCCGCTGCTTCATCGAGCGACTCCCCCTTTGCCGCCTCCGCCAGAATGTGCCGGAACGAATGCAGACTTCCGTCCGGTTTCAGCACAATCGCAAATTCCTCCGGATCGGAGTCTTTGAAATACCGCACTCGCCAGAGCACGCCTGGCACCTGCGTCGCATAAATCTGGTTGATCTGCGCAATGGTCATGCGCCGGCGCAAATACTCGTTGGTCACCGGATCCATCAGGTCGACCAGTTCCGCGCCGGCGAGAAACGCCGCCGGATTCTTCCCATGCTGCTTCATCACCTCATCAGCTTTCGCTTTGGCGCCGGCGGCATTCACGCCGAGTTGTAGATAATCGCCCACGCTCTCGCGCTTCAAACGCCACGCCAGCAATGGTCCAATCACCAGGCACAGCGCCAGGAAGCCCAGCGTACCTACCGTCAGCGCCGTGTAACGCCGCGCCGGGCCGCTTTCTTCTTCAACGTGTGACGCGGTCAGTTCAAACGATGGCTCTGGTGCCGCCGAGTTCAGCAGGTCATCTACTGGCTCGAAGCGCCCGCGTGCCAGATACGAAATCCCCGACCACGCCAGCGGCGCTACCGCCGCGAGTCCCACCACAATGCCCGAAGCTTTGTAGTACAGATTGTCTGACCGGATCAGCAGCAGCCCAACCAGCGATGCGTCGACGGTATAGTGCCAGATCAGCGTCGCAATGATTCCCCAACGCAGCATCACCAGACCCGCCACGATTCCGATCAGCCCGACCTCGATGCCGCGCACGTAGCCCGGTTCCTGGGGATAGTTGCTGTGCAGAAATCCCCAGAAAAACGCCGGCAGAATAATGGCCAGAATCCTCAGGCCGGTTAGTTTGCGCAGAAAGGGAATAGCGAACAGCCGGAAGAGAAATTCTTCGCTCGTGGCCGCTGTGACGCCAATGGCCACGCCGCCGATCCACGGAATGGCGGTGTTGAATGCTTCGGAGTAATTCGTATCTTGCGGCGCCCATGCCCCGAGTTTCCCGCCAATCAGATAGAACGCGACGATGTATCCAATATGAACCGCGGCCATCGCCAGCCCTACGACCGAAGCGCAGAAGAACTCTTTCGAACGCAGTCCTCGCAGCGTGAACGCCTTGTACAGTTGCAATTTGTCCGGCTGCGATGCCCGGTACAGCGGCTCGCCTCCGGGCAGCACGATCGTCACCATCAGCCCGGACGCCAACGACACCAATATGGCCAGGAAGATCCGCTGCGCGATGAAGCCCGCATACGCATCTTGCGTGTTGTAAGTCGGACTCAGCGTGTTCCACGAGTTCAGTTGCATCAACAGATATAGCGCCGCGACGAGTCCCCCGATCTTGAACCCGGGTGCCCACGTCGTCTGACCGCGCCGCCACATCGCAAAACCCAGCCACAACGCCCCGCCCAGCAGAAACCCGTAGGGAAGCAATGCGATGGTCTCGTACAAGTTGTTCAGGGAGCGCAACCTGTCGTACGACCGCGACCACTCGTCCGGCACCTTCAGGAACTCCTGCTCGCTGCCGATCTTGGCCCCTTGGACCCCCACTTCCAGCCGATACGGCGCATCTTTCGCTTTGAAATTCTTTTTCTCCCACGTAAACGACCAGTCGACTCGATTTGGTCGGGTCTTCGAGCTGGCTTCCTCCGGAAGGAAATTCCAATTGTCCAGATTGGTTGAGATTTTGCTTCGCAAGAACTGCTGCGCCGCATCCAGCGCTTCTGCCTGCTGCAGCGACCGGCCGGCCTTTGCTTCTTCGATCTTGTGGTTGTACGCCACAACCTGGCCCGTGGGGCTGATTTGCACCAGGTATTCTTCGGTTTGCAAGGGCTTGAAGAAACGAACCTCCCAATACCACGTGCTTACCGCTCCAGACATCAGCTGGTTCGCCACCTGCAGCCCGAGCTCTCGCTCGAGGTACGTCTTCGCGTGATCGTCCTGGTCGAAGACGACCGTCGACTTGTAGCCGTCGACGGTTTCGCCCAGGCCACTCAAAAAGGACTTAGCCTTCTGCAGCGCCTGTTGCTGCGTCACCCTAAAATCGATCGATGCTTCCGGGAACGCCTGGAAGAAGTATTTATGCGCGAAGATGACGCCGAAAATCCCGAAAACGATCCAGAGCGTCAGCGCGCGCTTGTCGCTGGCTGTCAATCGAGCTTCCGCCAAAGAGCCCCCCTCTCCACTAAACGCCCACTTTATCGATACGCATGCCAACCGCGCAAGTTTCGCGAAAGGCGGAGGTTACTGCCGGGATGGTATAAAGAAGGAAGCGATGACTATCGCTCTGACAACCGACGTTCGCATGGTTAAAGGAGTGGGGCCGCAAAGGGCGGAATTGCTGGCCCAGCGCGGCATCTACACCCTCGAAGATCTGCTCAACTACTTGCCGTTCCGCTACGAAGACCGCATCCATTTCTCCAAGATCAAAGACGTGCAGCCGAATGCCACCTATACCCTGCGTGCTCGCGTGATGAGCGGCCAGGCCGTGCGTGGCATGTACGGCCGCGACGCGATCTATCACCTTCTCGTTCAGGACGACACCGGCTCTTTGCCCTGCAAGTTCTTCCACGGCGGCTATCTCGAGGGGCGCTTGAAGCCGGGACAGCAGCTCATCCTCCACGGCAAGGTCGAAATCGACAAGAATCGCCCTGCGCGCCGGGAAATGGTGAATCCTCAGTTTGAGATTCTCAGCTCGGAGGAAGTGGATTCGACCGAGATGGGGCGCATCGTTCCCATCTACGAAGCCGTTGGCACATTCGGCTCGCGCCAGATTCGCCGCGCGGTCTACGCCACACTACAGAATCTCGATCCCGGTATTCCCGACGTGCTCCCGCCTGAGCTGCGGACACGGCTTGGGTTTCCCGGCCGCCGCCAGGCGCTTAGCGAGACACATTTTCCTCCGCAGACGGAATCCCTCGACGCGCTCAACACGTTTCGTTCTCCTGCACAGCAGCGTCTGATCTTCGAAGAGTTCTTTCTCTACCAGCTCAGCCTCGCGCTCGGCCGCAAGACTGCCCGCAAGGAAAACGCCATCGCGTTTCGCGTGCGCGAAGATTCGATTCGCGAAGCCCTCAAGAAAATCCTGCCGTTCAAGCCAACTGCGGCACAAAAACGTGTTCTGGCGGAGATCGCCGCAGACCTCGAAAAGCCTGTTCCCATGAATCGGTTGCTCCAGGGAGACGTGGGCAGCGGCAAAACCATCGTTGCCCTCCAGAGCGCCGTCATTGCCATGGAAAACGGTTGTCAGGCTGCGCTCATGGCGCCCACCGAAATTCTCGCTGTTCAGCACTACCTCAGCGCCAAGCGCATCGTCGGGCCAGGTGGCTATCGCGTCGAGCTCTTGGTGAGTGGACTCAAGCCCGCCGAAAAAGCCGCCGCCAAGGAACGCATTCGCTCGGGCGAAGCGCAACTCGTCGTGGGTACGCACGCGCTCATCGAGGAAGATGTGGAGTTCCATAAGCTGGGCTTTGCCGCCATCGACGAGCAGCACCGCTTCGGCGTCATGCAGCGCAAACGCCTGATGGACAAAGCCGTCCGCCACGGTCACGCGCCGCACGTTCTCGTGCTCACCGCCACTCCGATTCCCCGTACGCTCTCGCTTACCCTCTACGGCGACCTCGACGTTTCCGTCATCGACGAACTGCCCCCCGGCCGTACGCCCATCGAAACCCGCATGACCGGTGAGTCTCATCTCAAAGGCGTCTGGGAATTTGTTCGCCGCGAAGTCGAGGCCGGCCACCAGGCCTACATCATTTACCCCGTCATCGAAGAATCGAAGCTCGAATTGAAAGCCGCCATCGAGGAATACGAGCATCTCTCGAAGCTCGTCTTTCCGAAATTGAAGGTGGGCATCCTGCATGGCCGTCTCTCCAGTGAGGAAAAAGAAGACGTGATGCAGCGTTTCCGCCGCAATGAGGTGCAGATTCTGGTTGCCACCACCGTCGTCGAAGTTGGTGTAGACGTGCCGAACGCCACGGTCATGGTCATCGAACACGCCGAACGCTTCGGCCTCGCGCAGTTGCACCAGCTTCGTGGACGCATTGGCCGCGGCGCGCAGAAGTCCTATTGCATTCTGGTTGCCCCGTCGCGACTGACCGACGAGGGACGCGCGCGCCTGGAAACGATGGTCCGCACCAACAACGGTTTCGAGATCGCCGAAACCGACCTGCAGCTTCGCGGGCCTGGCGAATTCTTCGGCACCCGTCAATCCGGCGAGCTCGGCTTCCATGTCGCGAACCCGTTGCGCGACCGCTCGATGCTGGAGCTCGCCCGCCAGGAAGCGTTCGCGCTCGCCAGCGATTCCGCCAAGCATGACACCTTACAGGGCATTTTGCGCATGCTGCGCGGCGAATGGCAGCGGCGTTATCATCTGGCTCGTATCGGCTGAGTTCGGGACACGACCATGCGCGTAATCGCCGGTAAATATCGCAGCCGCCAGCTAAAAAGCCTGAAGGGAATGGCGCTCCGTCCTACCAGCGATCGCCTGCGCGAGACCTTATTCAACATTCTCAGCGAGCGCATTCCCGGCTCGCGGTTTGTCGACATATTCGCGGGAACCGGCGCGGTCGGTATCGAAGCGCTTAGCCGCGGCGCCGCCGAAGCTATCTTCATTGAGCGCCACGCGCCAGCCGCTGCTTTGATTCGCAAGAACCTCGAAGCCTTGGAAATAAATATGGGTACGCGCGTCCTCTCCAGCGACGCGCTTCACGGCCTGGAGCTTCTCGAAAAGGAAATCGAGCAGGGGCCTACCCTGCCTACCATCGTTTTCCTCGATCCGCCCTATGGCAATATCGAAGACTACGATCGCGTGCTTTCCTTCCTCGGCTTCGCCGTTCTGCTCGACGAAAAAAGCCTGGTCATCGCCGAGCATCGCAAGAATTTCGACTTGCCGGAGGCTATCGGCGACCTCCAACGCGTTCGCGTTCTGAAACAGGGCGATGCGTGCTTGAGCTTCTACCGAGTCAGCCGCAGCGGCCAATCCGCCAGTTTAGGCCCCCAGTCAACCTCTCGTGGCTGACGCTCATCTATTCAGTAGTCTCCTTCTCCCCGACGCCAGGTCCCACTGGCCTTAGGGCAGAGCGCGATATACTTGAAAGACTGATGTCCAGGCGATTTAAGGTGAATCCGTTCGACTTGCTCGGCCAAAACGAGATATACCCCTACCCTGTCTATCTCCCTGGAATCGTCGAACCGAATTTCATCATCGCGTGGAAAAGCTTCCACCAAAGTTTTCTCAGCGAAATTCCGGCGTTTTTCACCTGGACCCGCGTCCCGAAGATCGATCCGAAAGACGACATCTTCTACGACTGCCGCGTTCGGCGCAGCATTCCGATGCGCGCGTTGCTCGCCGCCACGCTCTGGCACTTTTTTTTCTTCGTCGTTCCCTGGCCCAAGTTTCCCACCGCGCCGAAGCACAACAGCGCCTTCGACAACACCGAGCTGACCTGGTCAGGCCCGATTGAGGATTTGCCCTTGCTCAACGTTCCGAAACATGCTGCTAAGCCGGCTGCGCAACCAAAAAACTCCGACTCTCCGGCGCCGAACGACGAAGCGTTTCATCCCCGCCAACGCATCTATACGGATCCCGTTCACCCAACGCACCCGCGCCAAACGCTAGTGAACAGCGACGCGCCAATGGAGCCCCCTAGAGTCCTGACTCCCTTGCCGAACATCGTGCAACTCGCCACCACTTCCGGCCCGGCCAAGCCGCATCTCGAAATCAGCGCACAAACTCTCGCGAAATTGCGGCCCAAAGAAGTGAAGCACAGAGCCACCACCGACACGCCTCCGCCAGATGCCCCGAATCTCGAAACCCGCGCCTCGGATTTCAGCCTCGCCACAACGGAAAACGGTCCTGCGCGTCCAAAGATGGAAATCAACGCGGGTTCCGCGCCCCGGCTTGCCGAACGCAAACAGGCCGGCGAATCTTCCACGGCTCCGGAGTTAGCCGCCGCTGCGCCCGGACCTGGCAGTGGCTCTCCCACCACGGTCATTGCGCTGTCAGCCTCTCCTGCGCCCCCAGCGCCTGTTGTTGAAGTTCCGAAAGGCAATCTGGCCGCCAACGTGGCCATGTCTCCCGAAGGCAAAGGATCGGGCACGGCAAACGGCTCCGGCCACGGGTCGGCCGAATCAACGGGCGGCGGCGATCCGAATGGTGGCAACAGCGCTCCCAACAATTCTGTTGGCATCAGTATCAGCGGCGGCAATCCCAAGCCCAACGCGGGCATGTCTGGTTTGGGTGGAGCGCCAAAGCTCACCATGCCGCGCACCAGCGCTCTTTATAAGCGCCCAGACTCCAACGCAACCGTGGAAGACCCTCCGCCGCGCACCGGTCCACCTAATTTTGCTTCGCTTCCACCAGGCGCGCCGCCGGAACAGGTATTCCAGTCGCACCGCGTGTATTCGATGAACGTAAACATGCCGAACCTCAACAGTGTCACTGGCAGCTGGGTCATTCATTTCGTGGAGTTGCATCAGACCGGCGTGTCTACTGGCAGCGGCGACATCAACGCACCTGCTCCCTTGCACAAAATCGATCCGAAGTATCCGCGAGAAATGATGAAGGAACACGTCGAAGGAGAAGTGATTCTTTACGGCGTGATTCTTCCCGACGGCACCGTGGGCAGCATCCAGGTGGTCCACAAGCTGGATCCGCTGCTTGATGCGAATTCGGTTGCGGCCTTCAAGGAATGGAAGTTTGAGCCCGCCACCAAAAATGGCCAGCCGGTACCTCTCGAAGCCATCGTGCACATCCCCTTCAAGGGGCCGACTCGAGAATAGTCTCTTGCCGCATTACTTGGATCCGAGTTCCTGCAATTTCACCAGAGCGTAGAGCGTCTGATTCACGGGCGTGGGAATCCCAAGCTGAGCGCCCAGCTTCGCCACGTGCCCGTTCAGAGCATCGATTTCTGTCCGCTTCCCTCGCGCCATGTCCTGCGCCGTCGAAGAGCGGGTTCCGATCATCCATTCGGTGACGTTGAACGCAGATGTAATGCTCTTTGCCGGATCCTCAAAACGCGCCGGCTGAATCCCCTTGGCACGGGCCACCGCCAGCGTCTCGTAGACCGCCGCTTCGACCACTTTCTGCGCTTCGCGATTCTCCGCAATCTGATCGTAGGTGACCAAACTTAGTCCCGAGATCGCATTGAACGCGCAGTTCCAGATGAACTTCGTCCAAAGCTCCGCCTCGATATTTTCCGACACCCGGCAAAGCACATTCGCCGAGCCGAACAGGTCTGCGATGCGTTGCGTATGCTGGCTCGGCGGACCGATCACCAGATCACCGCGCCCGCCATGCTTGATCGTGCCTTGTGCGGGAACTGACGCCGCGACATACACCACAGCCGCGACCGCATCGATTCCTGAAGATTCACGAATCTCCTGCACATTGTTCACGCCGTTTTGCAGGCTGACCACGATTGCGTTCGCCGCCAGATGTGGCGCAAGTCGTCTGGCCGTTTCGGCCGTGTCTGGCGTCTTCACGCAGAACAGCACGATCTCGCAACCCTCCACGGCTGCCAACTCACTCGAGACTCCGGGGTACACCGTTTCTTTGAATTGCGTTGTGTCGAGGAACAGTCCCTCGTTCTTCACCGCGTCCACAAACGTCGGCCGCCCGATCATTACAACGGGTACGCCCGCGCGCTGCAGCATTCCGCCAAAATAGCCGCCAACCGCACCTGTACCGACGACTGCAACCTTCGCCTTCACGTTTTCCGCACTCATCGACAGTTCACCCCGGGCGATGGAGTTCTTCGCCGATCCAAACCTAGAAATGATTTCTCAGTTCACGAAACGCCGGAAGAATCACCAGCTTGCCCGAACCGGCCACAACCGGTTCGTGCTCCAGTTGCCAGGTGTTGACGTGGGGAATGTAGACGGCGTTCAACCCCGCTTCCATTGCCGGATTGATGTCGCTCCGCGGGCTATTGCCGATCATCCAGCCTTGTGTCTTGACGATTTTGTGCTTGTTCACCAGCGCTCCATACGTCCTGGCGTCTTTTTCCGCCACGATCTCAATCGCTTCGAAGAAACCCTGCAAGCCGGAGCGCTCCACCTTCGCGGCTTGTTCCGCAGGCTCGCCCTTCGTGAACAGAATTAACCGGTGCCGATTCGTCAGATAGGCCAGCGTTTCTGGCACACCATCGAGAATCTTTGGCGGTGTGCGCTCGAGTTCTACCACGCGGTTATGAATCTCGGCCAGCACCTCGCGCTTGGCCATCTGGTCCGCCAGCTTCAGATACGTCTCTTCCAGGGAGCGCCCGAAGCTCCGGACGCCATATCCGTACTGCCTGATGTTCTTGCGTTCCGTCTCGTTCAGAATGTGCCGGATATACGCGCGGCTGTAACCGGAAGGTTCCACCAGGCTGATAAAATCTTCGATCAGCTTCTCGAAGAAAACATTGTTTTCCCAGAGGGTATCGTCCGCGTCAATCAGTAATGTATTCCGTCTCATGTCCGTGTGATGCGCCGCAATTCAGTGTAGCAGCCCAGGGCATCCCCGACGATGGCGCCGCCACGAGCTCGGAAATCAACTGGCCACGCCTTTCCGCTTTCCCGCCGAGAGCTTTTCCAGAATCGTCTGACCGAGCTTTTGCAACTCACCGAAGCGCGTCAGATACTCCTGGAATTCCTGGTTGAGCAGTTGCGCTTCCTGTGGCCCCAACTGGTTGCGTAGAATCATGTCGCGCAGCTTCACGGGATGCGGCAGCAGCCCGTCTTCCTGCAGTTCTTCGAGTGCTTGCGTCGGATTGTAGTGGTACATGGCCCTCCCCCCTCGAGCTATCGACCCTCGACGGCGCGCAGCTCGATCCAACTCATTCTATCGAAAAGAGACACCCCGGAGGAATTTCCAGAGAGAAGAGAAGTTCAGGCTGCCGACGCGCGGATGGGAATGAATTCGTATCGATCGATTCGCGCGGCTATTCCAACCTTGCCGTTATCCGTCGACTCGACTCGCACAACTTGACCGTGGCAGCGGATGTTCACGTCTCCCGCCGCAATCATCTGGTGTGGCAGCGTAATGATGAAATCGATTTCTGACCCGTCCGTGAAGCTGGCGTCCGCAAGGAAATACAGCCCTCGATAGCTGACATCCCGCGTGTGAGCCTTCAATTCCGGACTATTGGCATCGTGCGCGAGCACCCGCACGGGAAGTGTCATCACAAATCGCCGTGCTTCGCGCCGGTCCGACAAATCGCCCATACGGGCCCCCCTTTTGCTGAACCGCGCTCAAAGTAACATCCAATGATTCGAACTTCAACGCGTATTTCGAACAAAATAGCTCTAGTACCACCAATCTCGCGTTTTGGCACGCATAGAACTACCTCAGTTCCGCTTCTTCTTTCCTCATCGTGTGTTCAAACCGGATATTTCGAGTACACTTTCTCTTCCACTTTTCTCATGCAGATTCACCACGACTCCCGCACGCTTTTTCTCAACGGTCCGGTCGGCAGGCTTGAAGCGATTCTCTGGACGCCTACGCGATCCGAACACTCGTCGCTCGCCGCGGTACTATGCCATCCTCATCCTCTCTTTGGCGGCACGCTCCACAATAAAGTGGTCTACCAGGCTGCCAAGTCGCTCGATTCGCTCGGTGTTCCAGTACTGCGTTTCAACTTCCGCGGCGCTGGCTTGAGTGCAGGTGAGCACGATCGTGGCATCGGTGAACGCGGCGATGTGCAGGCCGCGATTGACTTTCTCGTGCAGGAATTTCCTGACCGGTCGCTGCTGGTTGGCGGATTCAGCTTCGGCAGTTGGGTTGGCTTGCGTGTCGGCTGTAGCGACAGCCGCGTCACGGAATTGCTTGGGCTCGGAATCCCGGTGAACAACTCAGATTTCTCGTATCTCGAAATGTGCAACAAACCGAAGCTCATCGTTCACGGCGCCCAGGACGAATTCGGATATTGGGAAACCGTCGAAACGATGATTGCGCGCACACCTGGTGAAACTCGTCTGGTCATTGTTGAGGCCGCCGACCATTTCTTCGTCGATCGCCTGGACGATCTCGATCGTGCCATTTGTGACTGGCTGCGCAGTCGCCACCCGGAGTTGCACCTGCTCTAGGCGCTTTCCCCTTTCGAGAACAGTTTGCTGAACTGATCGATTCCCGCCGGCGGTACTTGGACCAGCCGGGCGTTCGCCTCCACGTGCGCCGTGCGCGACATGCCCACCAGGGCCGTGGCGATTCCCGGCGCCGACCGCGCAAACTGCAGTGCGCGCTCCGCATCGTTTTCCAGCCCCAGCGCTTCGCCCACAAACGAGGGCAGATTCTGCGCCACTTGGCCTTGCAGCAGGGAAGCGCTGGCGATCAAATGAACACCGAGTTCCTCGGCTGCTTCCATCGCCGTCTTCTCGCTCTTACCAACCGTCTGGCTGCCGAGCGTCAGCGCCTCGGTCATGCCCAGATTGAAAGGCAATTGCACGAACCGGAAATGGTGCTGGTCGCCGGCAACATCCTTTGCCAGTTTCACGATTTCCGCCAGTTGCAGCGCATCGCTGGCCTGCTTGGGTTGTCGGAATCCGTTCCACGTGGCCATCCCGTAGTACAGCACTCGTCCTCGCTCCACCATCGACTCCAAAAATGTGAATGCTTCTCGCACTCGCTTGGCAAACTCATCGCGCGAAATGTCCCCGAGCTGCGTTTCCGGGTTGTGCAGGTAATACACGTCAATCGTGTCCACGCCCAGATTCTTCAGGCTGCGCGCCAGCTGATTCTCCAGGAAGCGCGGCGTTATGCAGTGGCAGCCCGCCGCGATATCCTTCGCCGTAAAGACTCCCTTTTGAATATATTCTTCAAAAAAGTATCGATTCGGGTCGGGCGGCATCGAACCGTCCGCCGTCAGATATCCGCCCTTTGTGCACACCACGATCTCGTCTCGCGTAAAGCCCTTCTTCGCCAGCACCTTCAGCGCCGTGCCAACGCTCCGTTCACTCCGCTGTAGGCGGTAGTTGATCGCCGAATCGATTACGTTGATTCCCAGCTCCACGGCGGCTACCACCGCTGCCGCGTATCCTGAATCTGTCGAGTCGTTCGCCTGGCCTAGATACGTGCCGATTCCCAGCGACGAGAACACCAACTCGCGAACGTAGCGGAAATGCCCGTCGGCGGCGTGCCCTTGGAACTTTTCTGCGTATTTCGTCGTGCCTTCCTGCTTGGCTCCCCGATTCATGTCGTTTCCTCGCTTCGAGCGGTCCCATCCGCTTGGCCCGAATCTGTCGCTGGCGACGGCTCTTCTTTCGGCGCCAGCAGCCGCGAACAAGCCCGCAGAATCCTGCGATATGGCCAATCTTTCCCCCGAAAGAATATCTCGCCTTCCCGTGGATTGCTGAAAAACCAGCGAGCCAGCAGCGTCAGATGCTCGCTCAATTCCGTGCTGCTTTGCCGCGCATTTGCATTTGCCGCGGGCGCCGAATTCGTCGCCGTCTCCAGGTAGTCGCGAACGGTCTCCTCCGCCGAGGCTGGTTTGCCCGTATCTCCAAAATGTAGCCAGAACGGCTCCGCGAATCGCCCGCCGCGAATCGCAAACATCGCAACGGTATGTTCCTGAGTAGCCCGTTGCAGCACTATTGCGTCCAACGTTTCAATGCGCTTCACCAGTTCCGGCTGGCCGCGCAGGGCGTCATCCAGCTTTTCGATTTTCTTGTGAACTGTTTCGGCTTTCTCGAAATCGAGTTGCTCGCTCGCCTCGTCGCGCTCCCTGCTCAGCGCCTCGTGCAGCGACCCGCCGCTGGTGTCCATGAATTGCACCAGCCGCCCAACTTCCACGTCGTATTCTTCTTTCGTGCATCCCGCAAAACACGGTGCCAGGCACATCTTCATTTCCGAATACATGCACCCGGGATATGACGGATCCCGTTGAATCTTGATCTGGCAACGCCTCACTTTGAAAAAGTCCAGTGTACTCTCCGCAAACGCTTCAGCGGTCTTTCTTGAGCGAAACGGCCCGTAATACGCACCTGCTGTCGGCACTCCCTGTTCGTTCACGATAATCCGCCGGGTGACGAAGCAACGCGGGTACGCATTGCGCAAATTGACTTTCAGGATTGGCGCCGGACGCAGCCGCACCAGTTGGTTATACCGTTTCGGGAAAAACTGGCGCGCGTTTTGATAGTAGGCCAGCACCTGTTCGAAGGCTGATCCGGTCTCCCTGTACCGTACCGTGTGGGCGAATTCGCGAAGGTTCAGCCGTTTGCTCCCCGGTTCAGGTGGGCCCAACAAGCGCTGCAACCGCCGTCGAAGGTCCGCCGTGCGGATCAGATAAGGCTCCGCAGCGGCATCGTGAGACGTGATCAGGCAAACAGCGGGCCGCTCCGGCAGCAGCGAGAAAAACTCCGCAGCGCCTTCAGGACGGAATTCCAGCCCTGCTTGCAGTTCAAGCACCACGTCAGGATACTACGAGGCTCCCGCTGAGGAGGAAACTCTCAGGCCTTTTGCAATGCGGCTTCGGCACGCGTCTGCAGTGATTTCAGTTCCGATTGCATGGCATGTCGGTGGATCGCCCTGCGGACGAACGTCACTGGCCACAACCCGAGCCATGCCATCCGGACTGCACCCTTCCACGTCAACCGGAAGGCCTCGCCGCCATCGTCTAGCGTCATATATTCGGCGGCGGCCAGCCGTGGGCCGCATCCCTCAACGATGCGCGCGTAGCGCTGAATCTCCGTGTCTCGTGGCTCGCCTAGCGGGCAGAGTCCTGGAGCATACTTCTCCACGACTTGTCGGTGAACCTGCAGTAGAGTTCTTGGCTCATCGATTGACTCAAACCGGAACACCTGATGGTTCGGATTCGCCGGCAACAGCGGCAGAATCGCGTTCGTGTTTGTCTCGATGCTGCGGCCATTCGAAAACTGCGACGAAAACTCAATATACGACGCCGGACCATTGGGTCGTGCCATGGCTGTCACGTTCGCGAATTCATTTGTCGCGTGATTGCAGAAGTAAGCTACATAGCTCCGCGTATCGCTCGTCAGCGCGCCGCAATCGAACGTTCCGACCAACTCAAACCCCAGATTCGCAAACTCGGCGATTCGGCGGTTGAACTCTGCCGAGATCTCCTTGTGCAGGCGATCCAGGGCGATTGGCTCCAGCTCGCAGCGCGCAGCGACGCGGAAGGCACTACGCACCAGGAAGGGCGCCAGGGCATAGATCGTACCGGCAATGAAAGGAGCAATCCAGACAATCGACTTGAACATGACACGAAAAATCGCAGGAAGGTGCGATCCTTTCTGTGTTTACTGTAAAGCTATGTTGACAATATACGCTATTTAGATTGCCAAAGGGCAGGGAATATCTGGCCGCGTGTTTATTGGCTGATTAGCGGTTTGGGCACGAACTTCCAGCGCCTGCCGGGAGGTAAGGTCGGGCCTAACCCTTCAGGACCCACGCCGCGATCACCAGTCGTTGAATCTCGCTCGTCCCCTCGTAAATCTCCGTGATTCTGGCGTCGCGGTATGCGCGCTCCACCGGGTATTCCTGGCTATATCCATAGCCCCCATGGATCTGGATCGCCTTATGAGTCACCCTGGTCGCCATTTCGCTCGCAAACAGCTTGGCTGTCGACGCCTCCAAGCTGAACCGAGCCCCGGAGTCCTGCTTCCAGGCCGCTTTCCGCACCAACAACCGCGCCGCGTCGATCTCCGTGGCCATGTCCGCCAGCATGAACTGGATCGCCTGGAACTGGGCTATGGGGTGCCCGAATGCCATGCGCTCCTGCGCGTACTTCAGCGCCGCCTCAAACGCCCCTTGGGCAATTCCCGTTGCTTGCGCCGCGATTCCGATCCGGCCCCCATCCAGCGTAGATAGCGCCACCTTGTAGCCCTCTCCTTCCTTCCCGATGCGGTTCACCGCTGGCACTTCGCAGTCCGTGAAAACGAGCTCGCTGCACGCTGTTGCATGGATCCCCAGCTTCTTTTCTTCCTTCCCGACGCGGAATCCCGGCGTGCCTTTCTCCACGACCAGCGCCGTGATCCCCTTCTCGCCCTTTGCCGGGTCCGTGTTCACGTACACGATCGACGAATCTGCCACGCCGCCATTCGTGATCCACGCCTTGGTTCCGTTGATGACGTACGTGTCGCCCTTCTTTACCGCCTTGGTCTGCAGCGCGGCGGCATTCGACCCGGCTTGCGGCTCGGTCAACGCATAGCAGCCGATCCTTTCCCCGCGCGCGAAGGGCAAGAGGAATTTCTTCTTCTGGTCCTCGGTTCCGTAGCGGTGAATTGGATCGCAAAACAGGGAATTCTGTACGCTCAAAACCACGCCCGTTGACGCGCAGCACCGGGATATCTCTTCAATTACGATCGAATACGCCACATGATCGAATCCCGCTCCGCCCTCTTCTTCAGGAAACGCCACGCCGGTCAACCCCAGCTCCGCCGCCTTCTTGAACAGTCCGAAAGGGAAGTGCCCCGTCTCGTCGTTTTCTTTCGCCAGCGGCCGGACTTCACTCTCCGCGAACTCGCGCACGCTCTTTTGCAGCATCCGCTGCTCTTCCGTGAGTTCCAGATTCATCGCGCTCCTCCGCCGGCGCCCAAGCCGGCCTTAAGCCGCTTGTAGGTCGTGGCCAGATCCTCTGGGTGTACGCGCGTTTCGCCCGTCACAGTCATGAAATTCGTGTCGCCAAACCATCGCGGCAGCATGTGCAGGTGCAGGTGTCCCGCCACCCCCGCCCCGGCGGCGCGCCCCAGATTCATGCCCAGGTTCACGCCTTCGGGCTTGTACTCCTTCCGGAACGCGCTTTCGATTCTCTGCGCTAACGCCATCATTTCTGCCAGCGCGCCCTCTTCACACAGAGTCAGCTCCGCCACGTGCGCATACGGCACGATCATCACGTGACCAGAAGTGTAGGGAAAGCGATTCAGGATGATAAACATCTTCTTGCCGCGGTGAACGATCAGCGTCTCTTCGTCTCGACCAGCTTTGATCGCGTCGCAGAAAAAGCAGTCGGGCTGCTTTCCTGACGCGGCCTGATCGATGTACTGGTAACGCCACGGCGACCAGAGATAGTCCATGGGTGAGTGTCCTCGGAAAACCAACCCAGCATAACGCAGACCGGTTTCAGCCGGATATCTGATATCCGATAGTGCGGCGGTGCCAATTTGGAGGACTTCCGCATCGGTCCGCTGATCATAATCCGTCATCCCTTGTCGGATATCGCCCACAAACAAAAACGCCCCGATTTCTCGGGGCGCTAAACTTGCTCAAACACAGACTGCGCTTCACGTGTGGGGTGCTTCGCCCTGCGCCCCAGACGCGGCGGCTTCCGGCCCATTCACGAAGTCCTTCAGTTCCTTGCTCGGCTTGAAGAAGGGAATCTTCTTCGCTGGCACTTCCACTTTCTCGCCGGTCTTGGGGTTTCGCCCGATACGGCCGCGGCGCTGACGCGTGCGGAAGCTGCCGAACCCGCGGATCTCGATTTTGTCGCCCTTCTGCAGAGCATCAATGATGCTCTCGAAGATGGTCTCGACAATCGTCTCCGACTCTTTACGAGGCAGTTCCGTGATGCGCAGCACTTCCTCGATCAGGTCAGCCTTCGTTAACGTTGGTTGCTTTGTCATCGTCCCTAGCCTCTTCACTCGTGTGCCATGCCACTGCCACAACTATCGGGAGCAAGGCGACTTAGCGGGGGCAATCGCCAGACAGCTTGCCCCCTTCCTATCATTAAAATGACCCGCAGGTAAATGATTTTCCTGCGGCTACCTGGGCGGCGAACCGGACCCCGTCTTACCTCGACGCCAGCTTCTGCTTCATGGCGTCGCCGATCGTGGCCGTCGCCGAAGACTTCGACGACTTGTACTGCTCGATCTCCCGGCGTTCCTGTTGCCGTACCGCCGCGCGGTAGCTCAAGCCGATGCGCCGCGTGTCGTGGCTGATCTTGATGATCTTGAAGTCATATTCCTTGCCGGGTTCCAGCGGTCCCGCGCTCTTCAGCGGACCCGTGGTCGGACGGAAGCTCGACGGCCCTTCGTCGCGCCGGCGGCGATCCTCAATTTCCGTGTTGTGGCACAGGCCTTCGATGTTCTCGCCAAGTTCCACGAACGCGCCGAACGTGGCAATCCGCGAAACCTTGCCCTTCACGATGTCTCCCACCCGGTGCGACTTGAACCAGTCGCCCCAGATGTCGTTTACCTGCTTCATGCCCAGCGACACCCGACGGTTCTCCGGATCGATCCGCAGCACCTTCGCGGTGATCGGCTCGCCCTTCTTGAACACCTCGTGCGGGTTCTTTACGCGGCCCGTCCAGCTCACGTCGCCGACGTGCACCAGTCCGTCGAACCCTTCTTCGATTTCGACAAACGCGCCGAATTCGGCGATATTGCGAACCTTGCCGGTCACAATCGTGCCCACAGGATATTTCTCTGCCACCTGTAACCACGGATCCGGCTGTGCCTGCTTGATCCCCAGCGAAACGCGGCGGTCGCTCGGCTTGATGTCCAGCACCACCACATCCACTTCCTCGCCCGCCTTCACCAGCTTCGAAGGATGTGTCGGCTTCTTGTTCCAGCTCATCTCCGTCACGTGCACGAGCCCTTCAATTCCCGGCTCGAGCTCAACGAAGGCGCCATAATCCACCACGCCGACTACCTTGCCTTTGTACTTGCCGCCCGCCGGATAACGCTCCGCTGCGTCGATCCACGGGTCTTTCGTCATCTGCTTCAGGCCCAGCGAAACTCGCTGCTTCTCCTTGTCGAACTTCAGGATGATCAGGTCGAGTTCCTGTTCCGGCTTCACCACATCGCTGGGATGACGCACCCGGCCCCAGCTCAAATCCGTCAAGTGCAACAGGCCGTCGATGCCGCCGATGTCCACGAAGGCGCCGTAATCCGTCACGTTCTTTACCGTGCCGTGTACCGTCTGGCCCTCCGCCAGCTGTTCCATCAGTTCGGCGCGCTTGGCGTGCAGCGATTCCTCGAGCAGTGCGCGGCGGCTCACCACCACGTTGCCGCGGCGGCGGTTCAGCTTCGTGATGCGCACGTCCACGGTCTCGCCCAGCATGCCGTCGAGGTTCGCCGTTGGCCGCAGATCGTACTGTGAACCAGGCAGGAACGCGCGCACGCCGATGTCCACCACCAGCCCGCCCTTGATGCGGTCCACAACCTTTGCCGTGATCGTTCCCTTCGCCTTGTACTGTGCTTCAATCTTTTCCCAGGTCCGCTTGCGCAGCACCTTCTGATACGACACGATGACGAAGCCTTCCTTCACCTCGCCCGTGCGCTGCACTTCGATCGTGGCGTTCGGGTCCGGCCGCGGAACCTCCGTCTCAGTGAATTCCACCGCGGGAATCAGGCCTTCGGTCTTGCCGCCGAGGTCCACCACCACGCCCTGTTCCGTGTAGGCGACGACTTTGACTTCGATAATCTCGTTCTGCGCCGCGGCTTCCTGCGGCTCGCCGTATTGCTCGATGAGCTTGCTCATCTCTTCCGCACCGGCGGCTTCTTCGGCCGCTGCGGCAGCTTCCGCATCCGCGGTTGCAGCCTTGGCTTTCGCTTCCGCCACCGCGTGCGCGTCTTCCGCCTTCACTGGCGCTTCCGCGGCCACCTGCGCATGGCTACCGCCAGCGGGCGCTTCCGCCGCGTTCACTTCTTCTGGCTTTTGAGCTTCTGCCTCTGGTGCGGGTGCAGCTGCGGTAGACGATACGGGGTTTTCGTTATCGAATGAAGTCATGACTATGTCGCCTCCGGGACTTGTATCCCTGTGTTTGGTCGTGTCAATCCTTGCGGAATCCCTACCGGGGTAAAGCAAGG
>Ga0335071_10001013_pt1 | contig 30356 bp, 30 predicted proteins | sample Lox_Sample_15_FD_206724 | JGI IMG/M metagenome (GOLD analysis project Ga0335071, IMG submission 206724) | Soil microbial communities from Loxahatchee National Wildlife Refuge, Florida, United States - Lox_Sample_1.5 | ecosystem: Environmental > Terrestrial > Soil > Wetlands | place: USA...
TGCCTGGCAGAAGCGGTAGAGCGAAGGAGTCTACATGCAACCGGGTGCCAGCAGATCGTACGTATCGGCGCCGACCGGATAGGGAAGGCGGCGGTTCCGCTTCGGTCCCTGTTGATTTCCGGAGAGCCGGGATTTGAAGAGCGGCCAGTCGACTGGACGGTCGCCTACTCACTGGTCTCAAAATCTATACGATATGTTCCTGCGGCGTTCTGCTTCGCGAGTTGGAATGGCGGCACCAAGATCGAAGCCAATTCCACGGGATGCGCCGCTGGACCGAACGTGACTACAGCCTCGCTCAGTGGTTTTTTCGAGCTAGTGGAACGCGATGCTCTGCGAGGCTGGTGGCTGGACCGGAGACCAGCACACATCGTTCGAACCGAGACCTTCGGATCGAGTCTTATTGATAACGTGCGCCAGTATTTGTGGGAGCGCAACAGGAGGCTCGCCCTACTCGACATCACGACCATTCCGGAGGTACCGACCTTCGCTGCGTTGTCCTTCCAAAACGATGGCCGCGGCGGTGTATTGGGAGCATCGGCGCACTTCGATGCCCTCACGGCGATTAACAGTGCCACCCTTGAAATGGGCATGGCCCTGAACTGGGCGGCCCTGATCCGTTTCGGTAGTCGGTCATTGACGGCTGAAATCAAGCCCGAGTTGCAAGGCCCTGTTGATTGGACGCAAGTCCGAAAAGCAGGCGACTACACTACTGTTACCGATCTGGATCCCACAGCCGGGATGGCCTACGCAACCGCACTTATGAGGCATCATGGAAAGGATCTGCTTGTGGTGGATCTCTCATCGTCTGGTGCGACGCTGTCAATCGTCCGTGTGATTGTACCGGGCCTCCGCCGGTTCAACCCGGGAACGATGTACGAGCTGGCTCAACCGCCGTCCCGATCGTCATGTGGCTGAGGTATCAGTTAGCGCGGCCCGAGGGAGTCGCTATCGGCGTCGTGCACGGCACCGTGCTCGAAGCAACCGGGAAACGCGGACGTACCCATTTCGACACAACGAATCCTCGAATTGCGCAAATTCTCGCCAACCTGGATCAAGAGGACATTTCGGAAGTGGAGTTGTACGCCATAGCAGCGGTCCTGGGAGCCCAGCAGCTTCAAGACGTGCTTAATGAATCCCTCTCCGCGCTGAAACGAGTACAAGCCTTAAATTATGTAGTTTGTTTTGGCCGGCAGACGCTGGCACGGATTCTGCCTCTGGGAAAACGAGCCTTTTGGGACCGCAAGTTACGTCATCCATCGAGCCGCTGGATCCTGTGTACGGAAGCCTATTTCCGAGTCGGTAAACAGGGGCTACATATTCACTCGCCGAATGCCTGTGCCGAGGTGATCGTGGAGCCCTCCTTTGCCAGCCAGCTAATGGCTTGGGTCTGCGACCCCTGTGCTTGCGCATCGCCATCACACCCTGCCGTGCACCTGCTTCAGCAGGTCCTCGCCGATACTGGCCACCTGACCGCGGGAGGTCGACCCGTGGATGCCCGTGGAGTTCTGTGGTCTTTCCCGGACCTTCTGTTCCATAGCACAAGCCGTATGGGACACGAGTGGGGAGGATTTGGAAGGCGCACTAGAGTCCCGCATCCGCCAATCGCAAAGCGGTCGTCGCGCGTCTTGTCCTCGATCGACCTGCGCGCGGTGTTGGCGTTGCGACCGCGAAGCGATGCGACCTTCACAACGATATTGGCCGCGCGACGCTCGCGACGGTACCCAGCTGCGAAGCCGTTGTCCTTGCCGGAACTGGCAAGCGTTCTCTCCCTGGCCGCAGAACCGATAGCAACGGACGATCCCAGTGTCTTATGGAGATACCCATATCCAAGTGGTGGAGGAATTTACGGCTATCACATCTATATCGCGATCCACCGGTGTCTCGACCTGGATCCCGGCCTGTATCGGCATAACGCCGAAGATCGCACGCTGGAAAGACTGGAGGCCCCGCCAAGTCAAATAGAGCAGTTGGTTACGCATTGTGCTTCCGCTCTCGGCCTGGATAGCGCAAAACCGGACACCGTGCTGATCCTGACAGCTGACATAGCGGAATTTAGTGCGAGCTACGACGCCATCGCGTACCGGCTCGTTATTCTCGGCGCCGGTTGCTTGATTCAGAATTTGAGTCTGGCAGCGTCGGCACTGGGGCTGGCCGGATGTGCCGTGGGTGGGTGCAGCCCAATTCTATTTACGGAGATTGTGGGCGCGGACCCTCTTTACGAACCATCCGTGGCAGAGTTCGCCTTGAGCGGTGGGGCGGTTTAGAAACATCAGGTTAACAAGTTGACCTTTTTCAAAAGACCGTTAAACCTGATGTCGGAGCGGAGGCCGTCCAGTCGTGGATCCACTTTCAGGAAGGCCATTTCGCTGGCGCGCTCTTTGTGTGCGGCATAAAGCCAAGCAAACGCGTTTTCCCGATCGCCAATCGCTTCATAGGCCATGGCCATGGTCACCCCAGAACTGGATCGGCCTTTCAGTGCGATCTCCGCTTCGGAGACGGCCTGCTGCGCGTTGCTTCGCTGTCCCGCGAGAGCATAGATGCGTGCCAAGTCCGGCAGGGTGCCACCGCCGGGATCCAGTTTTCGCGCGCTCTGAATGACGGTCAGCGCTTCCGAAAACCTGGACTGCTGTGCGCAGGTGAGAGCGAGTAGGGCGTGCGTCGCAGTGGCGTTTGGATTCGGATTCAAAGCGATGTTCCGGCGCAATAGAGCCTCGGCTCTACTATAGTCACGATTCCAGAATGCCAACCACGCCAAGTGGGTACCGATCGCCGGGGAAAACGGATCCAGCTCTCGCGCCTGTTCCATATGGCTACGGGCTAGCTGCGGTTGCTGAGTCCAACCCAGGAAAAAGGCATACCAGTCGTGGCCGGTGACATAACCAGGATTCAGGCTAATCGAGCGCTTCAGACTCGCGCCCGCTCCGGCCCAGTCCCAGTCGTAAACAGCCTGAATGAACCCGAGGGAAGCGTATGCCTCAGCGAGAGTATCGTTCAGAACCAACGCGCGCTGCGCGGCGACCTTTGCCTCGGGCATGACGTCTTTCGGCAGGGAGAAACCGAAGAAGCCGAGCAAAGCGTAGCAGTCAGCCAAACCGCAATAGGCCCTCTCATTGGAAGGGTCCATCGCAATCGCTTCACGGAAATACTGGATGGCTTGGCGTAAACCGGCCTCCGTTCGCAAGTTCCACTGAAAGCGGCCCTTGAGGTAGAGCTTGTAAGCCTCCAGATCGCTCGGTGATAGCTCTGTCCCCGGAGAAAACTGCTCGTTGCTGGCGGAGGCCTTCAGCGCGGTGACGATTTCATTCGCCATCCTCCTGAGCACAATGAGAATGGCACTTACGGGCTCGGTGTATTGCGTAGCCCAGACCCTTTTCCCGTTTGGCGCGGTGACTAAGGAGGCACTGATTCGGATTTGGGTTCCCTCGGCCTCGATAGAGCCGAAAACAACGTGCGTTACATTCAGCTCTCGATGGAGTGTGTATGCATTCAGACCCGTCCCTTTATAGTGGTAGGAGGAGCCGTGCGCGATAACGCGTAGAAGTCTTCGCTGGCGCAGACTTTCGATAAGGCCGTCTGTGAAGCCATCAGCAAGGAGACTTCCTTCGCCGAATTGGTCTCGTACACCAAACGGCAGGACGATGAGCAACGGGCTAAGTGTTTTGACACCCCAATAGCTGCGGGCAGCAAGAACTGCTGCGAGAGTCACCGGGACTCCTGCCGCGATCACTGTCAGATAACCGCGCCTGGTCAAGCTGTGATGAGATGCTCTCGAGTCGATAGAAGCACTGTCTAGCGCTGCCATGATCTCATCGGCTGACGCGAAGCGGTCCTGAGGCCGCGTTTCCAGGCACTTTAGAATAATCCTACGCCAAAGTTCTGGAACGTCGCGAAGTAGCCTAATGGCCGAAGTTGGAAGCGCATACGATTGATCCATCTCCAGGTCTGACGCGGCACTTGTTGGGGTTGTTCCTGTGAACATCTCAAACAGGATCACTCCAAATGAATAGATGTCCGATGCGGCATTGGCCATACCCTTAAACTGCTCGGGCGCCATGTAGGTCGGCGTGCCAGCGATAGTTTGGCTCCTCAGATCCATCGTACTGCCCGACGCGGAAAAGCTTTCCGCCGAGAGCCCGAAATCTGTGACAATGACACGCCGATTCGCCATGTCGTCGATGAGGATCACGTTTCCCGGCTTGAGGTCCCGGTGGATAATTCCGGAGTGATGAGCTGCGGACAGCGCCGCCAACATCTGCTTGGCTAGAGGCTCAACTTCGTCGATAACCATAGCCCCGTGTTCCCTCAGGGTTTGGGCTAAAGTGGGACCGGCCAGCAACTGCATCGTCAAAAATGAGATCTCAGAACCGTCGTCGCCGGAATGAATAAAGATGTCATAGACGCGACAGACGTTGGGATGCGCGATGCGCCTCGATCTCCGCACTTCCTGTCTAAGCCTTTGAAACAACCGGGCAGTATTTCCGATGTCGCCCCGAACTGTCTTTAAGGCAATGCATTCATGGAGCTCTCGATCAAAAGCTTCGTAGACCTCGCCCATTCCCCCTCTGCCCAGGAACGAAACAATCTCGAAGCGATTGGCGACCACTTGACCCGGTACAAAGGCACGGGATACCGGCAGGGGGGAGACCACTGGGCTGAGGGAAATAATCGGGCGATCGAGCAATCCCCCGGCCTTGTCATTCTCGAGCAAGCGCCGTAGCGCAGTGGCAAGTTCCTCATCCCCAGAACAAGCGGCCGAGATGAAGGATTCCCACTTATTTTGGTTCAACTGTGACGCCGCCTCGTACATGACCTTTAGCCGTTGCCAACGTGCGGGTGTCATCGGAGTCTGATTCGCGCCGGAGCTCAAGGTAGTTGCGATTGCAGCCAGGCCCGTGCCATCTTCCAATCGCGCTTGACAGTTCGAACGGAGATATCGAGCAAGTCTGCGATCTCCTCAGCGCTGAGCCCGGCGAAGAATTTCAGTTCCACAATCCGGCATTGACGCTTATCGAGGGCGGCAAGTCGGCCTAATGCTTCATCCACAACAAGTAATTCATAAGAGTGGTCTAGGGAAAAAGCACAAATCTCGTTGAGCTCACATCGTTCACCCGCAGAAGGCCGCTTGTCAGCGACATGCTGCCGCGCGTGGTCCACCAGGACATGACGCATGATGGTAGCGGCAAAGGCAAAGAACTGGGCGCGGCCTTGCCAAGGAAGCGTTCGGCAAGACTGCATGCGGATCCAAGCTTCGTGTACGAGGGCCGTCGGCTGGAGTGTATGGTCGGGACGTTCCCGTTGTAGGTAGTACGAAGCCAAACGGCGAAGCTCGTTGTAGACCGCCTCACTCAATTCGAACGGGACATCCCCCGTGCTGTTTCCCGTGGGTCCATTTTCGTTGGTGGGCACTTGGCACATCGTTGGGCCATTCTTTTACGGTGAATTGTAACACCATTCCTTTCTGACTGCTATCGGCTAGTCACGCCAATATTCATCGCGCCGGTTGGATGCATCCTGGGCCGCAGTTCTATCGGGAACGTTTTGTCCGGTGGGCAAGTCCACTTCTGACCAAGCCCAATCAATTACCTTAGGTCTTGAAATAGCGATAGAACTGCGGGCAACATCGATGCGGAAGTTACACACTTAACGGTTTGCTTGGCCGGGTTTGCGAAAAAAAGGCATGGATCACAGCGGGGGAAAGCCAAAGACGTTCGCCGCCCCTACGTGTCCAATGAGCAAAAACTGATTCAATATCCTGAGCTGTAAGCTGGCTCGGATAGCTATCTAACAGAGCGGCCTTCGCACCGAACGGGATATTTGCTATGGTAATGGGCTGCAGCGGCCCGGAGGGGAGATCCGGGACGAGGGATGATATCTCGCTATCCCGTAGCCACGCAGCATACGGCAAATCCTCGTAGAAGCCTATCAGCGGTCTCGGCATTGTCCTGCAAAATGCAACGACGCTCTCGAATACTATCCTGTGGTCGATGTGATGGCCGCACCTCAAAGGACAAAGCACAAGCCCGTGGGTTGTGGAGACACGAAAGCGGAGTGCCGCCCGGACACTCGGCCATATGGGATCATACCTGACCGGCCTGGAACCGTCAAAGACCTCCCTGAACGTGCGATATCCGTGCCGCACAAACGGTTCTGGAAACCCCATGAAGTGTACTTTATAGCCAGCCATTTTAGCGGCTGCCAACTCTTCTGAGTGACGAGTCTCGGTCACCTTAGCAACATCTTCGGTTACAGAGTGGGACAACGAATACCGTGACAACGAAAAGACTACTTCAACAGTCACGCGCGTGCTGAGCGTCTTCCCCAGAATTGCGCCGCCAAGCGACAGTGGCACGTCATCACAATGGGGAGAAAAAACAACTATCTCGTCAAATTGTTCAGTTGGCGTAGTTGCTGCCCCCCTGGCCGCCACTTTCCTTTGTAATTCTATCGTACCATTCGCTCGGTGCGACCTATATAATTGGGGCTGTAAAATCAGGGCGCTGATCTGGGCCGGGTGACGAGATTGGCTCTTGACGGGTAGACTATTGTCGAAGTCACTTCGTCGCCGAAAATGCCATTACCTGCATACGATCGTACGCTCCTCCCTCAAGTCTCCGTTACCTAGAAGAGCTTAAGCCCGTGCGGACTGATCCTTGGACTCCACCCCAATCTGGCATTAGACCCAATGCTACATGCGGGAGGTACAGCGGTGCCTGAAGGGCAGCGCAAAGCAGAAAGAACGGACTTGGGAGATGGACGAAATATTTGTGCGCGCCGACGGGTGTTAGTTGTACCTAATTCCGTGGTCGACCACTGGCCAGACAGTAAGCAGCTAGTGATCGGAACCACAGGCCCCTCGGCGCCACTCGAACGTTACAATATTTCCTAGAGTTTGCAACAGGCCGCCGGCTACCCGAAGACCCGAAGAAAGCCGGCGGCATACATGTGCCACCTGGTGAGCAAGCCTCTTCACATTCGAATGATGCACGAGTCGACGAGAAGAGGGAGTTACACGCCCGTCCACGACACGGTTGTCGTCGCGTCGTCCTGTGTAAGCACCCCGCCCTCCCAAGCTTTTTCGGTTACACTTCCATCCGAGTATGTCAGATCGATGTGGAAGTTGAATTCCCACTTATCGTTTCCATTCGGATGAATCGTGAGAGTGATAGTCCCGCCGGGAATCTCTGATTTGTGCAGCGCATTCTTAAGGTCTAAGGCGACTACGTGCGTCGAATGATCGTTCCAGTGACCGCCTATGCCGGTTTTTTGCGCGATAATCGTACCTCGGTTGTTATAGACGGTCACATCGAGGTAAGTGTCGTGATCCTTGTCGTTCGTGGTTGTGTCAAACGTAGCTGACACATTCGAAACCGTAGCGTCCTGAGCGAGAATGGGAGTGGCTAGAAGTACCGCCATAACGGTAAACATGGCCAACCATTTTAGATTGAACTTCGTCATTGTCTTTCTCCTTTGCACGGCCTTCGTGAAAGCTGGGCTTGTGCAGCGATTTGGCGAGCTAATTGACTCGACAACGCAATAAGCGTAAACCACATCTGGGTCGTGCCATGTTTCTGACCAGAACCGAGTCAAGCAGAAAAGAGTTAGGGGTCGGATTGAGCATCCGGTGCTGACCTGACCATGGATTTCTGTATCAATCGGACGGAGGCTGAAAGCTTTCGGAATGAAAACTGTCCGATTCTTCTCACATTCGCCTGGATTAGGGTAATTTGGAACAAATCGCGACGCAACGAGTTTGTAAAAATGGCAGATGCGCTTTTTATGGATGTGGAGGTAGCGCATGGCAATGTCTGAGGGGTTGAAACATAGGCCTAACGAAGTGGATGCCTTTGTCTCTGTGGAGCAAAAGGGCCTTCAAGAGCGACAGCCCCCACCCGGTGAATGCTAATAGCATTCGCAACGGCCATGCAGGGTATGCCCATTGAGTGTAGTACGCGTTCAGCGATGTATGACAGTTTCCCGGTCGTTCCGACTCGAGTTTGGAGAGTGGCACGTCAAGGATGCCATAGTCGTGCAGCAGCGTCTTGAGCAGGTTCGCCATACGGACTTGGTATATTCCAATTCTCGCAGGGTCACGATTAGATGTGGTTTCCAGCGAGCTCGGTGAAAACAGCGGTATTGCTCGGCTTGGTGGCTAGCTTGGTTTGAAGCATTGCATCCTCTCCCGTAGCGTAACCGCTGGCGCAAGTGTCACCTTGACCGTCGAGGCGCAAGCGCCCGTGACGTGGACATCGGCAACGCCAACAGCGAAACCGAAAGCGCTAACGAAAGCGGTAGCAGAACCGAAGGCGGCGCGAGGGACAACTACGAAGGCGGGGACAGCGAAAGGAACAGGAACAGTGAACAAGACCTTCAATCAACAGCGGGAAGAAAGGCGTCGGGAAGAAGGCGTCGTCGCTTCCGGGAGAGTGATGCCCCCAACGAGAGCTGGCACGCAAGTCCTTCTTGGAGGATCGTTGACCAAGGTGAAGCGATGGGAGGTGCAACCTCTCCCTCCCTCCCACCAAACCTCGAGCGAGGATTGAAGCGTGGGGGTTTCGTCCATCGAGCCGATGTTGTTGTGGGCGGAGTCACGACTTCCCGATGGCTGGTTGCGCGAGTTGAAACTGGATGGGTATCATCTTGCGCTCGCTGCGCGGGTTCCGGCGGATGTAATGGCGGTCACGCCGACGACCATCGATCTCACCAACATCCTTACGGAGCTAACCGTTCTCACACCAGCACCTGCGGAGCGCGCACTCTCGCTCAAAATTGCCACCAAGGGCCCGTCGCCCTCCGTTTTGAGCCTCGCCCGGCCGGTAAAACAATAAAACCGAAAATGGACGCCACTATCCTCCCCTCATCACCATAAGTGACTGAGCATCAGCAAGATACACAACCCTCTGCCCGTCGAGGGCGCTAGTAAGTTCCTGACAAGAGGGCTTGACAAATTCTTTGACACAGCATTATTGTTGTGTTGTGCTGGCTGCGTTGACGAAGGACGGCCTGCTCCCGCCCGGCATCCATCTGGCCGAGTGGGATGACGTGTACCTGGCGTTCGGTACAACGCCTCATCGACGTCGCTTGCTCGACGGGTTTCACCGCGCAATGAAGGCGCTGAAGAAGGCTGGCTGCAAGAAGGCCTATCTGGATGGGAGCTTCGTCACGGACAAAGAAAAGCCCGGCGATTTTGATGGCTGCTGGGACGAGACCGACGTTGATCCTTATCTCCTCGATCCTATCCTTCTCACGTTCGCGAACGGGCGGGCCGCACAGAAGATTAAATTCGGCGGCGAACTCTTTCCGGCAGGATCTATTGCCGACACGACAACAGGAAGCATCTTCATCAACTTCTTCCAGATCCACAAGGAAACAGGAGCCGCGAAAGGAATTATTGCTATTGACCTCGAAAGGCTACAGCCATGATTAAGAACGAGCGTCAGTATCGGATCACCAAGACTCAAGCGGACAAGTTCGCCGAGGCAATTCGTCGCGTCGAAACCGCCCCGTCACCCACGAATCCGTTAATGATCAAGGCCTCGCGGGAAGCGCTCGAATCGCAACTCGCAGACCTGCAGGCCGACATCGAAGAATACGAACTCCTTCGGTCTGGGAACGTCCACCTCGTCGAAGTCGAATCGTTCCAGGAACTCCCCGCTGCATTCATCCGGGCGCGAATCGCCGCCGGCCTCAGCCAAAAGGAGCTTGGTGAGCGGCTCGACATGAAAGAGCAGCAGATCCAGCGATACGAGGCAACAGACTACGCCGGGGCAAGCTTCTCCACACTCTCCGCGATCGTCAATGCCCTCGGCGTTTCCATGCGCGAGGACATCCTCGTTCCGACAGAGAATCTGACTGTGAGCAAGTTCCTCACTAGGCTGGAGAGCTTGGGACTGGATAAGAGCTTCGTACAGAAACGACTCTTCCCGCGCGATGCTTCTGCGAGCGTTCCAAACACGGGACCTCAAACTGGTGAGCTTGTGTTCAAGACGGCCTCCAATCTTCGGCGGGTGTACGGCTGGAGTCTGGCGGAATCGATCGGGCCGAAGGCCCCCAAATTTGATCTCGCGGCGGCAGGGGCTGCAAGGTTCAAACTTCCCGCGCGCGTTGCGGACCAACGATTGAGCGCGTACACGCTCTACGCGTATCACCTCGCGACGCTGGCCATTAAGGTCACTCCGACCCTGGAACCAAAGCCGATTCCGCGCAAGCCTCTCGAGGTCGTTGGGGCGATCACGCAGCAGTACGGAGCCTTGACACTCGCAAGCGCGCTGGACTACGTGTGGAGCCTCGGCATCGCGGTGCTTCCCCTGCAGGATACCGGGGCATTCCATGGGGCGTTCTGGCGGATCAACGGCCGCGGCGTCATCGTCCTCAAGCAGCAGACGACCTCAGAAGCCAGGTGGCTGTTCGATCTCCTGCACGAAGTCTGGCATGCTGGCGAAGAGGCTGATCAGCCCGAGCGATCGCTCTTGGAGCTTCCGGAGACGGACCCTGATCGGCTACAGTCGACGGAGGAACGGTATGCCAGCATGTTCGCGGGCAACGTGGTGCTCGCGGGACGCGCCGAAGAACTCGTCGGGCTGGTGCTGAAGGAAACTGACGGTGTCATCCCTCGATTCAAGGTCACGGTTCAGGAGGTAGCGGCTCGTGAGGGTGTGGCTGCGGGTTCCCTTGCCAACTACCTAGCGTTCCGGCTGTCCCTGCAAGGGCGAAACTGGTGGGGAACCGCGAACAACCTGCAACCTGAAGGAGATCCCTGGACGATTGCTCGAGACGCGTTCATACTGCGATGCGATTTATCCCAAGTCACCCCAACCGACCGAGAACTTCTAGCGCGAGCGCTCGAAGAACCAGAGGCAGCTTTATGAGTGATGTCTTCCCCAAAGACCTTCCGCCGCTGAAAGTCCGTTGTTCGGACTCGAACTGCGAGGAAGGATTGCACTGTTACCGCGCCACGGCAAAGATGGTGCGCGAGAAGACAGCGGGCCCTTGCCTAAAGTGCGGGATCAAGCTCGTGGATTGGGATCGCGTGCACAAACGCGATCTGTCTGATTCTGCGTTCACCTTCGAGATCATGCGGACGGAGTTCATCCGGCACCACTTCTGGCACATCGAGATCGACACGAAGGCGATCGAGCACGCCAGGAAAAAAGGGGTCGCCGCGATCCTGGAGCACGTGCCGAAGCGACTAATGCAATCCATCGGGAAGGCAACACCATTTCGCGACGGCACCCAGACACCGTTCGCCGAACGGGCGGAGTACTACGCGCAGCATGCGACCGCCACCTGTTGCCGCAAGTGCGTCGAGGAGTGGCATGGCATCCCGCGGGGACGGGCCTTAACTGAGAAGGAGCTTTCCTACTTGAGCAGCCTTGCCGTCCTCTACCTGAGAGAGCGGCTAGCGGACATTCCCATGGAACCGGCGAAAATCGCATCGAAGAAGAAGCGCGCAGCCTTGCCGCTGCTGGACGAAGCCCAATGATCACGAAGTCCATCGACACCGAGGTCGTGTCGACTCGCTACCGCAACGAAGCGATCGATGTGCCGGGGCGGCGTGTGCTCATCACGAATTTCGTCGGGACGGAGCAAGAGCGTGACCTGTCCGAGCCGCCGAACTGCAACGGGTTCGGTCGCGTCCGTCACTTTCAACGGCGGCGGAGCACAACGTGGATGCCGAACCCGCTCCCGATCGATCCAGCGTGCCGGGCGCTCGGCTTGGGTGACGCCGCGACGATTCGAGCGCAGGTCTTCCAGAACGCGGTCTGCAACTGGCGGTGCTGGTACTGCTTCGTGCCGTTCAGTCTGCTCAATGCGAACAAGCGGCACGCCGACTGGATGACTCCCGGGGACGTTCTCGACCTGTATCTTGCTGATCCTGAGCCGCCACCAATAATCGACTTGACAGGTGGGCAGCCGGACCTCACGCCGGAATGGGTGCCATGGATGATGGAGGAACTCCAGCGGCGGAACCTGACAGAGAAGGTGTACTTGTGGTCGGACGACAACCTCAGCAATGACTACTTCTGGCGGTACGTCACGGATGCACAGCGCGACACGGTCAAAGCGTATCGGAACTACGGTCGCGTGGCGTGCTTCAAGGGCATCGATCGCGAGTCGTTCGCGTTCAACACGGCGGCTGACCCGCGCCTCTTCGATGACCAGTTCGCTCTCTTCCGTCGCTTTGTCGATATGGGGCTGGACATGTACGCGTACACGACGTTCACGACGCCGGATCTTCACGCGGCGCGCTCAGCGCTCGTGGATTTCGCGGACCGCCTACAGCGGATTCATCCTCTGCTGCCGTTGCGAACAGTGCCGCTCGAAGTGACCATGTTCACGCCAGTGCAGACCCGGATGAACAGCCGCTGCGAGGCAGCCATGACGAACCAGTACGCCGTCGCATCCTATTGGGAGGAAGAACTTGCGCGGCGGTTCGCGCCGGAGGACAGGGCCAAGAACATCTGTGATCTCGTTCTGCAGTAGAAGAGGGAAGGATGCAGCATCGTACAGAAATCCCGCTCGTGAAACGTCCCGTTGGGCGAGCCCACGGTGGCACCGACGGGGCGCTCGTAGTGCCGCACCCGCTAGATTTTGACTGGCGCTTTACGTGCACCACGGTCGGCGTTATCTGGGAAACGATTTGTGAGCTGGCCAGCCCGCCAGCCGGTATAGCACTTCTCGGAACGCCCTCCTTGGCATCGGTCGCGCGACCGAGCAATATCGGTGTGGTCACGCTGTTTGAGCGGAACCCGAATCACTACCGGTCGCTCTCCGACGGGATCACCTTCACGCGTTGCGACGTCCTGCGAGATCCCATCCCATCCGCAGGCAACAACGTCGTCGTGGCAGATCCGCCCTGGTACGAGGCCGAGACGATCGGCTTTCTGTGGACTGCAGCAACGTTGTCCGAAGCGGACGCGCACGTCCTGCTCAGCTTGCCGCCGGTCGAAACGCGGCCCGGTATCACGGAGGAACGAGAGCGCGTCACGGCGGCCGCCGCGAAATTCGGCCTAGCACTCGTCCGGTTGACCGAGGGCGTCTTGCGCTACCGCACCCCCTTCTTCGAGGCGAACGCGATGCAAGCGGCCGGTGCCTCCATGCCGCAGGATTGGCGGCTCGGTGACCTCGCGGTCTTCCGACGCACAGAGACCGCATGTGGTCCGCGCCCCGCCCTGGGGCCTGAACCTACCTGGGCTGAACGATCGCTCGGGCTGACGCGGTTCAAATTGCGAGAAACGACCGCCACTGGATTCGCCTCACCCGTCCTGATCTCCATTGTCCCCGGCGACGTCTTGCCATCTGTTAGCCGCCGCGATCCTCGCCGCAAGAACGCGAGCGTGTGGACCTCTGGAAACCGCATCTTTGGATGCGACGGCACCGCCACGCTCATGGCTGTCATCGACGGCATCAACGTTGACGAACCGCCCGAACTATCAGTCGGGATGCATCTCGGCAGGCCCCTGACGAGCAGCGAAACAGTCCTCGTGGGGATCGCCGTTCAGCAAGTGCGAAATGTAGTCAAATGGGAAAGTGTTGAGCTACGAAATAGCACCCTCAGCGGGATCGCGAAGCTGGGTCCAAACCGTCATCGACCAACTACGCTCGAACGCGCACGATGACCCCGAATGGGGCAAAATCATCGAGAACTGCACGAGCCCCGGACCCAACGCGAAATCACTGCATCTTGCAGTCTTCACCGAGCCGTACCTGAGCTTCCTGATGGCAGGGAAGAAGACAATCGAATCCCGGTTCTCCCAAAACGGCTGCGCGCCGTACGGTCAGGTAGCGTCGGGAGACGTCGTCCTGTTGAAGCGCTCCGGCGATGAAATCATCGGCCTCGCGCACGTGGGCAGCGTACAGCACCTGACGCGACGGACAGACTGGGGTGAACTTCGGGCGCGCTACGAACAACAACTCTGCGCTACCGACGACACCTTCTGGGCGGACGTCAAAGATACCGATTACGCGTCCCTCATGTGGTTTGACATGATCCGCCCGCTGCCAGCAATCGATTGCGAAAAACGTGACCGACGAGGGTGGGTCGTGATCAAGCACGCAACCGAGCAACTCTCCCTGTTCTTCGAATGAGTATGCAGCCAATCCTTGCGTTTGCCGGTAGAATGGGCGCGGGGAAGTCGTCCGTGTCCGGTGCCATAGCTACCGATCTCGGATGGAAATTCGCGAGCTTCGGAGGCTTCGTCCGAAAAACCGCGACCAGCCGTGGCATCGAGCACACACGAGAGTCACTCCAGGCGATTGGCGAAGAGCTGGAGGCCAACAATCCAGTGACGTTCTGCCGCGCCGTCCTCGACGACGCCGAATGGCAGCCAGGCGAGTCAGTGGTCGTTGAAGGCATTCGTCATGTCCGCATCTGGGACACACTCAAGAACCTCGTCGCCCCACAATCCATCTTCCTGGTGTACTTGGAAGCGCCTGAAGAACTCCGGCGCGCTCGGCTCCAGGAACGCGGCGCGCAAGAGGCAAACTACCTGCGGCAGGCAGAGGCCCACTCCACCGAACGGGATGTCATCGCAGAGCTCCCACGGTTGGCGAACATCGTCCTCTCCACCGAAGGGAGATCAGCTCCCGAATTGGTTCAGTATATTAAGGCGAACGTACCGTTGAACGCCCCGCGATAACGAATCGTCCTCGCTGCCGCCAGGAGCGGCACGGGTTAACCACTATGAGAATCGGCGACACGCTCTACTTCTCCCCCAAGCATGCATTCCGGGACCTCGACTTCACGAACACTGACCAAATCGCCCTGGCTTTCCAGGACCGAGTTGATGGGTTCTACTTCGCGCCGGCAGCCCGGTTAATCACCAGCAGAGACGCGTTTGCCGCCGGACTTGTGATCTTCGCCGGAGTTGAATTCGTGGCACTCGCGACCTCGGAGAGTGAGGCCAGCGATTGGCTCGCCGACAATCTCAAAATCGACGCTACCGTAACCGCGAAGATATGGGAATATTTCCGCCACGGCTTGTCGCATGAAGGGCGGGTCAAAGCATCAGCGCAATTCTCGTTCGAGACGGGTGACGTCGTCGTCGAAACCGATGGCATCTTTGTCATCAATCCAGCCCGTTTGTTGGAGGGAGTGAGAACAGCGTTTCACGAGCGGTGTGCCCGGATGGATGCAAACCGAAAAAAGCTCCTGACTGAGCGTTTGGGGCGACATTTCGAACGTGAGGCGCGAGCGGCTAGGCCCTGATGCCTACACGCGCACCGAACTCGCGGCCGCTGGGCCATGTCTTACGCCGCAAAGTGAATTCCTCGGGATCAAGCTCCTCCAACAATGGTTCGCTTGCACGGTCCTCGATCTCTTCAGGAATCAAAAGCAGGGTGAGAACTCCGTCATAATTCGGCATAGCTACGGAGTGTTCAAGGATGCGCGCATCCGGTTTGAGGCCCGTCTCGAATAGCCAGGCTGACGCAGGCACAGATTCGAACGTGGCCGGTACTGGCCTTCCCTCAAAGGCGTCGAACGCATAGCTATCGGGCCTGAGGCTTCCTTTCCGCACCCAGCGGACAAACTCCTCCGAAGGCTTATACCAGCGGACCCGGAATGCTTCGCTCCAGACCATGGCGACGCGGAACGAAGAGAGTTCACAGAGACGATAAGCGGATGCGGTCAGGGATGTGTTGCAAACTTGCGCAATCTGCTCGATGTATTTAAACCGCGGGATCTCACGATGGAAATGCTGGACGATCGACCGCGGCATCAGGATCTCGGCGGCGAACTGGTTGGCGTCCCTCTCCGGCTTGGCGAGGGCTTCATCCCACGACTCAATCTGCATCTTCCCACACGGCTGGCAGAGGTCCTGCTGGCTAGGCAGAAGGTAGTGGCCGATTTCGTGCCCGAGGGTAAAGTGCTGGCGGCGGACCTCCTGGACCTCACTGCTGAGCACGATGTAACCCCGCGGAATTCCCTTCATGCGCAGCAGCGCGCCCTCATAACTGGTCGCCCTGCGGTAGTGCAGTTGAAGGCCGATCTCGGGAAGAATCTCCTGGAGCCGCTTGCCGCAGTTTTCGCCAAATCGCTTTAGAAAAGCACGGCTTGCAGCGAGGACGGGATTAGGTTTCTCCGTCATGCTCTTTCCTGATGTCGTTCTTCAACTGATCTTCCAATTCGTCGAGCTCAGCCTGCTCATCCGGTGCGACTTCGCCGCTTTTCCTGAACGCGCGCGCAACCTCAAGATCGGCTGGGAGCGCGAAAGGCGAAGAGAACTTGTCGAGCCAGCGGGACATCTTGGCTTCTGCAGCCCGGTTGTCTGAAGGTATGACATCGTCGGGAGCCGTCTGCTCGATTGCCTGCTGGAGAGCGAGGGGTGCGGGCCGGCCGTCGGCGCGCTCCCTCGACGCAATCGCTTTCGCTGCTTCATGAAAGCGCCGTTTCAGGGCGTCCGGGTCGATGCCAGAATGCCGCAGATCGCCCGCAAGTTGTGACGTGGCTTTTCCGTCGTCCCCTTCGGTGAGACGGTCGGCCATTTGCCGGATCTGATCAAAGAGGTGTTCGGTGTCCCGTTTAGGCATGGGTTTGCGCTCCCTCTGATTGACGTCTCTGTATCCTTAGCAATCGAGTCTTTACACGTTTCTTTCGGTTTTCGATGTCGGCGACCGTGGTATCGAGAAGCTGGGCCAGCTCCTGATTGCTGAAGGCGTTGTACCCGTCGTCATCCAACTGGAGTTTGAGCATTTCCTGCGCCTCGGGATCGTCCGAGAATTCCTCGATGATCGCCTTTTTCCTCTCCTCCTTCAATAATGTGCCTTCCGCCGTTTCGAGATACACCGCGAGCTGCTCCAGCGTCAAGTCCTGAGCGCCGGCGCGATCCTCTCTTTCCAGGTAGACAGTTGTCCTGTAGCGTTTGGACTTCTTCAGATCGAGAAAATCGCGGTCAAGCGCCTTGCGCAGAAACGCATACAGTCCGTCCGTAGTAGGCCGCCCCAGTCCCTCATTCCAACGGGCCTTGTCGTCCCTCGGGTCGAGAAACCGCAGTAGCAGGTTCATCGCGAGATCTTCCGGCCCTTCACCCCCAGCATAGGCAATGTCCACCGGTTCAACGCCGAGCGAACGGACAGCACCGAACAAGCCCTGCGCATGGCGAGTCAGGCGGAGCAAGACCGCCTCAACATCGACATTGCCGAGCGAGATCTCTGCCATTCACCGATCCTGTTTGTCTTCCCGTCGTCTATGCGATTTTGGCAAGCCTGTTTTTCCTTTCGTCAAAAATTTCCTACAGACGGAAAAAGGGGACGGGCTGAATCGCATCACGAGTGAGGGGACAGCCCTCCGGAGAGGATTTGAAAATAAGCAGCATATATCGAATTAGACCAAATCCGGCGGGCAGGAAGGGGGCTGGCCATCTAGGCCTCAGATCTTGTCACCGATGGTGTCTCTGGAAAAGGGTGTCTTTGGGTAAGGAGAAATCTAATGTCTGAACACGAACATAAGCATGGGGTGAAGATTTTCATCGATCAACAGGCGTATCACTCGCCGAACCCGACCACGGGCGCGGCTCTGTACGCCTTGGGCAATGTGCAGCCGGGCATGGAGCTGTTTCGCGAAGTGACCGGCGACCGGGAGGACTCGGAGGTGGACAACGGGCCGGAAATCGTCGACCTGAAACAGGACGAGCACTTTCATGGCGGGAAGCCGAAGGTCTACAAGATCATCGTCAACGGCCGCCGGAAGGAGGTCTCGACCAAGACGCTCACCTTCGATCAGGTCGTCGCCTTGGCGTTCAACCCGGTGCCGGTCGGGCCGAACGTACAGTTTACGGTGACGTACCGGAAAGGGCCACGGAGGAACCACGAGGGCTCGATGACAGAGGGCGAAACCGTCCGCATCAAGGATGGGATGATCTTCGATGTCACAGAAACCAATAAGTCGTAGCACGGACCTGAAGCGCCTTCGTAACGAGGGCTACGATCTTGAAATCCGGTCGGACCACTTACTGGTGAACGACGTGCCGTATGTGACCGCCGGCCGGGTCGTCAAGCGCGGAACCCTTGTGATGCCGTTGAAGCTGGCCGGCGATGTGACTGTTAAACCGGAAAATCACGTCGCTCACTTCATTGGCGAATTTCCGTGCCGCGCGGATGGAACGGCGATCACGACCATCGGAAATGCAGGCACTGCGCGCACCAAGCTCGGAGAAGGCGTCGAGATCGATCACACGTTCTCGGCGAAGCCGATGCCGAGCGGCTCTTACGAGAATTACTACGACAAGGTGACGCAATACGTAACAATCCTGTCGGGCTACGCGCAGAAGATCGAACCGGGCGCGACGGCGAAGACCTTCCGGCCGGTCGCGGCCACGGACGAGGAAGAGACTGTGTTCAAGTCCATCGACACATCCTCCACCCGGGCTGAAATCGGCGCGGTCACGGCGAAGCTCGCGACGGTGAAAAAGGTCGCTATCGTGGGCGTGGGCGGCACGGGCTCTTACGTCCTAGACCTGGTCGCCAAAACGCCGGTCCGCGAGATACACCTGTTCGATGGCGACGAGTTCCTGCAGCACAACGCCTTTCGTTCACCCGGCGCGCCTTCGCTGGAAGAGCTCGTCGCGAAACCGAAGAAGGCCGCGTACTTGAAGGGCATTTACGACAAGATGCGCAACGGCATCGTCGTCCATGAAGACTATATCGGGCCGGAAAACGTGGACGCGCTGCGGGACATGAGCTTCGTGTTTATGTGCCTCGAAGGCCCGGCCAAGAAGCTCATCGTCGAAAAGCTCGAAGAGTTCGGGCTGTCCTTCATCGACGTGGGCATGGGCGTCTACCTGAGCGACGGCGTGCTGGGCGGTATCCTGCGGGTCACGACGAGCACGTCGGCGCAACGCGATCATCTGCACAAGCGCGGGGCGTTCTCGGACAGCGACACCCGCAACGAATACGCTACCAATATCCAGATTGCTGAGCTGAACGCGCTGAGCGCGGCGCTGGCGGTGATCAAGTGGAAGAAGCTGGCGGGCTTCTACCAGGATCTCGACTTCGAGCATAACTGCACGTATACGATCGGTGGCAACATGCTGCGCAACGAAGATGTGCCGGCCGCGGGCGGACAGCCATGAAGCCGCCGAAAACGCTCACGCACGAATTCGTGGAGTTCGTCCCCGACACGGTCGAGGAAGGGAAGATTTACGTGTCGATCGGGTACGCGACGGCGGTTCACAAGTGCGCCTGCGGCTGCGGCAGGGAAGTGGTGACGCCGCTAAGCCCCACGGACTGGAAGCTCATTTTCGACGGCAAGACGGTCTCGCTCGATCCGTCGATCGGCAATTGGGGCTTTCCGTGCAGGTCACACTATTGGGTCAAAAATAACAGAGCGCTATGGGCGGAGGATTGGTCTCAGTCCCGGATCGATGCGAACAGGGCACATGATCGCCGGGCGAGAGCTCACTTCACCGGTATTGAAAAAATGGGAGGCACGCCCAAGCTCCCGATACCGAACCAGAAGGAACCCGTGGCACCGGTCTCGGTCAAAGACCATTGGTGGAAGAGATTTTGGCCATGGTGACAGACACATTGTGATGAGGTTAAAAAGGAACGGGCGACGCTACGTCGGGCCATCGTTGGATTTCCGTCCGGGAGAATCGCATCTTGACCAGAGCACGCGAATCGATGCTGCCGCGGCTCACCCAGCTTTGTGCCGGCGCGAGCGGAACCAGGATGGGAACTGTTCATAGCTAATCAGCTTATCGGGGGCTGCGCTCGATTGTCTGTTGCTTGTTCGGAGCAAACGCCGGCCTGCGTCAGGGTATCGGCAAGGACTGAAAGCACATCCGCCTCGAAGCGGGAAACGATGCTTTCCTCCTGAGCTCGCGCGACCACCAGCAACTCCGCAATGTTGATCTGGGACGAAACGGCGAGCGAATCTCCGCAAAGAACCTCGAATACGCCCATCAGTGTTTGCTCCACAGTGCCGTTGTGATTGCCGGCAAGACGTCTGATCGAAACCTCACTGCAAGAGTTTTTTTATAAGCGGAGCTTCGGCGTCGATAGTTCCGACGGCACGCCGGATAGCGCCATCATACGTCGCGAGTCGTCAATCATATGCATTCGGAGAACGCGCTAGTTGTCGAGTTGGGATTTCAGGGTCACTTGTCCTGTGTACCAACAGTATGCCGAGAACCATCAAAGAAGAGCTGGAATCCCGCCGGACGCAGGCAGGGTCGAAAAATCACGTATTGATTCTAAATGAGTTTTAGTGAGCCGGGCGGGACTCGAACCCGCGACCCTTTGCTTAAAAGGCAAATGGGCCACCCACAAGATTCACCGTCACATGGAGATCACTCACAGTAGCGCTAAATTGCCGAGAAGCGCCCTCACTCTCTCCCTCTTCGTAAATTCCGGCCGACCCGTCCTTCGTCGTCTCTAGCGCCCATTTCGTCACGTGGCCCAAGCGGATGCGGTGCTCGATGGGCTTGCGAAATGCAGTGACGGTGAACTCTGTCATCGCGCTGGGCTCGCTGGTGGCTTCGTCGCGCCGGAAATCGACAACCGCAACCTCCACCGCCTCATAGAGGGAGTCCGCCTGCACCTCAACCGTGTGTACAATTCCCTCCGAATCGGTGAAGGCGACGCGGCAGACTCCCATCCTGGAATCGCATTTGATGATATTCGCCTTTTGTTCGCCTAAGGTTGGGACGGTGTGCGGTAGTCATGATCCGAGCTTCGAGAAAATCGCTTTCGCTTACGGCTATGCCTTCCATTTCGTCATTCAATTGAGGACCTCAATGGCCTTGTCCATCTGCTGATCCCTGCCAGTGTTCAAAACGTGAGGATCAACCTCCACTAGCATATCGGGCGAAACTCCGTTTCCTTCAAGACTGTTACCCCGCGGCGAGTACCAGCCGAAGACCGGCAGACGCAGCCAGTAACCGCTGCCAACAGCAAAGTTCGCAGCACCGAGAACATTACCTGCCGTTTTGGTGCCAACGATTGTCGCCAAATGATTCTCGGCCGCAAAGCTGGCCACCATCTCGGCGGCGCTGTTTGTCCATTCATTCACGAGCACAGCAATTTTGCCGTGGAACGGCTGTGCTCCCAAACCCTGGGTGAAGAGGAGCACAGACTTGTCAAGGAACGCGAACCGCGCAAGGGTAAGAAAGAGTTCCCCCTTGCTCTGCGGCATCCGCACGCGCGGCAAGTTGTTCGGATCGAACCCCACGCGCAGCCTCTGGTGGGTCAAGCTGTGTCCGATCGGAAGTTGTCCTGAACACAGGTAGCTAGCAAGCCTGGCAAGGCCCAAGCTGCCGCCGATGTTTCCGCGCATATCAATAATGAGGCGATCGCACCCGCGCGCTTTGAGATCCGCCACCGCCGCATCCAATGCTCCAGCGAACTCCAGACCAAAGGCGCCGGGGAAATAGAGAACCCTCATAAGGCCAATGTTTGGCGCGATTATCGTGTGGACGAGACTCTTCGGTGTGACGATCGGTGGGCGGGCCTTTGTTCCCTTTCGGTATGGGACTTCTACTGCGATGTCCCGACGGTCCTCTCCCCGGCTATTCGAAACGCTTAGCCTGTGCGTATATCCGATCTTGAACCGCGGCATCGACGGAGGCACGAAGGGTGTTCCGTCGACAGCGAGCAGGAGGTCGCCCGGCCTGATGCCGGCGATATGCGCGGGTCCGTCTTCAAAGACATCCAGGAAGAACCAGTTTCGGTCACCGTCCTTCGGTTGGAAGGTGCGGAACGTCGCGTTGATCGAATGCTGCGGTAGAACCTGGATGGTACGTTCGTGATAAAAGATCGTGTGGCTGCTCCGAAGTTCGGCCAGAAGCTGCTGTACTCCGACTTCGAACTCATCCCTGTCCGCTCTTAGCAATTCCGGCGCGCGCTGGTCGAAAAGCCGTGACCAATCCTGGTAGTTCACTCCTGCGGCGCCGACGTGGTGTTTGAGGATTCGCTTTCTTATCGCAGCCAGAATTTCAGAGCGCTGTTTTTGATCGAATGGCATGGTTGGCATTCTTGCTTTCGTGTGATGACGTGGTGCGATTAGCGGCGCCTTCGAATATGAAGCCCGCCCAGTAGTACGGGACCGCTTCGCGACCGAACTTTTGCAACATGTCGCGCTTGGCCGCAGTGAGCGCATATGCGGCCGGTTCACGCGCGGCAAGGTGATGGTAGAACTGCCTCAATAGGGAGAGCGAAAAAGTATCGTCAACGGCCCACAACGTCGAAACAACCGCTCTGGAGCCGGCCAGGAGGAAGGCTCTGGAAAGTGTCGCGATGCCTTCTTCGCCCTCATTCGGCCCAACCGCCGTGTCGCAGGCCGAAAGAATGACCAAGTCGGCGTGGAGCCGCAGTTGAACAATCTCCGAGGCTTGCAGGAAACCGTCCTCGCCCGCAGATGGATCACTGAGCAATACCAAAGCTGACCGATTCGGATCTGTCTTGCTGGCGAACCCGTGAACGGCCATGTGCAAAATGCGATAATCCGCGAGGTCCGCGCGTTTGAACGCGGACTCGGTTCCGTTTGACCCCAATAAAAGCGTATTGCTGGGGTCGTGAACGGCAGCGTCGGCAGCAAGCACTTCGTCTCGTGACGCAGGCAGATCAGACAGGTCACCGCCTTCGTAGCCACGCGTAAGGCTAACCTGCTTCAATTCCGCCGGACTGTAAGGAATGCCGCCCACGGCCAACAATGTGTGCGAGATCGGACGCGTTCGACTCTTTTGCGTTGTGAGCAATACGAACACGGTGGAGGAAGGCGCATAGATCACGTTCTGAGTTTGAACAACGTAGCGCCCCGCCGGGTCTATCAATCCGTCGAACGGCACGAGATGTAGCTGGCCGTCTCGTATCACCACTAAATCCTCTTTTCGCGCAACTTCTGGCATCTGCCGAAGAAGAACGTCGTACAGGGCACGGGCTTCAGCGATTGCCGGTTGCTTAGCCCTCACAGGTTTCAGGTATGCGGAGATGATCGCCTCAATCTCATGCTCGCCGGCCAATGTCACGATGCGAGCATTGGAGCGCGAAATCACCAAACAATAGGAATGCGGATCTGCGACGACGTACTCGAGAACGATCTGTGAAGCCCCGAGGACCTGCTGCAATTGCTCGATCCCGATCGTGTTGGGGCCCTTGGCCTTCAAGATGCTGAGCTCCGGGGTTACCCACCGGGACTGTTCCACTGCGAAGATCTGGTCGCTAATCTGACGCACGTCGGCGGCAGACCGCGCGTCCCTCAATTTAAGCCTGAGCTGCGCAACGCTTCGTTCGGTTTTCTTTGCTCCGTCTGAGGTGGCCGAACCAGCCATCAGCAGGTCAGCTGTTACGCGCCCACGAACCTGTTCGACAATGGAATAGGCCTTTTTTGGATCGCGAAGATGTTCCGCAACCAATGAAAAGTGCTCTGAGTAGATCTCGCTTGCTGCCCGGATTAGCGCCGTCTTATCCAGAACGCTCGGGAACGTGCCGATCATGGAATCAATGAATGCGCCCGCGCGATCATAGGTGGCCTCCGCGTCGGCATATTTGCCTTGACTCACCTGCAGTTCGGCGAGTGTTTGCAATCGCTGCGGAACCGACCACGTACGGCCACTGGCCTGTGTCGACTCCACAACGAGTTTCGCAAACTGCTCCGCCTTCGCGATGTCCCCGTGCTCTCGATACAGGTCCTCAAGTTGCGACTGCGCATCCGTTAGTTCCCGCACGAACCCGCCAGCCTCAGCCAGGGAAATCGCGTGACCGAGCGCTGCTAGTGCCGTTTTGTCATCGTGTCGAGTTCGCGCAATACGCGCCTTCGCCTCCAGAGCGTCTGCCTCATGCTCGGCACGGTGGCTTTGTTCGGCATGAACCAGAAGTTCATCCGCGAGACGCTGAGCATTGTCAAGCTGCCCTAATCGGATCAGCATGTCGACTCGCCCCTCGTTGGTCGAGAACTGATATCCAGAGTCCGGAGTCGCGGCGGCGATCTTGAGAGCCTTGTCGAAGTATGGGGGCGCCTGTTCGGTCATGCCAGTTGTGACCAGACCAGTTCCAACGACCGTCAAATACCGAATCTGAGCACCCACGTCACCGCTCGCTGTGGCAACCATCAAAGCGCGAGCGACGTTCATCCGGGCTGTCGCCAGATCCCCGTCGTAGAAGGCCGCCAGGCCGAGTTGAGCGAGGGCACGATTCTGCCATTTCGAATCGCCTAACTCATGTGCGAGCGCTTGGACCTGCTCCCAATCCTCCCGCATCGCTCGGGAGTCGATTTCTCCGTCGATGTCCCCCTTCACAATCAAGCAAAACATTCGTAGGGGTCTGTCCGTTTGGAGCAGTGGGTTAGTGTCCAACTCCTCTGCGAGTTGCACGGACAGTACCGGCAGTGAGCGCTGCTCGGCGCTCGATCGGATCTTCCCCAGCCTGGCATAGAGAGCGTTCCGTTCATCGCCGGCAGCAACAAACATCTTCTCGGCCCCGGCGAAGTCCTCCGCTGCATCGGACCAATTGTATAGGTCAGCGAGATGGAGGGCGTGCTGCAACACCTCAGACGGAGATCGTTGTCCGTTCTGGGCCTGTAATGGGAGGCCATGTCCCAGAAGGAGCCCTACAGCAAAACAACTTACAGATGCGCCCGCCCGTATACCCATCATCCTTTTCTCCTTAACCTTAAGCACGTGGTTCTTCTTCGCGTCTCATTCCAATCGCACCGGGTATTTGCGCCACGACGAGCCGTTTTTGCCGACGGCGAGCAGGTATTCGCCTGGGCGGGGACCGCGAAGGTCGATGGTAGTGGTCAATACTTCGGCGCTCCCGTTCCATTTCGCCGTGCCGACTGCGTTGACGATGGTCCGATCCTGCCCGTCCCGAATTTGCACTGAATAAACGCCATCCTCCATGCCGATGGGAAGCTTTATCGTCATGGCCAGCAGCTCACGCCGTAGATGCGGAACCTCGACCTGTTGCGCCAAATGTGACTGTCCGGATCTTTCGACCGTCCGGTTGCGAAGGTCCAGCGTAACCGTCATCGCGGCGCTACTAGGCCTTTCCCCTGGGGAGCTTCTAACCGAGAACAGTACTGGACTGACTCGCCACCAGACGGTGATTGCTAGTACGAGGCTGACGCCGCCAGCGAACGCCACTCTGCTAACAACGCGACGCCGATGACGCTGCCGGCATCTGGTGTATCCGTCGAAGCAGGGTGGACATGTTGCGATGTGATCGATGACATCCTCGACCTCGGGGAATGAGAGTCGGCGTCGTGCAATAGCCTCCAGAGCGTCCCTTCCAGGACATCCAAGCCGTTCATGGTTAGGGAAGCTGGAGTGAAGGGCCCGAATGGCCGCCTTCAGAAGGCGACTCTCGTCCCGACGGGTAAACCGTGGAACCTTCTGTGTTTCCTCAGTCATTTGTGCTCCTATTGGCCGGCACGCTTCGTCTGGCCGTTGGTGAATAGGTGATGCGCCTTTTGCATACCGTAATAGAACCTGGACTTGGCTCGTTTTGCGGAAATGCCCATGCTCTTACCGATCACCTTCCAGGAGAGCTCCAGCATTCGGTAGTGGAGCATGTGGGTGATCTCATGTGGCAGGCGGGAAAGAAGGCTCTTCATCGCCAACTCCGTTTCGAGGACCGCTGCCCAGTCAGGCGCTCTTAGTTGATGATTCTCATCCAGTTCCTTCAGGAGACCTTCGTAGGCTAGGCGGTTGTCCTTCAACACCTGTGAGCGAACACGGTGGTGAAAAGCGGTGATCAGGTAGCCGTCGAGATTATGGCTGACTTCCGGTGAAACCTGAAGGCGGGCGGAGACCTCAAGGGCAACCTGCTCGAGAAATTCGGCGGCTTCCGCGCCGTCCTGCAATTCGCTCTCGACGTAGCGATAAGCCCAGGACCAATGGCGCTGCGCTGCCTTCACAACGCGGGGATCGATTGGTGCGCCGCGGCGGTCTTCGGCTCGGATCCATAACGGCGGTATTCGCCGCGCACCTCTTGGTCCCTGCTGCTGAGCGTCACTCATTTGCATTCCGTCGTTCGACAACACGGTTGGTAGGGGGTGGTTATCGGCGACCCACGTATTTCCCCTCTACATCAATAAGATTTGACAGAGGTGAAAAGCCCGAAGGAATTCAAAAAATGTTTTTTAAGCCTGAAGTTCCAGTGGCTTCCTGCGACCCGAGATACCTGCGACGTAAACTCAACACTAAAACAACGAGTCTGCCCAGTTCTACTATTCCCTGAGAAGGAGAGTACCGGTACTGCTTCAGCCACCATCGGTGGCACTGGTCCAGCGGCTATTGGTTCTTTTCAGGCAAGAGGAGATCAACCGATTCGGAGGGGCCGCATGGATTGACGGAAAGCCCACCGAAGCCGGCTCTCCCGTCGGTCGACCGCCGCGCGTAGGTTGTTGAGGCCTAGCCGGAATGGGACGTTATGTGAAAGCTGCCGCACAACGCGGCCGGTGGCGAGCCATGCTGGAGGTGGACGTAAGGTCGGATTATCGGAAGTAGGAACGTCGGACGCTGAAAACGCAGCTGGGAGAACCGTAAGGCGGAAAACCGTCAAACGGCGCGGCAGTCCCTTGCACCAGTGCCGTGCGGCGTGGAGTTTCCGACGTTGTCTCCCAGTTCCACTCTTGCTTAGTCCGGTTGCTTCAGCATTTCGCTCCTGATGGCGATATTCAAGCGAGAGGACAGTTAGCTCTTCGCTGCGCTCCGGGAGGCGTTATTATATGGAACCACGGCCATGGCATACGTTGCTGGCTTCGAGAGTGACATTTTTATTAGCTACGCGCACGCTGATAATACCGAAGGCTGGGTCGACAACTTCGAGAAACGGCTCGGCGATCGTCTCCAGCAATTCGATCGCACTGCCGCCATTACCATCTGGCGCGATGCGAAACTGGGAGGTGCCGATATCTTCAGCGACCGGATTTATAAGGAGATCAAAGCCTCAGCCCTATTGGTGTCCATCCTTTCGCCGAACGGCCTGGATTCGAACTGGTGTCAGCAGGAACGGCAGAGGTTCGAGCAGGCCGCTCCCGCAACGGGCGGTTTTAGGCTGAGCGACGACAGAGTTCGAGCCGTCAAGGTGGTGAAAACGCCTTCGCCGGAAAACCGGCATCGCTCTGTCTTCGGAACGCTGGGCTACGAATTCTATCAACGCTCCAAACAGACGGGACGGTTCCGGGAATTTCACCCTACCAGCCCCGAATTCGATCAAAAGCTAGACGAAGCGGCGCAGGAGATTTGGGACCTTTTGAACCGGCTCAAAGCGCGCGCGCTGGCGCCGCCGCCCGATCTGGCGATTTACGTCGCCACCGCCACGTCCGATCTCCAGGACTGGCGCGACATCGTGGTGCGGCAATTGGCTGCGTGGAATTGCCGGGTGCTTCCGGAATCCGCGCTGCCCACCGCGTCCCCCGCCCTGCGCGTCGCCATCGATGAAGCCTTGGGACCATGCGCGCTTTCAGTTCACTGCCTGGGGCCAAGGCCCGGCTTTATAGCCGAAGATGAAACACATCCCATCGACGTTCTTCAGCTCGTTAAAGCGCGGTCGAAAGGCGTGGAGCGTATCTTGTTTCAGGTCTCTGGCATTCACAAGCTCGCCCAGGAGGCGCTCGAGTCACGCCCGCAGGTGGGCTTCGAGGAATCGCTGAAGCCATCCACCATAGACGTGCTGCTGCAGGCGCTGGAAGACCGCGTCAAAGCCTTGCGGACATCTCCCGCCTCCGCTTCCACGCTGCCCACCGTTTATGTGGTCTGCGCGCCATCGGAGTTTGACGATGCCCTGCGCTTGAAGAGCTGCCTGGAAGCGGAGCGGCGCTGCGCCGCCTTGCTGCCTATTCGCGACGTGGACGACGAACGGGTGCGCTTGCGCCATCATCGCGAAGACCTCAAGACCAGCGACGCGGTGGTGCTTTACTGGGGCCGCGCCAAAGAATCCTGGTTTCACGACCAATTTGTCGAGCTGATCAAAGCCCGCAAAAAGCGCCGGAAGGCCCCGCTCCCCGCGCTCTGCCTAAGTTGTCCGCCGGACCAGACCCGCGAACAGTACCGTCGGCCGGATCTGCGCTTCGAACAGGTGGCCGACCTCAACTGCAACACCAGCCTTCGGCCTCTGTTTCGCTATCTGGAGTCGGTGCCTGATGGAGGAGGAAAGTGACGGCCGCGGGAGTAGAGATTCCGTTCCCTGGACTGAGGCCGTTTAAGAGCTCCGAGTCTCATCTCTTCTTCGGACGCGATGAGCAGGTGGAAGCGCTGCTCGCTCGCTTGGCGGAGCGCCGTCTGCTGGCGGTTGTAGGGGCATCGGGGAGCGGCAAGTCGTCTCTGATTCACGCGGGGCTGATTCCCGCGCTGGAGCGAGGATATCTTGGCGCGCCCGGCTCGCGTTGGATTATCGCGGTTCTGTTGCGTCCCGGAATCGGACCCTTGGAGGGCCTGGCGCGGGCGCTTGCAGGCGCTTTCCAATGCAACACATCGGATGCCCCGGAAGTTCTCGGCCTTCTCACGAAGAGCAGCGCCGGCCTGAGCGATTTTGCCCGGCACAAGCTGCACCCCGGCGAGCAGCTCATGGTTGTGGTGGATCAGTTCGAGGAGCTTTTCCGCTACCGCCGGCAAATCGGCGATCGGGGCCGCGTGGAATCCACCGCGTTTGTGAAACTGCTGCTCGCCGCCACCGGGAATAGCGAGGCGGCGCCGGGGTCCGCGGATGCGTCCGTATACGTCGTGCTGACCATGCGCTCGGATTACCTCGGCAAATGCGCCCAATTTCGCGGCCTGCCCGAGGCCCTCAACGACGTTCAATATCTGGTGCCTCGCATCTCCCGCGACCAGCAGCGGGAAGCCATTGAAGGGCCCATCGCGTTCGCAGGCGCTCAGATCGCCGATCGGTTGATAGAGCGGATTCTCAACGACGCGAGCGACGATCCGGATCAGCTTCCGGTCTTGCAGCACGCCCTGCTTCGGGTGTGGGAGCAATCGGAGGATTCGCGCGCCAGAAGCGCGGCCCTGGACTTGCCCCACTATGAGGACCCCGCTGTCGGCGGAATTGCGGAGGCCCTGAACAAGGATGCCGAAAACGCGTTCCAAAAGCTGAATAGCGCCAGGCAAAAGCTGATCGCGCGCCGCACGTTTCAGCGGCTGGTGGAACCGGGCGCGGAGGACGAGGAGACACGGCGGCCCACGCGACTGAGTGAAATCACCGCCGTTTGCGGCGCTACTAAGAGCGAGGTTCGAGAAGTAATCGAAGTGTTCCGCGCGCGCGGTTTCCTGACACTTTCGGATTCGGGCGGGAAAAATCCGCTCGTCGTTTCGGATGACCTTTCGGGCGAGAACGAACCGCTGGTCGATATTTCCCATGAGAGCCTCATCCGGCAGTGGAAAACTTTGAAGGAGTGGGTGGAGCAGGAGGCGCGGTCGGCGGCGATCTATAGTCGATTGGCCGAATCGGCGCTCAACCGCCGGGCCTTGTACCACGGTCCGGATTTGGCCCAAGCGCTCCGCTGGGAACGGGAGGAATCACCCAATCGGGATTGGGCATCGCGCTACAACAAGAACGTGGCAGCCTGGGATCGCGCCATCAAGTTTCTTCGGCGCAGCGAGAAGCGCCAAAAGCTCGTGCTAGCCGGCTATGCTTTAGTTTTTGCAGTGGCCATCGCCCTGGCAGCTGTGTTCTTTGGGCTATACCGCAATGCCGTGGAGCAGAAGCATGTTGCCAATTCCCTTCGATATGTAGCGACAGCGCAACTGAACTGGAGCACCCACTCAGATCGAAGCTTACTATTGGGGATAGAGGGGCAGCGAGCCTCCGACACGTTCGAAGCAAGGAATGGCTTGCTCACGAATCTTCAAAACAGCGGGGGACTCCTTGCTTACCTCCATCATCAAGCTCCCGTTATCAGCGTAGCGTTCAGCCCGGACGGGAAGATCCTCGCCACGGCAGCGTTCGATAAGACCGTGCGACTGTGGGATGTGGCGACGCGGCAGCCATTGCGCAACCCGCTGGAAGGACACACAGACGCTGTGTATAGTGTGGCGTTCAGCCCGGATGGAAGGGTCCTGGCGTCGGCGAGTTGGGATAGAACCGTGCGCCTATGGGACGTAATGACTGGACAGCCATTGGCTAGACCGCTGGAAGGCCACTCAAACGCCGTGCACAGCGTGGCGTTCAGCCCGGATGGAAAGACATTGGCCTCGGCAAGCTTGGATCAGACCGTGCGGCTGTGGGACGCGGCAACTGGACAGCCATTGGGCAAGCCGTTGGACGGGCACACAAAAGCTGTGTATAGCGTGGCGTTCAGCCCGGATGGAAAGACGCTGGCTTCGGCGGGGTTGGATAAGACTGTGCGGCTGTGGGACGTGACGACCAGACAGCCGTTGGGTAAGCCGCTGGAAGGACACACAAACGCTGTATGGAGCGTGGCG
>Ga0335071_10001014_pt1 | contig 30336 bp, 26 predicted proteins | sample Lox_Sample_15_FD_206724 | JGI IMG/M metagenome (GOLD analysis project Ga0335071, IMG submission 206724) | Soil microbial communities from Loxahatchee National Wildlife Refuge, Florida, United States - Lox_Sample_1.5 | ecosystem: Environmental > Terrestrial > Soil > Wetlands | place: USA...
CCAAGTGATCAGAGGTACCGGGCGACACGGGCCCTCGGGGCGGACGAGCGATAGGTGTCGGGTGCCAGGTGTCGGGTGTCAGCTAACTGCCCGCGCACCGGAGAAAAAGACTGGCGCGAGTCCGATTTCGGCTTGAACGTTCGTTCCTGACACCCGGCACCTGACACCCGGCACCAAGGAGCCTCCATGCGCCTTCTGCTCCTCCCCGCTCTGCTGCTCGCGGCCGCACCGGTCGCCGCCCAGGGCAAGTTCCCGCCCGACTCCTTCACCAACCTGAAGGTGCTGCCGAAGAACATCTCCCCGCGGGAGCTGCTCACCACCATGCGCGGGTTCGCGCTCGGACTCGGCGTCCGGTGCACCTACTGCCACGTCGGGAAGGAGGGCCAGCCGCTCGACTCCGTGAACTTCAAGTCCGACGACAAGCGGACCAAGCGCGTGGCGCGGGTGATGATCGAGATGGTGAATCATATCAATGAAGAGCACCTGGCCGACGTGCCCGACCGCCCGGAGCCGCATGTGGTGGTGCGCTGCGAGACCTGTCATCGGGGGGTGTCGCGGCCGCGGCTCCTGGACGACGAGATGCAGCTCTACCTGGCCGACTCGGGCCTGACGGCGGCGTTGCAGCACTACCGGGATCTCCGGGCCAAATACTACGGCGGCGAGGCCTACGATTTCCGCGAGCTGCCGTTGATCAGTCTGGCGCAGGGCGAGGCCCGCGCGAACCGGCCCGACAACGCCATCGCCATTCTCGCGCTGAGCGCCGAGTTCTTCCCGACGTCGGGGCAGACGCCGATGACCCTGGGGAATATCCTGCTGTTCAAGGGGGACACGGCCAAAGCCATCGCGGCGTTCCGGGACGCGGTGGCCAAGGATTCGACCCTGATGCCGGCGCGGATGCAGCTTCAGCGGCTGACGGGGGGGAAGCACTAGATGGCGAGGGCGAGGTGAAGGCGCATGGCTTCAGTTTCGGGAGGGGGACGACTATCTTCAGGCCCCGATTGTGGGGGACAGCAAAGGCTGTACTCACAGACGCGAACGACTAGACGCACAGATGGGTGGTAGGACGTCGGTTGCAGAAGCGGTCCTATCTCCTGTCCCCCGAACACCACCTGCGCGTCTATGCCTCTGGGTTACTGTTACCTAGCAGTTCGGGACGTAGCGCAGCCCGGTAGCGCACCTGCTTGGGGTGCAGGGGGTCGCGGGTTCAAATCCCGCCGTCCCGACTGACGCTGCCCGCTCAGCACGGCGGGCAGCGTTTTCGTTAGAACCCCCGGAGCGCGTCCGCCTCCGTGGCGTACACGGCGAGAATGGTCGAGAACCCGGAGATGTCGAACACCTCCCGGACCGTCTCGTTCAGGCCGAACAGGCGCAGCCCGCGCCCCGCGCCACCCTCCCCGCTCAGCCGCTTGGCCATTCCGAGCAGCACCCGGAGTCCCGCGCTCGAGATGTAGTCGAGGGCCGTGCAATCGACGGCCATCTTCCGCGCGCCGGCCCCCAGGATCCCGTCGAGTGCCTGCTGGGCCTGGGGCGACGTGTTGCTGTCGAGACTCCCCGCGAAGGCCACGAGGGTGACGCCGTTGAGCGTGCGCGTGGTGATGTCCATGATCTCCTCTAGGGCAGGCGCTTCGTCAGCGTGACGACGTTGCGGTCGGCCCGGCGGTGATAGACGACCTCGTCCATCATCCGCCGGGCCAGGTGAATGCCGAGCCCGCCGATCGGCCGCTCCCCCACGGAAAGCGCGGTGTCGGGGGCGCTCCGGTCCAACGGGTTGAAAGCCAAGCCGTCGTCGGTGAGGGTGACGCACACCCGATCGTCCGAGAGCTCCACCTCGACGCTCAGCTCGCCGCCCCCGCGCCCGGCGAATCCGTACGCGATGGTGTTGTTCAACAGCTCATCCAGGGCCACGCTCACGCTCCGCCGGACCGCATCCGGCAGGGCGTGCGCGTCCGCGAACGCGGTGAACGCCGCGCCCACCCCGGCCACCTGGCCGGGATCGGCGCCGATCGTCATACGGAAGCTGGGCCGCATGTTCCGCCCCAATATGGCCTCCGATCCGCCCTCCGGCGGGGGGGGAAAGCGGCCCGGCATTGCCGAGGGGCTCCCCCCGGTGCACGTTCTCCCCCCGGCAAGGCCTGTCCGATGGACCCCTCCAACCTTTGGCGGTCTGAGTTGTACTTGAAAGAGACACCCCTGGCGACGGACGATCAGGACCGGGCTCTCGTCGAGCGGTGCCTGGCGCATCACCCGGACGCGGCCGGCGCGCTCGTCGACCGCTATCAGCAGCGCCTGTTCAATGTCGCGCTCCGGATGCTGGGAAACGTGCAGGACGCCGAGGATGTCACCCAGACGGTGTTCTTCAACGTGTTTCACCGGCTCCGGACCTACGATCCGAAGTACCGGTTCTTCAGCTGGGTCTATCGCATGACGGTGAATGAGTCGTTGAACCTGCTCAAGCGCCGGAAACGGACGGACCCGCTGGAGGACGACTTCGACGTGCCGGCGCCGGGCGCGGCGGCCGACGGGGCGGCGGAAGCCGAGGACCGGGTGGGCCGGGCGCTGGCGAGTCTCAAGCCCGACGATCGAGCCGTGGTCGTGTTGAAACACTTCGTGTCGTTCTCCTACCAGGAGATCGCCGAGGTGCTGGAGATCCCCGTTCAGACCGTCAAGTCGCGTCTGTTCACCGCACGGGAACGGCTGCGGCTTGCGTTAGGTGAAGGAGTCCGGTAGCGATGCCGAGCCGCGACCAGGTCGAGCTCATCCAGCAGGAAATCGACGGCGCGAACACTCCGGAACAGAGTGCCGCGGTCCGGTCGCTGTTGGAGCGGGATCCGGAGGCCCGGGCGATCGCGGCCGAGCTGCGCCGCGTCGCCGGCATGTTCGCACACGTGGCCGAGCGCGAACCGCCCGCGCGCCTGAAACGGGCGATCCTCGATGCGCTGCCGCAGCCGGCTCGCGCGTCACCCGGCAGGCCGCTCGCCTGGGCCGCCCACACGCTGAAACTCGTCACTACACGCATGGAGGAAGCGATCATGACCAAGAAGGCATTGCTCATCGGAAGCGCCGCGGCGGCGGTCGTGATCGTCGTCGCCGGGCTCATCACCGGCTTCCCCCCCCTCGGCCGCGACGCCGGCACCATCGGCGGGGTGGAGCCGGCGGCCCGGTATCACGGCCACGTGATGACCGAAGCCGACGTGTCGCTCAAGAACCCCGAGATCCAGGCGCTGTTCCAGAATGACCAGATCCTGCACCTGGTGCAGAGCGACGTGTTCCGGCAGGTCATGCAGAACCAGGCCTTCCGGCAGATCATGGCGAGTGACGCGTTCCGGCAGATCATGGCGAGTGACGCGTTCCGCCAGCTGATGGCCGCGGACGCCTTCCGCCAGGTGATGGCGAGCGACGCCTACCGCCAGCTCCAGGCCAATGACGCGTTCCGCCAGCTCCAGGCCAGCGCGGCGTTCCGCCAGCTCCAGGCCCAGGACGCGTTCCGGCAGATGCAGTCGTCCGAGGCCATGCGCCAGCTGCAGGCGAACGACGCGTACCGCCAGCTGCAGGCCAACGACGCGTTCCGCCAGGTGATGGCGTCGGACGCGTTCCGCCAGGTGATGGCGAACGACGCCTACCGCCAGATCATGGCCAACGACGCCTTCCGGCAGGTGATGGCGAACGACGCCTTCCGGCAGCTCCAGGCCAACGAGGCGTTCCGCCAGCTCCAGGCCTCGGACGCCTACCGCCAGATCATGGCTTCGGACGCGCTCCGGCAGCTCCAGGCGGCCGACGCCTTCCGCTCGCTGGCCCAGAGCCAGGCGCTGTCGCAGGCGTTCATGCGCGAGGCGATGCGCAGCCAGATGTAAGCCGACCCGAGGGGATCCCGGCCCGCTCTAACGGGAGCCGGGATCCCCAGGTAGTTTCCCCCCCTCCGACCATGCAACGACTTCGATTCGCCCCGGCCTTTCTGGCCGTCGTGCTGGTGTGCGCGCCCGCCGCGCCCGCCGCGCTCGCCGCGCAGTTCCAGACGGTCGAGACCGCCGACATGCGGCTGGTCTACGCGTCGCCGCTCGAGTCCTACCTGGTCCCCCAGGTGGCCCGGAGCTTCGAGAACTCGCTGCAGTTTCATCGCCGCCTCTTCGGGTACACGCCCTCCGGCCCGATCAACGTGCTGATGCACGATCTCTGGCACTACGGCAACGCGGGCGCGAGCCCGATCCCGCAGAACCACATCACCATCGGCATCGAGCCGTACGCCCACGACTACGAGTCGGCCCCCGCGCCCGAGCGGATGACCTCCTCGCTCAACCACGAGATGGCGCACATCGTGACCGTGGACAAGGCCACGGCGTCCGACCGGTTCTACCGGACGCTCTTCTTCGGCAAGGTCACCCCCAACGCCGAAGTGCCCCTGTCCATGCTCTACAGCTACCTCACCACCCCGCGGTGGTACGCGCCGCGGTGGTACCTGGAAGGGATCGCGGTCTACCTCGAGACCTGGATGAACGGGGGCATCGGGCGCGCCATCGGTCCCTACGACGAGATGGTGTTCCGCACGCTGGTCAAGGACAGCGCCCGGATCTTCGACTTCGTCGGGCTGGAGTCGGAAGGGACGACCATCGACTTCCAGGTGGGCGTGAATTCCTATCTCTACGGCACGCGCTTCATCAGTTACCTCGGGCTCCGGTACGGGAACGACAGCCTGCTCGCGTGGTTCAACCGGACCGAGGGCAGCCGGCGGTACTTCTCGTCGCAGTTCCGGCACGTGTTCGGCCGGTCCCTCGAGGACGAGTGGGCGCGCTGGATCGCGTGGGAGCGGGACTGGCAGGCGGCGAACCTCGCGGCGATCCGCCGGCACCCGGTGACGGCCTTCCGCCCCCTGACCGACCACACCCTCGGCTCGGTCTCCCGCGCCTACTACGACTCGGCGACGCGGGCCATCTACGTCGGGATCCGCTATCCGGGCCAGGTCGCCCATCTCGCGGCCATCGACGTGGCGACGGGGACGATCACGAACCTCACCGAGATTCTGGGCGCCTCGGGATACTATGTCACCGCGCTCGCGTACGATCCGGCGTCCCGGACGCTCTTCTATACGACCGACAACGCCGATTGGCGGAACTTGTGCGCCCTGGACCTGGCGACCGGCCGGACCCGGACCCTCCTCCGGAACGCGCGGATCGGGGATCTCGCGTTCGACCGGGCGGACGGGTCGCTCTGGGGCGTGCGGCACGACAACGGGTTCTCGACGGTGGTCCGCATCCCCCGTCCCTACCGGGAGTGGAACCAGATCGAGACCCTGCCCTACGGGAAGGATCTGTTCGACCTGGACATCTCGCCGGACGGCTCGACCCTCATCGGCTCGATGTCGGAGATCAGCGCGGGCCAGAAGCTGGTGCGGCTGGACATCGCGGCGCTCGTGGCGAAGAACGCCACGCCCGAGGTCCTGTCCGATTTCGGCGACTGGCCGCCGTCGAACTTCGTGTTCTCGCCCGACGGCAAGTACCTCTTCGGCTCCTCCTACTACTCCGGGGTGTCCAACATCTACCGCTACGACCTCACCCGGCAGGTCATGGAGCCCTTGAGCAACACCGAGACCGGATTCTTCAAGCCGGTCCCCTTGCCCGGCGATTCGGTGGTGGTGTTCCGGTACACCGCGCGCGGGTTCGTCCCCTCGATGATTCCCGACGAGGTGCCGGACAGCGTGAGCGCCATCAACTTTCTCGGCAACGAGATCGCCGCGACCCGGACCGACGTGCAGTCGTGGATCCCGCCGCACGATTCGAGCCTCAACCTGGACTCGCTCGCCGCCTCCGCGCGGGCGTATCACCCGCTCGCCCACCTCAGGCTGAACAGCGCGTATCCCCTGGTGGAGGGATACCAGGATGCGGCCGGCACCAGCGCCGTGGCCGTCGGCGGGCGCGCGAACTTCTCCGATCAGGTGGGGGCGACGGCGCTCAACCTGACCGCCTCCTACTCCCCCGACCCGGCCCTGTCGGCCTCGGAGCGCCTCCACCTCCGCGCGGACTTTCAGTCCTGGAACTGGCGGGTCGTCGCGTCGCTCAATCGCGCCGACTTCTACGACCTCTTCGGGCCCACCAAGGTGAGCCGCCGCGGCTATTCGCTGGGCGTGCAGTACAAAGGCAGTCTCTTTCTGGACGACCCGCGGAGCCTCACGTACACGCTGCGGCTGGCGGGGTACGGCCATCTCGCGACCCTGCCGGACTACCAGAACGTGGCGGCGCCGGTCGAGGGGCTGGTGTCGTTCTCCGGCGATCTCGCGTACGGGTCCCTCCGGCGCTCGCTGGGGGCCGTCGAGGACGAGCTGGGGACGACCGCGCGCGCCACCGTCTACGGCAACTACGTGGGCGGCACGCTCTTTCCCCTCCTGAGCCTCGACTGGTCCCACGGCTTCCTCCTGCCGCTCAACCACTCGTCGCTGTGGCTCCGCGCCTCGGCGGGATCGGCGCTGGCCGGCAACCGCGGCGACGCCTTCGCCCAGTTCTTCTTCGGGGGCTTCGGCAACAACTGGGTGGACTACCGGGACATCCGGCAGTTCCGGCAGACCGAGAGCTTCCCCGGCATCGGGATCGACGACGTCGGCGGGTCGAGCTACGGCAAGGCGCAGATCGAGTGGGTCCTTCCGCCGCTCCGGTTCCGCCGCGTCGGGATCCCCAGCTTCTACCTCCAGTGGGCGGACCTGTCGTTCTTCACCACGGGCCTCGAGACCGACGTGGACCTGCGGGCCTCCCGCCGCACGTTCACGAGCGCGGGCGCCCAGCTCGACCTCCGGCTGGTCACCCTCTCCCATCTCGAGTCCACGCTCTCGATCGGATACGCCGTGGCCCACCAGCAGGGCGTCCCGCTCCACTCCGCGGGCATGTTCTCGTTCAAGATCATGTGACCACGGTCCTCGCGGTCGCCGTCAGCGTCCTGCCGGTGTTCGTGTTCCTCGGAGCCCTGGTGGTCATCGACAGCTACAAGCTCGTCCGCCCGCGGGCCATCCTCCTGTCGGTCGCCGCCGGCATGATCGCCGGCCTCGCCGCCTGGGCCGCGAACGTCTGGCTCCGGCCCGCGCTCGGCCTGGACTGGGACCACTACTCCCGGTACGTCGCGCCGGTCGTCGAGGAGCCGCTCAAGGCCGTCTTCGTGGTCTACCTGCTGCGGCGGAGCAAGGTGGGGTTCGTCGTGGACGCCGCCATCCACGGCTTCGGGATCGGCACCGGCTTTGCGTTCCTCGAGAACCTCTACTACGTGCACGCCACGCCGGAGGCGACCCTCTGGACCTGGGTGGTGCGGGGATTCGGCACGGCGATCATGCACGGCGGCGCCACGTCCATCGTGGCGATGATCTCCAAGGGACTCCAGCGCCGCTCCGACGCGTTCCAACCCCATCAGGTGCTGCCCGGCCTCTGCGTGGCCGTGGTCCTGCACTCGCTCTACAACCACTTCCTGCTGCAGCCGGTCCTGGCCGCGGCGCTGATCGTCCTGGTCTTTCCCGCCCTCAGCGTCGCGGTGTTCCAGCGGAGCGAACGGGAGACGAGGACCTGGCTGGGAACCGGGTTCGACACGGACCAGGAGTTGCTGCGGGCGGTGCGCACGGGCCAGGTTTCGGGCACGCCGGTCGGGCGGTACATCGCGACCGTCAAGAGCCGCTTCCCCGCCGAGGTGATCGTCGACATGATGTGCCTGCTGCGGTTGCGTGCCGAGCTCGCCATCCGCGCGAAAGGGGTGCTGATGATGCGCGAGGCCGGATTCGACGCCGCGCCGGATCCGACGGTGAAGGACAAGCTCGAGGAGCTCAAGTATCTGGAGAAGAGCATCGGGAAGACGGGGATGCGGTTGCTGCATCCGTTCGTCCACACCAGCACCCGGGACCTCTGGCAGCTGACCGTGCTCGACGGAGAATGACCATGGACGCCGAGAGACTCGCGCGCGAGATGGAGGTCGCGCGGAACATCCAGCGCGACTTCCTGCCCGAATCCCTTCCGGCCGCGCGGGGCGTGCAGCTCGAGGCCGCGCTCCAGCCGGCCCGCGAGGTGTCCGGCGACTTCTACGACGCTTTCGCGCTGCCGCCCTCGGGCACCATCGTGCTGGTCGTCGGCGACGTGTGCGACAAGGGCGTCGGCGCGGCGCTGTTCATGGCCCTGTTCCGCAGCCTGATTCGCGCGTCCGCCGATCCCGTCCAGGGCGGCGCGATCCAGATGATCGGCGGCCGCCGCACCATCGTGCGCCAATCGCTCGAATCCGCGACGCCGGCCGACCTCCTGACCCGGGTCGCGGGGTTCACCAACGACTACATCGCCCGGCTGCACGGGCGCACCAACATGTTCGCGACGGTCTTCCTCGCCGCGCTCGATCCCGTGAACGGACAGCTCGACTACGTCAACGCCGGGCACGACCCGGCCCTCGTCGTCGCCCCGACCGGCGGCATCCAGGAGCTCCGCCCCACCGGCCCCGCGCTCGGCCTCTTGCCGGACCAGGTGTTCACGGCGGGGCAGACCACCCTCGAGCCCCGCGACGCCTTCGTCGCGTTCACCGACGGGCTGGTGGAGGCGCGCAGCCCGGCCGGCGAGGCCTTCGGCGCGCAGCGGCTCCGGGACGCCCTGCGGGCCAATGTCACCTCCGCCACCACCCTCGTCCGGGGCGTCCTGGACGCGGTCCAGGCGTTCACCGGGGCGGCGGAGCCGCACGACGACATCACCCTGCTGGCCGCGTCTCGGACTGGCGCGTGAGGGCGCACCGGTAGCCGGTGGCCGGGGACCTGGCCACCGACCACCGGGCTCCGATGACGCTCTCTCCTACCGGGGCACGATCGGCAGCGTCACGTGCGTCGGGTGGGCCGCGTCGTGCAGCACGCGCTGGTGCGCCGTCACGAAGACCGAATCGCGCTCGTTGTTCCCGCCGGTGTTCAGGTTCCGGTCGTACTTCGGGAACAGGGCGGACGCGATGCTCACCCGCAGCCGGTGGCCCGGCTCGAACACCATCGACGTGAACCAGAGGTCGATGTCGTACTTCACCACCCGCCCCGGCACGAGCGGCACTTCCCGGTCCATCCCCTTCCGGAACCGCGCCCGCACCAGCCCGTCCTGCACCCGCTCGGCGTGCCCGTCCGGCCAGACGTCCAGCAGCATCACCGTCCAGTCCGTGTCCTTCCGGTCGCTCGCCGCCCACACCGTCGCCGTCATTTCCCCCGTCACCTCGATGGCCCTGGCGAGCGGCTTGGAGGTGAAGACCAGCGCATCCTGGCGGGTCGCGTTCAACGAGGTGTAGTCCTCGTTGAGCGACTCCTCGAGCTCCCGGGAGTCGATGAGGTAGGGCGTGGGATCACCGGGATTGTAGGTGAACGTATCGGCGGCGGCACCCGTCGGCGGCAGCGTGTCCAGCACGCCGTCTCCGCCGCTGGTGCGGGCGTCGCCGCCCGACGAGACGTACCAGTTCGTGGCCTTCGCCCGCGCCAGCGGCCACTCGTGCTCCTGCCGCCAGGTGTTGTCGTTGATCACGAAGTCGTCGAACGGCGGGAGCGTGTCGACGCCGTTGTTCCGGCCGAGCAGGTAGTGATCGAACCAGCGGATCTGGAGATCGCGATAGGCGTAGCGCGCGTCCGGGCCGAAATCCCCCGCCACGTAGTCCACGCCTTTGTGGGCGCCCACGCCCATCACGATGTGCCAGACGGGGTGGTGCGGCTGGCGCAGCAGCGCATCGGTGTAGTAGATCGGCCCGCGCGAGTCGTCGTGCCAGCCGGCCATCGACAGCACCGGCGCCCGCTCGTTGGCGATGTAGGTAGTGGCGGCGTGCTGGCGCCAGTACGCGTCGAGCGTGGGATGCGCGACCCAGCGGTCCCAGAGCGGCACGTCACCGCAGCCCAGCCGCTGCGGCAGGGTGACGAGCGGCAGGTGGGTGATGGCCTCCCCGATGTCCAGCTCCGCCGTGTTCGGGTCCATCGTCCGCGTGCGCATCAGGCAGGCCCAGTCCACGTTGATCGGCCCGAACGCCATCGCGGCATAGGGGACGACCACCCACCCGTCGGGAGAGGCCGCCGTCGGCGAGATCGCCGCGAGGTGCGGCGGGTTCGAGACGGCCGCGAGCCAGACCAGCTTGCCCTCGTCCGAATGGCCGATCATCCCGACCTTGCCGTTCGAGCCGGGCAGCTTGGCCGCCCATTCGACCGCGTCGTAGCCGTCCCGGATGTCGGACGTGTAGTCGCCGAAGTCTCGGACATCCCCGCTCGACTGGTCCCGGCCGCGGACGTGCTGGGCCACGAAGATGTAGCCGCGGGAAGCCCACCAGCGGCCGGCCGGGTGCAGCACCCGCCGGTACGGCGTGCGCTGGAGGACCACGCCGAACGGTCCGGGGCCCACGGGCCGCGCGATGTAGGTCGCGAGGCGCGCGCCGTCCCGGGTGGGCATGAACACCAGCGTGTCTTCCGTGACGGCGTACTGGGAATCCGAGGCCGGCATCTTCCACACCTGATAGTCGTGCTCGACCACCCCGGGCGTGGCGCGCCGGACCAGCCGGAACCGGCGGTCGACCAGCCGGTCGCCCATCCACTCCAGGCCCTGGAGCGTGTCCCCGTGCCAGGCCGCCCGCATCACCATCCGGTCGTCCTGGGTCAGCACCACCGAGTCACCCGCGCTCGCGACCCGGTTCACGGTGAGCATCGGCTCGCCGGTGCGCCGGCGCAGAAAGCCGACGTTCCCCGAATCGCCGCCGGCGAAGTGCGCGAACCCCATCCGGCGCCAGCCCTCGAAGCCGAACTTGGGCTTCGCAGAGAGCGCGATGTAGACGTCCCACTCCCCCGCCAGGCTGGGCGACTGGCGGGGCGGCGACGCCCCCTCCGTCACAAGCGCCAGGACGGCCGCGACGAGCACGAGTCCTTTCATCTTCACCCCCCCATCTGGGTAACCGGTTTGGATCGCCGGCGAGCGGCGACCAGGATCCCCAACCCCACGAGGTTCAAGAGCACGATCACCAGGGTGATCTTGAGCGCGAAGCCCGCCACGCTCGCCACCTGGATGATCGGAAAGACCGACAGCACGGTGTACAACGCGGTGATCAGGAGCCCGGACGCGGCGGCGGCCTTGATCCACCACGGCGGCCGGGGCGTCACGCCCCGGAGCCCGATCAAAGGAATCGCGAACATGACGAGGTAGGTGAGCGCGTAGAAGATCCCGCCCGCGTTGAAGATGAGCTGGAAGGCTTCGGCCTGCCCCACCCCGACCAGGCTCAGCACGGACATCGCGAAGGAGAACGCGGCGACCACCGCGATGGAGTTGACCGGCGTCCGGTACGTGGGATGGAGTCGGCTGAACCACGCCGGGAGCATCCGGTCCCAGCCCGCCACCATCGGCAGGCGGGTGACGGCGCTGAACGCGACGCTGATCTGGGACACGCGCATCGCGAGGGTCACGAGGATCGCGATGGTCACGAGGGCCCCGGCAATCCCGAACGGGCCGAAGCCGACCCGCAGCACCTGCGGCAGCGGTCCGATGAGGTCGATCTGGTCGGTCGGGATGTACGCCACGACGGTGGCGGTGCCCAGGATGAAGAACAGCGCGATGACCGGCGCGGCGATGTACACCGACTTGCGGACCGCGCTCGCCGGGGAGCGGGTCTCCCCGGCGAAGATGGCCATGTACTCGAACCCGGCAAAGGCGCCCACCGACAGCTTGCCCAGGATGTTGAGATTGAACAACGAGACCGCGGGCAGGGTCGCGTGGAACGGATGGAACGCGCGGAGATGCCCGGTGGCCAGGCCGAGGAACGGCAGGAGGATCAGGATCACGAAGATCGTGATCATGAACACGCCGCCCGCGTTATGCACCCATTTGGCGAGCGACAGGCCGACGAACGCCAGGGCCGCGAGGAGGGCGATGGCCAGAGCGGACGACAGGGACACGAACCACACGCTGCGGGTCAGCCACGCCGCGCCCGGGCCCAGCGCGTACGACAGGTAGGTCGCGACGGTGAGGCCCAGTTCCGACGCGAACAACATGACGTAGAGCCAGAGATTCCACGCGACCATGAAGCCGACGGTCTGGTTGAAGCCGAGCTTGGCCCATTGGTACAGCCCGCCCTCGAGCGGCATCAGCTGGTTGAGCCAGATCACCACGGCCGCCAGCGGCAGGTAGAAGAGCACGACCGCGAGCAGCCACATCACGACGTGCGACGGGCCGAGCTTGCCCGCCACGCCGATCCAGGTGAGTCCGATGATGAAGAGAATCTGCGTGAGCGCGAGATCCCTGACGCCGAGCTCCTTCTTGAGCGACGCGCTTTCCGCCTCGACCCGGGCCTCTTCCTGCGCGAGCGTCATGAACCGAGCCGCTCCCACAGCCGGGCCCAGGCGGCCAGCCCGGCGTGCAGGCGCGCCACCCGGAAGAATTCGTCGGGGGCGTGGAAGTCCTCGTCTCCGGTCGAGAACGAGAAGTACACGGTGTCGAGCCCCAGAATCCGCTTGAACATTTCCGCCACCGGCAGCGTCCCGCCCATCCGCACGATGATCGGCCGCACGCCGTAGGTCTCCTCCAGGGCCGCCTCGGCGGCCTTCAAGACCGGATGATTCCGGGCGATGCTCGCGGGCCGCGCCCCGTGCGTGCCGGGCTCGACGGTGAGGCGGACGCCCGGGGGCACGGACTGCTCGAGGTGGCGGACCACGAGCTCGATGATGTCGTCCGGTTCCTGGTCGGGCACGAGACGACAGGTGATCTTCGCGTGCGCCTGGCTCGGCACCACGGTCTTGGATCCCGGCCCCTGGTAGCCGCCCCACAGACCGTTGACCTCGAGCGTCGGCCGGGTCCATTGGCGCTCCAGCGTCGAATAGCCGGGCTCCCCGACCCCGGCCGCCACGCCCACCTGCGCCAGATACGCGCGCTCATCGAACGGGAGCGCCGCGATCTCGGCGCGTTCGGCCGGCGCCAGCTCGCGCACCCGGTCGTAGAAGCCCGCCACGGCCACGCGGCCATCCGGCCGGTGGAGTGACGCGACCACCCGGGCCATCGCGTGCAGGGGGTTCGGGACGCTCCCGCCGTGCCGCCCCGAATGCAGGTCCTTGGCGGCTCCCGTGAGGGTCAGCTCCAGCGCCGCCAGCCCGCGGTTCGCGACCGTCAGGGACGGCTCGTCAATCCGCCACATCGCGCCGTCGGCCGAGATCACGACGTCGGCCTTGAGAAGGTCGCGGTGCCGGGTGACGAACTCCTCGAGATTCCTGCTGCCGACCTCCTCTTCTCCTTCGATCATGAATTTCAGGTTGAGCGGCAGGCGTTTCCGCTCGGCGAAGAACGCCTCCGCGACCTTGATCGGGATGAGCATCGGGCCTTTGTCGTCGGAGACGCCGCGCGCGTAGAGGCGCCCGTTCCGGAGCGTGGGCGTGAAGGGCGGGGAGTGCCACTTATCGAGGGGATCTTCCGGCTGGACGTCGTAGTGCCCGTAGATGAGCGCCGTCGGGGCACCCGGGGCGCCGAGCCATTCGGCGTAGACGACGCCGGCGCCGGGGGTAGGCAGGGTACGCACGGTGAGGGGTCCGGCGGCTTCGAGTTTTCCGGCGACCCAGGCCGCGGCCGCGGCGAGGTCCGCCGCCCGCCGGGGATCGGCGCTGACGCTCGGAATCCCCGCGAATTCCACGAGTTCCCCCAGGATCCGGTCGTGCCCGGCCTCGAGACGCGCGAGCACCGCCGCCAGGTCGCTCACTTGCCGCCGTCGATCGAGAGCACCTGCCCCGTGATCCAGCCGGCGTGGTCGGACGCGAAGAACAGCACGCCGGCCGCGATGTCCTCCGGCGTACCCAGGCGCTTGAGCGCGATCCGGTCGATCAGCGCCCGCTGCCCTTCTTCCCCGTACGATGCCCACTGCGCTTCGGTAGTCCGGTTCGACCGGACGAACCCGGGCGCGACGTTGTTCACGGTGATGCCCCAGGGTCCCAGCTCGTGCGCCAGCTGCCGGGTGAGGCCGATCTGGGCCGCCTTGGCGGACGCGTAGGCCTGGATGCCGGTCAGGCTGACGCCGAGTCCGGCGCCGCTCGAGATGTTGACGATGCGGCCGAAACGCTTCGCCTTCATCCCGGGCGCCACGGCCTGCGACATGAAGAAGGCCCCGGTCGTGTTGACGTCGAAGATGGCCTGCCACTGCTCCGGGGTGACCTCCTCGAGCGGCCGGCCCACCTGGCCCAGCACGCCGCCCGCGTTGTTCACCAGCACGTGCACCAATCCCGCGGGCCTGGCGGCGTCGGCGACGAATCGTCCCACGGCCTCCCGGTCGCGAATGTCCAGGACCCTCACGGTGCAGGCGGCCCCGCCGGCGGCCTGGCAGAGCCGCCGGGTCTCGTGCAGCTCGTCCTCGATCACGTCACACGCCCACACCGCGGCTCCCCGCTCGGCGAACGCGAGACTGATGGCCCGGCCGAAACCGTGCGCCGCGCCGGTGACGATGACGGTCTTGCCCTGAAACGCGATGTTCACGAGGCGGTGAGGGCCTGCAGGGTCTCACGCGACTGCGGGCGGGCGCCGCGCTCGACGTCGTGAATGAGGGCGACGAGCTTCGCGGTGAGCGGCGTCGGCACGCCCGCCTCCCGGCCCAGCGCGACCACGACGCCGAGCTGGGCGTCCACCTCGGTGGGTCGCTTGCGCACCGCGAGATCGCGCCAGATGCCGCTGTGCGTCTTGGCCGAGCGCCGGTTGTGCCGCACGAGATCGTCGAGGGACCGTTCGGCCGCCCCGGCGGGCGCGCCGGGCAGATAGGCCGCGGGGTCGAACCCGTCGAACGCTTCGGGCGTCACGCCGCGGGCCGCCGCCACGGCCAGCATCTCGCGGGCCAGCGCGACGTAGAGTCCCCGGTCTTCGGGCCGGGCGAGGCAATCGGCGATGGAGTCGTTGGTCAGCGCCGTCGCGAACAGCATCGCGCCGTAGGCTTCCTTGCCCCAGAGGTAGCCCCAGATGTTCGGCGTCGCGGTGGCGCGGTCGTCGAAGTCGCGCCAGGCGTCCCGGATGGCCAGCACCCGCGGGGTCACGCGCTCGGCGCCGAACGCCTCCCCCACCATCACGGTCCCGCGGCCACCGTACAGCAGCAGGCCCGGCTCCAGATAGTCGGCGCCGAAGTTGACGAACGCGCCCACGGTGCGGCCCTCGCCGATCACCCGCGAAATGCCCAGCTCGTTCAAGCCGTTTTGAACCGAGATCACGCACCCGGTGGCGGTCAGATGCGGGAGCAGGGCGCGGACCGCGGCGTCGGTGTGATGCGCCTTGGTCGCGAGCATCACCGTGTCCCACGTGCCGCGGAGCGCCTCGGGCGTGAAGGCGGGCACCGGGACGGTGAATTCCGCGATCGGCCCCGAGATGCGGAGACCCCCGCGGCCGATGGCGGCGACGTGATCGGCCGCGCTGTCGACGAGGGTGATGTCGTGACCGGCGCGCGCCAGGTAGGCGCCGAGGGTCCCGCCGATGGCGCCCGCACCCCAGACCAGACCACGCATGCGGCGGCCCGTCAGACGCCGCCCCAGGGACCGTCCAGCAGGGCGCGGGTCTCCTCGACGGCGACCTGCCAGAGGGCGAGGAGATCGTCGTCGGGGCGCTGGTACAGGCCGCCGTAGTTCCCGTCGGGGATGTAGCCGCGCATCGCGACGGGATCGAGCATGCGCACCTTGTCCATGTCCACCATGGGCCGCTGGGTCTTGGGCAGCTCGACGCCGGGGAGTCGGGTCCACGGGAAGTTCTCCATCCACGACCCGTGCGACGCGACCTTGTCGATGGTCTGGACCTTGGCCCAGGTCTTGGGCGCGTTCCACCAGTTGTGGAAGATCACGCGACACCCGGGATGGTCCGCGGCCCATTCCTGCGAGAACTGCTGCACCGCGCCGTTCCCGCCGTGCCCGTTGCAGATCATGATCCGCTTGAACCCGCTGTGGGCCATGCCGTCGAGGATGTCGCGCACCACGGCGAGGTGGGTCTCGACCCGCAGCGAGATGGATCCGGGGAACTCACGGAAGTAGGGCGTGACCCCATAGGCCAGGACGGGGAACACCGGAATGCCGAGGGGCTCGGCCGCTTCCGCGGCGACCCGTTCGGGGAGGATGCAGTCGACGGTCAGGCGGAGATAGCTGTGCTGCTCGGTGCTGCCGATGGGGAGGACCGCGCGGTCGTCGCGCTTCAAGTACGCTTCGACCTGCATCCAGTTCATGTCGCTGATTCGCACGTCGCCTTCTCGCGGGATCGGAGTCGGGCGAGAATGTACCGCCCGTGGCCGCCGGTCGCCGCTCCCGGTGCTCCAGCGTTTCGCCGGCGCCGTGCGTAGCGGTCCCCGCCCGGTCCGGCGCAGGCTCCCCTCCGGCAGGTGCGCGTCGTGCGCCTGGAGCTTCAAGACCGCTCGGCCGCCGCCATCCCGGCGAGGAGATCCACGAACCTGGGTCAGGGCGGGACTCCCGGGCCACGTCGCACAGATTCCGGATTATCATTGAGTTGCAGGCTGGAACTCGCTCGGCTTCCCTTGAGGCGCTCGCCATGGTACAGATGAAGACCACTCGAACGGATCTCCCGTGAGAACCCTCCGGCACTCCCTCATCGCGTCCCTGGCGCTCGGCGCCTGCTCGGGCGGCTCCACCCAGCCGACCAGGATGGCGACGGCCCTCGCGTTCCAGGTCCAGCCGGCGAACGCGACCGCGGGGGTGCCCATCGCGCCCTCGGTGCAGGTCCGCGCGGTCGACTCCACCGGCGCCACCGCCACGTCGTTCACCGGCAACGTCACGGTCGCCTTCGGCGCCAATCCGGGCAGCGGCACGCTCTCGGGGACGACCACGGTGAAGGCGGCCTCCGGCGTGGCGACCTTCTCCACCATCACCGTCGACTCGGCCGCCACGGGCTACACGCTGGCGGCGAGCTCGAGCGGCCTGGCGGGCGCCACCAGCGGGACGTTCAACGTCGTCCTCGGACCGTCCGATGCGGCGCTGATCGCGGGCAACGACCAGCCCGGCCTCGTGAGCTTCGCGGTCAACGACCGCCCCACCGTCCGCGTCACCGACGTCCACGGCACCCCCGTCGTCGGCCTCAGCGTGACCTTCGCGGTCGCCTCGGGGGGCGGCAGCGCGACCGGCACGGCGACCGTCACCAACGCCAACGGCGTCGCTCAGATCGGCAGCTGGACCCTGGGCGGCTCGGCCGGGGTCAACACCCTCTCCGCCACCATCGCCGGACCGGCCTTCCCCGGGAACCCGGCGATCTTCACCGACACGGCGTACACCGCGGGATTCCCCATCACCATCATGCCCTTCGGTCCGGGACTGACCAGCGCCCAGGCGGCATTCACCGCCGCGGTCTCCAAATGGCGGCAGATCGTGTATCGCCCGTTGAGCTCCGTGTCGCTCGCGAGCGTGGGAGCCGGCGCCTGCTATCCCGGGACCCCCGCCCTGAGCGGCTCCACCACGGGCGTGGTGATTTACGCGTCCGTCCAGACCATCGACGGCGCGGGCGGGATTCTCGCCGAAGCGGGGCCTTGCGTCAGTCGGACCACCAACGGCCTCGCCGCGGTGGGCGTGGTGATCTTCGACAGCGCCGACATCGGCGGGCTCATCTCGAACGGCTCGCTGAACAGCGTCGTGCTCCACGAGATGGGGCATGTCCTGGGATTCGGCACCGCCTGGGGACCGCCGAGCGGCACGGTGTTCGCGAACTGCCTGCAGCTCCCGTCCAATCCCCCGGGGACCCTTCAGGACACCTACTTCAGCTGTCCCAAGGCCAAGGCCCAGTTCGATTCCGTGGGCGGCGGGAGCTACACCGGCGGGAACGTCGTGCCGGTCGAAAACTGCGCCACGTCCCCGTACGTGTACCCGGCCTGCTCGACCGGTACGGTGAACGGCCATTGGCGTGAGGTCGCGTTCGGCAACGAGCTGATGGTGGGCTTTCTCCCCGCGAACCCCAAGCTGAGCGTCGTCACCGCCGCCGTCCTCGCGGACCTGGGGTACGTGGTGAACTACGCCGGGACCGACACGTACACGCACACGTTCAGCGAGCGGGCCCCGGGCGGTGCTGCCGTGGTGGTGCCGCTGGGCGACGACACCTGGCGCGGGCCGCGGTACCTCGTCGGTACGGACGGAGCGCTCCGCTCGGTCCCCCGCTAGTTGACGATGAAGACGCCGCGCCCGAAGGGCTCGCACCGGTAATGGACCGCCGCTCCTTCGTCGCGACGACCGCGGCCGCGCTCGCCGCCCCCGCCCCCGCCCTGCGCGTGTCGATCCCCTCCGATCCCCTCGGCGTTCGCGCCGACTTCCCGATCACCGCCGATCGTGCCTACCTGAACTCGGCGTACATCGCACCGATCCCCCTGCCGGTGGTCCGCGCGGGAAGCGAGTTCCTCGAGAACAAGGCGAAACGGCCGCTCGAGGTGGGCGAGCTGCTGGGGGCCGACGGGAAGCTGCGGAGCCAGTTCGCGAAGCTCGTCAACGCCGGTCCCGACGAGGTGGGATTGCTCTTTTCCACCGCCGAGGGGGAGAACATCATCGCCCAGGGATTGGGACTGCAGGCCGGCGACAACGTGGTCGTAGATGAGCTGCACTACCCCACCGAGTTCGTCCTCTACCGGGCGCTCGAGCACTCGCTCGGCATCGAGCTCCGGATCGCGAAGCACCGGGAGGGCGCCGTCACCGCGGCGGATTTCGAGCCTCTCGTGGACCGGCGGACCCGGATCGTGTCGGTCGCATGGGTCTCGCACCTCAACGGCTTCCGGCACGACATGCGTCCCATCGCCGACCTGGCCCACGCGCACGGCGCCGTGTTCTACGCGGATGCCATCCAGGCCGTCGGGATGTTCCCCATCGATGTGCAGGCCGCCGGGGTGGACGCCATCTGCGCGGGGTCCTACAAGTGGATGCTGGCCGGGTTCGGCGTCGCGCCCTTCTACATCAAGCGGGACGTGATGGACCGCCTCCGCATCGACCGCTTCGGGGAGTTTCAGGTAGAGAAGGAGCTCCCCGACCATCACTACGAGCTGAACCAGACTGCCCGGAAGTTCGACTACTGCAGTCGGGCGTTCGGTCCGGTCCGGGAGCTGTCGGCGGCGCTGGCCTACCTCGAGCAGGTCGGGGTCGACCGCATCGGCGCGCACACCATCGGACTGGGAGGACGGCTGTACGACGGCCTGTCCCGGCAGGGGCACCGACTCTTCACGCCTCCGGGGAATCACTCCTCCATCGTGACCCTCTACTGCGCGAAACCCGCCGCCGACGTGCGGGCCGCCTTCCAGAAGGCCGCCGTGGACGTGACCGTGCGGGACGGCCAGATCCGGATCGCCCCCGCGCTCTTCAACACCGCCGACGACGTGGACCGCTGTCTCGAGGTCACCCGCGGGCTGACCTGAACCCCGTTCCATCCCTCTGGAGGACCTTGTGGCCGATTGGATCGGCTGGATCGCGACCGCCATCGTGGTGTGCTCGTACGTCTTCAAGCGGCCCGCGACGCTGCGACGGATTCAGGCCGTCGGGGCCTTGCTCTGGCTCACGTACGGCGTGATGATCCACTCCAATCCGGTCATCGTCGCGAACGTCTTCGTGGCGGCCGCCGCGATCGGCTCGTCGTTTCTCCGGTTCCGGAAGGATCCCCTCCCCGGATAGCCCCGGAGGTGCCCGACCACGAGAGGGGAGAACAGGGATCGGGCATGGCGGAGCTGGTGGGCTGGCTGGCGACGGCCGTTTTCGTGAGCTCCTACCTCTTCCGGACCCCCGCCACGCTGCGGCGGGTGCAGGGCGCCGGCGCCGTGGTGTGGATGACCTATGGGGCGCTCATCCATTCCACCCCGGTCATCGTCGCGAACATCTTCGTCGCCGGCGCCGCGATCTGGTCGTCGTTCGTCCCGCCCCGACCAAACGCGACCGCCACCTAGACTGGCTCGCGGGGATTGCGGGGCCCGGCCGGGCCTTCTAAACTGGACGACGATGCGGACCCGGATCCGTGCGCTCGCCGCCTTCTGTGCCTTCCTGCAGGTCGCCCTGCCGGCGACGGTGGCGTACGCGGATGCCCGCTTCGACGCGGCGCCCGTCGCGCCGGTCCACGTGGAGTCGCATGCGGGCGCCCTGTGCGCCGTCGTCCACCCCGAAAACTGCGCGCTGTGCCAGTTCCTCTCGGCGCTCAATCCGCTGGCGCAGCATCAGCCGGTCCGCCTGCCGGACCCGCCCGAGCGGCTCATCACCACCGCCGACCGGCTCCCCGTCGTCTCGCTCGCGCGGTCTGCGAGCCCCCTCGCTCGCGCCCCACCCGCCCTCGTCTAGCTCCGAACGCCCCTCGGTTGCATCGAGGGGACCCTTGAACAGCCGCTGGTGCGCACCGCCACCGCCCTCACCCGGCGGGGCCCGGCACGCTCGCGACTGTCCGGGCCACGCGCCGCGTGGTCCGCATCCTGAGCGCTTGACGAGGACTGACTCATGTTGTCTCACCGAATCCTGTTCCTGATCGCGGGCGCGCTTTCCGCCCTGGCCCCCGGCTCGGCCCGCGCCGCACCGCCCCGCGGCGACGACATTGCCGGCGTCGTGGTCGACAGCGTCTCGGGCAAGCCCCTGCCCGGAGGCGAAGTGCGGATCCTCCAGGGCTCCAACGTGGTCGCCGTCACGACCACCGACGAGTTCGGGCGTTTCATCGTCCACAACCTCGCGGACGGCACCTACACCGTGAGCGCCCGCTACTTGGGATACCGGCCCGTCGACCGGACGTACACGGTGAACGCCGCGGCGCCGACCTCCATCCTGACCGTCTCCATGGTCGCGGCGCCGATCAACCTCAAGGGCCTTTCCGTCACGGCCGCGGCGCCGATCGCCGTGGACACCCGCACCGGCGACCAGATTTACAAGCAGAACGACTACCACGGTGCGCCGACCAACACGACGTCGCAGATCATCCAGCAATCGATTGCCGGAGCGGCGCGCGCGCCCACCGGCGAAGTCCACATCCGCGGTCAGCACGCCGAGTACACCTACTACGTTGACGGCATCCCCGTGCCTTCCGGGATCTCCGGGAGCCTGAACGAGCTGTTTGATCCCAATGTCGTGAACCAAATCGACTTCCAGACCGGCGGCTGGGACCCGGAGTACGGCAACAAGAACTCCGCCATCGTGAACGTCACCACCCGGATCCCCACCGGCGGATTCCACTTCGATGCCTCGAGCTACGCCGGATCATACGCCGCAAGCGGTGAGGCCCTGTCACTCAGCAGCAACGCCGGCAAGTTCGGGTTCTTCCTGTCCGGCGCGAGCCAGCTCACCGACATGCGCCAGGAACCCGTGATTTTCGACACGACCACGAACGCTCCGATCAACTTCCACAACCACGGCGCGGACCTCTTCGGGTTCGGCAAAGTGCAGTGGGTGCCGTCGGACCGGGACGTGGTGAACCTCGACGTCAACCGGTCCCGCACCAATTTCCAGGTCCCGTTCGATTCCACGGGCGGCGTGTCCGTCGACGACCACCAGCAGGACGTCAACGGCTTCGTGAACCTGGGCTGGCGCCACCGCACCGCCGGCGCGGACGTCGAGGAGGCCAACGAGCTCTTCGTCGGCGCGTTCTACCGGGACGGGACGCTTCGGTACACGCCGGGCGCCACCGACCAGCCGTCGTTCATCTTCTATCCCGATACGACCACGCCCTACAACCTGCAGGAGAACCGGAACTTCCATACCGTGGGGCTCAAGCTCGACTACACCATCCGCCCCCATCACGGCCTCGAGTTCAAGACCGGGACGGTGGTACAGACCACGAGCGGGCACGAGGACTTCAGTACGGTGGATTCGGCGGGGAATCCAGGCCCGGCGGCCAACTCCTCGCTGACCGGCGGCGATGTGGGCCTGTATGCGCAGACCGCCATCTCTCCCACCGACAAGTGGGAGCTCCGGACGGGCGCGCGCTTCGACGCCCACACCGCACCGTTCGCCGGGACCCAGCGGCAGCTGTCACCTCGGATCAAGCTGAGCTTCTTCCCGGATCCGGCGAGCACGTTCTGGGTCTATTACGGACGCCTCTTCCTGCCCACCAACGTCGAGGACCTCCGCGCCATCACGAGCGACGCCCAAGGGGGCGTGGCCGCTCAGCCGACCCTGCCGGAGCGAGACAACTTCTTCGAGGTCGGATTCGTGCATCGGTATCCGGGCGGTGTGGTCACCAAGCTGTCCGGCTATTACAAGCGGAGCGACCCGGGGATCGACGACAACACCGTGCCCGGCTCGGCCATCACGACATCGGTGAACATCGAGCATGTGCGCATCACGGGAATCGAGGCGGTGGTGGAGGTCCGGCCGGCGGGCCCCCTGTCGGGCTACCTCAACTTCGCGCTCAACCACGCCTACGGGTATGGGACGGTGACGGGCGGCTTCTTCCCCTCCGTGCCGCCTTCGGGCGCGTTCGATCTGGATCACGACCAGCGCGTCTCGGTCGTGGCGAATGCGCTTTACTCTCAGAGCGGGTTCTACCTGAGCGCCACGGGGATCTACGGAACGGGGCTCACGAACGGGAACGACACCGCCACCTACAAGACCGGGCTGTTCGACTTCAACTCGGACGCGCACGTGTCGCCCAGCTTCATTTTGAATGCCAGCGCGGGGTACTCCATCCCGCTGGGCGCGACGATTCTCCGGCCCGAAGTGTACGTGGACAATGCCTTCAACCATCATTACCTGCTGAAGGGCGCCTTCTTCAGCGGCGCCTCGGTGGGGCGGCCGCGCACGATCCAGTTCCGGCTCAACTTCGGCGTGTGAGGTGGCCGTGAGCACGACGGCACGCCTGTCGCGGGGGGCCCGGCGCACCATCGACCGGGCCGTCTCCGCGCTCACCTACTCGGTGGACCGCCTCGCGCAGGACCTCCGGATCACCCCGGGGACACTCTTCAATTATCGGAAGGGGAGGACCCGCGCCCCGCGCGCGGCGATCGAGAAACTGGCGAGGATCCTGAGACGGCAGGCACACCGACTGGAGCGGATGTCACGGTCGGTGGGCCCGCCCGGGTGAGCTCAGCGCACCAGCGATACCAGCCACACCACGAGCGCGATGCCGGCGGCGACGCCGACCAGGAGTCCCGTCAGCCAGCGTCGGACCGCCCGCCGGTCGAACTCGCCGAACAGCCGGCGCTCGCAATCCGTGCACAGGGTGTGTCCCGGCGGGCTCGGCGCCCCCACCGGAAGCGCGGTGGGACGGGCGAGAAAGGACTCGACCGTGCGCCAGGTGCCGTCGGCATCCCGGATCCGGCCGCACTGGGGGCAGAGGGGCACGATGCGCCCGAACGTCGCGAGCACCGCGGTCAGCGCGCGGGTGTGACTCCCGCCCCGGTACGCCAGGAACGCGAGGGTGATCAGGACGCCGAAGCGGATCGTGAAGTTGACCAGGCCCACCCAGCGGAGCGGGTCCGAATGCCACACCCAGACCTCGAGGACGAGCCGGCCCGTCACCAGGAAGGCGCCCAGGAAGATTCCGAACCACAGGAACCCGGCCCAGGCGGCGAGGACGACCGGAATGGCGTAGGCGATGCTGACCTGCACCGACGCCGTGGTCACGCCGTCGAACGCCAGCGCGGCGACGGCGATGACCGCGGTGTACAGCATCACCCGCTGGGCGCCGGTGGGCGGGTTCACGAACGCCGATGCCCTGTCATCCATTCACCCAAGATATAAAGCCGGGTCGCCACCAGGGTGGCAGAGCGTACCCGATCTGCGCGAACCGACCCGGGTTCCAGCGCGTGACGTCAGCGCGCGTACCGGGCCATCAACTTCGCAGCGCCGATGGTGTGCGCGTGCAGATTGAACCCCACGTACGCGGCCGTCGCGCCCGCGGGCAGGTCCAGCTTCGCGACGTCGAGGGCGAAGACGGTGATGTAGTAGTGATGGGGCTTGTCCCCCGGAGGAGGACACGCGCCGCCGTACCCGGGCGCGCCGAAGTCGGTGTTGCCCTGCACCGCGCCGGCCGGGAGCAGGTTCTTCGACGGATCTCCCGCGCCCGCGGGCAGCGAGGTCGTGGTCGCCGGAATGTTGTAGACCACCCAGTGCCACCAGCCGCTGCCGGTCGGCGCGTCCGGGTCGTAGACGGTCACGGCGAAGCTCTTGGCGCTGGCCGGCGCACCGCTCCACGACAGCGCGGGCGAGAGGTTCTGACCGGTGCAGCCCATCCCGTTGAACGCCTGCGCCTGGGGAAGGGCCTGCCCGTTCTTGACGTCCGGGCTCGACAGCGTGAAGCCCTGGGCGCCGAGACTCGAGACGGCGAGAGCGGCGGCGAGACAGGCGGCGAGAATCGGTCGCGACATGGAACTCTCCGTTCAGGTAGACGTCACCCCGCTTAATTGGCTTCACACAGAGGGGCGCCGCCATAGGACCTTGACGACTGACTACTACAGATGTAACGCCACATCGGAGATCAAGCTTGAGACCGGAAATGCCCGAACGCCACCAGCTCACCGAGCTCCAGCTCGCCATCCTCCGGATTCTCTGGGCCCGGCGGGAAGCCACCGTGCTCGACGTCTGGCAGGCCCTGCACGCCGAGCGGGAGCTGGCGCAGACCACGGTCGCGACGATGCTCTCGCGGCTCGAGCGCCGCGGAGTGGTCACCCGCCGGGTGCAGGCCCGTCGGTACCACTATCGCGCCGCAGTCACCGAAGCCGAGGTCCGGCGCTCCATGGTCGGTGAGCTGACCGCGCGGCTGTTCGGCGGCGACGTCACCGCCCTGATGCAGCACCTCCTGTCCGCCGGCGACGTCACCCCCGACGATCGGGCCCGCATGCGCGAAATGATCACGCGCGCCGGCGGCGCCTAGTTCTTCCCGAACAGGAAGGTCAGCGGGTCATCCAGACGCGCCCGCCAGGATGCTTCATTGTGGGTCGCGCCCGGGTAGGCGCGGACGACGAAGTCCTTCCCTTCCACCCGCCCCTGCGCCAGGAGCCAGGCTCGCACGGCCGCGTAGGTCGGTCCGTACGCGGAGTCGAGTCCCAGGGTGCCGCGGTCGAACCAGTACCGCGCGCCGGGAGGCGCCTTCAGGCCCGCCGCGATGTCGCGGAGCACATAGGGTGTGGTGTCGGGCGTCGCGGAGGTCGGGACTCCCGAGAACATCTGACGCACCACGGCCTCCGACAGCGGGAAGTGCGTGGACATGCAGCCACAGGCGCCGAACGCTTCCGGGTGGCGGGTCACGAGATAGAAGGAAAGGAGCCCGCCCATGGAGGAACCCATCGCCGCGGTGTGAGCGGGGCCGGTGAGCGTCCGGAACTCCCGATTGACGCGGGGCATCAGCTCGTCGATGAGGAAACGGGCGTAGGCCGGGGCGTTGTGCCAGGGCGAATACTCGGTGAAGCGATCCGCCGAATTCCACACGCCGACCACGATGATGGGCGGGATCACCCCCCGGTTCACGAGCCGCACCACCGCCTCGTCCACGCCCCAGTCGGTTCCGCCGTAGGCGATCCGGGGATCGAACACGTTCTGGCCGTCCGTCATATACAAGACAGGGTACCGGTGCGTCGAGTCCTGATCGTATCCGGGCGGGAGCCAGATTTCGACGTGGCGGGTGGGCGCGAGGAAGGCCGACCGCACGTCGGTCCAGTAGACCAGCCGGCCCAGAACCCCTGATCCCTTCCAGTCCGCGATGTACTCCTGAATGCCTTTCTTGAAGGCCGGGATCTCGTGCACGACGGTCGTGTCACGGGACACCGTCAAGCGAAAGTTGGGCGGTACTTGATTGCTTCCGGCGGTCAGGGCTTCCCGGTCCCAGGAGCCCAGCGTGAGCTTGTATTCGAAGACGGTGCCGGCGGGGATGGTCAGCCGGACTTGGCGGTCCGGGCCCTCACCCACCAGGCGTTTGCCGTCGGCGCGCCAGGGGCCCAGCTCGGGAAGGGAGCCGCCGATGTAGACCGCGCCGGTCCCGGCGGGCACCCGGGCGTGGATGGTCACGGTGCAGCAGGCCGTGGCGGGCGCCTGAATGAAGGAAAGGAGAGCGAGTAACGCGGACGCGGTCATATCGGATTCCCCCCGCGATGCACAAAACGCGCGAGTGTGAAGCTTCCGTTACTCATTGAAAAAGCGGGTTCTTACACCGCTCCTCAAGGTCAGGTCAGCCATTTGACAGAATGTTACCCAAGCGTTACTTCAAGCCCCGCTCAGGTTCCGGACACCACCCGGCGCATGTCTGCCCTAAACGCTTAGAGGAGATGGGTATGAGACTAGGACGGCTCATCGGGGGCGCGCTCCTTCTCGGGAGCGCATCGCTCTCCGCCCAGGCCACCGGCACCATCCGTGGCCACGTCGTCTCGAACGACGTCAACCATGCCGCCCTCGCGGGCGTCACGGTTTCGGCGGGTTCGCACCGCACCGTCACCCTCTCGGACGGCAGTTACCTGCTGCTCGGGGTGCCGGCGGGCGCGGATTCCGTGCGCGCGCGGATCATCGGGTACGGTCCGCAATCCAAGGCCTACTCACTCCAGGGCAACGACACCGCGCAGGTGGACTTCGCGCTCGAACCCCAGGCGGTCACACTCGCCGAGGTGGTCGCGATCGGCTACGGGACGGCCCGTGCGGGTGACGTCACCGGCTCGCAGAAGCAGGTGGGCACCGCCGACTTCAACCCCGGCGCCGTGGTGAGCCCGCAGAACCTGATGGAAGACAAAGTGTCGGGCGTCCAGGTGGTCGACAACAACCAGCCGGGCGGCGGGCTCTCCATCCGCATCCGCGGCACCGCCTCGATCAACGCCAGCTCCGAGCCGCTCTACGTCGTCGACGGCGTACCGCTGGGCACCGGCTCGGGCGGCGGGGTTTCGGCCGGGAATGACCCGCTGAACTTCCTGAACCCGAACGACATCGAGAGCATCACCATCCTGAAGGACGCCGCGTCCGCCGCGATCTACGGCTCCAACGCCTCCAACGGCGTGGTCCTGATCACGACGAAGAGCGGCCAGGGCCAGGCGCACGTGACCTACGGCGGCTCCTACATGTCGTCGTCGGTGACCCGCGTGCCCTCGATGCTGAACGCGAGCCAGTTCGCGGCGGCCGTGGCGCAGTACGCCCCCGCGGCGGTCCCGCAGCTCGGGACCTCCAACACCAACTGGTTCGATCTCATCGACCGGACGGGGACCGGCCAGTCCCACAACCTCGCGCTCGCCGGATCCGGCGCCACGAGCAACTACCGGCTCTCCCTGGGCTACCTGAACCAGGACGGCATCATCCAGGGTTCTTCCACCCAGCAGATCCAGCTGGGCGTCAATTACAATCAGCGCCTCTACAATGACCGGCTGAGCCTGCACACGACGCTCCAGGGCGCGCGCTCGTACGACACGTTCGCGCCCGGCGGGGTGCTGTCGAACGCCGCGCAGATGGGTCCCACCCAGCCGGAGTTCGACGGCACGAGCGCCACCGGGTACTACAACTGGCCGGGCAACAGCCTCACGTCGGCCGACAACCCGGTCGAAATCCTGAACAACGCGCTCGACCACGGCACGACCTATCGCAGCGTCGGCAACGTCGAAGCCAAGTACGACTTCTCCAACTGGAACGCGCTCCGCGGCCTCACGGCGACGGCGCGCGTCGGCTATGACGTCACCTACGCCGACCGCGTGAGCTTCTACGCCAACAACATCCACCAGCAGACCAAGAACGGGACCGACGGGAGCTACTTCGAAGGCCAGTCGCAGCAGGCCAACACGCTGCTCGAGACCTTCCTGGACTACCAGCCCCCGGTGAGCGTCGGCCCCGGCAACTTCGACTTCACGGGCGGCTACTCCTATTCCCAGTCCCACTCGCGGTATCCGACCACCAGCGCGACCCAGCTCTCGACCAACGCCCTGGGCGACGCCGGCATCCCGCAGGCGGGGACGATCCTGACGTCGGTCGACCTCGAGGACTCGAAGCTGATCTCGTTCTTCGGCCGCGCCGGCTACAACATCAACGACCGCTACCTGGTGTCGGCCAGCATCCGCCGCGACGGCTCGTCGCGGTTCGGCCCCGGGAATCAGTGGGGTAACTTCCCGGCCGCGTCCGTCGGCTGGCGTATTTCGCAGGAGCCCTTCATGCAGAGCATCGGGGCCATCTCGGACCTGAAGCTCCGCGGCTCGTGGGGCAAGACCGGAAACCAGTCGTTCGGCAACTACCTGTTCGATCCGACGTTCACGGCGTGCAACGCGACGGCCGAGGCGCAGCTGGGCAACCAGTTCGTCTGCCCCTTCCGTCCCAGCGCCGTGGATCCGAACCTGAAGTGGGAGTCGACCACCACCTGGGATTTCGGCGCCGACTACGCCCTCTTCGGCTCGCGCTTCAGCGGCTCGATCGACTGGTACAACAAGAAGACCGACGGCCTGCTCTTCACGATTCCCATCGATCCCGCCTCGAACCTGTCGAACTTCCTGCTGACGAACATCGGCAGCATGAAGAACACGGGGTTCGATTTCGACATCACCGCGCGCCTGCTCGACGCGGCCCCGAACGGCGGCCTCTCCTGGAACACCAGCTTCAACGTCTCGCACAACGTCAACACCCTGACGTCCATCAATCCGAACGTCCCCGGGACCGGCAGCCAGATCCCGACGGGCGGGATCGCGGGCGGCGTGGGCAGCACGGTGCAGATTCTCGAGCCGGGACAGCCGATCAATTCGTTCTACGTGTGCCGGCAGGTTTACCAGAACGGGAAGCCCGAAGAGGGGCATTATCTGACGCTCGCCGGGGCCGACACCACGGGCTGCGCGATCGGCGCCAACACGGTGGCCGAGCACGACCCGGCGCCGCACTGGATCTTCGGCTTCACGTCGAACATGACGTTCCACCGGTTCGATTTCAGCTTCACGCTCCGGGCCTGGCTGGGCAACTACGTGTACAACAACGTGGCGTCCAACGTGGGCGACTACCGCGAGCTGACCGACGGCTCCTCCCCGTACAACCTCAGCACCTCGGTGCTGGCGACCGGGTTCAAGACGCAGCAGCTCCTGTCGGATTATTACGTGGAGAACGGCTCGTTCCTGCGGATGGACAACATCATGGTGGGCTACACGTTCCCGTTCCAGGCGCAGCGCCTGCGGGTGTATGCCCTGATCCAGAACGCCTTTACAATAACCGGATACTCCGGAGTCGATCCCACGGCTGGACTGAACGGGATCGACAACAATATTTATCCCAGGTCCCGCACCTTCACGGGAGGTCTCGATGTCCAGTTCTGAGACGACCCGCGTAGCGGACCGAACCTCGAGGGAACGGAGCAGGCACATGAGCAAGGCGTGGAAAGTGCTCGGCATGGCGGCCGCGATGGTGTTGATCGGCGGTGCGTGCACCGATCCGACCGTGCAGCCGAAGAGCATCGTGTCCAACGCGAACTTCTTCGCCGACCCCAGCTCCTATAAGGAGTTCCTGGCCAAGATCTACGTGGGCCTGGCCGTGGGCGGTCAGAGCGGCGGCGACGGCAATACCGACATCCAATACATCGACGGCGGCTTCTCCCAGTACATGCGTCTCTACTGGGAGCTCGAGGAGCTGCCCACCGATGAAGCCGTCATCGCCTGGGGCGACCAGACCCTGCCGGAGATCAACACCCAGGGCTGGAACTCGTCCAACCGGTTCACCAGCGCGATGTACTACCGCGTGTTCTTCCAGGTGGGGATGGCGAACGAGTTCCTGCGGGAGACCACCGACGCCGCGCTGGCGAGCCGCGGAGTCAGCCCCACCCTCAAGGCCACCATCCAGACCTACCGCGCGGAAGCCCGCTTCCTGCGGGCGCTGTCGTACTGGCACGGTCTGGACTTCTTCGGCAACATCCCGCTCGTCACCGAGAACGATCCCCTGGCGAGCGAGCCGAAGCAGGCGACCCGCGCGCAGATCTATAACTACGTCGTCAGCGAGCTGACCGCGATCCGGACCCAGCTGCCGGTGTCGACGCCCGCTCCCGACGCGGCCATCTACGGCCGTGCCACGCAGGGCGCCGCGGACATGCTCCTGGCCGAGCTGTATCTGAACGCCGGCGTGTACACCGGCACCCCGGACTACGCGGACGCGCTGACGTCGGCGTCGAACGTGATCAGCTCGGGGCTCTATCAGATCAACCCGGTGTTCCAGAACAACTTCACGGCCGACAACAACAACTCGCCCGAGCTGATCTTCTCGGTACCCGAAGACGGCCAGCACACCCAGACGTACGGCTCGACGAACTTCATCATCCACGCGTCCTGCGGAAACAGCCTGGGGAACGGGACGCTGGCCGTGGACGGCTGCTGGTACGGCATCCGGTTGAAGCCGTCGGCCTATGCGCTGTTCCAGGCCGGCGATGGACGCGGCGCCGTGGCGTTCACCAGCGGGCAGACGATCGCCGTGGGCGCCATCAACAACTTCGGGAACGGCGTGCTGTATCCCAAGTACACGAACAAGACGTCGGGCGGCGGGACCGG
>Ga0335071_10001015_pt1 | contig 30309 bp, 15 predicted proteins | sample Lox_Sample_15_FD_206724 | JGI IMG/M metagenome (GOLD analysis project Ga0335071, IMG submission 206724) | Soil microbial communities from Loxahatchee National Wildlife Refuge, Florida, United States - Lox_Sample_1.5 | ecosystem: Environmental > Terrestrial > Soil > Wetlands | place: USA...
CTCGGCTTCGCTCGCCTTGGCCACAACCGTCGAAAATCAGGGTAGGGAAACAGCCAACGCCAAAGTCAGCTGGAAGATCGTCGACGCCAGGGGTGCAACCGTGGCGACTGCCGCTGCTCCAGCGCAATCCATTGAAGCCGACGACTCCGCTGCCTACGCTGCTACGGCCAACCTTGATAACCCCGCGCTGTGGTCGATCGAACAGCCCAACCTCTACACCGCGATCGTCACCGTCGAGTCCGAAGGCAAGGTGCGCGATGCCGAGCGTGTCACCTTCGGAGTTCGCACCGCCGTCTTCGATCCCGACAAGGGATTTTTCCTGAATGGCAAATCCGTCAAAATCCAGGGCACATGCAATCACCAGGATCACGCCGGCGTCGGCGCCGCGCTGCCCGACCGTCTGCAGACCTTCCGCATGGCCGTTCTGCAATCCATGGGCTGCAACGCGGTCCGCACCTCGCACAATATGCCCACGCCCGAGTGGGTCGATGCCTGCGACCGCATGGGTGTCCTCATGATGTGTGAGACGCGCCAGATGAGTTCCAACCCCGAAGGCATGAAACAGCTGGAAATCATGGTCAAGCGCTACCGCAACTCGCCGTCGATCGTCATCTGGTCTGTCGGAAACGAGGAGAACGAATTGCAGGGTCCGATGGCTGAGCAGGGCTCCAAAATCGCCGGCGCCATGGTGCGCCTCTGTCACGAGCTCGATCCCACTCGCGTCGTCTCCGCGGCTGTCGACGGCGACAACGAGAAAGGTGTCTCCGACGCTTTCGACATCATCGGATTCAACTACCTCCTCAAATATCCCGACGCCTATCACAAAGAGCATCCCAAGCGCCCGCTCTACGGATCCGAAACCTCCAGCGCCATCTCCACGCGCGGGGAATACGCCACCGATCCGCTGCGCAACATCGTCAGTTCCTTCGACGGCGTTGTGCCTTGGGGTGAATCGCCTGAAGAGTGGTGGTCGTTCTACGGCTCGCGCGAGTGGGAGGCGGGTGGCTTTGCCTGGACGGGCTTCGACTATCGCGGCGAACCTACACCCTACGGATGGCCGTCGATCAACTCGCAGTTCGGCATCGTCGACATGTGCGGCTTCCCGAAGGACTACTTCTACTACTACAAAGCCTGGTGGGGAAAAGAACCGTCGCTGCACATCTTTCCTCACTGGAACTGGCACGGCCGCGAAGGCGACGAGATCCCCGTCTGGGCCTATTCCAACCTCGACGAAGTGGAGTTGCTCGTCAATGGCAAGAGCCTCGGCAGCCAGAAAGTGCCGCGCCTCGGCCATGTCGAGTGGAAGGTCAGATACGAGCCCGGCGTCATCGAGGCGCGCGGCATGAAAGATGGGCAGCTTGTCCTCACCGAGAAGCGCGAGACCACCGGAGAGCCAGTCTCCATCCGCCTCACCGCCGATCGCACCGAAATCAGCGCCGACGGCGAAGACGTGGCCGTGCTCAAAGTCGAGGCTCTCGACAAGGAGGGGAGGCTCGTGCCCACGGCGAGCAATCCAATCGCCTTCCATGTATCGGGAGCCGGCAACCTCATCGGCGTGGGCAACGGCGATCCCAATTGCCAGGAGAGCGACAAGGAGCCTAGGCGCTCGCTCTTCAACGGTCTCGCCCAGGCGATCGTGCAAAGCACCAAACGCCCCGGAGAGATCCATGTCGAGGCTGTGAAAGACGGAGAAGACAATCCGGAACTGATGCCGGTCAAAATCGTCATCGCGACCAAGCCGGTCCAGCCGCGGCCCTCCGTTCCGCTGGTGACGCGAGAGTCGTAAATATCCGTGCGGTGCGAGGCTTGCTCCAGGCTCCGCACCGCAACCGACTCCACAGGCCCCAGTCACTCCGCCTGTCCCGCCGCAAACGGCCTGCGCTCGTTTATACTTGCTCCACCCTTCGAGCGAGGAGTTCAGCAGTATGGCCACCAGGCTGAAAGACATTGCGCGCGATCTGGGCCTGTCGGTTGTAACCGTATCCAAGGTGCTGCGCCAGCATCCGGATATCAGCGAACAAACCCGCAAACGGGTGCTGAAGCGCGTCGCCGAGCTCAATTACCAGCCAAACTATGCGGCTCGCACCCTCATCACGGGGCGCACTTGGACCGTTGGCCTCGTCGTGCCCGATCTGCTGCATCCCTTCTTTGCCAATATCGCCAAAGCCATCTCCAAAGCCATTCGCAGTCAGGGATTCAGCTTGTTCATCTCCAGCTCCAACGAGGAGCCGGAACTCGAGCGGAAGGATATCCAGCAATTGCTGGCCCGCAGAGTCGACGTCATCATCGTCGCCTCCGTGCAAAGTTCCGTCGAGAGCTTTCGGCAGATCGAAGAGCAAAAGATCCCGCTTCTTCTTCTCGACCGTGTCTTCCGCGATTTTCCGGTGAATTCCGTGGCCGTCGATGACGTGGCCGTCGGTATGCTGGGAACCTCTCATTTGATCGAGCAAGGCTGCAAACGCATCGCCCACATGCGGGGCCCGGAAATCAGCACTGCCCTCGGTCGTATGGAGGGCTACAAGCGTGCCCTTGCCGAGCACCAGATGAAGGTGCGCCCTCAGTACATCGTTCCCATCGGCGCCTACGGCGACCACCGTGCCGAAGTGGCAGGCTACGAGGCGGCGAAGCGCCTCCTTGCCTGCGACCCTCGGCCCGACGGGCTTTTCTGCTTCAACGATATCGTCGCGCTCGGCGCCATGCGCGCCATTCTCGAAGCGGACCTGCGCATCCCCGAAGACATCGCCGTCGTCGGCAGCGGCAATCTCTCCTATTCCGATTTCCTGCGCGTCCCGCTCTCCTCGGTGGATCAGGGCAGCTCCAAGATCGGCGCCGCCGCGGCGGCAATGGCGTTGCGGCTGGCCCATGACCGGAACCCGTCCGCCCCCAGGATGGAACTCGTTCAGCCGCACCTCGTCGTCCGCGCCTCGAGTCTGCGACGGCCCTAGCCTCCCCGGGCGTGCACTCCGCCCCAACTCACCCCACGCCCCCTCTGCTAAACTCCGTCCGGGAGAAAACGTTTCATCTCATTCGCCTGAAAGCAGCCGGTACTCCAGCCCCCAGGCATCCACCGTGAACCATCAGAACCGGAGACAGATCGGCATGAAGAACGAAAGCATGTACACGCGGCGCGAGGCGCTGCAGGGCATTGTGGGAACCGCCGTAGCCATGGCGACGACTGGCGCTGCTGCGCAGCATACGAGGAGGACCGCGCTAACGCCCTGGCCCGCCGATGCATTTTCGGTCGCGAGCCAACCGCAGGCCTTCAACGACGAATGGTGGTTCCATCGCGGCGATGCCCCGGGCGCGGAATCTCCCGGTTTCAGCGGCCCCGATTGGCGCATGCTCGATGTTCCCCACGACTGGAGCATCGAGGACATTCTCCCCGCGCCCTCTCAGCACACTGACGCCATCTGGACACCGGGGAATCCCCTGCGCGTGGGCCCGTTCGACTTCTACGCCAGCGAGGGCCAGGGTGCGACCGGCTGGACCGTGGGCGGCATCGGCTGGTATCGCAAGAAATTCTCCAGGCCCGATGTGCCTGCAGGCGGCAAGGCCGAATTGCGTTTCGAAGGCGTTTACATGAACTGCGATGTGTGGCTCAACGGCGCCCATCTCGGCAACCACCCCTATGGCTATACCGAATTCGCCTTCGACATCACGCCGCATCTCATCGACGGCGAAAATAAGGTTGCTCTTCGCGTCAACAACACGGGACGCAACAGCCGCTGGTACTCCGGCTCCGGCATCTTCCGCAAGGTCTGGCTCACGGTCTCCGGCGATCTGCGCATTCCCGCCCACGGCGTCTACGTCACCACACCCGATGTCCACTCCGACGCCGCTGCCGCCAACGTCGAAGTCACCCTGGAGAGCGGCGCTTCGGCTCCCCGGCACGCCATCGTCCACGCTCGCCTCGTCGATGCCGCGGGCTCACCGGTAGCCGAAGCCCAGCAGCCCGTCATCGTCGCCCCCGGCGCGAACGCCACCGCAACCTGCGCGCTGCCCTTCAGGTTGCCGCACCTCTGGTCTCCCAAAGATCCTTACCTGTATCGCGCCGAAGTCGTAATCGAAGCCGACGGCAAAGCCGTCGATGCTACCGCAGTCCCCATCGGCATCCGCAAAATCGAGATCGACGCCGCCCAGGGCCTGCGCGTCAACGGCGAGCCGATCAAGCTGCACGGCGGATGCGTTCACCATGACAACGGACCTCTCGGCTCGGCATGCATCCCGCGCGCCGAAGAGCGCCGCGTCGAAACCCTCAAGGCCAGCGGCTATAACGCCATCCGCACCAGCCACAATCCTCCTTCGTGCGATTTTCTCAACGCTTGCGACCGCCTCGGCATGCTCGTCATCGATGAGGCCTTCGACACCTGGGAGTCCGGCAACAAGAATCCTGACGACTATCACGTCTATTTCAAAGATTGGTGGCAGCGCGATCTCGAAAGCATGATCCTCCGCGATCGCAATCATCCCTGCGTCATCCTCTGGAGCATCGGCAACGAGATCAACGAACGCGCCGAACCGCGCGGCATCGAGATCGGCACCGCTCTCGCCGCCGCCGCTCATAAGCTCGATCCCTCGCGCAAGGTCACGGCCGCCATCTGCGGGCCTTGGGATCACGCGCACCACAGCTGGCAGGATATGCAACCCGCTTTCACCTATCTCGATGTCGGGGGCTACAACTACGAGGTGGAGGAATACGAGAACGACCACGCCAAATTCCCTGATCGCATCATGGTAGGCACCGAGTCCTTCCCCATTCAGGCCTTCGAAAACTGGCAGCACATCGAGAAAGACAGCTGGGTTATCGGCGATTTTGTCTGGACTGCCATCGACTACCTCGGCGAATCGGCCATCGGCCACGCCGGCATTCACAACGGCCAGGAGCAGGACACATTCGCCGAGCCCTATCCCTGGTTCAACTCCTACTGCGGCGACATCGATCTCATCGGCAACAAAAAGCCGCAATCCTATTTTCGCGATGTTGTCTGGCGGCGCAGCAAGATCGAGATGGCGGTGCAGCGTCCCGTTCCCAAAGGTTGGACCGAGAGCATCAGCCGGTGGGGATGGAGCGACGAGTTGCGCAGCTGGACCTGGCCCGGGCTCGAACAAACGCCGCTGACGGTTCGCGTCTACACCCGCGGCGACAAGGTCACGCTTCTCCTCAATGGCAACGCGGTCGGCTCCAAACTACTCTCCGAAAAGGACGCCCTCATCGCCGAGTTCACAGTTCCCTACGCTCCCGGCGAGTTGAAGGCCGTCGCCTTCCAGGGCGACCAGGAAATCGCCTCCATCTCGTTCTCGACCGCCGGCAAACCCCACAAGCTCGTTCTCACTCCCGATCGGCCACAACTCACGGCCGGCCGCGACGACCTGAGCTATGTTATGGCAAGTGTCGTCGACTCCGATGGAAACCCGGTGCCCGATGCCGTTGTCCCCGTCTCATTTTCGGTAACCGGCGCGGGAGAGATTGCCGCCGTCGGCAGCGCCAATCCCAAAGATGTCGCCAGCTTCCGCCAACCCAGGCGCAACACCTTCCACGGCGTCTGTGTGGTTGTGGTGCGGCCCAGCGGCAAGCCGGGATCGGTCGAGGTCCGCGCCCAGTCCCCGGGCCTAGCCGACGCCGCCGCAGCGTTGACCGTCGCCGGATGACGAACCGGAGCTGGATGCTCAGGCGCCCGTCAGGATGCTGTGCACCAGCTCGGCGTTCTCCTTGATCTCATCTTTGTTCTTCGGAAAAACCCCCACGTACACGCCGTCATTAGGCTTGATGCTGGCGTATGCCTTTTTGAAGGCCTCGGCGACGCTCTCATCGGCCACGCGGCCCGCCGCCAGAATCTTGAAAGCGAAGCACGGCTTGCGCGTCTGCCGCATCGTCTTGTACATCCGGTCGGGATCGCCTTGCAGGTAGATATCCCGCGTCATCTCCGGCAGGTTGCCGTTCAGCAGCGTTCTCCACTCATCATCCGTGCGCGTGCGGTTATACACGCAGCCTGAGTAAAAGTCCACGTCCCAGCCCTGCTCTTCGCACATCTCGATCACTTCGGGCTTGTGCGTTCCCACCCCCACCATCACTCCCAGGTCGCGCGCCCTCTTGCACCATTCACGTTCGTCGGCCATAGTCCCATGCTGGAAAGCCGAATCGATCTCCTCGCCGCGCCGCTGCATCGCCATAGGCTTGTAGAGTTCCACCATCTGCGCGGCATCGTCGTCAGCCTTCATCTGCATGATCAGGTGCATCTTGCCGCCTTCCGCAACAAAGCGCAGCCAGTCTTCGCCTGAGCGTGGCACATTCACGAAGTTGAAAGCGTTGATGCCGAAGCTCGCCGCGCGGTGCAGCACTTCCACCACCCGCTCCTGCGTATACCAGTCGCGAACCGCCGCGGAGAAGTTGCGGTTGTAGTGCACGAACCCATAGAACGGATTCACGCCCAGCACCAGCCGGCTGATCTCCACGTCTCCGAATTTCATCTTTGGAACCAGAGATTGCCCGGGCGATACCGGATCCCCAGGCGAAGCCGCATTCTTTGCCGCATCTTCCTCGACGGATCGGGCTTCGCCGGCCGCCAGCCTGCTGCCCACCAGCCCTGCAGCCAATGCCGCACTCGATTGAAGAAATTCGCGCCGTGTGTTCGACAAGGTTCTCCCCCTCTCGAAATCGGCCCATTCTAGGACGGCCCGCCAAACCGCCGCTGTGCCCTGGCTCACGCGAGACGTGATTGAGATCGGAAATTGAGATCGGAAATTGAGATTGAGTGCCCCTGGTCTCGATCCATCCAGTCGGCACGCGCCTCCCCGGGCCGCCCTCTCAGGCGCCGGAGTTTGAGTCGGGTTTGGCGCCGGGCAGTCTCTTGCGCAACATCGCGATCTGGCCGGTGTGGTGCGCCTCATGCTCGCAGACGTGGAACCACTTGGCGAGGTTGTTGCATGGGCCCCAGTCAGGATCGTCGAGCGCGGAGAGCAGCCACTTGTCGTCGCGCTTCTTGAATTCGGCCAGGATCTCTTCGCGCACCTCGTGCAGGATGTCAACGTAGTACTGGCGGTCGTGGCCCTTGATGGTGGCGCGGCCGGCGTCGCCCAGGTCCATGGCTGCGTCCCACTTCTTCTTGATGTCGTCGGACCAGGTGCCCCACTTCATGCCGCCAAACGTGTTCATGCCGTAATACTTCTCGGTTGCGGCCAAATGGAGCATAAGCGCGCCGATAGAGTTGGCGTTCTTGTCGAACAGGTAATCGAGTTCGGCCTGGGAGAGTTTCTCCGTCGCGCGCAGCACTCCATTCTGTTCGCGCATCCATGTGAGCTGCGAGACGAAGGTCCCGATCTGTGGCGAGTAACCCGGCAGGGGGCCGAGTATATTCGGGCCTGTCGTCTCCGCGAAAGCAGGCTCAGGGAGCGCTTCCAGGAATCCGACGGAAAGGGTCGCCGCGCCGGCGCCGACGAATTTTCTGCGATTGAGATGGCCTGCGATGGCATCGCCTTGATGCATTAGGAACCTCCAGAATGAAATGGTGACCGGCCGTGCCACGGGAGGAAGTCGGCGGAAGGCCAGTTTACATGAATCGGGCCGGCGCCCGGGTTCTCGCAATAACGCGACCATCCTGTATCGCAAGCCACGACGAGGGCGCCCCCGGTCCCTCGCACTTGGAGACCGGGGAGACCGCGAACCCAACTCAGACGCACCGGTCGTATAACCGCCGATGCAGAAGCTTTGGCTTCCGAGTCGTAAAGCGGAACACACAACGAGCGCAAAATCCCGGAGCCCATTGAATGTGCCTGATTCTGCAGTGCACCTTGGTTGCTCTTTAGGTCGGAGCATAACCTTACAGGCCGCCGAAAAGCTCATCGTAAGGGCCTCGTAACCAGGGCACGGCTTGTCGGGGTCCCCGGCGACAGGTCTTCGTCGCTGGGGTGACTTGAGCCGGGCCGTAACTGCAGCAAAACAATTGGAGGGCTTTAGCCCCTGCCATCTCTTTCTCGCGCAAATCCGCGCCCTGGAGGATTCTTCTGATCACGGCCTATGCAGAAGCGTTGGTATCGCAGGGCCTTGTAACCAGGGCACGGCTTCAGCCGGGCCGTAACTGCAGCAAAACAATTGGAGGGCTTTTAGCCCCTGCCATCTCTCTCTCGCGCAAATCCGTGCCCTGGAGCCTTTATCGCGTTCCTTGCGATCAGCCGACGCCTCGCCTTTGGGGCGCTTCGTTTCCTGTCAACCTCCATCGCTCGGCCAACTAGACCCATCCCGCTCATTCCACGCCGGATATTTTCTTTGCGATCTTTGCGGATTATCTCCGCCAAATCGCTAGACTTGTCTCATGTCGGAAGAAACACACGACCGCCGATGCGGGGCTCCGCCAAGAGCCGGCGATCCTGTAACCCTCGATTCCTGAGGGTTTTGCGTAGAAGCCCTTTAAACTGCCGGACTTGGGGTGGCAGATACGGCCTAAAGCCTTTTCCATGAGGAACTTCCCCGCAAAACCCGGCCGGGGGAGGGAAGGGGGGCGGGTGATTTCCAGGAAAACCGGAAAAGCCCGAGAAACCCACGGCAATTCCAGGAAATACCGGGAGCTTACTTCTTCCAGATTGCGGCAAGCTCGCTGATCCGGTGATGAATTCCGCCCGGTTTGTGCTGGATGTTTCGCGCCTGGTAACTGTTCACCAGGAATTGTCCGCCCAGGATCAGAAGCCAGATCCACAGCGCAATCCGCAGCGGCCGCCGCGGAATGTGCGTGCTCAGCACCGTTCCAGCCAGCGCTCCCACGGCGCCGCCCGCAATCAATTGCAGCAGAAGAGTTGGTTGCGTGCCCAGCGAAAACCAGTGAGCGCCGCTCCCGATCAGCGACACCACAAAGCCGAACGCGATGTCGGTGCCGACCACCTGCGCCGGAGCCAGCGGCGTCAGTCCCAGCAGCGCCGCGCTGCCCAGCGCGCCGGCGCCCGCCGATGAAAATCCCACCTCCGCTCCCACCGGCAGCATCAGCCACGGAAGCAGGAAACTGCGATCCGGACGCTCCGCGTGCTGCTTCATGGGACGGAATGAAAACAGAAGTTGCCAGATTGCCATAAGCACCAGAATCGCGCCCAGGATCGCGCTCAGCAGATTCTGCGATCCCGAAGTCGCCAGATGCCTCAGAAACAGCGACCCGATCATCACGCCCGGCGTCCCGCCGAGAAGCATGAAGCCCAAAGTTCGCCAGGCGATGTTGCCGCGAACAATCTGCGCGGGAACCAGAATCAGCTTGACCGCCGTAGCAAACATCAGCCCGATGCCGACCGCATCCGCCGCCGGCACCCCCAGAAACAACACCAGCACCGGCACCGTGACGGTTCCTGCACCCACACCTGTCAGCGCGATAAACAGCGCAATCAAAAATCCGATGACATATTGCATTGCTATCCTCGCCGGCCCGCTGACTCGCCGGCTTGCCCGCTCGCTGCTTCAATGTGAATGCCGCATTCCACTTTGCAGCCTGCCCAACGTCCCGATCTCGGATCGCCAGGATCGAGCGGCAACGAGGTACAAGGCTCGCAGCCGATGGATGAATAGCCGCGCTCATAGAGTTCGAGCAGCGGAATAGCCAGGTGCTGACATGCATACCAGACATCACGCGTCGTCCAGAGTGCGAGCGGCGCCATTTTGAGTACTCGTTTGCCGCCCGGCAGCGCAAACATCGCCCGCTCCTCGAGCGATGCCCGGCTCTTCGCCTGCTCGCGCCTGAGTCCCGTGACCCAAACCGAGTACTTGCCCACCTCTTTGAATAGCGGTTCCACCTTGCGCAGCTTGCAGCATTGATCTGGCGCAGTTTGATAAAGCAGACCGAACGCCGCTTCTTGCTGCGCTACCGTCTGCTCAGGCAGCAGATTGACCAGATTCAGATTCCATTCGCGAGCCATGCGATCGCGATATGCGTAGGTTTCGGCGAAGTGATATCCGGTATCGAGAAAAAGAATGGGAAGCGCCGGGTTCAGTTCAATCGCCAGCTTAACGAGCAGCACGTCCTCAGCTTGAAAGCTGCACGTGAGGCACACATCGTTCCTGTTCGCGATCTCGCCCGCCAGCACAGCACGAACAGCATCGAGCTTTGCGCCCACTTCCGCTTCAATTGCGGTTGTGCTCGTCACAGGTTTGCTCCTTCCGCCGGAATCAAGATTCCGGCCGATGCCAACAGTTGGTGCACAGCGTTTGCTGCGCTCGCCGCTTCGGAGGAATCGACTGTGACTTCCAGGTCGCCAGCGCGCGCAATCAGCGGTCCGCCTTCCCGCTCGCGCACCAGCAGCGTCAGCAGTCCCGAGCCGGTCTGCTGGCCCACGATCAATTCGACGAGCTGCGGGTGCAGCAGAAACTCCTCGCTCTCCACATCGATTCGGCTGGTCGCTGCCCCCACCGAGAACAGCGAGCGCTCGACGGCGTCGATCATCGTTGCTGGTCCCGTCAGGTCCAGTGCGCCTCCGCGATGCCCCCACCTCGCCTGCCGCTCACCCAGCGTCACCGGACCCCAAGCGTCCTCCTCTGCGTGCTGCGCTCCTCGCTCCTCAGACAGTTGTGTAGAGATCATTCCTGCTGCGGCCGTGCTATTCGTTACCGGATCGATGAGAACGAAAGCTCCGGTCGAGCGGTTCACGCTGTAAGGGTCGAACGCGATGGGATGCAGAAAGCTCAGCGTGACCTTGCCGATGCTGTTCATGTCGAGTGAGGCGGCTTGTTCCTGCTCCAGCGTAGCTACATTCGTGCGCGAATCCACCGACGTTACATGCGCCGGGATCGTACGGCTCGCGTGCTTGACGAGATAACGCCGGCTGACGTCGAGGGGGCGCTCGTCCATCCACACCATCCATGCTTTCACGCGCGTCGCAACTGCGGCAGGCGCCGATGCCGATACGATGAGATCGCCGCGGCTGATATCGATCTCCCGATCAAGTTCCAGAGTTACCGACAGCGGCGCGTGCGCTTCGTTCAGATCTTCGCCCCACGTTACGATGCGCTTTACTTGCGCCTGACTTCCCGACGGCAGCGCTGTAACGGTCTCACCGCAGCGGATCGCTCCTGACGCGATCTGTCCGGCAAACCCACGGAAGTTATGGTCGGGCCGCACCACGCGCTGCACCGGAAAGCGGAACGCCGCTGCCGCGGAATCTCGCGCCGCGGGGAGCGATTCAAGCAACTCCAGCAGCGACGGTCCGTCATACCATGGCATCGCGGGAGAGCGATGCACTACGTTATCTCCCACAAGAGCGCTAAGCGGCACAAACGACGCTTCCACTGAGTTGCCCGTCTCCGCGGCGATCTGGTCCAGGACCTTCCTGAATTCGCTCTCGATCCCCCGGAAGGTGTCTGCGCTGTACGCGACCAGGTCCATTTTGTTGACCGCGACCAGCACGTGATGTACACCGAGCAGCGATGCGATGAAGGCGTGGCGCCGCGACTGCACCAACACGCCCTTCCGCGCGTCAATCAGGACGACGGCGGCGTTGGCCGTCGACGCGCCGGTTGCCATGTTGCGCGTGTACTGTTCATGACCGGGCGTATCGGCGATGATGAACTTGCGTTTCGCCGTCGAGAAGTAGCGGTAGGCGACATCGATCGTGATGCCCTGTTCCCGCTCGGCACGCAGGCCGTCGGTAAGGAGAGCAAAATCGAGCTGGCCCGGCATGGTTGTTCCCTTGCCCTCGATGGCGCGAACCTGGTCGTCATAAACCGACTGCGTGTCGTAGAGCAGTCGCCCGATGAGGGTTGACTTCCCATCGTCGACGCTGCCGGCAGTCGAAAAACGCAGCAGATCCTTTTCGCGTTCCTGCGCCATGAACGCGTCGATCTCAAACTTCGCGGGTTCCACCTCTGCTGCGACTTGCAATTCAGCCTCCAGGAGTCGATCCTTTGCGCGTTCTTGCCGATTCTTGTTCCCCGGTTCCGTTGTCCGCTCCCTTCAAAAGTATCCTTCCCGCTTCTTGATCTCCATCGACCCTTCCTGGTCATGATCGATTACACGGTTGGCGCGCTCCGATGAGCGAAACGAGATGAGCTCGGCGATGATATCGGGAATCGTCTGCGCATCGGAGCGGATGGCTCCCGTGCAGGGGCTGCATCCCAGCGACCGCAGCCGGCACTTGACAATCTGCGGCTTTTCGCCGGGGAGCGCCATAAATTCTTGTTCAATGGGAAGCAGGACGTCTCCGCGCACGTACATGGGACGCTCTTTGGCAAAGTAGAGAGCGACCACGGGGATCTTTTCCAGGTGGATGTAGTGCCAGACATCGAGCTCTGTCCAGTTTGAAAGCGGAAATACGCGAATCGTCTCGCCTGGGTGGATGCGTGCGTTGTACAGGTTCCAGAGTTCCGGCCGTTGGTTCTTCGGATCCCACTGTCCGGCGCCGTCACGAAAAGAATAGATGCGCTCTTTGGCGCGCGATTTTTCCTCGTCGCGGCGGGCTCCTCCGAATGCGGCGTCGAAATTGTAGTGGCGCAACCCGTCGAGTAGAGCTTGCGTCTTGAGCAAACCGCAGCAGCGCTTGGTATCAAGTGCGACGGGATTCGCCCCCGCGGCAATTGCGCCTTCGTTGCGCCATACCAGCAGCTTCGCGCCCACGGAGCGTGCCGTCTCATCGCGGAATGTGAGCATTTCGCGGAACTTGAATCCAGTGTCGATATGCAGCAGCGGGAAGGGAATCGGTCCGGGATAGAATGCCTTTTGCGCAAGGCGAAGCATCACCGATGAATCTTTACCGATGGAGTAGAGCATCACCGGCCGCTCGAACTCCGCTGCCACTTCACGCAGGATGTGAATGCTCTCGGCTTCAAGCAGCCGGAGATGCGTGAGGCGCGACCGCCCCTGCGTTGCGGCTGCAGCTGGCGTGGGTGGCAATGTACGTTCTGCGATGGGCATCGGGACCTCTGCGCTCCTTCATGACTGAGGCCGGTGTAGATCGCGAGACGGGCCCGGCTTCTCAGCTACGGGTGGTCTTCAATATCGCTTTTGCAGGGATTTCAGAGACTCGCGGGACACCCGTCAAGATTGTTTGACCGGCGACAACAAGAACCGCGCTGACTTGGACGTTCCATTGGCACTTTCATCGTATCATAGCCCCGCCTGTGGCGAATTCCGGGCGCAGGAGGGGAATCAGAACAAGAACTTCAGGGCGAATTGCAGTTGTCGGGACGTAGTCGAGGTTGCTGTCAGTACGCCGGCCGTCGGCGAGAGCGTGGCCGTGGCCGTTGGCGCTGAGGGCGTGGGACCCGTGCTGAACACCACCGGATTCGGCGTGGAAAAATTGGCGCGGTTCAGCACATTGAAGTACTCGATGCGGAACTCAGAACGCACACCCTCTCGAACAGGTGTGGTCTTGACCAAAGACACATCCAAGTCGGTAAGGTCAGGCCCGGTTAGTGAGTCGCGCGAAGAGTTCCCAAAGGTTCCGGGATAAGGCGCAACATACGCCTCCGGATTGAACCATTCACCCGGTGTCTTTGGGTAGAGCGCGCCGCCAAAGGATGGATTCAGCTCCGGTCGCGCCGGATTGCGCGAGTCCCCGTTTCCGGTCGGGTTATAGCCGAGCTGAGGCGTAAAGGGAAAACCGCTCTGGAGCGAAGCAATGCCGCTTAGGTCCCAACCTCCGATGATCCTTTGCGCTGCCTGCGAGTGCCGTGCGCTCAACGCATGATCCCCGCCAAAGGGTAAATCCCAGGTCCCATTGATCGCCGCCGCCTGGTTGATGTTCGTTGCCGCCACTCCGTAGTCCACCTTGGGATTCCCCGGGAACGAGACATATGCAGGCGTGTTCGAAGAAACGCTGGTGTTCCATGCCGAGCCGTCGTCGAGGTTCCTTGACCATGTGTAGACTCCGCGTACCTGGAACCCAAGCGCGATTTTCTTGTTCAGGTCGACCTCGAGCGCGTTGTAGTTGCTCACACCCTCTGAAATCCATGAGGTGGTGTTGGCCAGCTTGGCGTTGGCCAATGCGGTGGAGGTGTAGAAAACAGTGCCAGCAGGAAGGGACGTCACGCTGGGGCAGGCCGGGTCAGGGCAAACCACCCAGGACGGAGTATTCTCATCTTCCGAGAGAATCTGATGGTATCCATGCGAGCCGACGTAGCCGACCGACAATGTCGTGAAGGGTGCGATCTCCTGCTCGATTCGTAGGGTCCATGATAGAACTGTTGGGGTTTCGAGGTCGGGCTGCACGTTACTCGGCGAAATCTTTCCACCGGTCGCGCTGCTGAGCGAAATCGAAGGAAGCTTGGCGACGGTTGTGTTGCTGTAAGAGAGCGTTGTGTTGAACGGCGCCGTTTGATCGAGGCGGTAGTCGAGAGAGTCGAGGATGGCACGATGCAGGCCGAAGCTGGCGCGGACCGCGGTTTTCCCGTTGCCGAAGATATCGTAGGCGAGGCCGACCCGTGGTTCAGGCATGAATTTCGCGCGATTGTCAGAGAATACCGAGCTGCCGATTGTGGGATTGGTGTCGATGACTCCGCCTGTAGACTGATAATTCGAAGCGCGGTCCAGCACCTCTTTCCATCCGTCTGAGGACTCGAAACGGAGCCCCGCGCGCACCTCCAGCCGCGGCTTCACTTTCCAGGTGTCCTCAACGAAGCCTGCTCCAAAAAGCGACCGCCAACCCAACTCGGTCGAAGCAGGGACAATGGTGTATTTCGAAATGGCGCCTGCTTCAAACGCTGCAAGAGTCGAGAACGAGGCTTGCCCGTCCTGATACTGGGCCAGGAGGTCGTTCGATTGCAGCCGTTGAACCCAGACTCCGGTCTCGAGCTGGTTGTGTCCACGGGTGTAATAGATGTGGTCATCTACAGTAAATAGGTTCCGTGCCGTGGTGTTGTTGCTGCCGGTGTTGGCGCCTGCCAGCGTGATTTGCGATGCGCCGTTAGAAGCAGTGCTGCCCGAAATCACGATTGCCCCAACGGGCGCGCCATCTACCCATCCGGGCACATCTCCGCTGACAATGCCGTTAAAGTAGAAGGCTGCCCGTGAGAAGCCAAATCGCGCCGTGTTGAGGAGGCGCGGCGAGAAAACATGCTGCTCCTGAATGCTTGCAACCTGCTCGCGCAGCCGCTCGTAGATCGACGAGTAGGGATTTGCCGACGGCGTTGTTGCGTCACTGTCGTCTATCGTATAGACGCCGAAGAGCAAGTCGTTCGCCGAGAGGTTGGTGTCAGCTCTCGTCGTACCGAAATCTTCACGAACGTGCTGGGGCGGATTCGAAAATGCCTCAGCGATTCCCTGGCCCAGCTCCTGTGTGCCCACCGGCCACAATGCCAATAGAGGCTGCACGCTTGCCACCGTGGCAGCCCGCGCAGCTGCGTCCGGCACAAATGTTACATCGCTTAAGCCCAGGTGCTGCCGGTAGCCCTCGTAGTTGCCGAAGATGAAAGCCTTGTCGCGGCGGAGCGGGCCGCCCAGTGCAGCACCAAAATCGTTACGCTGAAAGGGAGGAATCTGGGCGCCATCGAAATAGTTGCGCGCATCGAGGGCGCTGTTGCGAATGAACTCGTAGATGGACCCATGCAATTGATCAGTGCCCGACACCGTTACGATGGAAATTTGTGCTCCGGTTCGTTTGCCATAGTTTGCGCCATAGGTGTCGCTGACCACGTTGAACTCACGCACTGCTTCCACGCCCAAGAGCTGGCCACTTGTCCCACCCGGAGTTACGTTGATCAAGGAGGCTCCGGTGTATTCAATTCCGTTCAGCAAGAACAGGTTGTCCTGCGGCCGGCGCCCAGATATTGAAAACATGTTGCCCACGGAAGAATTCGAGGTGCCTACTCCGCCCGATCGCTGCGTGGTGTAGTTGACTGCCGCCGCGTTGAGCATGAGCAACTGATCGAAGCTGCGGCCATTCAGGGGAAGCTCCTTGACCTGCCGTTCATTGACAAGGCCCTGCGTCTGTTGTGTGGATGTGTCGACGCCCTGCGGCACATCGGCCACGGTAATCGCTTGTTCGACAGTTCCGAGCGCAAGGGTGAAATGAAGCTGCACAGACTGGCCGACTACGACAACAATCCCCGTGCGATGTTCCGATGCAAATCCCTCGTGCTCGACCGTTACTGAGTAGGTACCGATGGGAATCGACGGCGCCGAAAATGTTCCGTCACTGCCGGTAGTCAAGCGCCGCTCAGTACCTGTCTCGAGGTTGCGAATGACAACCGTCGCAAGATCGATAGCGGCATGCGATGGATCATAGACAGTGCCGAAGATGCCACCCCCAACGATCTGCGCGTGGGATGCGGTCGCCACGAGCACCAACAACGAGAGAGTCGCGAGAACGCGTGATCTGACAGAATGCGACAAACGGGCCAAAGTAGACCTCCTCGAAACTGAACTTGGATTTCGAATTCGTGGGAAGCGCAGCTAAAGACAACAACAACACTTCAGTCCAGAGAGAGAGCGGGCGACTGGCAAGAGAAAAATGGCAGGCGGTACGGGCAACTTGAAGCTCCTGGATGATTTTGAATCGAGGAAAAAAGACGGACCCGAGGGCAGGGGCTGTCTAACGACAACAGGCCGCGAACGCGACAGCGGCGCTCGAGCGGACCAACCTAGTGGAGCCAACACTCATTGCTCTAAAAGATAACACAACTTGATGGTCCCACAAAATGTGAAGATCGCGCACCAGCAATATCAAGATCTGAAGACGACGGAGCAGTAGAGCCAACTTCACGTGAGGTCGCGCCAACCGAATGCATTCTCGAAATGTACGAATCCGGGTTTCTCGCCCGGCACCAGATAGACACTGATCACGTCGAACCTAGACTGGGGCGCGCTCTCGGCAGGCAAGTGATGGATGTATTGGCGCGCCAATCGCCTGAGCGTATTGCGCTTGCGGGTATCAACCGCAGATTCGGCAGGCGCCATGTCGTGGGCGGTCCGCGTCTTGACCTCAAAGAAGCAAAGCAACGACCCCTGCCACGCAACCAGATCCAAATCCCCTGGGAGATTTCCTGCGGACCATCGTCGTGCGACGACTGTATAACCTTTGCGCCGGAGGAAAAACTGTGCGGCTTCCTCGCCAGCTACCCCGATCCGCAGATGCGTCGGACCAGTCTCAGTACGGCCACGACGACGTGCCAGACCATCCAACGTACCGAGCGTCTGTTCGAGAATTCGAATACGCGATTGTCCTTCCCAGCTCACTGCGGACCATTCTCCACCCTCTTCGGCGCGCGCGCAAGTTGACCAAACTCCGAAAATGAACCACGAGGCCCAGAACGGGATCCCCGACGACTTACCAGCCCAAAGCGAGTATTCTCTCCGTGTCCTCGGGCCGAAACTGTTTCTGTACACGGAGGGTGTCCAGCCATGTCTCATGGTGTGTTGGGAGGTTTGTTTTCCACTCATAGCACGATGTCGCCGCCCGCGCAGCCGACCCGGCCGTCGGTCAACCAGGCTTACCCGGAGACCGCAATCGACCGCACATTTGAGACGGTGCTTGACGCCCTGCCATGCAATGTCCTGTTCTGCGACCGTGAGTTGATTCTGCGCTATATGAACGGCTCATCGCGCAAGACACTGCTCTCATTGCAAGAACACCTGCCGCTTCCGGTCGACCAAATCATAGGAAAGTCGATTCACATCTTTCATAAGAACCCGGCGGCTGTCGACCGAATCATGGGCGCCAGGGAGTTCGTCGGCAGGCACCAGCTGCCGCACAAGGCAATTCTTAGCCTTGGTCCGGTAAAGCTCGACCAGGAAGTCGAGCCGATTATGAACGAGCACGGCGAATACATCGGCGCTGTTGTTCTTTGGGGGATCAACACCCAGCAAGCCATCGAGGCACTCCGCAAGGCGCAGGAGGCTCAGCGGAGCGATATCGAGCATCTCGACGGAAATCTGCAGATGGTAGCGACGGCTACGCATGAATTGGAGGCCAGTATCGCCGAGATTGCAAAGAATGCAACTGAGCTGGCGGAGTCGGCCGAAAAGTCTCGCCAGGCGAGCGACGAAAGCAAGACTTCGATTCTCAGCCTGCAGTCCTCGAGCGGTGGCGTGGCCAAGGTCGCCGAACTCATCGCCTCAATCGCGACGCAAACCAGCGTCCTAGCACTCAACGCGAACATCGAAGCAGCGCGAGCCGGAGTGCACGGGAAGGGCTTTGCCGTGGTAGCGAGCGAAGTGCGCAAGCTCGCTGAGCAAACTGCTGCTGCCACATCGGAGATTCAGGCCAAGGTCAGCGCCATTGGTGTCGATACCTCCACGGCGATCGCCGCCATCGGGCGTATCTCCAGTCAAACCGAAGATCTTTCCGGACTATCGCATCAGATGGCAGCAGCAGCAGAGGAACAGCGTCTGGCCACGCAGGAGATGGCGCATAATCTCGAACGCGCCGCGCATCGAACCTCCGAGATTGCCAACATGCGCTTAGAGCACTAAAGGCCTCGCCAGCGAGGTAAGGGAGCGGCGGCGTGTCCTCAGCTGCTCCCTCTTTTGACGCCGCGAACTGCCCGTCGCTCCTACGCAGTTGTTGGAATAACCGCGCTTGTTTCGTGCTCTTTTTCGGCTTGCACGAGCGCTTCTTCGAGAATGTCCAAAGCCACGGTGGCCTCTTCTTTGTTCACGATGAGGGGCGGTGACAGCCGCAGGGTGGTCTCTCCGCAACCTAGCACCATGAGTCCGCGCTCGAAAGCCAGCATCTCTACGCGATTGCGCAACTCGGCGGCGGGCTCCCGTGTGTCTCGGTTTTTCACCAACTCGATGCCGATCATCAACCCGCGCCCACGAACGTCGCCTACGGTCGAATGGGTTTGTTTCCAGCCGCGAATTCTCTGCAACATGAATTCGCCAACCTCGGCCGCATTGCTGATCGCTTGACGGTCGAGGATGTTCAATGTCGCGAGCGCCGCCGCAATAGACACCGGATTTCCACCAAACGTCGAGGCGTGCGATCCGGGCACCCAATCCATGATCTCTGCGCGGGTCATGCAAACACCGAGCGGCATGCCACTAGCGATGCCCTTCGCCATGCAAACGATATCTGGCTCCACGCCCGAGTGTTCGATCGCCCACCACTTGCCAGTTCTTCCCGCCCCGCATTGCACTTCGTCCGCAACCAGCAGAATTCCGTGACGGTCGCAAATGGCCCGCAATTCGCGCAGGAAGTTATCGGGCGCCACAACATATCCGCCTTCACCCTGGATGGGTTCGACAAAAATCGCCGCCACTTCTTCCGGCGCGACAATTGTCGTGAACAGCTTTTCCTCGATGTACCGCGCGCAGCCGAAGCTGAATGTTTCTTCCTCTTGCGGTCCTCCAGTGCAGCCGCGATAGACATAGGGGTAGCGAACGTGCGTCACGCCTGGAACCAGCGGCGAAAAGCGTCTTTTTTGTTGTGGCTTCGAAGCGGTGAGAGAAAGTGCGCCCATGGTTCGTCCATGAAACGCTCCAAGAAACGCGATGACTTGCTGACGTCCGGTGTGGTACCGGGCCAACTTCAGCGCGCACTCAATCGCCTCAGCGCCGGAGTTGCCATAGAAGACCCTGTGCGGCCCGCGCATCGGGGCCACGGCAGAAAGTCGTTCGGCGAATTCGGTCAGTCCCTCGTGATAGAAATCAGTGCCCGAGATGTGGATGAGCTCGGCCGCCTGTTTCTGAATGGCTGCAACGACCTCAGGATGGCAATGGCCGGTCGAAACAACAGCGATCCCCGCGGCGAAATCGAGAAACTCATTTCCGTCCGCATCGGTGATCCGTATGCCGTTGCCGCTTTTGGCCACCAGGGGATATGAGCGAGTGTAACTGGGAGAAATCAGCCGCGCGTCGGCCTCAATGGCCTCGCGGGCTTTGGGCCCAGGCAAGCGGGTCACGAGTTTCGGTCCAAACTTTGCGCGCAGTTCCTGTCTGTTCATCGTAGCTCTCCTCGGCAGATTCCGTTGCTGCGGCCGAGTTCTCACCACCTCGGATTTACGGAGGCAGGTGAGAGGCGGCCACCGATCCCACGCTTCGGGATCAATCTTTTCCGCGGACCAGTTGAGGTCCATTGAGGACGAGGATCTTCGGCGGACCCGTAGCTAGTCGCCGCCGAAGAGGCTAGGTCGGGTGCGAGTGGGCAAGACTCGAAGGTGCTTCCGAGGGCAGATGCATCGCGCGCGCGATCGTGACCAGCACCTGATGGCGGGTCCGAGCCCATGATCTGGAATGGCACGCGGAAGCATAGAAACCCCTGCTGCCATAGAGGATAGCACGATGATCGCGAGCAGGCGAAGGCAGAAATCGGTGCTCCACCTCTCTCTAGGATGCCCCAAAACGCCGTTACCGAGCCATGACCTCGACAATTGCACTGTCGGGCTCCGTCCAGGCGCCTGCACCGGTGTGGGTTAGCTTGCCGGCCGCGTCATCCCAATCGAGCTGAGTGACGTCTCCTCCGCCCGATTCGTAAGCATAGCTTCTTCCATCGTCGGAAAAGAGAGTGAATTTACCGTCGGCACCGGGGTACACGCGGATCATTTCGATTGCCTGCTGCTCATGCGTACTGCTGACCGATTTTCCAAGAGGGACGATGGATCCTGCGCGTACAAACAGCGGCAGGGTGTCGATCGGCGCCTCAACTGTGATCGTTTGTCCGCCCTTCAATCGCTCGTTCGTCCAGAAGTTGTACCAATCAGTCCCTGCCGGAAGATACACTTCGCGCCGGGTTGCGCCTTGCTCGGTCACCGGCGCTACGAGAAATGCCGGACCAAACATGTATTCATCGCGCAGGTCGGTCACCATAGTGTCGCCGGGAAACGCGAGCGGCAGAGCGCGCATGAATGGTGCGCCGGTTCGCCATGCATCGTATCCAAGCGAGTAGATGTAAGGCATCAACTTGTAACGCAGCCTGAGGTACTTTTCGAGAATGGGCTCAGCTTGGCGGCCGTATGACCAGACTTCATTGCCCGGCCTGCTGCCGTGAGTACGGAAGATGGGCAAAAAAGCGGCGTACTCGAACCAGCGCGTGTAAAGCTCCGGATAGTCGTCGTAGCCACCGACGATAGCGCGCGCATCGGACGGATCGAGCAGAGGCGGCCGCGCGGGATGGTGTTCAGGGGGAAGATACTGCCATCCTCCGGTGTCGTTTGACCAGTAGGTGAAGCCGGAAGCGGTGAAGTTGAGACCAATGGGGATCTGCCTTCGCAGGGTATCCCATGTGGGTGCGATGTCTGACGACCAGATGATCGTTCCGTTCCGCTGCGCGCCAAGGTATGCGTCCCGCGCCAGGATCAACGGTCGACGACCTGGTTCGTCCTTGCGGAAGCCATCGTAAAGAGCGCTGGTATGAAACAGCGGATAGACATTGAAGTACGCGGTGCCGGGCCCGATGGAAAAGTACGCACCATTCGGCGGTAAATCGGGCTCCGTCTCGTCTGCCCATAATGAATCGAAGCCCTGGCTCAGGATGTCTTCACGGATCGTGTTCCAGTACCATTTGCCGGCGTCTGAATTGGTTGTGTCGATATCTGCTCCGGCGCGGTCGTAAGGCAATCCGTTGATCGGTGTTCCGTCCGCCTCGTGGATCAACCATCCCTTGTTCTTCAGCGACGTGTAATATCGGTCTTCCGGTACAAACCGTGGCCAAACGCTGATCATGGTTTCGAATCCCAGTTCGTGCAAGCGCTTGTTCATGGCTGCCGGATCGGGCCAAGCCTCGGCACTGAAGTCGAACTGGCCCATTTTAGTAAAGTAAAACCAATCGACCACCAGCACGTCGGCGGGAAGATTTCGCTTTCGATAACCCTCGGCCACATCGAGCAGTTCTTTCTGGCTGGCATATCGCTGCTTGCACTGGATGTAGCCGTAAGCTGCCTTGGGCAGCAGCGGAGTGGGTCCAGTCAAGAGCCGGTAGCCCGCGTAGATTTGATCGACAGTGTCGCCGACAATTACGAAGAAGGAAACCCTATCGCCAACTTCGGAATTCCAGCGAGTTTGCTCGTTGAAGCCCATCTCGATAGTGGTTTTTGACGGGTTGTCCCAAACCAAACCATAGCCTTTGTTCGTGACCAGGAAAGGGACGCACGTGCTGGGGCCGGCGGCCGCGAGGTAATCGTTCCAGCATCGAATGGTGTGACCGCGCAGATCGAGGAAGCCTTCCTGATTCTCGCCGAGCCCGTAGTAATGTTCGTCGTCGGGAGAACGAAATGTCGCGCCAACCACGTAGAACGGCGGATCGCTGGGCCGACGGTCGTGCTTCAGTTCGGCAGTTCCGTCCTTTTGATTGGGCACCGCCTGCGACCAATCAGTGAGCTCGAGAATGGTCTTCCCTTCCGGCGTGCGAATGGTGATGTGAGCACCCGGTGTTGACCCGTTGAAATACCTTCCAATATCGACCTGGGTTGGAATCGGCGGCTTGGTTGAGGGCTGATTCCTCTCCACGCTCGTGACCATCTTCGGGGAGCTGTAGACGTCGGCCGTGTCGGTCTGGCTGGCGCTCCAGCCCTCGGCAGAGGCGGTGGCGATGAAGCCGTAACCGGGATGAGCGAGTGCGGCCTGGCGCTGCAAACTCAGCGTTACGCGGAGAATGTTGGGAGCGAAAGGCTCGAGGACAATGGTTTGGCCCTCGCGATCAAGCTCGAGGTGCTGGTTTGACGATTGCGCCAGCGCGCCTGCGCCGGCGATCAAAAGCCCAGCCAACGCCGGGATCGCGCTCCACTTTTCTCGCATTTAAAATTCTCCGTGCAAAAGGCGAATCTCATCTCCGCTCGCGGGTAGAACGCTCATGAGCGGAAAATCGATTGAACAGGCCAATTTACACAGGCCGGCCAACGCGAGCAAGTAATACTCAGCATACTTACGGTAAAACAGACCGCGACGCGGGGTTCAGGCGAGCGCGAGGTTGACGTTTTCGATGGCTTCGTCGATCTCTGCGGTGTTCTTGTATCCGACGGTTACACAGTCGACGCCGGCGTTGCGGAACGCGAAGCGCATGGCCTGCTGTCGGTCGGCTCGTTCGAAGGCACCTTCGCCGATGAGCTTCATGCTGATGACACCCATGCCGGCATTGCGCGCTTCGTGGACGTGGCTGACCACTTCGGGGACGTTCTGGGGTACGTTGCCGCTGTCGGTGTCATTGTCCATCACAGTGCCCTTGTGGTTCATGCGGATCATGGCCACGTCGAGCCAGTTGGTGGCGGGCACACGACGCAGAGCGGGCAGTCCGTGCACCGAAGCGCCGTGCGTCACGATGGTTTGACGGTGTTGCGCCTCGAGGACCGCGTCCTGCCAGCGCGTGGAGTCTTCAGGCCAGGTTCCCAAGTGCTGCCAGTGGAGCAGCATGATGTCGAAGTAGTCGGTGTCGCAATCGCGGCGCAGCTGATCGAGCTTGGCGCGCATGTCGATGCCGTCGGTGGTCGTCACCTTGTTCATCAGCCTGTAGCTGTCGCGCGGAAGGCCTTTGAGCGCCTTGCCGAGCATCTGCGGCGTGTTGCCGTAGGACTCCGCGGTCTCGAAAAAGCGAATGCCGTTGTCGTAGGCATGGCGAACGAGGCGCGTGAAACCTTCCTGACCGAGGGCTTCCTGGACTCTTCCGCTGTGCGTTCCGGCGCCGAATGCCAGGCGGGTGACTTTGACGCCGGATTTTCCGAGAGTGACCCAGTCAGTGGCGGCTCCGCGTTCGGCGAGGAGAGGAAGGGAACCGATGCCAGCCGCCGCGCCAGCGGCGGCAGATGTTTTGAGGAAGGTTCGGCGGGAAACTGGGGACATTGTTGGTTGACCTCGGGTGGCCGGCGGTCGGACGAGGCGGCCGATTGCCCGAATGGTAGCACAGGTAGAGAGGCGGAGTTAGCGGGGGTTAGCGGCTTTAGCGAAGTTAGCAAGGGCGGTGATGCAGCGCGGCAGGGAATTAGTAAGTCGGCGGCGACGGTTGATCGTCTGGGGCGTGAGCGAGGTGTTTACTTGTTGGTACCTCCACCCCCCTACCCCCCCCATTGGCGTAAATGGTTGTTTCTGATCGGGTTAGGTCGTTTACTTAACTCAGGGTCTTTGAAAGCAAACGAGTTAGAGGGCCAGCGGAGCCAGCAGAGGTTGCGATGGCAGCCTTTTCTCACGCACAGTTCCAGTCTAGCGATGTCTGCGAAATAATCTGCAACGACCGGAGATTATGTTTGGCGAGTATTTTCAGCGGGATGCGGGGCGGAGTTGCGCTTGAGGGTCTTGACAACGCATCCGAGCATGGTCGCTCGGGTCGGTCCGAGCCTGGTGGTCGTCTTGCTCGGGATGCGATTTCAGGGCCTAGAAGGCCCTGCTCCTTCCGGTTCTATGACCGAATTTCGTGGATTACAACGCCGAAAACTGCGAATTCAAGCGGCGGCAGTGTTGTGTTGTGCGGGCGAGGAGGCCCGCAGGACAGCCGGCGAGCCACCTCAAGGACGATGACCCGTCCGGAGGGACCCCCGGGGGATGCCCGTGCTACAACGGCGACACCGCCCGCTCATCGCAAAGAACGCGAACGAACGGGGCACGGCTTCTTTTGACTTGAGAAGAAGAAAGGCCCTTCCCGAAGGAAGGGCCTTTTCGCAGATTGGGGAAAGGATGCTGTCAGTTCACCGTGAAGGTGAAAGTTGAGGTTGGGGCCGGAGTGACGACCGGGTTTCCGGTTCCGGTGACGGTAAAGGTATAGCTGCCAGCGGTAGTTCCGGGATTGCCTCCACCACCGCCGCCTCCACCGCCTCCGCCGCCGCCACCACCACCGCCGCAGCTTGCCATGGCGCCGAGGGCGACGAGCATCACGAGAATCCCGAGCATGGAGCGCCAACTGCGACTGCGGGCGGGAATTCCGAAGAAGACCAGCAGGGCAAGCAGAGCGCCACTACCCGCGCCAAGCCAGCCTTTGCCGTCGTGGATTTTGGGAACGACGACGCCGGACGACGTTGCCGCCGTGGTGGAGACGTTCATCGTGGACATGCCGCTGGTGGAGCTTGTGGTGAGGCTGACGGCGGCGCCAGGAGTGCAGGTTGGCACATCGACGGCGCCGGTAGGCGACGAGCTGAGCATACACGTGAAGGTGATGCTTCCGGCATACCCGTTGCTGCCGGTGACCGTAACCACCGAGCTCGTGGTAGCACCCGGGGCGATCGAAGCCGGAGAAGCTGCGGCTGCAGACAGCGCCAGGCACGGGGTCGCAGCGGCGTTAACCGTTGCTGTGAGCGTGGTTGTCTCGGTTAGGCCGCCGGAAATGCCCGTCACTGTGATCGTGTAGTCGCCCGTTGTGGTTGCGCAGTCTGTTATCAGCGAGAGTGAAGCGCTGAGGGCGGTGGGGGTAGCGGGAATCGTGCAGGTGGCGGCGCTGGCGTTTGCCGGCGCGCCGGTGACCACGCAGTTTAGATAGACAGCGCCCACGAAGCCATTGGCCGGCACGACCGTGATCGTGGACGTATTGCCGGTGGTTGCGCCCTGACCTACGGTGATGCCACCGCCGTTGGAGAGCGCGAACCCGGCCGAGGAGCTGTTGACAGCGACCTGGACGAGCGCGGTGTGGACGTAGTTGCCGGTCGGGTCCTTGCCGGTGATCAGAGCGCTATAGGTGCCGTCGGCGACGCCAGCGGCGGAGACGGCGATGCTGGAGGTTCCCGAGCCGCCGCTGGTGAGTGTGACCGCGCCCGGCGTGGGGATGCAGGTAATGCCTGTGGCTGCTGCGCAGGTCAAAGTGACGGCACCGGCGAATCCGTTGAGCGAGGTCAGATCAAGCGTGACGCTGTTTCCGGCGGGAACGACGGTCGCCTGGGGGACCATGGTGAAGTCGGAGAGCGGATTGGAAATGGCAGCTCCGGTATTCAACGTGACCGCCGATGGGTAGTAGGTGTTGTCGCCGGTGTACTGGATGGTGAGGAAGTTTGCGCCTTGCAGAAGTGTCTGGCTGCTGAGCGCAAACGAGAAGGAGGAGACGTCTCCGGTGGTGGGGACCGAGAGGTAAACCTGAGTGATGAAATAGCCGGAGGAGTAGAGGTAGACGCTGCCGGTGGGTGCCACGCTGCCCTGGCCGGTGACGGTTCCGGTGACGAGCATGGCCGCAGTGGGAGAGACAGTACTGGGCACGATGGTGGCGGCGGTGGCTGAGGATTTGCCACCGGTCTCGGCCTGTACCTCGACAATCGCGGGGGCGGAGGTCGAGTTGTAATTCGAGTCACCCGGATAACTGACGTTGATGTTGTAGTTGCCGTTGGTTCCGGCAGGGATGGTGAAGATGGCGATGCCTTCGGCGGCTCCGGTGAGGGGGTCGACTCCGGAGGCGAGAGGCGCACTGGTGGGAACGCCGTTCGGGAACCCAGTCACCGTGATGGTGCCCGTGGGTGGGGCTACCGGTACGGGGAAGATTTCTCCGGTGGCCGAATTTGCCGAAGATGCGGCAGCGTTGTTTTCGATCTGGATATTGACGACGGTAGGCTGGTTAGCGGCGCCAACAAAGGTTGTGTTGCTGGATGCATTGGACGCACTGACGAACACTTGCGGCGTATCTTTGGCGACGGTGAATGTTATCGGCGTTGCGGTGGTGGAGGCGTTGTAACTGGAATCGCCGCTATAGGCAGCGGAGACCGAATGCGCACCGACGGCGAAGGCGGCGTTGTCTTCGGCATCGCCTTCGGCGTTGATGACTGCGGAGTTGATGGCATTTCCGCTGTCTTTGAAGGTGACGGTCCCGGTGGGAGGGGTATACGACGGGCAGGCTGCGGTAGTGGTGAGGCAGCTCTGGACGCCGGTGACGTCAGCGGTGGGGGCAACCTGGGCGCTGAGGATGAGTTGGGAACCGTAGTCGACGCTGGTTGTGATGTTGGAGCTATAGAATGTCGGTCCAGGTCCGATGAGGTTGAAGGCGATGCCCGAGCCCTCGGGATTGACTGTGACCTGGTACTTCTGCGAGACGCTGCCGGCGTTCTTGGAGTCGCCACCGTAGGAGGCCCAGATGTCGTAGGTGCCTCCGGGCAGGGTGGTGACGCTGCCGGAGTAGTCGCCGCTGCCGTCGAGCGCGAACGTACTTGCGGAGCCGGTGAGTATATTCGAAAGGCCGACGCCCGCCTGCGCCGATTGAGGGCTGTCGGTCATGAGCGCGACGTTGCCGGTCGGCGTGCCCGAACCTGTGACAGCGCCGCTGATGGACACCGATTGCCCGTGGGTGATGGAAGTTGGGTTGGCGGTGAGGCTGGTGGCGCTGGAAGTGAGAGCGACATTGCCCCAATCGGCGAGAAGGACGGCGGCGTCGATGCTGCCGAGGCCGCTGGCGAGGTCGTAGCCGGCTGTGGCGTTGTATTCGACGGTGGAACTGGTGCCGATCTGGCCTTCGATCGCCGGGCCATATGTCTGATCATCGTCCTCGTAGTAGAGGCCCGCATTGTTGTTCGCCGAAGTTTCAATACAGTCGGGTGTCGCCGGCGGTGTGACGGTGGTCTGGAATTCGTATGCGCAGGGCACGGAGTTGTTGCCGACGATCACGTCGTGGAAGGCTGCGGGGAACTGGGCGGCTAATGGATAGAGGACGGTATCGGCCTGGCCCTGGCGGCCGTACTTCTGATCGACGAGCGCCATGATTCCTGCGAAGGAGGGCGCGGAGGCAGAGGTGCCGCCGACACCATAGATTTGCACGGTGGATGCGGGCAACTGGCAGTCGCCGTCGGTAGCGCAGATAGCGTAGTAGCTGCCGTTGTAGCCGTTGGCGGAGAAGAGGGAGACGTCGGGCAGATCGCGGACGCCATCGCTGGGCACGCCGGTTCCCGACTGCCAGGATGGTTTGGGATAGCCGGAGGGAGTGCCGGTGCACACGCCGTCGGCGGTGCTGTAGGCGTTGGTGCTGCAGAGTGCTGCGTTGCTGGCACCGCCGCCGCCGCCAGCCGTGGTGGTATCGTTGTCGCCTGTGTCGGCGTAATAGCTGAAGAGGTTCAGGCCGAACTGGCTGTCGTTCCAGGGCTGCTCGGGGATGTAGCCCTTGATGGAAACCGTGGCCGTGCTATTGCTGGCGGTGGTATTCCAGTAGCTGCCAAGCTGGGTATTGATGGCCGAATCGGAGCCGCTGTAAGAGCTGTATTGGAAGTCAGTTCCGCCGACGGCGATGTCATAGGGTGTAGAGGCGAGGCCGTTGACGGCCTGGCCGTTGACGGCATAGTCGGTGCCTCCGTCGCAACCGGCTGCTGCACTGTCTCCAGTGGAGACGGTGACAGTTTGTCCCTGCGCTGCGGCTTGCGCCCAGAGGTCGTTGATGAAGGGATTGCTGGAGCCGATGAAGAGCTCGCAGGCGCCGAAGCTAAGGCTAACGACCGGGGCGACATTGCCATAGACTGCGCGCTCGGCGGCGAGGATGAGGCCGCTTTCGAGGGCAGTGTCGGCGCCGATCACGAGGTCGATGGTGGCGTCTGGCGCGACGGCCCCGGACCATTCGGTATCGAGATAGGCTTCGGACGAATCGTAGTTAGGGCCGTCGGGGTCGTTGATGCCGTCGATGCCGGGATCGTTGCCGTCGACTATGACCTGAGGCGGATTGGCGGGCAGCCCGAAGAGGGTGCGGAACTGATTGACGAGGGCGACGTTGATATTGGAGTCATTGATGATGGCGATCGCCTGGCCGTCGCCCATAATCCCCTGGGAGTAGACCGGGTTCAGATCGTACTCGACGGCGAAATCGCCGGGCGACATGACGAAGCTGTAGGTCTGGAAGTCGAAGGCGCCCGAGCCCACGGTCCACAAGGATTTGGCGCGGCCGGTCGCCGGATCGTAGCTGGTCCGGCCGTACTTGGCGAGCTGGCTCTTGAGGCGGAAGTTATTGAGGGAGGCAAAGCCGCCGATGACTGGGGCGAGGGCGGCAGGAATCTGGGCGTCGTTGGCGTTGGCGAAGTGGGTTTCACCGTTGACGACGTATTTGTGAATCTGCGTATGAAAGGTTTCGCGCAACTGAGCGACCGAGCCCGAGAATTCGAGGGTGCCTTTACCGGCGTTGACTTTGGAAACGCTGAATCCGTGGCTGCCGAGCCAGGAGCTGACAGTGGCGATGTCCTGGTCTGCGGCGCCGAACTGCGCACCGAACTGTTCAGGAGTGAGCCACTGATGGTAGCTGGGCGAACCGGGAGTGTGGATGCCGGCGAGGAACTGGCGCAGGGCTGCTTCCTGAGCGGGGCTGCGCTGCAAGACAAGCTGCAGGCGATCGAGCTGCATGCCGTCCGGCGCGGCTCCGCGGTCGTTGGCCGCCTTGGCCAGGGGATGAACGGAGTGAGCCAACGTGACCAGGCGGCTTTCGTCGATGGGGTCGACAATGCGGATGGAGGGCGTAGCCCGCTGGGCGAGAGTCTGCTGCGCCGGGGCCGAAAGAGAACAGAGGAGGAGGCTGGCCGCCATGCATAGAGAGACGCACAGAGGGAACGAGCGCGCTTTGATCATATTGGGAGGTCCTGGACCCTTTCTTGAGAGAAACCCTCGACGGCGCGAAGAGTTGTGTTGAGGTGCACGAAACCGAGACACGACGGGATCGGTTGCGAATCAAAGAAGAAACCGACTCCTATGAGACCAGAACTATGATAATGCCGACCGGTGCGGAAGAGCGCGTAAAGACGAAGCGCAACAGAGATCCATTTGCGGATCGGCGATGTGCGGGGCGCTTTTCTGCCGCACGCGAACCGTGGGCCCAATCGATGAAGCCGGACGAAAGTTGCCAATAGAATGCAGCAGGCCAGGGAGAAAGGTTGTTCGATACGCCAATTTAGACGGAGCGGGAGCGCGAAAGGTTGACCCGAAGAACCGGTGGAGGAACACCTTTGTAATTGGGGTTCAGTGGCGGAGGCGAAAGGGTGAGAGAGTGCTCGCGGATCGATTTGGACCCATTCTAGAGCCGAGCATTTTTGAGCCAAGCAAAAGTGCACGTCAGAGGACGGAGGGGGCGTTCCGAAGAGGCTTGTTGCAATAGACAAATGTTTTCAGAAGATTTATGATTCGGTTTCCTGCGAAACCGGGCGAGTTAGTCTGCGTTTTGGGATTCGAGCGCCTTCATGCGTGCATCCTTATTTATTACCTGCTACAACGATACGCTTTTTCCGGAGACTGGCCGGGCGGTGGTGCGGCTGCTGGAGCGGCTGGGAGTGGAACTGGATTTCCATCCTGCACAAACCTGCTGCGGGCAGATGCATGCCAACACGGGATTCCGGCGGGAGGCGTTCAGCCTGGCGAAGCGCTTCGTGGAGATGTATGAGGGCGCGGAGACGGTGGTGATTCCGTCGTCGTCGTGCGTAGCGATGATTCGCGACCAGTACCCAGGGCTTTTTGAAGAGCTGGGGGACGGGGAACTGCGACGGGAGTTTGCTGCGCTGTTGCCGCGAGTATATGAGCTGAGCGAGTTTCTGATCGACAAGCTGGGCGTAGACGATGTGGG
>Ga0335071_10001016_pt1 | contig 30297 bp, 28 predicted proteins | sample Lox_Sample_15_FD_206724 | JGI IMG/M metagenome (GOLD analysis project Ga0335071, IMG submission 206724) | Soil microbial communities from Loxahatchee National Wildlife Refuge, Florida, United States - Lox_Sample_1.5 | ecosystem: Environmental > Terrestrial > Soil > Wetlands | place: USA...
TTGATCACTCGCTTTGCCTGGATAGGCCCGCTGGCACCATCATGCCGCGAGATGGCTGAAAGCGAAATCAGTAACGATCTGGGAGAGAGCGGTGAGCGCTTTATGCGCGAGCTGGTGAGCTGCGGCGCTCCTAGTCTAGCCAAATGTTCGCTATTGCCCTCCGGGGCTTTATTCAAACTGACGAAGTCTTCAGCCGGCAGGCGGCTGCCAATATATGGATAGCGTCTCCAGCCGCTATCCGTGCACTTGCGAGCGTTTGCGCTGTGTACCGTGCGGCTCCGGCCTCCTATTCAAATGAAGTAGTCGGAATGTCGAAGTCGAAGTTCACCGAAGCTGATGTCAGGCGAGCAGTGAAAGGCGTGCTTGACGGAGGCGGAAGAGTTTCGAGTGTGGAAATCTGGCCTGATGGGCGCATATCGGTTACAGTCAAAGAGGACAAAAAGCGATCGATGGACCCGGAAGATGATCCGGAGGTGTCGCGGAGGCTCCTGTGAGAGTTGGCCGATCCACCCTGCCCTTGCCGCGTTACACAAGGCGCAAGCGCCTCAAGAAAGGAACCTTCGGATATTTTTTCGACGTGCCAACCTGGGCACGCGAAAGAGATTGCCCGGTCGAGAATGAGCCGCTCGGTACCGACTATGACTTGGCGGTGCAGCGTGCAGAAAAGATACTGCTGCCCGCGTTCGATAGCTGGCTCAAGGGGGGCGACGATGCAGATCCGGTTGGCATTGGCGTGGTGATCGGAACGCTGGACTGGATGTTTCACGAATATCGTCGAACGTGGAAACAGAAAACCGCGAAACGTTTGCAACCGTTGAGCCCCGGACAATGCCGTGTGCATGAAACCGGCATCAAGATGATTTGCGAATATCTGTTGAAGGATGGGAGACGCCTTGGCACGCGGCGCTTGTCCAGCATCGATACGGCGTTTGCCGACGACCTGTTTGAGAAGCTGTTGTACAAGGATGTGGGCGGCGAGAAGATCGAACGCCGCACAACGGTCAACCATGCCATGAAAACCGCGCGTGGCGCATGGAATACGATTTCGCGCGCGCACCCTCACCTGTTTCCGCCAAAGAACCCGTTCGAGAAAATGGGTCTGCAATCAACATCGCGCGAAACGCCGCACGCGAATTTTGACGAGCTAGCGGCGTTCCGCGCCAAAGCCATCGAGATGGGCTATCCGTCGTTGGCAACAGGTGTTCTGATCGGTTGGGAGTGGCTCCAGCGCAAGGCCCATATCTTTATCAGGTTCACGGCAGAGCACTATCGGCCGGACAGTCGTCCAAACCATGTCTATGTCATCAACTATAAAACCAGTACCGGCTCATGGGAGCCGCTGTTCGATAAGAAGGGCAAGCCGCTCTACCCTCTGCTGATGGCGGAGCTGGACGCCATGAAGGCACTACGGCCGACGGGCGGCCTGATGTTACGTCGAGACGGCAGTGGTTTGCCCTGGGGCGGCAAAGGCGAGATGCTCACTCAGGTCGAACGCATCTCGAAGAAGATCATCATGGCAGCGGGCTTGCGGCCTGAGCTGACTTTCACGTCGTTCGGTCGGCATGGCGGAACCACCGAAGCGAGCACGTCCGGCCTCACGGAAACACAGCTGATGAAGAAGGGCCAATGGTCGTCGACCAAAGCGATGGCGCACTACCTTCATCATGACGACGAGGCCAAACAGGATGCGCAGATAAAGCGCATCAAACGGCGCAAGCAAGCGGCCAAAAAGTGAACGTTTGTCGGAATGGCCCAGCCGGGTTTGTCGGAATGGAAATCGACAAACTTAATAAGTCATTGAAATCATTGGAGCGGGTGAAGGGAATCGAACCCTCGTATTCAGCTTGGAAGGCTGCTGCTCTACCATTGAGCTACACCCGCGCGGCAGATCACCTAACATGGTCCGGACGCCGTCTCAACCGCCATGACGGAACGCCACAGGCCCCGAAGGTTCCTGCGCGAGAGGCGCCATATGGCCCTTAACAGCGGCCGATTCGCTACCTATAGTAAACGTCCCACCAACAACGAAAGGAGGTGATCCAGTGTCTTCTTGCAAGCGCTGTCACCTCGCTGGGATCGCCTGACAGGCTGATCTGGCTTTGCGGGCGCTCCCGGCGCCTGACCAGCGAGTTCAACGATTGGAACGCGGCGGGAGGTTTTCCGCCGCGTTTTGATTTGTCTCGCCGCGCGCCCGGCGCATATCCCCCCTATTTTGCGCTGTCGGTCCTCACGCCGGCCGAACGTCCTTGGAAAAATACCCGGCCAACGAACAAGGATCCCGTGATGCTCTATGCCCTGCTCGCCTATCATGTCGAAGCCGACGTCATGTCCTGGACACCTGAGGAAGATGCCGCTCTCATGGCCGGCCTCCGCGCGGCGCACGCCAAGATCCGGCAGACCGGACAGCTCGGGCCCGCGGCGCGGCTCGGCGGCACGATGAGCGCGCGCACCCTGCGCGGCCCGGGCAAGGGCACGGTCATCGACGGGCCGTTCGCGGAGACCAAGGAGCAGCTGCTCGGCTTCTACATCCTCGATTTCGCCACCGAAGAAGCGGCCATCGAAGCTGCGCGAGAGCTGCGCCGGGTCAATCCGAGCGCGGTCTACGAGCTGCGCCCGATCCAGACGTTTCTTCCGGGTGACGCGATCCCGGAATCGGAATCCGTTGAGGCCACCTGACATGTTGGCACCTTGGCCTACGATTTCCACCGGCGGTCCGCGAACCGGTGCGCGAAAAAGCCGCCAAAGGCGAGAAACCAGACATATTGCACATATTGCGGGGCGACCAGCGCCAGCAACGTCGCCGGCACGAACACCAGGATCGGAAAGATCGCCCTGGCCAACTCCGGAGGATGCTCACCCTCGCCGCGCGTAAACCACCACAGCAACGCATTCAGGCTTGCGATCAATGTCAAATGCAGCCCGTAGAGCACCGCGACGGCGCTCGATAGCCGGTAGTTGCCATAGAGCCCATTGGTGACCGGCAGCAGGATGATCGAGAGCAGGAAGAACAGGTTCACGATCACCACGCGCCGCGTCCCGTAGGGCTGCCGCGCCAGCCGCCGATGATGGCTGACCCAGAACAGGCCGGCGATGATGAAGCTCAAGATGAGCCCCGATAACTGCCCCGCATAGAGCTGATAAAGATCGTGCCAGCCCGGCATGCCCTTGAACACGCCGACCTTGGGCAGGTCATAGGCCAGCAGCGTCATCGCCACGCCGAACACGGTGTTGCTCAGCGATTCCAGCCGGCGCATCTCGAAATGGTCGAGGTTTTCTTCGCTCATCGGGATTTTTCTTCATGGTGAGACCCGCGGACGCCGAGAATCCAGCCCTCGATGTCCGCTTGCGCCCGCTCGGATTCGGTCAGTTCTGGTTTCAGGAAAGCGGCCAGGCTGCCGTTCTGGTTTGCGCGCCACAGCCAGGCAGCGACACTGAAGGCGTCCTGCTGGTCCCGCGTCGGCGCGTCGCAGGGAAACAGGCCGCGCCACAGGCTTGGGTAGATCTCGGCGATTCCAGAGCGCCCGGGTGGAATGTCCCAGCCATCGAACGGCCAGAAATGGACTTTTGCGCCGAGGCTTTGCCGGATGAAGCGGAGCCAGGGAATCCCGGCATGGGTGGATTTCGCCACCGATCCCGGCACGTCGAAGTGAAACACGGATTTCGCCCCGCCGGCCCGTATGTCGCACAATCTGCGCCAGCGCGTCTGCCCCTGGCGCGCAGCGCCGTTGCCGCGCACGCCTTCCCTGATGAAGTCGACATACATGTTCTTGTTGTCGGTCGGCCAATGGCGCTGGAAGTCGTCGAGGAAAGCGGGCCAGTCGAGCGGCAGGCCATGAACCGCGAAATAGGCGAGCGGAAAGGAAAAGCCGTGATCGATGCCGACCAGGGTCGGCCGCTCCTCGGCAAGCCGTTCGACGAGCCACTCGGCGATGCCGCGACGGCTCCAATATCTCTTCAGGTTCGGAGGCACCACCTCCACCGGCCGCGCATCGTCCTCAGCCAGATAGATGCGAAGACCCGTCAGCCCATTCTCCGGGGTCTGCGCGCCGGAATAATCGATACCGATGGTGCGCACGAAAGCGGTCATCAACAGCACCAACTCCCGCATTGCTCGCAGCAGGAGCTTACGGCATGATCATCATCCAAAGGTTGCTCTCCAACCGATTGCCTGAGAAATTGTTTGCCGCCCTTCTCGAATTTCTTCGCGATCCCCGGCGGACGCAAGCGTGCCAAGCGTGCTGCAGATGCGAAGCGAACGCGATCCTTGCTCCACCTATCGTGCCTGCGCGACGGAACGAGAGAATGAGTTCCACGTTGGTTCCCGACCGGTTCTGCGCGCGATAGTCTTGCGACACGGTCGCGCGCGATTCCACTCTGCTGGGCGCTTCCCGGCCGAAGAGGTGACGTCCGATGCCTCGCGTTCATATGCCCCTCAGCAATCTGCGGGCGGTCGTCATCCTCATCGTGGTCGCCTTCCACTCCGTATTGCCCTATCTCGCCTCGCAACCGGCGCAGCCATTTCCGTTCGATGCACCGCCCTACCGCTGGGTGGCATTCCCGATCATCGATCGGGAGCGGCTCTTCGGATTCGATCTGTTCTGCGCCTGGCAGGACGTCAGCCTGATGACGCTGATGTTCTTTCTGGCGGGCATGTTCACCGCGCCGAGCCTGAACCGCAAAGGCGCCCTCGCCTATCTGTCCGACCGCTGGTGGCGCATTGGCCTGCCATTTCTGTTTGCCGCCGGGATCCTCGCGCCGCTGGCCTATTTCGCGTCCTACCTCACGACGGCGGCGGACCCGACGCTCGCAGCGTTCACCCGGCACTGGCTGGCCTTGCCGATGTGGCCCGCAGGCCCCGCCTGGTTTCTCTGGCAACTGTTCGCCCTGTCCGCCGTCGCAGTCGTGCTGCACGCATTCGCCCCGCGATGGCTGGACTCCCTCAGCCGCCTCACCGCCGGGCTTGGCGACCGGCCGCCCGCTTTGTTCATTGTGCTCGTTGCAGCCTCCACGCTCGGCTATGTGCCGCTTGCACTGGCTTTCACGGCCTGGGACTGGGCGAGCTTTGGTCCGTTCGCGATCCAGCTCAGCCGGCCGCTGGTCTACCTGATCTATTTCTTCGCCGGCTTCGCGCTCGGCAGTCGGGGTCTCGATCGCGGCCCGCTGCGAAGCGATGGTGCGTTGTCGCGGCATTGGCTGGTGCTGCTCGCGGTCGCCATTGTCACCATGGCGGTCTGGGGCCTGCTCACCTCGCTGACCCTGCCGGACTGGAATGCGAGCCCGCTCGCCTACCGCCTGATGGCGGCTCTGGCTTTCCCGCCGGCCTGTGCCAGCGGCGTGCTCAGTCTGCTCGCGATCGCGCTGCGCTTCCTTAACCTCCGCGATCGCATCCTCGACAGTCTTTCGGCGAACGCCTACAGCATTTATCTCTTGCACTATGTCGCCGTAGTCTGGCTGCAATATGCGTTGCTGGCGGTAGCCCTTTCCGCCGTCGCCAAGGGCGGAATCGTCTTCGCGCTCGCGCTCAGTGCAAGCTGGGCGGCGAGCACGGGCCTGCGCTCGCTCATTCCGCTGTTGCCGGCGTGGGCCGGCAAGGGAACGGTCGCGGACCAGCGTCGATGAAGGGATAGCCCGATGGCATTGACGCTCACGCTTGCGTCGAAAAACCTGTTTCACGATACCCTGCGCTTCGTCGCAACCATGGTCGGGATCGTTTTCTCCGTCGTCCTGGTGATGGTGCAGATGGGGCTGTATCTCGGCTTCGGGCACATGGTCACGACCATGATCGACCACGCGGCGACCGACCTGTGGGTCGTGCCGAAAAACGCCAAGAGTTTTGAGGATCCCTCCCTGCTCGATCTCAAGCTGCGTGGTCGCGTCGCCGGCGTCGAAGGCGTCGCCACCGTCGTGCCCCTGGTGCTCGGATTTTCCGACTGGCGGCTCGACAGCGGCGAGATGACGCCGGTCTTCATCGTCGGCTCCGATCTGCGCGATGGTGGCTTGCAGCCCTGGAACGTGATCGACGGCAATGTGCAGGCGCTGTCGCAGGGCTTTGGCGTCGCGGTCGACCGCAGCTATTTCGACCGGCTCGGCGTCAGCGGCATCGGGTCGACGGCGGAAATCCGCGGCAAGAAGGTCAAGGTGGTCGCGCTGACCGACGGCATCCGATCCTTCACCACGACGCCTTACGTCTTCGTCGACCTGAAGAACGCGCGCAGCCTGACCGGAACGCCGCCCGACCGGGTCGGCGATCTCCTGGTGCGGCTGAAGGGCGATGCGGACCGAGACAAGGTCATCACGGCCATTCGCGGCGAGATCGGCGATGCCGAGGTGCTCACTACGGCGCAATTCCGCGAGCGCAGCCGCACGTTCTGGCTGTTCGGCACCGGCGCCGGTGCGGCGCTTTTCGCCGGCGCCCTGCTCGGCGTGATCGTCGGCACCGTGATCGTCGCGCAGACGCTGTATTCCTCGACCAAGGACCATTTGAGCGAATTCGCGACGCTGCGCGCGATGGGCTCGGCCAACAGCTACATCTACCATGTGATCATCTATCAGGCCCTGATCAACGCCGTGATCGGATTTGCGGTCGCCTCCGGCATCGGCGCACTGGTGGTCCAGATGACGGCGAAGAGCGCGCTGCCCATCGTCATCACGCCCTGGCTGGTCGCAGCCCTCGCCGCGCTCACCGTCGTGATGTGCGTGATCTCGGCCTTCGGCGCGATCTTTCGCGTGGTCCGCATCGATCCAGCCATGGTGTTCATGCGATGAGCGACGTCATCATCGAGGCCAAAGCTGTGGCGATGACCCTCGGCAGCGGCGCCCGAAAGGTGCAGGCGCTGCGCGGCATCGATCTCTCGCTGAAGCGCGGCGAGCTGACGCTGTTGATGGGGCCTTCCGGCAGCGGCAAGACCACGCTTCTGCTGGTGCTCGGCTGCATGCTGACGCCGACCGCGGGCACCGTCACCATCGGCGGCACCGCCACGGCGGAGGCCGACAAGGAGGGCCTGGCAAAGATCCGCCGCGACCATATCGGTTTTGTGTTCCAGTCCTATCATCTGTTTCCGACCCTGACCGCGGCGCAGAACGTGCAGCTTGCGCTCGACATCCGCCACGAGCGCGGCAAGCGCGCCAGACAGCAGGCGCGCGAGGCGCTGGAGCGCGTCGGCCTTGCGCACAAGGTGAATACGCGGCCGGGCGAGCTCTCCGGCGGCGAGCAGCAGCGCGTGGCGATCGCGCGCGCGATCGTCACCAACCCCTCCGTCGTGCTGGCCGATGAGCCGACCGCCGCGCTCGACGGCGACAATGGCCGGGCAGTCCTGAAGATCCTGGCGGACTCCGCTCATGAGCGCAAACAGGCGGTGCTGGTCGTCACCCACGATCCCCGCATCGTTCCGTTCGCCGACCGCATCATCCATATCGAGGATGGCCTGCTCGTCGAGCAGGCAGAGGCCGGGCCGGCGCGCCTGCCAAAAGTCGCGCCGTTCGGTCCGATCTCGGCGCTTCGATCCGAATCATGAGCCTGCGTGCGGAACTGGCGCGTCTTGGACTGCGCGTCTTTCTCAAGCGTCGTAACCGTCAGCTCGACGTCGAGGGCTGGCGCGAGCAGATGCGCGCGATGACGCCACTGGTGCCGCGTCCGCCGCGGCGCAGCCAGTCGACCGACATCAAGACCGGCGGAGTCCGCGTGCAGCGGGTTGCGACAGACAAGTCGCGCCCCGACCGCCACGTGCTTTATCTGCATGGCGGCGCCTACATGGCCGGCTCGCCCGCGCACTACCGGCATTTTTCCTGGCGGATCGCCGATGCGCTGCATGCCAATATCTGGATGCTGGACTACCGCCTGGCGCCCGAACATCCCTATCCGGCCGCCGTCGACGATGCGAGCGAAGCCTGGGCGCATCTCGCCGACACTGCGACGGATTACAGCCGGCTGTTCGTGATGGGCGATTCTGCCGGCGGCGGCCTCGCGCTGGCGCTGCTGCTGCGGCTGCGCGACGAGGGGCGGCGCCTTCCGACGGCCGCTGTCGCGATCTCGCCCTGGACGGATCTCGCGCTGACCGGAGCATCGCTCGCGCTCAACGCAGATGTCGATCCGATGCTGACCACGGAACCGCTTCCCGAATTGGCGCAGCTCTATCTCGCGGGCCTCAATCCCCGCTCGCCCTACGCCTCGCCGCTCTACGGCGACACGGCCTCCCTGCCGCCGGTGCTGATCCAGGTCGGCAGCGACGAGATTTTGCGCGACGACGCGGTCCGGATGGCCGAGAAGCTGATGCGCGACAATCCGCAAAGCCGGCTCGAGGTGTGGCAGCGCATGCCGCATGTCTGGCACCTGCTCGCGCCGGTCGTGCCCGAGGCACGCCAGGCGATCCAGGAGATCGCCGAGTTCGTCGCTGCGGTAGAGCGCGGATAGCCCCCTGTGAAGCGGCTCCGCCTTGGCTTCGTCGCTGCGGCTCATGCCAACTGTCAAACAGCCCACCGATGTCATCGCCCGGCTCGACCGGGCGATCCAGTATTCCAGAGGCAGCGGTGTTTCACCGAGAAGCCGCCGCGTACCGGATGCCCGCTTTCGCGGGCAGAATGAATCTGATTTGGGGTCGGCGTCACGCCGATTTACGAAAAACAGAACCCGCCAACTGCGACGGATTGGCACGACGGGCAGTTCGCGCATGGGCCGCATGCGCGAATTGCCCGTCGGGCCAACGTCGATGCCTATTGCTCGGAAGCGGCCTCAGCAGGCTTGTCCTCATCTGCCGGCGATTGCAGACGGCGCTCCAGCCATTCGGCGAGCTGCCTGTACTCCTGCGCCATCTTGTGCAGCTCTTGCTTGGTTTGGTCATGAGCCGTCAGCGCCGCCTGAACCAGGCACGCGCGCTCCAAGGCTCGATACTTGCGATGCATGGTGGCGTCCCCCTCCCTGGGTGAACGAACCACGAAAATCAAAAGGCGCCAATCAAACCTAGGTTTAGGAAAACGACGGCATGATGCTGGACTGCTGGCCTGAATCGGACCTTGATGCGACCGAAATCCGACCGCAGCCAGCCTGGAACGACGCTGGCTGTCCGCCGGCTCAGCCGCGCCGCGTCCGGCGCGCACCACTCGTCATCGTTCATGATCTGGGCTGCCGTCGCAGCGCATCATGCGAGCAGGAGAGATTCCGGTCCCTCACCTATGTTAACCGTTAGCCGGCTTTCCGCGCTGCGGCAGAACGGACGCCAGAGCTCGCGCAATCACTGCGGCAGTTTTCGGCGAGGCGAAGAGGGACCGGCATCCTGCTCGCCGGGAGATGGCGCCTGGCTGCTGCGGCCCAGGAATGTGTTTGCCACCGGTTTGGACAATAAGCTCTTCGAACTGGCGACGACCTCGCGTGTCTGAAGCACCAGGCTCCTGATCCGCGAACGATCGGCGAGGATTCGATCCATGCGAGTGCGATAGATGCCCATCGCGCGCTCCCTGATTGTGCAGGCGGGAGCGCTATTGGTCTCTCAGCCACCGACGCCTACGGACAGAGCCGTTGCCGGTGATGCACGAAGCTAGCACGCGCGGGTCGGATATGTAACCGGAGCGAGAACGCGACCGATCACAAGGGTGGCACGGATGGTTCGGCCGGGTGCGACCTCGCCGCGCCGCCGATGCCGGCCCGGCGATCCCTGCTGCGCTTGCGGCCAGTACGGATTGAGCAGGCACATGCCCTGGCTCGGTGTCGCGTCCATCACGCATTGATCCCAGGATGTATAGCGGCAGTCGACCCAGGTCACGCCTCCCAGCTTCCACACCTGGCGGCAAACCGGGTAGTGCGGATCGTAGCGTTGAGCCATCGCCGGACCGCCGGCGACGAGGATTGCGATCGCCAAGATCATCCACCACAACGCGCGCATGTAACCTCCACTGCAAGTCAACCGCATGAGCCGCATCCTCTTCTCATGACAATGCAGCTTTTCCCGGATATGGTTTCGGCCTCCGCAACCAGCAGCGCCAAGCCGGCTTCGGCGCACGGCCCACGGGTTCAAGCCATTTTGCAAACGTCCGGATGCAGCAGCGGCGCATCCTTGACCCAGACCTGCGCACCTTCGGGACCTGAGACGGCCTGCAGCGCTTCGCCGGCCGGCAAGCGGATCCAGCTTTGCGGCGCCAGCACCTGATCGCCGACCCGCAGGCTCCCCGCCAGAACGAGCGCCTCGAGCCCGCGTCGGTTCTCGATCGTGATCGTCTTGCCGGGCATCCAGTTCTCGAAGCGCACGTTTTCAAAGCCGTCGTCGAACAGTTCGGTCGCACGCGCCACGCCCGATCGCGGCTGCAGCGGACGACCTTCCGCGGGCCGTCGCACGACCTGGTCGCGGTCGCCGTCGCGGAATTGCCAAAGCCGGACGAAGATCGTGCAACCGTCCTTCGAGGCCGGAACGTGCGAAGTCCCCGGCGGGTTGCGGAAGTAGCTGCCGGCCGGGTAATCGCCGTGCTCGTCCTGAAAGACGCCGTCCAGAACGACGATCTCCTCGCCACCGCCGTGGATATGGCGGGGGAACGCACTGTGCGGCGCATATCGGACGATCGACGTCGCGCGCGCCACCTCCTCGCCGATCCGGAACAGCATGCGCCGGTCGACGCCGGCCGCCGGGCTCGATATCCATGGCAGCTGCGCGGCGTGAACGATTACCGGAACCGTCAGGTCGTCATTGATGCGCATCGCGCGCCTCCGTCATGGTCAACACTAGTCTGAACCTGGCCTCGCCGGACTTCATCCGTGCGACGGCCTCTGCAGCTCTCCGCAGCGGCATGGTCTCGATGCGCGGACGTACCCCGGCGAGCACGCTGAAATCCAGCGTCCTTTCGTTTTCGAAGGGCGTGCCGGTCATCGATCCTAACACGTTCCGCTCGCCGCCGACGAGATGTCCCGCGGATACCGGCAGCGGGTCCTTTCCCGCGCCGAGCAGCACCAGCCTTCCCTGCGGCACAAGAGCGCCGATGAGCGCGGCGACCGCCTGACCATCGCCGATCGTGGTGACGATCGCTGTCGCGCCGCCCAAGCCCCGCAGGCGGGCGACCGGATCTTCCGCCTTCGAGTCGATATAGACATGTGCCCCCAGACCGAGGGCATCGTCCGCGATGTCCGCGCCGCGTCCCACGGCCACGACCCTGAAACCCATCTTCCTCGCGTACTGAAGAGCGAGATGTCCCAGTCCGCCGATCCCCTGCACGACCACCGTGTCACCGGCTTCCGCACCCGACTTCTTGAGCGCGTTGAACGTGGCGATGCCGGCGCAAAGCAGAGGTGCGGCCTCCTCGGAACTCAGTTCATCCGGGATCGAGACCAGGGCGGTCGCGCGCGCGATCATCATCTCCGCGTAGCCGCCATCGCAGGACGAGCCCACAACCGGCTGCTTGAGACAAAGCTGAAATTCACCGCGGCGGCACTGAACACATGCGTTGCAATGCCCTCCGAGTCTTCCGACGCCGACCCTTTGACCCATTCGCCAGATCGAGGGCGTTCCGGCACCGAGGGCCGCGATGCGCCCCACCACTTCGTGACCGGGAACGCGCGGCGGTCGCAGCGCGGGATCGGCGCGCGCGATGTCGGCGGCGTCGGCGCCGCAGACCCCGCAGGCCTCGACCGCAATCAGCACCTCGCCCGCGCCTGGCGATGGCGTCTCGCGTTCGGCGATGTCGAGCGCACCGGGCTTTGCGACCTCCGCGAGGCGATAGGTTCGTTTCATGTCATTGGCTCCGTTGGCCGCCATTAGCTGTTTCCTCCGGATGACGACCGACTGGCGACGCGCGGCGCGCGCAACCTTGCGAGCAGCGACGCGGCGGCGCCTTCCGCTGCGTCGACGGCGCCGGCGAGATATCCGGGCTCCCGGCTGCCGGTCTCGCTGCCGGCCAGAATGATGCGATCGCGCCATCCGTCGCCGACCCATGGGCGCCGATCCGCGACGGGATGACCAGCGGCGATCCGATCCCCGCTCGTCGCCGTGAGCGGATCGGCCGCCCAATCCTTGACGACCGTGGCGCGCGGCTCGGCCGCTTCCGAGCCGAACAGAAGAGCCAGTTGCCGGATGCTGGACGCCACGATTGCATCCTCGCCCAGCGCAGCGCGCTGCTCGCCGGACAGTCCGAGGAAGCCGAACAGCGCGGCCTTCCTGGAAAAAGTCGTGGCATCGTGAATCTCGGCGAGCGGTCCCACCATGCTCTGGGCCGTGCCGGACAAACCCTTCTCGAGCCAGAACGGCCGGTCGTACAGTGCGAGGAACTTCGCATGCGGCGCCATCCACGTCGGCGTGTCGCGCCAGCGACGCGCCGAGTTTTCGTCGATCCGAGGGGTGAACGCGACGGTCGCCTCGAGAAGACGCGGCGGGAGCGCGAAGACGATCTGCGATGACCGGTAACTCCGTTCGGCGCCGCCGGCGTCGATGAAGGATAGCTCGACCTCGTCGCCGTCCAGTCTTGCGCCCGTCGCTCTGGCACCGAGCTCGATGCTCCGCTGCGGAAGGCCGGCGGCGAGCGCCGACACGATCGACGCCGTGCCTCCGACGAGCCGCATGGACGGAGACGCCTGGCCCATTCCTCTGAAGCGCTGGGGAGCTTCGCGCGAAAATCGATGGACGACGACGTCACCGTCATTCTGTTGAGCGAAGCTGGCAAGTCCGAGGTCGTCGACGAGGTGGCCGAACCGCGGCTGCATGTCGGGCCAGTACCAGGACGGTCCGAGATCGAAACCATCGCGCGACGCCTGGCCCGACGCGTCCACCGACAGGATGCGTCCTCCGAGCCGCGCTCGCGCCTCCAACAGCCGAAAATCGAGGCCCGCACGGTGGATCAAATGCGCCACGGTCAGACCGGCGAGGCCTCCTCCGACGATCAGAACGGGACGATCCGATGACGACACGCCGAACTCTCCTTGATCGACTGGCGACCATCCAAAAGAAAAACTATTCGTGCCGCCAGCCGCCACGAGGGGCAGATGACGGTGCACACCTGCGCACCTCTGCATCATCAGTCGGCGATTTTGCCAATGCTCGATTGTTATTGACAGGCGCGCGGCGCGACGCAAATGTGAAGTTCTTCGCCGTCGCTAAAGAAAATCTTTGTCACCATGAGGTCGCCCGTCTACCTGAACGCGATGCGTGCCTTCGAGGCGAGCGCCAGGCACGAGAGCTTTTCCGCCGCCGCATCGGAACTCAGTGTGACGCCGGCTGCCGTCGGACAGCTCGTGCGCAGTCTCGAGGAGTGGCTCGGCACGCCGCTTTTTCATCGCAGCCAGAGCGGACGGGCACGGCTCGTCCTGACCGAGACCGCCCAGCGCGCGCTGCCGGACATCCGCGCCGGGTTCGAGCGATTGAGTCTTGGACTTGAACGACTGAAGGAAGCATCGGCGAGCGGCGTGCTGACGGTGACGGTCAGCCCCGCCTTCGCGGCCAAATGGCTGTTGCCGCGCATCGACCGCTTCCAGGCGGCATGGCCTGATACCGACGTGCGGCTCGATACCAGCCTCAAGCTGCTGGATTTCGTAGCGCAAGGGATCGACGTCGGGGTGCGTTATGGCGCCGGAGTTTGGCCCGGGCTGACCGCCGAAAAGCTCATGGACGAGGACATCTATCCGGTCTGCTCACCGACCCTGCTGCACCAGAAAAGGCGGCTGCGCACGCCAGCCGATCTGGCCGGTCAGACGCTGATCCATGATCTGTCGGTGGATGCCCGCGCAGGTTTCGCGACATGGAGCACCTGGATGGAGCAGGCCGATGCGGCGGATGTCGCAACGAAACGGGGTTTGCGGATCAACAACTCGGCCGCGGTGCTGCAGGCGGCCATCGACGGGCATGGCATAGCGTTGGCGCGCAGCATCATGGCGCGCGACGATCTGGCGGCCGGCCGGCTGGTGCGGCTTTTTCCGAAGGTCGTATTGGCCTCGCGGCTTGCATATTACGTGGTCTATCGTCAGGAATGTGCGGACTTGCCGAGGCTGGTGGCCTTCCGCGACTGGCTCGTCGGAGAAGCATCGAAGGGATAGCGGCCGCGCATGACTTTCGGCCGCAACGTCACCCGCTTGCGCGCCACGCGCCGCATCGTCTCGACATGCCCGCCCCCCTGCGCCGGTTCAGATCACGAGGTGATCGAAATCCATCGCGATCCGGCTGTTCGGAAACGTCCTGGTCCCCTCCTCCAGTATTTCCGCGTCGGTATAGCGGCCGGAAATGTGGTTCAGAACGAGAAGTTTGACGTTGCTCTCTGCCGCGAGCGCGGCGGCCTCGGCGGCTGTGAGGTGGCCATAGGCGCGCGCGACCGCGGCGTCGCGCTGCAGAAACGTCGCCTCGATCACCAGCACGTCGGCATCGCGCGCGTGTTCGGCGAGCCCCTCGGTGCTCTCGCTGTCTCCGACGATGACGAGCTTCTTGCCTCCCTCCGGCGGCCCCAAAACGTCGTCGGCCTCGATCGTTCTGCCGTCCGCGAGCTTGACCGGCCTTCCCTCCGCCAGGTCCTTGCGAACCGGACCGTCCGGCACGCCGAGCGCGGCGAGCCGGTCCGGCCTGACATGGCGGCGAGCCCGGCTTTCGAACGAGAAGCCAAAACTGTCGGTCGCGCGGTGACGGACCGGGAAGCAGCCGATCGTGAAATCGCCGGCGTCGAGCACCCGGCCGGTCACCAGCGGGACCAGCACGAGCGGAATGGGCGCCTGCCCCTCGCCCCACAGACCCGCGAGCATGCGGACGACGATTTCGAGGGTCTCCGGACCGCCGTGAATCGTCATCGGGTCATCGCTTTGTCGAAGCCGCAAGGTCGAAAACAGGCCGGGAATGCCGAGCACGTGGTCGAAATGGGCGTGGGTCAGCAGGATCCGGTCGAGCCGCCGGAACCCGGCGCCGCTGCGCAACAACTGGCGCTGGGTGCCCTCGCCGCAGTCCACCAGGACGCGATGACCTCCTGCGCTGACCAGCAGCCCCGGATGATTGCGTTCCGCCGATGGCACGCTGGCCGCGGTTCCAAGAAAGGTCAGGTCGAACATGTCGCGGCGATGTCATCGGTTGGCGTGACAGGCTGCCATGGCACAAGCCTCCAGGCGAACTATATTTCGCACGAATAACCTGCCATGTTCCCCTGTTGAAGAAGCCCTTGGTCGTTTTTCTGCTGCTGCTGTTCGTGCCGATCGCCGCGTCGGGTCTTGGACGCTTCGGCGTCGCAGCCGGCTGTAAACCGGCTGTTATCGGCGATGCTTCTGCAACCCTGGCGATGCCGTCGCCTGGGCGCGCGCATTGCGCAAGCCATGCGGCGCTGCCGAGGCCACTGGCGGCTCGCCTTTGATTCGTTCGGTCCCGATCTCGCGCCGCGGCCAGGCAAAATCATCGGCACGGCCGGGCGGAGGATTGAGCGGTTCGCCCTTGACCAGCGTGCGTGCGGCAAGTGCGTCGACCGCCATGGACCGCGCTCCCGGACCGCCGAGCAATTGATCTGTTGCGAGCGACGGCGCCGTCAGCGGCAGGACCGGGCCCGCCAGCGGACGCGGCGCGGGCTGGCCAGGCTCCGCATTGATGTCAGGCTTCGCGGGCTCCGTCGGCAACGCGACCGGCCCGGAGCGCGCCGCGAGCAGACGGGTGATCTCGCGCTCGACATAGTGCGCCAGCTTGCGCGCGCCGGCTTTGGTGAAGAAGACGCCGTCACCAGAGCGCAACTGGCGGATCTGGCCGTCGAAGTCGGGCCCCTTGCGCTGGAACAGGCCGCGTTCGTCGACGAACCCGTCCCAAACGTCGACATAAGTGATGCCAGCCTTGCTGGCGGCCTCGCGGTAGAGCGAATCCAGGAACAGCATGTCCGAAGTGCCGTTGGCCCCGGAAATCGCCGGCAAGCCGACCCAAACCACCGGCACACCCCGCGACTTCACCGCCGCGATCATCTCCTCGATCTTCTTCGCGTAGAGTTCGGCCCAGGGGTTTTCACGAAACTCATAGACGCCATTGGGTGAGCGTGCGCTCTTCACCGGCGGCGCCGCGACGTTGTTGGCATCGTCCTGCGGCAGGTCGGTATCGACCTCGGGCTTCTGCGCCGCCTCGGGCTTCGGCTCCGGTTTGGTACCGTCCTTGCCGCTCGCATCCGACTTGCCATCGCCTTTGGCGCGCCCACCCTTTTCGCTTCTCTTGTCGCCGGTCTTGTCACTCTTTTCGGCGACCGGCTCGCGAATTGTAGCGCGGTCGTTGAGGCCGAGCATCACCACGATGATGTCGGGCTTCTCGGTTTTGAGAATGACCTTGGCCGCAGCGGTCCAATCAGAAGGATCGCCCCTCGGCTGATACCTGATCAGACCCGAGGTGGTCCTGGCCTTGCGGATCACGCCCATGTCGGGTTGTTCGGCGTAGGCGTCTTCGAGACCATAGGCGAGCCAGTCCGCCATACCGTCCCCGAGCACCAGAATCGGGTGCTCCGAAGCAGCTTCGCGTTTCTCGGGCGGCGGCGCCCGTGAAAAATCCTCGCGCACGGGCGATGGTCGGGCTTGCCGAGGTACAGGCGCGCGCGGACGCGACGGCTCAAACGTTTCGTTGCCGAACCAGCCGCCACCAAACCAGCCGCCGCCACGCTGCTGCGGCGGCGGCGGCTGCTGAAATCCGCCAAAATTGAAAAACTGCGCTGAGGTGGGTCCCGCCACCGTAACCAGCATCCCCGCCGCGATTGCCAGCGCAATCAGCGGGCTCCTTCCGCTCGAGCTGGCCTTTTTTGGCTTGCCGGACATGTCTGGAACCGCACACGCCCCGGTAGCAGCCTAGCACTAAAGCGCCCTGCCGAGTCTCAGATCAGCGTGAAGTGCGTCGCGCAGCGGCCAATTGAGCCAGGTCAACAGCCGTCAGCCTCCCATCCGTATAGAGACATCCGCGCAGCAGCAGCTCCCGGGAAGGCGATGCTCAATCAGGTCTCCGCAGCAAAAAACACAGAGTTTTGGACCGCGCCCACCGAGGCTCTGCTTGCCGCGCTCGCGAGCGACAGGGGCGGCCTGACGCAGGCCGAGGCCGACAGCCGTTTCGCCCAGTTCGGGCCCAATCGGTTCGATGTTTCGCAAAGCCGTTCGATCCTTCGAAAGATCGTCCAGCGGCTGACCAATCCGCTGTTCGCCATGCTGATCGTCGCGGCGGCCGTTTCGGGGGCCAGCGGCGACATGGGCAGTTTTGTCATCATCGTCATCGTCGTCATGCTCTCCTTGACACTCGATATCGTCCAGGAGCACCACGCCGAACTGGCGGCCGAATCCTTGCGGCGCTCCGTCGCCATCCAGGCCGACGTGGTCCGTGACGGGCACCTCAGCATGCAGCCCGTGAGCGCCATCGTTCCGGGCGATGTCGTCCATCTCCGAAGCGGCGATCTCGTGCCGGCGGATGGTGTGGTCCTGAGCGCGCGCGGCGTGCAAGTCAACGAATCCCTGCTCACCGGCGAGGCGTTTCCCGCAACAAAGGACCCTGCCCCGTGTGATGCCAAGTCGATTTCCGAGGCCAGCAACGCGCTGTTTGCCTGCACGTCGATGGTTGGCGGCGAGGCTGTGATGCTGGTTGTCGAAACCGGCCTGCGGACGCGCTTCGGTGCCATCGCAAGAGCTGTCACGGCGAACCTTGCGCCGAGCGCGCTCGAGGAAGGCGTCCACAGACTGGGGCTCTTGATCCTGCGTCTGACGGTCTTTCTTTGCTTTTTCGTGCTGCTGGCGCATCTCGCCGCCCACAGGCCGGCGCTCGAATCGGTGTTGTTTGCCGTCGCGCTGGCGGTCGGACTGACGCCGGAACTGCTGCCGATGGTGATGACGGTGACGTTGTCGCGCGGCGCGCAGCGGATGGCCGCGCGCAAGGTGATCGTCAAACGGCTCTCTGCCATCCACGACCTCGGTGCGATGGATACGATCTGTGTCGACAAGACGGGCACCCTGACGGAGGCCAGGATTGCACTGGCCGCGCATGTCAGCACCGAGGACAAGGCCAGTGACCGGGTGCTCGAACTTGCATATCTGAACAGCAGCTTCCAGACCGGGATTCGCAGTCCACTGGACGATGCGCTGCTCCAGGCGGTTGCGACACCACCGCAAGGCTGGACCGCGATTTCGGAGATCCCGTTCGATTTCCGCAGGCGGTGCCTTTCCGTGCTGGCCGCCCACGATGGGCAGCATCATCTGATCGTGAAAGGCGCGCCCGAGGCCATCATGGAGCGCGCGGTTGCCGTCGAGGTCGACGGGCTGCCAAGGCCGCTCGACGAGCGCTGGCGCGCCAGGCTGGAGGAGATTCAGGGCCGCTATTCGCGTGACGGATTTCGCCTGCTCGGGGTCGCCATCAAGCAGCTGCCGGCGGAACAAGGCGAAGTCACCGTGGCCGATGAGAGCGAGCTGACCCTCGCCGGCTTCTGCATTTTCGCCGACCCGCCAAAGCATGATGCCGCCGACGCCCTGAAGACGCTCGGCGCGCTGGGCGTCAAGGTCAAGATCATCTCCGGCGACCATCCGGCGGTCGTGGTCCATGTCGCCGAAGCCGTCGGAATGTCTGCGCTTCAGGTCATGACCGGCACGGAGATCGCCGGACTTTCGGACAGCGGCCTTGCCGCGCGCCTGGACCAGGTCTCGCTTTTCGCGAGGGTCGATCCGGACCAGAAGAAGCGGATCATCCAGGCCTTGCGTCATCGGGGCCATGTCGTGGGGTTCATCGGCGACGGCGTCAATGATGCGCCGGCCATTCATGCAGCTCATGTCGGAATATCCGTCTCGGGAGCAACCGAAGTCGCGCGCGCCGCGGCAGACATGATCCTGCTCGCGCCGGACCTGTCGGTCCTGGCGGCCGGCGTGCAGGAGGGGCGGCGCACCTTTGCGAATATCCTCAAATACGTTCGCATGGGGACGAGCTCGAACTTCGGCAACATGCTCTCGATGGCCCTGGCATCGCTGGTGCTGCCGTTCTTCCCGCTGCTGCCGATGCAGATCCTTCTGAACAATCTGCTGTACGATCTGTCCGAGATCGGAATTCCGTTCGACGAAGTCGATCGTGATGACGTTTCTGCGCCGCACCGCTGGGACATGGCGAGCCTGCTTCGCTTCACGGTGGTGATGGGCGCAACCTCGTCGCTGTTCGACGCGGCGACGTTTCTGACGCTGCTCAAATTGTTCGACGCGGATGCCGCCCTGTTTCAGACGGGATGGTTCCTCGAATCCATCGCGACGCAGATCCTGGTGATCTTCCTGATCCGCAGCCGGCATCCGCCGTGGCGCGCCAATCGCCCCGCTGTCGTGCTGGTCGCAAGCTCCCTCGGGGCATTGCTGGCCGCCATCTTCCTGGCCGTCGGCCCGTTTGCGCCCATGTTTGGCTTTGTGCCGGTGTCATCAGGGCTCGTGGCGACGGTCGCGATCATCACGGCGCTGTATCTGGCGGCCGCCGAACTCGCAAAACGCCTTGCCGTCAAGCGGTGATCTGCGACGACCGCCCGGCGACACCTTGCGAGCACGTACGGCAACCGTCCGGCGCCCCCAGAGACGACGCATCCACGGCGCCTCGCCTCCCTTGGAGATCAATCGAGCGCCAGCCAAACAGCTGCACCCACTCTGGGGACACCCAGGGCTAAAGATGGCCGGGTGTCGCTCCCGTCGTCCTTCGCAGGGACCAAACTGCAGGACCTTCTCCTACGATCGTGCTCGCGCTCTTTGCGCCGCGATCTGTTGCAGAGCCCAACGCGCGTTCTTTCGGACGTCGGGATCGGGATCGTTGGCCACGAGCGCAAGATAGGCCTCACCATCGGCAATGGCGATCTCGCCCAGCGCCGCGGCGGCTTCCTTGCGCAGGTTCGCCTGCTCATGGGTGATGCACTGGCCGATCGGCCGCACGGCGCGCTCGATCTTCATGCGCCCGAGACTGCGGACCGCCTTCAGCCGAACCTGCCAGTAAGCGTCGCCGAGACTTGACATCAGCTGATCCGCGGCCAAAGCGCCATTGACGTTGAGGCCCAAGGTCTCGGCTGCCATCTCGCGCACCATCCAGTCGTCGTCGTCAAGCGCGCGCGTAATCGTCTCCGCGGCGGGTTTCATGTGCGAGAAAGCCAGCGCACTCACCGCAGCGCGGCGCACATGGGCGTCGGGATCGTGGATCAGCGCAGTCAGCGCGGGGATAGACTCCTCGAGCTTCAGGAAGCCGATCACCCCGATCGCCTGGACGCGGACGGCGGCATCGCCATCCTGTAGCGCCTCCAGCGCGGGCTTGAGCATATCCTTGCGGCGCAGCTCCTTCAGCGCGCGCAGCGCGCCCATCCGCACGAAGGCATGGGCGTGCCTCACCAGCGGCAGGATCACATCGGCGCTGGCCGGATCCTTGAACTCGGCCAGGCTGTCGGCCGCGGCCGATGCCACCGCGCTCTCGGGATCGACCAGCAGCTCGACGAGTGCGGCTGCGGCCTCCGGCCCGTCGAACTCGCCGAGCGCCATGGCGACCTGCTGACGCACGCCGGCATCGGGATCCGCGACCATGTTGGCGAGATGGCCGATGGCGGCGGGATCGCCGGAATGGCCGAGGGCGATGATGGCAACACGGCGCTCGGCGGGGTCGGCCGCCGAAAGCCGCACCTCCGCGTCTTCGAGATCGTCATAGGACTCGAACGGGCTCGACATGATCACCTCAGGAGATAGGGAATGTTGACGGTGACCGCGCCGGTCGGGCAATCCGCCTCGCAGGGCATGCAGTACCAGCATTCGTCGTAGGCCATATAGGCCTTTCCGGTCATGTCGCTGATGCGGAGCACATCCAGCGGACAGACGTCGACGCATACGGTGCAGCCCTTGTCCGCGATGCACTTGGCGTCGTCGACCACCACCGGAACCGACGTCTGATATGTTGCGAGAGGCATCCAGTGATCTCCTGTTGGCGTGTAACTGGGCGGGTCAAGCGGAGGCGCGGATGCGCTGCTTGTCGTAGAGGTCCTTCTCGTCCTCGGCGATCGGCACCACGTAGGGCTCCACGGCGCGCTTCTCGCTCGTCATCCTGCCATCGCGCTTGCTAAGCAGGGTGTGGCAGAACCAGTTCTCGTTGTCCTTTTCCGGAAAATCGGTGCGCCAGTGGTAGAGGCCCCAGCGACTCTCCTCGCGGAACAAGGAGGCATGCGCCGCCATGTCGGCGCAGTCCATGATCGACTGCACTTCGAGAGCGCGCAGCAGCTCGTGCGCATTGCGCGCGATCATGCGCTCCTGCATGTCCTGTCGCACTTCGGCGAGGCGCCGCATGCCGAGCTCATATTTGCGCGTTACCTTCGGCGGCTGGAGATAGTCGTTGACCAGGCGGCGGGTCTTGTACTCGATCTGGTTCGGCGGGATACCGTCCTCGCGCGTGGTCGGCGCCAGCACGCGCGCGCGCTCCTGCGCGATCGCTTCGGCATCGAACTCCGCAAAATCATGACTGTCGGCGAACTCGATCGCGTCGATGCCGGCCACCGCACCGTTGGTGAAGGCACCGAGCATGTAGTTGTGCGGCACACTCGCCATGTCGCCGGCGGCGTAGAGGCCCGGCACCGTGGTGCGCGCATGATCGTCGACGAAGACGCCGGAGGCGCTGTGGCCGGAGCAGAACCCGATCTCGGAAATGTGCATCTCGATCGACTCGTTCCGGTAGTCGACGCCGCGTCCCTCCTGGAACAGGCCGCGCGTCGGCCGCTCCACCTTGTGCAGGGTGGATTCGATCTCCGAAATGGTGTCGGGGTGAAGATGCTTGAGTTGGAGAAACACCGGGCCCTTGCCCGACAACAGCTCGTTGTAGAACTCCAGCATCATCTGGCCCGACCAGTAGTCGCATTCGATGAAGCGCGAGCCCTCGTTGTTTGCGGTGTAGGCCCCGAAGGGACCGGCAACATAGGCGCAGGCCGGGCCGTTATAGTCCTTGATCAGGGGATTGATCTGGAAGCATTCGAGGTTCGCGAGCGCTGCGCCCGCGTGATAGGCCATCGCGTAGCCGTCGCCGGAATTGGCGGCATTCTCGTAGGTGCCGAACATATAGCCCGAGGTCGGCAAGCCGAGACGACCGGCAGCTCCCATGCAGAGGATCACGGCTTTGGCCTTGATCACCAGGAACTCGGCGGTGCGCGTGTTGACGCTGATCGCGCCCGCGATACGACCGTCGGCGGACTTGAGCAGCCGCGTCGCCATGTAGCGGTTCGAGATCAGGATGCGGGCGCGGCGAAGCTGGCGGTAGAGCGCCTTCTTCACCGTCTCACCGTTCGGCATCGGCAGGACATAGGTGCCGATGTGGTGAACCTTCTTCACGGCATAATCGCCGTTCTCGTTCTTGAGGAAACGGATGCCGAAGCTGTCGAGTTCCTCGATGATCGAGTGGCAGTTCTGCGCGTATTTATAGACCGCCTTCTGATCGACGATGCCGTCGTTCGCAATCGTGATTTCCTTGGTGTATTGCTCCGGCGTCGCATAGCCGGGAATGACGGCGTTGTTCAATCCGTCCATGCCCATCGAGATCGCGCCCGAGCGCTTCACATTGGCCTTTTCGAGCAGGACGACGTTGGCCTTCGGATTCCTCAGTTTTGCCTTCAGCGCCGCCATCGGGCCGGCCGTGCCGCCGCCGATCACCAGCACGTCGCAGGAAACCTCCGAAAGTCCGTCGACGATCTGATCTAGTGCCATCGCTTGCTCCTGGTTCGCCGGCACGTCCGGCGCCTTTGCATCAGATTTGTTCAGGGGATGTCCGGCGAATAGCAATTAGTTGTCGCCGGATGAAAATTGCCGCTTCTTTGCCCGTCTGCCCAAATCGCAACGCCCCGTTTGGCGTAGCAACAGGCGGCTTCGGGCTCATCTCTCGACAAAAGCCTTCTCGATCACGAAGTGTCCGGGCTGGCTGTGATTACCCTCGGCAAAGCCGCGCGCGGTGAACATGGCGTGCAGCTCTTCGAGCATCCCCGGACTGCCGCACAGCATGACGCGGTCCGTCTCGCGATCGAGGCCGCCCTGGCCGATGTCCTGGAACAGTTGGCCGGACTCGATCAGATCGGTGATGCGGCCGCGATTCCTGAACGGCTCGCGCGTGACCGTTGGGTAGTAGACGAGCTTGTCCCCGATCAGTGGGCCGAAGAACTCGTGGCCACGCAGATTTTCGACCACGCGCTCGCCATAGGCGAGCTCGGAAACCTGGCGGCAGCCATGCGCGAGCACGATGGTTTCGTAGGTCTCGTAGACCTCCGGGTCCTTGATCAAGCTCGCGAACGGCGCCAGCCCCGTGCCGGTCGACAACAGCAGGAGCCGTTTGCCCGGAATGAGGTTGCCTGCAACCAGCGTGCCGGTGGCCTTGCGGCCAACCAGGATGATATCGCCTTCCCTGATCTTCTGAAGGCGCGAGGTCAGAGGACCATCGGGCACCTTGATGGAGAAGAACTCGAGCGCTTCCTCGTGATTGGCGCTCGCCATGCTGTAGGCCCGCATCAGGGGCCGTCCGTCGACCTCGAGCCCGATCATGGCGAACTGACCGTTCTGGAAGCGGAAGCCTGGATCGCGCGTCGCGCTGAAGCTGAACAGGGACTCGGTCCAGTGCCTGACCGACAGGACCGTTTCCTTCTGAAAAGCACTCATCGTCCGTCTCTCCTTCCGCTTGCGTCGATCTACGATGCAGCGGAAAATTTCGGAGAGCGGACAATCCCGCAACGTCGAACTCGCGTCATCGGTCGATTAGTTTCACATTTCGCTGGCGCCGTCTGAATGCGAGGCATTGCGCCATCGTCGCCGCGCACGTTCGGCAATTAGTTGCTATGGCGCCCGCGAGGCGACGACGTAGAATGACTGCGGAGGTTCGTCATGACCATGACTGCATTCGTTGCTCCGGCGGTGACAGACTATCGGCCAAGCCCGGATCTTACGGCGCTCGTGATGCGCACGGCGCGGGAGGATGAGATCCAGCTCGCGGCCGAGCGCCTGCGACTCGCCTGCAAATGCGCGCACTGCACCCGTGCCCGCTTCGACAACCGCTTCCCCGCACGCTTTCCGGGAATCGCCATCACCGAGATCGCCGATCTGGGCTACGGGCTGAACATCTCCTTTTCCGACGGGCACAACCGCGGCATCTATCCGAAGGCGTACCTGTTGAGTCTCGCCGGAGCGTGAGGCGGCGCGCTGCCGCGCAAATGGCCGTCCCGTCGCGAATTTTTGCCGCCCCGGCCCGGCATTCCGATCTGGCATGAACATTGCTGCTTTCTGGATCAATTTGAACGATCCGGAGGCGGATGATGATGCTGCACGCGGCGAATGCGGTTCGCGGGGATGTTCCGAAGGCTCCGCCTTCGGTCCGGTCCGCCGGCAATTCCTCGCTGCTGCTCACCGAGAACCAGCAATGGATCGGCGGACCGCCGCCGCTGATGGACAAGCTCACACTGCGTGAGCGCGAGCTGGTGCTGAAGCGAGGCCACCGCAAGGTGCTCAATCGCGGCCAGACGTTGTTCAGCCAGGGCGCGCGGCACGACGGTATCTGGCTGATCGAGAGTGGCCGCATCCGCGTGTTCTATACCTCGCCGCTCGGGCGCGAGATCACGCTTGCCTACTGGCATGTCGGCAACTTCGTCGGCGGTCCTGAAGTATTCGAAGGCACCGTTCATCAATGGTCGGGCGTTGCGTCCAGCAATTGCAGCGTGGTGCATCTGCCCGGAAAGGGGCTGCGCACGCTCGCGGCCGAAATCCCCAACCTCGCCATCGGCTTGATCGAAGGCCTGACTTTCAAGGGCAAGTGCTACTCGGCGCTGGCGCAGATGCTTGGAACGCGCTCGATCACGCAGCGCCTTGCACATCTGCTGCTCCATCTCGTCGAGCTCTACGGCGTCGAAGACAGCGACGGTACCGTGATCGCGGCAGCCTTCACCCATGCCGACATCGCACACATGGTCGGCGCCACCCGGCAGTGGGTCACAATCAGCCTCAAGCGCATGCAGGAGAAAGGAACCATACTGACCAGGCGATCGCAGATCGTGGTCTGCCGCCCCGACATCCTGGAGGAGATGCGCGGGCAACCATCCGATTAGCAAACCGCCGATCAATGCATATTGCACATGCAAGCGGCTTTCAATTGCAAGACTGCCCAAGGCTTATGCAACCGACCTTTCCCGGCAACTAATCGACTGGGGAGGTAAATCCGGATTTGCCCTGCCCCCGCCCTCACCCAATCATGGCCACCACAGCACATCCAACTGAAAGAGGATGAGAATGGTCCGCCATCTTCCTGCGCTCTCGATCGCGATGTCGGTGACGTCGCTTGCGCTTCTGTTCGCACAACCGGTTTGCGCTGAAACCGTCACGATCGGAATCGGTACGCAGGACACCACCACCAACACAGTCACCGCCGGAACGATCGTTCGCCAGCTTCATCTGCTTGAGAAGTATCTCCCGACATCGGGCAAATATGCGAACATCAAATTCGAGATCGAGTGGCAGAATTTTACATCCGGCCCGCCCGTCACCAACGCGATGATGGCGAACAAGCTTCAGTTCGGCATGATGGGCGACTATCCGCTGATCGTGAACGGCTTCACCTTCGAGAACAACCCCGAAAGCAAGAGCCGCCTGATCGCGGTTGCCGCCTACAGCCTCTCGGGCTCCGGCAATGGCATCGTCGTTCACAAGGATTCGCCTTACTACGATCTCGCTGATCTCAAGGGCAAGCTCGTCAGCGTGCCGTTCGGCTCGGCCGCGCACGGCATGGTGCTGAAGGCGATGCAGGACCGCGGCTATCCCAGCGATTTCTTCCAGCTCGTGAGCCAGAGCCCGGAGGTTGGATCGACCAACCTCCAGGAGAAGAAGATCGACGCGCACGCCGACTTCGTCCCCTTCGCCGAGTTGTTGCCGTTCCGCGGCTTTGCGCGAAAGATCTTCGATGGCGTCGAGACCAACCTGCCGACCTGGCATGGCGTGGTGGTGCGCACCGATTTCGCCGAGAAATATCCCGAAGTCGTCGTCGCCTATGCCAAGGCGCTCATTGCTGCCAATCAGTGGCTGCGAGCGGATCCCAAGCTCGCGGCCGAGAAGATCCAGGAATGGACCGGCATCAACAAGGAGGTCGTCTACATCTTCCTGGGGCCGGGCGGCAACATGACCACCGACCCGACGATCAAGCCAACCCTGATCGATGCCGCCGAAACCGACGTCAAGGTGCTCCAGACTCTCGGGCGCATGAAGGAATTCGATCCGAAGAAGTGGGTCGACGATTCGTATATCCGAAAAGCCTATGCCGAGATGAAGCTGGACTACGACGCGCAGCTTGCGAGCACGAGCAACTACGAGATTTCGGGCGAGGACGCCTTCTGCAAGAAGCCGATCACCGAGCCCCGCAAGGCTGGCGAGATCTGGGTCGACGAGGTCGGCATCCTGCCATTCTCGAGCGCAGCCTGCACGCTCGGTGCCTATGCCGACTTCAAGACCAAGGGCAAGAAGATTGACGTCACTTACGTCTTCGACACCGTGCGCGGCATCAAGCTGTTCGCGGACCAGGCCTTCTTCGCAGTCGGCGGCGGCGATGTCGCTCCGTTCCTCTTGAAGAAGGATGCCGAGGCTTATGCGGCCAAGATCCACGGCAAGGTGCTGGGCTTCGACGACGCCGTGAAGTCGGCGATCGGTGGAGGCAAGACGTGAGCAGCTCTGCCATCCTGCGTCATCAGGAGGACACCGTCCCGGCGGCCGCAGCGGTCGCCGAGCCGGCGCCTGCCCTCGCCCCGCCCGCGAAATCGCCGTCCTTCGGCACGTTCGCGCTGCGCTGGTATCGCCTGAACCGGGATCGATTGCGCGCCACTGCGATTGCCGTGCTCTCGCTCGCGGCCTTCCTGATCGTCTGGCACCTGCTCACGACCTACCGCGTCGTGTTTTTCGTCCGCTTCACCAACGTGCCCTCACCACTCGCGGTCTATGCGAGCTTCACCAAGGCGATCCACGATCCCAGATTTCTGATGCACGTCATCTTGAGCTGCCGGCGCATCTTCATCGGCTTCTCGCTCGCCGCCATCGTCGGCGTTCCCCTCGGACTGATCATGGGGCGCTTCAGGCTGGTGCATGAGGTGGTCTTCCCGGTCGCGGAAGTATTGCGGCCGATCCCGGCAATCGCCTGGGTGCCGATGGCGATCATGCTGTGGCCGACCAACGAGCAGAGCATCGTCTTCATCACGTTTCTCGGCTCGTTCTTTCCGATCCTGATCAACACGCTGCACGGCATGTCCCTGGTCGATCCGGTGTTGGTGCGCGCGGCGCAATGTCTTGGCGCAGGCGAGCGCGCTATCTTCCGCGAGGTGTATTTTCCGGCTTCGCTGCCACACATCTTTACCGGTCTCACCATAGGCATGGGCGTTGCATGGGTCTCGTTGATCGCAGCCGAGATGATCTCGGGCCAGTACGGCATCGGCTATTTCACCTGGGAAGCCTATTCCCTGGTGCAATACCCCGACATCGCGCTCGGCATGATCGCGATCGGCGTGCTCGGCCTCGGATCGAGCCTGCTGATCCGCGGCGCAGGACACCTGGTCATGCCGTGGAGGTCGACATGAGCGCGATCCAGGAGTCCGCACCGCGCGGCCATATCGAGGTCAGGGACTTCGCACTGAGCTATGAGACCATCGACGGGTCGGTCGAGGCGGTCACCAACACGCATATCCACGTCGACCCGGGCGAGTTCGTCTCGATCGTCGGACCTTCCGGCTGCGGCAAGTCGACCTTCCTCAACGCGGTGGCGGGTTTCCTCAAGCCGACCACCGGCAGCATCAAGGTCGACGGTGAGGTCGTGACCAGTCCGAGCGCCGAGCGTGGCATGGTGTTCCAGCAATATTCACTGTTTCCCTGGAAAACGGTTCGGGAAAACGTCGAGTTCGGGCTGAAGATGCGCGGCATGCCGCGCTCGCAGCGCGAGCGCGCCGCTCGCACACTGCTCGGGCTTGCCGGCCTCGAAGCCTTCGAGAAGCACTATCCGGAAAAGCTCTCCGGCGGCATGAAGCAGCGGGTCGGCATCGTGCGCGCACTCGCCACGGGTCCGAAGGTGCTGCTGCTCGACGAGCCGTTCGGCGCGCTGGATGCGCAGACGCGCGTGATCATGCAGCAGATCCTCACCAATATGTGGCAGCGGCTGAAGATCTCGGTGCTGTTCGTCACCCACGACATCGATGAGGCGATCTTCCTCTCCGACCGCGTCTACTGCATGACCGCACGGCCCGGCTCGATCAAGGCGGAGATTCCGATCCCGCTGGAACGCCCACGCCAGCAAGCGATGATGATGTCCTCGGAATTCCTGGCGCTGCGTCGCGGCCTCATGTCGCTGATCCGCGAGGAAAGCCTAAAGGCCATGGGCGGCGAGCTCAATGAGCTCGGCATGCAGGGGCTGAACATCGAGCTGCATGGGCACTCGCTGGCGGACGTGCTGTAGCGCGGAGCCGCAGGCCACGCCCATGTCACCCGTACCAGTCCGGCGCCGACGCTCGCGCGGTCCTGTCGAAGGTCGGCCTCGGGCTCCCTGACTATGCCGTGAGCCAGGCACGCTGCAAGCGGATCGGTGACCCTGGACGCCGACGACGAGCTGGCTCCGCACGCCCAACTGACCGGCGTCCAAACGTGTCAAGCATTCGGCCCAAGCATTCGGTCCAAGCATTCGGCCCAAGCGTCGTCCTACGACCGCCGGCTCCTTTGCATGGGGTTGTTTTCGACATTTGGCGGGAGCCGCGAGCGCACACGGTAAGCAGGAATTGCTTCCTGGCAAACGGATCGAAATAGATATTGTCTAGCTTCTTCAGGATGGTGGGGGAGGCAGGACTCGAACCTGCGAAGCCATGAGGCGGCTGATTTACAGTCCCCTCCCTCCCTTTGAAATTGCTCACGTTTGTAAGCAATCTCAACCGCTGCCAATGGCCTTCGGCCGCGAGGCCACCCGCTTGCGCGCGACCCGCCGCGTTGTTTCAACATTCCCCACGATGTAGTCCCGTCGCGTACCGTCGACGTCGCTCTTTTGAAGGTGATCCGCTATATCGTCGATTGGCGCACCGGCCTCGCGTGCTTCGGTGCCACCGCCATGCCGGGCCCGGGAACTCCAAACGTTGTCGGGCACGCCGGCCGCTTCCCGAACGTCCTGATACATACCGTAGAATACCCTGTAGCGGACGGGGTCGCCGTCTGTATCGGTGACGAGCGGACCAGTGCGCTCGTCCTCAGGCACGGCTGAGAGGGCGAGCTGAAACAGCGGATACTCGCCGATATCGAACTGAGCGGACTTGCCGGTCTTGAGCCGCGAAAGATCCAAAATGCCCTCCACGAAGTCCTCGAACCGCAGGCCTGGGCGCCAGAGCTTCCCTGCCCTCACGATCATTCCCCCCTCAATCACGATATGCTGCGCGGGGATCCAATAGCCGATGGCATCGATCTGGCTCACCGTGAACTCGAACTGAGCCGCGGTTGCAAGCGCCACTGAACGGCCGCGCCGGGTACCCATCTCCAGCCCTTTGCGGACGATTGCCTCGGCCTGCGCATAGGTCATGGCAACCTTCTTATTAGGCTTCGTTTTGCCAATTCGCTTCTCGTCGCTCTCCTTTCGGAATTCCATACCCTCGATCATCCGGTAGAGCTTGGCGCAGTCCTCAAGGCCAGCCGCCTTGCCGTATGACAGCACGATCCGCATCATCTGAACGATCGCCTTGGCCAGCCGGTCGCGCGGCCGCTTGCCAGGCGCCGCCGGCTTGCTGACATTGCGGTGCCAATTCCGGAGATCGTTCCCGACTAGCGCCGAGACTCTGCGCTTGCCGGCGACCCGCTTAAGCGCGGCACCCCAGGAAAGGTATCCACGCTGGGTGTTGTACCTGATATCGTGATAAGGCGATGCCGGGTCCTTGAAATAGCAGTCCACCAGCGCGCCGACCGTGCCATCATAGATCGGTCGGTTGTCCAGTTCGCCGGCAGCGAGCCAGTCCAGCATTTCAGTCCAGAGATCGTTGCAGCGATCAAACATCTTCTGGACATCGATCATCGAGTCCAGATCGCCATAGAGACGAATTGTCTTGGGATGGTAGCCGCGCTTCACTGCTCGCTTCGCGGCGTACCACCAGACCTCTCGTTCGCCGTCGTGGCGCGTGATGATCCGAAAACCCCTACCGGTGATCGCGACCTCGGCGACGCCGATCGTTAGCGGGAGATGTTTCCGGGCCATCAAACTGTTCCTTGCCATCAGCCTTGAAGGGAACGATCCTGATGCTGGGGCTCTGCTTCAATGAAGGAACATGCCCCTCCTCCAAGTCAAGTCTTTCACGAAGCCCCATCCCGTGGCGTGCGCAGAAAAACTCGACCACAGCCGGCCAAAAGCGGCCGCCCATAAGCTCGTCTAC